>WLWD01000187.1_pt1 | contig 22987 bp, 13 predicted proteins | sample 6712731 | NCBI WGS metagenome assembly WLWD01 (sample SAMN12718690, study PRJNA576275) | sponge metagenome | isolation source: marine sponge | host: Mycale hentscheli | place: New Zealand: South Island, Marlborough, Capsize Point | collected 2014-11-01
TACAAAAAAGAAAGGCCAGAGTTAATTTTGCATATTTAGCTAACAAATATGGAATTGCTTACTTATCTCAGCTTCCCTCGAGAAGTAGTAGCTTCCTTAGCATTAATACTACGGCATTCTGACTACTAACGGCTCTTGACAACCAACAACCGGCACTCCGCATCCCCCCATAAAACGGCGAAGTTTTGAAATTAAGTCTGGAAAAGGGTCTTCAATGCCATAGTAACCTGTCGAATCAACTTTTTGTGTCTTGAAAACAAGCGTTTTAGCAGGAATTTTCTCATACTTTGGAGCTTAAGTATAAAGTAAGGTATGCTTAATGCTGTAGTTTCAGAATAAACTGGAGTCAAGCCTAAATAGCCGTGTTTTTAGGAGAAAAAAGATCCCCGCGCGCGTTTAAAGAGCATACGTACCATCCATACATACATACATATATATAACATATACCCGATTTTGCATTATCCACCCCTAATACTGTCTCGCTCGCTTCGCTTGCTCGCCAATAAACAAACATCCCCGATTTTCGATTGTGTTACCCCTGTAAGTGTCTCGCTCGCTACGCTCGCTCGCCAATAAATAAATAAACTAGTGGTGTGCTTGAGCACAAATGGCGAGCGAGCTTTAAACTACACTATTGTTATTCAAACTACTAAAATAAAGTCGAGTTGTTAAATTACGCATATATGGTAAAGGGGTTTCAATGCCATAGTAACCACTCCCCTCAACTGTTTGAATTGAAAAAGAAGCAACAAAATCAAGTCACGCCATTTAAAATTTTCTCTGTGATATTCTTAATAGTAGTTGTAACCCACAATACTGTCAAACAACTGAACATACCTACGCAAGACTTACCTTCGTGGTTCGTCTAGTGGACAATGAATTGTCAAGTAAATGCTGTTGAGTAGGGCTAATAACTGTGACAAATAACACATTAACTTACCACCGCCACTAACTCGAATAGAAATGGAGCTCCCATAAGATTTTGATTTTTAACTGCACCCCAAAACAATTCAAAGCAGTTCACTTTCTAAGGTGATACGGGTAATGGTCACAAAACCAGAGGATTCTGTTTAGTGAAGTTTGGGACGGGGTCGAACGCCGAGCGAACACAAAAATACGGAGGGTTGTTACTAGTCTCGCGTAGCCAGACCCTTTACCAACCGTAACCGCTACGCGGGGAAGGAAATGGTCTGGGAACATACAATACAACGACTTGTTCAGCAGCACCCCAAAAAGGGTGCTCAATTATCACATTCCAACAAGTTTGCGGTACACTGTGTGACGTCAACATCGCATCCGGGAGGGGGAAAACATTGCGAGACTTCATTAAAACTAGCTGGTGAAATTGTTGTTGTTTTTTTGTCGGCGATTTATTGGTGGAAATGGACTTAGTTATAGAAGATGCAGCTTCTTCAGCTGTGAGGAGGCTGGGTTACAAGTGTTTGAAGGACGAGCAGATGAAAATTGTGATGGAATTTGTCAAAGGTGACTACACATTAAGCTCAGATATCAAATTGCTATTGCTAGCCAGCCTACTTGTATCTTTTCCTTTATTATTTTTTTAATTTTTTTAATTTTTTAGGCAATGATGTATTTGGAGTCCTACCTACTGGCTATGGGAAGAGCTTATGCTATGCTTGCTTGCCTTATATATTTGACTCTATTCTTCAGTCTGAGGAGAAATCTATCATTGTTGTTGTTACACCTTTAACAGCAATAATGGATGATCAGGTAAAACAAAATTATCATGTCTATTGATCTTTGAAACCTATCTTTTCCTTAAGGTAAAAAGGTTCTCAGAAAAAGGCCTATCAGTTGCAGCTATTACTGGCAATAGTAGTACAGCTGTAAAAGATGCCGTTAAACAAGGAATAATTAGTCTAGTATTTTTCACTCCTGAATTGTTGTTACTCTCTAAAAGATGGAGATATCTGCTACAGAAGGAACATTATTCAAAGAGATTAAAGGGATTCGTCATAGATGAGGCTCATACCATAAAGAAATGGTAAGTAGATAGAGATAAGTTGTGCTGCATACACCATAAAATGTCTCCATGAGTTTTTATTTACTTATTTTTTAACTACAGGGGTGAAACATTCAGGCACTCATTGCTCAGGATTGGTGAAATTCGAAGTATCCTCCCTGCGGATGTACATATAATGGCATTAACAGCTACTGCTACCAAGTCACTGCAGCGTGAAGTTGGTGTCATTCTGGGCATGCATAACCACATTTCTGTTGCTGTGTCTCCATGTAGAACAAACATAATGTATGCAGTTTCTACATTCTCCACTGTGAAAGAAACATTTCAAACCCTACTTTTACGTTTAAAAGAGGAACGACTTGATATGCCAAGAATTATCATTTACTGTAGACGTCATGAAGAAGCTGCTGATTTGTATTTGTTTTTCCGAGGTGGACTAGGAGATTCGTTCACCGAGCCAAAAGATGCACCAGATCATTCTGGATTTCGTCTTGTAGACATGTTTACAAGCTGTACAGACTCTGAAGTCAAATCAGACATAATCTCCTCTTTTACACAGCCAAATTCCCCATTACGAATAGTATGTGCTACTATTGCTTTTGGCTTAGGGATTGACTGCAGAAATATTAGACAAGTGATACACATTGGAATTCCAGATGATATTGAGTCCTATGTGCAAGAAAGTGGGCGTGCTGGAAGAGATGGACAATCTGCACTTGCTCTACTACTAAAAACAAAAAGGAATCAGCATGCCAACAAGTGTATGCTTCAGTACAATAATAATATTGATATTTGTCGAAGAGACTTGCTATTTCATGATATGGACAATTACACACATTTAGATACTAGTTCACACTGTTTGTGCTGTGATATATGTTCAATTATTTGTACTTGTGGTTTTTGTAGCACTTATCACTCTTCATTTACATTCTTGTAAGTCATACAAGCAATTTTTAATTGAAATTTAGATTGTGAATTTGATTTCAATGACCTCATTAGTTAAATATGTACACCCAATAAAAATATTAAAAAAAATTGAACTGTTATAACTTTAAATGTGCCTTGATAAAATCTTTTATTTCTTCAACGGTCTTATGATGTAAAGGATCTCTCGGATTTTTGAAGCTCCTGTGCATGCGCCCAGGAGTTTCTTCAAATACATTTTCTAAATGTTTCAAAATAAGTTCCATGTCTCTCGTGGTTTTTGTAGCTCGATGGCCCCCTGAAATGTCTGTAACTTGATTTTCTGAATCAAAATTTGCCAATACAGGATCAATGACACCGAGTACTTTGGCAGACTTCATTATTGTTGCCCCAGTCTTGTTTGCTCCCAATCCTTGCAGTGCAGTCTTTAGTAGTCTGTTGAGATGCTCCATGTGAAGGTCATTGGGAATGTTTTTTCCTCGTAAACCATGGACGTTGACAAATCGACCCCACATAAGTTCCATTGCCAGACGAGGTGGCAAAGAGAAGTCATGCTGAAACAAAACATGAAGGCTTTCTAAAGCATAGTTGTTTCTTCTGGAGCTATGGAACATGGGTAAAAGATACCTCCAACACCTCAATACTCGCTCACCATCGCCCTCTCGTATGCTATCACTATACTCCAGGTAGAAACAGCCCAGTGATAATATTCCTTTAGCATAAGCAAATACCTCGTCACTAGAATCTACATCACAAGTTTCCTCACTTTGAACATTAAAGTCCAAATTTATAAATTTTTCCACAATTTTTGAAGAAACGGAATGTAGCATTTTCTTTCTGCTTTCAGCTGACTCCATCCATTCCACTTCTAGACCAGGAAATGGAGAACTTGAAGGAATTTCATTGACATCAGATATGCCTAGCATTTTCATTGCTGCTGCCAATATATGTGCATGGACAACTAACACAAAGAAGTCATCACAGGCATTAAAATTGTCCAATGGTCGCTGAACTACATTTGTTCTTCCAAGTACATTTCGCAGCTGATATAGAGTGCCGCAATCTGCCAAGGATTTCTTGCTAAAGTAGTGCCTGAATATTAGCTGCATTAATAAAAAACAAACTTAATAAGAAAATACTAGAACAATTTGTCAGCAACCATACTCCACATATACCTGCACTAATGGAAACCATTCATATCATTAACACACACACAGGCCATTGATACACAACGTACTTACCCAGGAAACTTCCTATGACTTGCCACTTCACCCCTCCATTCATTATTACCATTATGGTTGCCACCAACTCACATTCTCATGTCAACAGAGGTCATTAGTAAAGTAGAATTATATTATAATGCAACAGCTCATTGAAAACAGTAGAGATGATGGGGGAAGCTGAGAAGGGTGGATGGAGTTGGGAGAATGGATTAATTGCATAGCTATATGCAAGTTTTCATTTTTGGTAATCAGTAGTACCGTGGTCATTCATATAATAATAATAATTAGAAACGATATTTAATTTACATTCAACCCAATTATGTCATCTGTAAACTTCTGAAATGTATTTTATTAAAGTTGTACTTGATAATAAATAACCGCATTCATCCAATTCATGCTTTACTTATAAGCATAAATTGGGGACAAATCATTAAAAAAATATACTATGTACTTACTCCGAGAAAGTTTGCTTTGGTATGCCAATCCTCTACAGCTGGTATAATGCCTGCAAACTTCTTAGATGAAGAGTTGCTATTCACTCTGACTTTCATGGCTCCTCTTATTCTTGCAGCTGTCAGTTGATCCCCACCAAATAAGATTGGATGTAAAGTTGTTCTTTCCTTTGCAACACTCTCACCAGTGCTGCAATACTGCTTTTCCTGATGAACAACTGAAGGAACATACTCGTGGTGATGTCGCAATATGTCAACCATTTCTTCCAGTTTATTCTCATTTTTTAACACAACACCAAGAGGTACCTACATAATAATAATAACAAAAACATTAGCAACAACCAGAAGAGTAATAATGTGACAATAAAATATATATAATTCTAAACAATGATAATGATACATCTAAATGTTGCTTACTACAGTAGATTTTGTAGACATTTCTCCATAAAATGCATGATTAATATGCCATTCCACCACATCTTCAAAAGCAAATTTGAAGTACTCCATGTGATTTACTAAAACTCGAGATATGATTGTGGCAATATTATCTTTAATTGCTAAATCATCTGCTACAGATGGCAAGAGGGAATTTGCTACAGTTTCGATATTAAGTTTGCTTGTGTCTGGTACAGTCTCTGAAAACTGAGAAGTGTCAATGCGGTTTAGAACGGCATAGGAATGAAAGTAATGTAGTGAAACATTTTGTTTGTCAGATCTCATATAACGAGTTTTGATAGTTTTGTCAATATTGTCACCACAAAATCTGTATCCAAAGCATTCTCTCATTGGTCCGGCCTCCTTGACAATATAGTGACTTGGCTCAAGCACTTGTGGTGGTTCTACAACTAATGGGTGAGAAGGGAAAGCTTGTGACTCAAATACATTGTCATCATCATCATCATCATCATCATCATCATCATCGTCGTCGTCAGTGTCACTATCTTCATCTTCTGAGTCCCTCATTGAAAACTCATTACCTGACGAACATAATTGAGTAGTCTGTTGTAAAAAATTAAGTGCATTGTCATCTACATCTTGTAAGTCATTGTAACTTCCATCGGAACTTTCATCAGAATCACTTTCATCACTACTATCCATTTCACGCTGAACTTGAGAATTTATCTCACTCATAGATTGATTCTCCTAAAAAATGCATCATATTATTACATTATTTACAAAAACAACAATAATTTTTCTAACCATGGATGCTTTGAGAATGGGAAGAAATGATTCCTGCCACTCAATGACAGATTCATCAAATTTATTTCCTATACTGGAAAGTAGTCTGAGTAGTGTCATGTGAGATATTGACACATTCAACTTCTGCAGTCTTGCATACACCTTGGATGATAAAAATAATGTCATGCAGTTATTAGCATTAGCTATAAGACTTATAATAATATACCTGCTTTGCACAATGCCCTGCATACAGAATCAGTGAAATTATCTTCTGCACCAAATTCATTCTTCTGTAGTGCTGTTTGATTATAATGGATGCTATAAAGCAAACTGTGCCAGTTTGATTTCTGTGCTGGACTCTAGTCTTGGTACATGAAAAGAGGATATCAGTTAGAACAGGTGCATGCAGTTTCAATTCACTCAGAACGCTGTCCCATGTAAACATCTTCAAATCGTTGGTGTCAAGGCTCTTCAATACAGAATTAGTAGATCCAGAACACATTGCTTTGATCTCATGTCGAATCACTTGTCCAAGTTTATTTAAAATATGTGAGCGAGCAATATGGTCTTTAAAACACTCACTTATCATAGCTTTCTTGCTACCTCTAGCAATAGATTTGCCTATGTGCCTACTGCGAGGTGTTAGCAAGGTGTAATGCTTAACTCCAGACTTATACCGAATGTCTACCTATAAAAGATGAAATGTGCAAAAGTAATTATAATTTATAAATTAATAAACAGCAAATGATACAAAAAATGAGAAATTTGCTGGAAATAATAGCTATAATAATAATAATAATAATAATAGTAGTAGTAGTAGTAATAATAATAATAATAATAATAGTAGTAGTCGTTGTTGTAGTAGTAGTAGTAGTAGTAGTAATAATAATAATAATAAAAGAATAATAATAGAGCGTGCAAAAGTCAATAAGTTAAAAGCAATATTGAATAAAGAAAAAATGGATCGAAGCTATTGTAGGCATCGGGTCGGAGAAGTAGTAGGCGAAGTATGGCCGCTCTAGGTGCAGTACTGGCGGAGGAGTTTTAGCTTTTGTATGAGAAGGTAGAAGGGTCATATCTCTTGAAGCGGCCACTTGCTACTTCTGAATTCAGGTATGTAGACTTCTACGGTAGTAGTAAATAAGGTCCACCTGCAGAAAACGGTCTAAATACAACAGAAAAATAAAAATTCTTCCCTAGCAACCAGACTCAATTAACCGCGTGGGAGGTGCGTGGGAAGTGTGCGAGCACCCTTAAATATGTCATGCAGTTGTATTATTAATTCGTAATACTTGTACTTACTTGAGCAGAAGGTGATGCTAGATCTGATTGGTCTTGCACATTCTGTGTAGAGCTGGTTCTCCTGGATGGAGTCGCTAGAGGATTAGAAGAATGTCCTTGAGACACTGATCTGCATGCCCTAGAAGCTGCTTTGGACACTTTTTCTTTGACACTGACAATTTTCTTAGATAGGTTTTCAAACACTTTAAAACAATTCTTACACATTCTCAAGCAAGCATTTTCATCAGTGAAAACTCTACTGTAACATAGACCTTGGCTTTCCACAACTTCCTTCATTAAATCCAGCCAAGTAGAGGCTACTCCCAGATTTACTGTACAAGAAGAAGCTGAAGAAGGAAAGCTCAAGTTACGTACATACATTTTAGAGTTAGGAAGATCAGACCCGCAACCAACGCAAAAATCCATCGCTGCCGCATTCGCAAGCACTCCTGGCCAGCACTAAACGTACGAGCATAAATAAGAGACCAGCCACCCGGACGTGGCCGTGACGTCATTGGCTAACGCAAGCGTTGGAATGTGATAATTGAGCACCCTTTTTGGGGTGCTGCTGAACAAGTCGTTGTATTGTATGTTCCCAGACCCTTTCCTTCCCCGCGTAGCGGTTACAGTTGGTAAAGGGTCTGGCTACGCGAGACTAGGTTGTTACCCCCGTAAGTGTCTCGCTCACTACGCTCGCTCGCCAATAAACATCCCCGATTTTCTATTGTGTTACCCCTGTAAGTATCTCGCTCGCTACGCTCGCTCTCCAATAAACTAGTGGTGCGCTCGAATAGCGCAAATGCATGGCGAGCGAGCAAACTCTTTTTACAGAAAAATAGGACTGAAATTACATCTAACTGTAGTGCACAGTAGTGTAACCCTTTCCATTCTCAGTTAGCATAAGAGAATCTAAAGTCTCTGATCCCAGACTAAACTAACAGAATTACCTGAATAAACTTCGAAAGCAGTGGCAAAGAAGCGCAGCTTGACAAAGACTTCACAATTGTTTCAAGAAGAGAGTAGCTGTAAACTTTTTGGTTGAAACAAAGTTGCGTCTGTAGCAGGATTCTCCGCGCTCGTTAATTGAAAAATACTGGAACTGTGAACGCTTTACCTAACTTACGTAATTAGAAGCGCGGGCGAAAACAGAGGTCTCACGTACCCCATAAACAGATAAATAAACTAGTGATGTGCTTGAGCACAAATGGCGAGCGAGCCTAAAGACTAACTTATTTTTATGAAGGATTTTGACTTCTAACACTTGAAGCTACTTGAAAAAAATAAGGTCCAGTTTTTTATTTAGATGCAACTGAGTGGAAGGAGGAAAACAAACAACAAACCAAACAATACAAGTATTTAAAAGTTTTACTTGTGATTATTCTTAGTAAGTAGTGGTTGTAAACACCACCATGCTTGACACAACTGGACATGCACCTACACAGGGACTTACCTTAGCATTAGTCTCGGGACAATTTGTATTTTCAAGTAAATACTGTTGCGCACGGCTTATAACCATGACAAAGAGCGCATTGACTTACCACCGCCACTAACTCGAATAGAAATGGAAGTCCCTCAAGTTTTCAAGTTTTAACTGCACCCGCAAAAGAATTCAAAACTGTAAACAATTCAATTTCTAGGGTGATACGGGTACTGATCGATAAACCAGAGGATTCTGTTTAGTGCAATTTGGGACGGGGTCGAACGCCGAGCGAACACAAAAATACGGAGGGTCAAAGTACAAAATGACATACGTACGTCCATATATATAAATAAACAAACATCCCCGATTTTAGATTGTGTTACCCCTGTAAGTGTCTCGCTCGCTACGCTCGCTCGCCAATAAACTAGTGGTGTGCTTGAGCACAAATGGCGAGCGAGCCTGATGTTAGGTAACATAAAACTAACTATTGTTACTATGTTTTAGTTTAGTTCATGCAAACACTATAATAGCAGTTATGGCATTTTATTTCAGCAAACAATAATACAAAATCACTCTCTTTACCTGATTAATGGTAACTTTTGTAGTATCAAACATCATCCATTCTGATAATCTCAATCACCAGTAACTCTTGAACAAGCTCTCAGCTACGATAAAAAAATAAACCAGTGTAATTTTAGCCAACAAATATGGAATTACTACTTACATCATTCTTGAGTATTGATAACTTCTGTAGTATCAAATTGAAGTTACTTTGACCATCTGAATTACCTTGAATTCTTGACAACAAGCTCTCACCTACAAAAACAAAAACAATCAATTTTAGCACACAAATACAAAATTATTTTCTTACCTCATTTTCTTGAGCAGTGGTAACTTATGTAGTACCAAATTTGAGCCAATCTGACTATTTGAATTTACCAGTCACTGTTGACAAGCTCTTAGCTACACAAAAGAAAGGCCAGAGTTAATTTTGCATATTTAGCTATCAAATATGGAATTACGTACTTACCTCAGCTTCCCTCGAGAAGTAGTAGCTTCCTTAGCATTAATACTACGGCATTCTGACTACCAACAGCTCTTGTCAACCAACAACCGGCACTCCGTATCCCCCCCATAAAACGGCGAAGTTTTGAAATTAAGTCTGGAAAAGGGTCTTCAATGCCATAGTAACCGGTCGAATCAACTTTTTGTTTCTTGAAAAGCAAGCATTTTAGCAGGAATTTTCTCACACTTTGGAGCTTAAGTATAAAGTAAGGCTTGCTTAATCCTGTAGTTTCAGAATAAACTGGGGGTCAAGCCTAAAAAGCCGTGTTTTTTGGAGAAAAAAGTTCCGCGCGAGCGCGTTTAAAGGGCATACGTACCATCCCACATACATATATAATACTTATAGCACGAGTCAGAGTACAATATGGGAAAATATTTTACGAGCACGCAAAATATTTTCACGAGCCAAAGGCGAGTGAAAATGTGGCGTGAGAGTAAAATATCGGCGTGAGAGTAAAATGGCGTGAGAGTAAAATGTGGCGTGAGAGTAAAATATCGATCAGACGAGTGATATTTCGCGTATTCAAGTATAACATATTTATCATGTACGCATGCGCAAACTTAATCTTAGCAACGACAATTTTTCTGGAGCTAAACCAGTAAGCAAACGTTGTTATGGCTGAAGATATTTTATTACAGGATTTTTTGATGACGAAGTTCTTGAAATGATTGAGAAACAATCTGAATATCTACAGAAACTCCCTATAGAACCAACTGTTGCTAATCCAGTCTATACTAACGGACATACGGAAGAAACTAAGCACGTAGAAGAAGCATCTTCTTCTGTGTGTTTGGACGATGAGAAGAGTTGGAAATGTTTGTGGACCACCCCCAACAATATCTCTCCGAGTCCCTTACGTATTTTTGAAAAGTTTCTTCAAAAGCGTCCAGTTGAAATGTGCAAATCTGAATCCCCGTTTTATCTGGCTGTGAACTACAATTCTCCAATGATGACATTTGGTACAAAAAAAAAGAAAATGGGGAAGGATAGAATCAATACAATAATGAAAAGGATGGCTGCAAGTGCTGGATTGTCTGGGGAAAAACAAATCATTCAGCTCGAAAAACAATGGTTACATGTCTTACCAAGAATAGTGTACCAGAAACACAGATAATCCAACTAACTGTGCATAACAATCTACAAAGTCTAAATAGCTATAAATAAGCATCACTACAACAGCAAAAGGAAATGTCTCATGACTTGAGCTCATACAAAAAGAATCCATCTTCTTCATACCCTACAACACCATTGAGTGGTACTATGAACCAAGATTTATGCTTAGTCCTGTTTTGCTGGAGCAACAATCACCAATTGTACAATAAATATTGGTTTTCCTACAGCAACACAAACACAAAGTTTCACCACAATGTCCGCTGCACCTAATGACACACAACCACAAATGAAGTGATTTACAATTCATACATACCTACATAGCAATAGACAGATATATCAAAATAATGTATTATTATTAAGATTTAACAAAAAAACTACAAATATAAAATTAGCCTAAGGGGACGCAATAACACTTGTTAGAATGCCCAAGGGGACGCAATATGGGAAAATATTGGGGTAGTTTCATTTGTATTAATCTCTATGGGAGTACTTGAGTCAGTACATGATAAATATAACATATACCCGATTTTGCATTATCCACCCCTAATATACTGTCTCGCTCGCTACGCTCGCTCGCCAAATAAATAGCGAAATCTGGATTGAGTTACCCCTGATCATATGCCCTGATAGTGTATCGCTCGCTTCGCTCGCTCGCCAATACATAAATATAGCGAAATTTCGATTTCGTTAAGAAATAAATAATAAAAAGTACTTTATGTAAAGTACATACATATTTTAGTAAGTATAGCTATAAATACATGTATAATATTTTACACTAACACCAATGCCAGATACAGACCAGAACTTAACCGGTACCCAAACGGCATCTACATCCAAAACACCTTCTGATGGCGGCACTACTCTATTGGCAGATGAGAGGAACTACCAGTGGAGGTTTCATTGCAGCTATTGTAATTGTTGCATTGTTAATTACTATACTCACTGCTACTGCTGTTACTGTAGTGGTGCTGTTTGCTATTTGGTGAAAGAATAAGTCTAAGTCTGAATCACAGGGTGGCATTCAACATCCCATCACTGAAGAAATGGGTAAACTTCTTACTAAAATCTAGTCTAAATATGTAATTTACATAATTTCAGATCCATAAATAACTAGTTTCAGTTTGTGTATCATTAAAAATTTGATTCTAAAATTTGTTTACTAATGATACTAACCAAGCTAAAATGTTCAGATAGTAAAATTTTTGAGTTATTTTCTCTAGAAAACCTGTCAGTAAATCAAGGAATAGCTGTATATCTGACCTCTTCAAATGCAGCATATCATTCAATTATAAAAAAAAAATCAGAACCTATTGAAGCTGAACAAAATGTTGCATATGAAACTACTGTTACTACGGAACCTGAAACTCAGCAAAATGTGGCATATGAAATTGTACCAATGGATTCAGCAACACATACTGAATTGATATATGACTATATTAATTGATTTATTTTAATATGTAAATTAAAATAATAGTGTAGTAATTTCTGTATAGGTGTATACATTTTCTTGTTAAAAAATTCATTCTTAATTAAACACATTCACAGCTAGATTTCTCAGATTCATTGCAAATGGAAGAGTTCTGTTCTCAATAATGTTGTTGTGGTTGAACATTTACATTTTAGTTTTAGTTATAGCTTTTTACAAAAATATTTCAAGATTAATTTTAGTCTTAGTTTTTCACTAACAAAGACTACAATTTGAGTTTTAGTTTAGGTTTTTCCAATGTTCTAGTTTCAATTCTAGTTTTTTAGTTTTAGTTTTTCAAATTTACTAACTCCTGTTTTAGTTTTAGTTTTTGTTTTTAGAATTCAATTTTTTTTTAATTCAAGTCATCAATTTTAGATAGTTTTTGTTTTTCAAATGCAGACATCAATATAGTTTTTGCATTCCACCATTATTGTTAGCTGTCTTTTTAGCTTTTTTGTTGTTGTTGTTTTGTTTTTCTAACAGGATTACAATAATTTAGTTTTTTAAAAGTAATTATTATTACCCTGTAGCCAGTCTCTACTTACTGAATGGATAGCAAATACAGCAGGAGACTGAATGATTTATAAATGCACGTGCTAAGGGAGGTGGCTGGGCTAGATAGTCGAGCAACCGCAAACAGCTGTCCAACAGTCTGCCTTAGCCAAACAATTTCAGGTGCTACGAAGAAACAATTGGGTAAAGGGTTTTGCTTCCTGGGACTACCACTGGTCATTCGTCTTCTTTCAGAGATGTCACTACAAATAGTTAACTGTATTTTTTATTTTGATTAAAAAATAATTTTAGTTTTAGTTGTTATTCAAGAGCTCTATGACTTTAGTTTTAGTTTTAGTTAATATCATCCTATGTGAAATTTAGAAATGTTTTAGGTGTAACTAAAATTAATTTTAGTTTTAGTTTTAGTTAACCAAAACAACACTAATTCTCAACCATACAGGAGCCTATTTCAGGAAGCAGAACCAAGTAGCTGCTATAGGGCAAAATTTATGTCCAAATGCTGAAGAAAATAATGACTGGAAAAATGTCATGTGTTGTAGTTTTTTTTACTTTTGGACATCATTCATTGTACTTTTAATGAGAAAAATGAAACCATTATAAATCACTGCCAGTCTCACTTAACTCTCCAAAAAGACAAGATAATAGCATATGATCAGATTGTACGAGAAATTCTCAACCCCACAAAGAAGCATGGTACTAATGAACTTCGAATATGACAGCTAAACATATTGCAAGCTGGAGTAGCTTTCTTTTCTGTTGTATTTAAGTGTTTTTGAGACATGTGCAGATGTCACCATCTGACATATGGTGTGTGACAATACTGCATCAATGGTGAAACACAAACAGAAGGTCTTTATTGTAGCTATGGTGCATGTCAAACCCTCTTCTTCTTGGATAGGTCCACCCGACAATGCTAAACGAATTCCCTTTGTCAGTTTGAGTTTGAAATCATTTAATAAATACAAATAAAAAAATAATGTCAGAGTGTCTGAGGCAGATATGGGCAGCCCTCAACCACATGATCCCCTCCTATTCCAATTCCATCGTGATTGCCACTGCGAGGCACCATCTACCGGATACAAGTTGTCTCTTATTAACATGCGGACAGCCATTGCAACAGTATTTACCATTAAAATTCACTATACCAGCACTATTAATGGTGTAGCCATAGAGGAAATTTAATTAGAGATATAGTACTTTGTTCTTCTAATTTGCCAAGGACCACCTCTAAGTCGTACAAAGTACAAATAGGACTACTAGTTATAAATTTTGTGTCAGAATACAATTCCCGGTCATCCTTTGATGGGGGCAAATGGCGTGGAATTTTACTACTGCAGTCATGATGAGCCATTCCCCACACACCAAGTTTGCCAGTGGATACGTTCGTCTTTCTGTACATGTATATTTGTAACTACCCTCCACACTATTTCAAGAGTTATTTTCATCATACAGTCGAACACAAACGGATGAGGCATGTATACCCACTTACCCAAACTAAGGAAGTAAGTTTAACCACAATTGTATGATTGTACGGTGAATAGTGTCCCCCAGAAAATCACAAGCTGCTAGCTACTTCTGTTCAAAACTGCATAACTCTGTTTTAATAATTACTCTGGCTATAATTTTGGTAATTGTTCAAGGTGGTGGCTATAAATTTGTAGTGAGCTAATTAAAACTAAGAAATTCATGCATAATTTTTTTGCAAGTCATCAATCACTTCAATAATTATCACCTCCTGAACTCCAGAAATTCATAAGCTGGTTATTGTTCTTCTGTCAGCAGTTAGCATATATCATGTGAAAGAACTTAACCACTACCTATGCAGATGGACAGAATTCACTATGAAGTCATCATTATGAGCAGATTATCAGGTATTGAACTGCCTACTTTGTGTCATAACTATTCATCTTACTGTGGTATAAAATACTGTTGCTTTAGTTTCAAGTTTTTTAGTGACTAAAATTACTAAAAAAAATCATCAGTGTTGAAGTATTAGCTCTACAGGCCAGGTAGCTAACCTACATGAATGAACAAAAGGTTAAGTTTCAGCTCTAGTGTAGTTGAATGTGAAAATGGCAGTCTTAAAACATTATTGGACACACAGTGATATAAGCATGGGTTGTTTGGATCATAATGAATTTGAAGTAAGACCATAATACTTGAATAATTATTGACCTGATTTTCTTGATCAATTGTGAAATTTTTAGGAGATAATTTAATTCATAAACTTGGGATTTGTTTCTGACAAGTACCACTTCAAATATGCTTTAAAGTAATTTTATCAGAAGATAAGATCTAGTATTAGTGTTTTGGATGCTCACGTTGATAAATGTTAAAACAATCGCTTTTGATGTTTGAGTGAATTAATCATGAAAATTGACATCAACAATTTTGAAAGTCAGGATGAGGGAATGAGAATTCAAGAATAAATTTGGTGGTTCCGTGTTGAAATTCTCTTTTTAACTTTTGAATATCTTTAATAAGAGCAGGAGGCCAAAATTTGATTTTTGGATATCTTCAGGGGGGCCAAAGTTGAGATGAGTGAGATATATAACTTGTCTTGTTTGAACAGGTATTGATGCAGAAAACGTATATTTCATTTTAGCTACCCTGTTTCAAAAGAGACAGGTACTGTTTAGTAAAGAGAACATGCACACATTGCTTTTGAAGTTTTGAATCAAAAACTGAACACTTATAGTTATTTTTAGGCCCCATTTGAAAGAACAGGTTAGTTTTAATGATTATTCAGACATTACTTAAAGTCGTTAGTTGGAAAAAATAATAAATTGTAGTTGTGCAAATAGAGTCAATACATGGCCACCGGAAGTGGAGAGGCTTATTTTGAACACAAAAAAAGCTTTTGGTAGCTATAGAATATATACCAAAGTGTCAAAAATCTTTATTCTTCCCAATAACTCTAAAGTAGCTGCTAAATAATTACTTTAACTATAACACAAGCTAACTTAACACTTTATTATTTAATATCACTATTGAATTGGTTCCTGGTGAACGAATCAGGGTATTAACCAGAATACAAAAAAATCATAATTATGATTGTAATTCCCCATCTCCAACAAGCGTAGTATTTAGTTGGTAAAGGTAATTAAAAATTAAAAAATAAAAACATTAGCATTAGCAGTCTGACTCGAGCAGTGGAGGGACATTATTCACTGGAGGGGACACTATTCACCGTCCCGGGGGGGGGGGGGGGGGGGGGGGGGGGGGACAGTATTCCCGCAGGAATACTTAACTATTTCATGGACCACATAAGTAACGTGTAAAGTAGAAACAAACTGCATTAAATAATGTAGAACCAAATATCTGAGTGTCTATTATACATGCATTACATATTATTTATGTATAATATAATAATTATATAATATATTCCACCCTAGATATCTTCACAATGATATTATATAGGTGTTGACCCGTGAAATAACTCATGATATTTCACGCTATTATTTCACGCTGTACTGCGCAAGATCATTACCCTTGTAGTTATAGCAACCGGCCTCTCTGGCTCGTGAAAATAAATTAGCCTGCTCATGAAATATTTTGCCATATCACACTGTGACTCATATAATAAGTATTATATTATATAATAATTATATATATGTACAGTAAATATATTTGCCAATAGCAATCATCACCAGTTTCTATGTTCATAAGACAACATGGCTATATAAAATGTTCTTTATTGAGAGCATGTTGAATAAAAACTAAAGGTAAATAAAGAATTCATGAAAGCTAATTCTATTGGAGCTTCAGCTTCTTACTACAGCTAAACATTTTAGCTATTAATTTAAAACACTTATAAATTACAAATAATAGAAGAATTGCTGTAGCTGTACAAACCAGCCATACGTCAGCATTGTAGAATTCTATCCAACTCCAGTTATACTTGGCATGTACTGGTATCAGATGAGAATATCCCTCTCTTCCATAAAACTCTAACAATTCCATGGTTCTGTTCATTCCACCCGCTAACTTGAACATTGTTTTCAGCTTTTTTAAATTTGCACGTGTTGAAGACCAAAGAAGCTAATTTCAACTGGACTCTATTAGCTAACTAATTATCATTCACTTTTACTTATGCATCATTTCACACTTACCGAGCATGCTCAATTCTTGTTTTATGTACATGCGTATTACTATCACATTCACGTATCACCTTTGTTACCCGTGGTCTCTTTCTCACTTCTCGTTGTTATTCAAACCGTTCTACATCTGAATATTATCAAGCCACTGCTAGACTGTATAATTGATACCTAGCTAATTAGCGAGAAGTCCGGAGCGGGGAATTGTTTCCAGTAAACGTTCCCAGTCTGTTACTGAGAGCGGAAGTCTCAGACATCAACCGAGAGGCCAGCCTTACAACCTGACTCGCTAGAGGTTGACTGTGCGTGAGTACTCCCCTCTTCATTTGGTCCTTCGAGCCGGATACACCCAAAGACCATAGACACTGGGGTGTTTTTTGTATTACGTTTTCCGATCAACACTTCACAAGTATAATATTTCAAGAGTCATCGTCTAATCGTTACCAGTCTTTTTCTTCCGCTTGTTTTTCAAACTTCCATTACTTCATTCAATATTTCGGAACTTGTTAAAGCCGTCGCCATGTCTACTCTCAAATTTGAATCCGAATTAGCCAAAATCGACGGGATCCGTGATCTACGTAAATTGAAGGACAAGCGGGCAGCTCGCGATCGGGTTATGAAAACGCACGAAAAAATTGTGATGGACTGGATTGAGCAACCGATCGAGAATTTAAACGAAATGGAGATCGAAAAGAAAATAGGGGAAGTTACCTTTTCCTCTGAACTCTATCGTGCTCTTCAAACCAAGTTCGAAGAACTTTCTGCCCAGGACGAGCATTTCAACTTAGAGCAAGAGCAAGAACGAGCGGAACCAATTCTAGCTAAAGGAGAAGCTTTACTAACCACACTTCATAAACTATTTAAAGTCAAGCAATTGCACTTAAAAGGTCAAGAACTCTTATTTAATTTATCTGTTCTGCAAGATCTTGATCAACTCAATACAATCACAGGTCGAGCTGAAACAGTTGAATTTAAATCAAAGGTTATGGAATTTCACAGGGACACTATCACTTATTCTGAAGTATCATCACTTTCTGATAATCGTTCTGATCTCATGATGGGAGTTAAGAAACTCATGCAACGATTGAATGAAGAGCAGTTGAGTCATGAAAGGTTTACTTCTGCTTCTTCTTCTTTTACTAGTGACTCACCATCTGACTACAAAGTCAACAAACTTAAAATAAAGTTACCACGTTTTGATGGAAATCCCCTCCATTGGAACAGTTTTTGGGAGAATTTCGAGGAGACTATCAAGGCTGAACGAGGAATGGTTGAACCTCACAAGAAAAATGCTCTCATAGAGGCTATGCAGTGTCCCAAAGCTAGGGAAGTTGCAGAAACAGCATCCAAAGGATCATACACATACATGCTAGATCGCCTTAAGTCCAAGTATGCCATGCCACGAATTCTTTTCCCACTTCACTGGAAGGCCCTGACCATTCGTTCCACTGTAAACTGGAAAAAAGAAGATATTGATCATTTGGCCAATGATTTGGATTATCATGTACGTGGACTTCAAGAGATTGACGCGGCTAGTTTTGAGCATATAGTAGCTTATTTGGTGATCCAATCTTTTTCAAAGGAGTGCAGGGAACAATGGGACCGCTTTGAGGGAGTATCTACAAACCCACCTGTCCTAAGTCAAGTAGTGGACTTCATTCAGCAATCTTCATTACGCCTTTCAGGTCGTGAAGATGACGATCAATCATCTTATACATTCTCTGGGACCAATTGCAAGCCTACTGCTGGACCTAAACGAGCTAAAGTCTCTCAGACTAGATCTAGGGACAATAAAGCCAGGTCCCAGGAAGCCAGGTCTCAAGAAAACAAGTCTATCTGTTCCATTTGTAAAGGAGAAGGACACAAGGCTTTTCAATGTCAGACTTTCAAAGACAAGACACATACACAGCGCAGCCAGGTGGTAAGGGAATTACACTTGTGTTTTAATTGTCTTTCTTCTGGCCACTCGGCCACTCAGTGTCGTAATCCAGGCAGATGTCGCAGTTGTGGACGTCTTCATCACAGTCTCCTCCATGAGGAATCTCCTGCTCCAGTGACTGAAGCTGCTAGGAATAATGCTGTAATTACTAAAGATTCTTCTTCCAGAGTTCTAGCAACTTCTATGGCAGATATCAGATCTGAACATGCCTCAAGATTTGGTCGTCTTTTCCTGGATCCAGGGTCCGAAGCTACACTCAAAGAAGATGGCTAAATTACTACGTGCTCCACTCTCTTCCAGGCATCTTGATATCTTAGGAGTTGCTGGTGGAACAGTCAAATCTACTTACATCACCCAAGTTCAGCTGCAGTCAATTAATTACCCATCAGAAGAACCTGTTACTATCCAATGCCACATTGTTGATGAACTCCCCAAGGTTAACCAAGGAGTTGACCTGGATCTCCATAGAAAGGTTATGTCTGATTTGAATTTATATCCCAATGCTGATTGTCATACAGGTTCAGATGGTGCTGAAGTAGACATTCTTCTATCTTCTGAAGACACAAATAAGTGGATGAAGGGAGATCAGAAGACAGTTGGAGAATGGGAAGAAGGCGACAGCATCTGGACCCTCTTTGCAGGAAGTCCAAGAAAGCTCTTCTTCTCATGTCACACTTGCCACATCTGATAGCTCTGAGGAATCTCTTGATATCCAGTTAGAGAGACTTTGGAGGATCAATTCAGTCCCTGAGGATGAGACACAGCACTCACCTGAAGATCAGTCAGCCCTTGATCAATTCAAGGTTTCATGCTCACGTCTACCTGATGGTGCCTATCGGGTATCTCTGCCTCGAAAGTCGTCCCCACCAGTTTTGGGTGAGTCAAGAAGTATGGCTCTTAGACGCTTCTATTCCAATGAGCGTTCTCTTCAGAGTAGAGGTTTGTTGGAGGAATTTCACAAAGCTATGTTAGAATATATATCACTAGGCCATGCCGAACTTGTACCCCATAAAGACCTTGATAAACCTGTGTCTGAGTGTTATTACTTTCCAGTTCACATGGTTACAAAAATCAGCTCAACCACAACCAAGTACAGACCAGTCTTTGATGCTTCTGCTTCAACAATGTCTGGATCTTCATTCAATGACACATTATTGTCTGGACCTACTCTCTACCCTCTCCTCAGCACTCTCATTCATAAATTCAGGATCCATAAGGTTGTCTTTTCTGGGGACATCAGCAAGATGTTTAGGTGCATTCATCTATCCCCAGCTGAAAGAGACTATCATCGTTTTCTTTTGAGGGGGGAGGATGGACAGATTGAAGACTGTCGAATGACCAGACTAACATTTGGTGTGAAAGCATCACCTTTCATTGCCACCAGTGTTCTCCAGAAAGCAGCTGATGACATGTCTCTAAAGTATCCTCTGGCATCAGGTATTATGAAATCCAGTTTTTATGTGGATGATTTGTTGACAGGTTCAGACTCTGTTGACTCTACCTATGAACTTTGGAAGCAATCCACAGATCTCTGCCAGGAAGCAGGTTTTCTTCTCAGGAAAATACGCAGTAATTCACCAGCATTCCTAAGTCGCATTCCTGAAGACTTACTAGAAAATGAGAAGACCATGATTTTGCCAACTGATTCATCTCTCCATGGAAAATGTCTTGGAATTCACTGGGATACTTTTCGTGATGTATTTTATGTTTCCCTACCAACTCTGTCCGTAGATGAGGTACCCACCAAACGTTTTGTGGCTTCTGCAGCAGCTAAAGTCTTTGATATTATGGGATGGTTTGGACCAGTTATTCTCACAATCCATGCATTTCTTCAGCATCTTTGGAAGCTCAAACTTAATTGGGATGATCATATTCCTCAAGAACATCTTACAGTTTGGAATAAGTGGTCTAGTGACTTACATTTATTATCTGATCATGCTATTCCTCGTCCTCTCTTTCTGTCTCTATCTCCTATTATAGATCGTCAATTACATCTCTTTACTGATGCTTCAGAGAAGGGATATGGTGGGGTAGTCTATCTTAGAAGCATCCATGAGGACACATCAATATCTGTCACCCTGTTAACTTCCAAGGCAAGAGTCACTCCTGTTCGAAAACAAACTATTCCAAAGCTTGAGCTATCTGGAGCAAGGGAAGGTGTTCGCCTACTGAAGTCCACTGCAAGAGACCTCAATATATCTACTGAACACTTGTTTTGCTGGACAGACAGTATGGTAGTGTTAGGTTGGTTAAGTAAACCTGATAAACCTTGGAAACAATTTGTTACTGTACGTGTCTGTGAGATTTTGTCTGTAGTTCCCTCTTTACAGTGGAGACATGTCTCTACTAGAGACAATCCAGCTGACCACATCTCCAGGGGATTGATGCCAGCAGAAATTCTTAACTGCTCCTTGTGGTGGCAGGGTCCTCAATGGCTCTCTCTTCCTCCTGTACAATGGCCTGTCTCTACCCAGATTTGTGTCAACTTACCTGAAGAAAAGAAAGTTGCAAGTGCAAATTCTGTACAGATCTCAGGAACCACAACTGACCTTCCTTGGAAGAATTTTTCCTCTCTCCATCACTGTGTCAGAATTTATACTTGGGTTCGACGGTTTCTATCCAATGCTAGAAAATGTGCTAGTGACAGAGAACTAAGTAAAACTTTGCACTTGTCAGAGATTGAGCAAACTCATTCTCTATTTATTTCCTTGGCTCAGCAGGAGTCATTCCCTGAGATTTTCTCACAACTTAAGTCGAAGGAATCAGTGAGCCAACCAAGACGTTTTGCCTCACTGAACCTTTTCTTGGATGAAACAAAAACTATGCGTGTGGGTGGACGACTCCAGCAGTCTAATTTGCCATACTCATCTCAACACCCCATTCTTCTTCATGGAAAGTCAAACTTCACTCGTCTTCTAGTTAATCAGCGTCACAAAGATTGTCATCATGCAGGTCCAGGTACTCTCATTGCTATTCTCTCTACTGATTTTTATATCATAAGTTTGAGAAGGTTGATAAAATCAATATCATATCAATGTGTTACATGTCGTCGCAGTTATTCAAAGACTCTACATCAACTCATGGGCCATCTTCCATCTGACAGAGTAGACAACAGCTCACCTTTTCCATTTCAACGTGTTGGACTCGACTTTGCTGGTCCATTTCTCATTCGTCAAGGTCATACCCGTCGTCCAGTTAAGGTTAAGTCGTACATTTGTTTATTCGTTTGTCTTCGTACTCGAGCTATTCATTTGGAATTATGTCTGGATCTTACAACGGAAACATTTCTTGCTGCCTTGTCAAGATTCACCGACCGTCGTGGTTTACCATCATCTATACATTCAGACAATGGCAAAAACTTGGTGGGAGCAGCTCGAGAATTAACTGAATGTTATGCTCTATTACAATCTAACAATTTCAGGCAGGCAATTTCTCATTTGGCTACCATTCAGAGAATTGAATGGCATTTTTCACCAGCTCGAGCACCTCATTTTGGTGGTCTTTGGGAAGCTGGAGTTAAGTCAATGAAGACTTTACTTCGCAAGATACTACCAGAACATTTCCTTACGTATGAAGAATTTGTTACCATACTTACTCATGTTGAAGCCACATTAAATAGTCGGCCGCTTATTCGAGACGAAACAGCTACTCCTGGAGATGAAGATATTCTCACTCCTGGACACTTTATCATTGGCAGATCTTTACTTTCTTTTCCTCAACGCCCTCCAGCGGGAGACAGTCCACAACTCTTAAAGCGATGGGACAAGATCAAATGTTTATCCCAACTAGTTTGGCAAAGATGGAGACGTGTCTATCTTCAGACTTTACAAGCAAGACAGAAGTGGTTAAAGTCCACTACTAATCTCAAGGTTGGAGACTGTGTTATAATTAAGGATGACACACTCAAAAAAGAAGATGTTCCGTCTCTTCGTATATGGCCACTTGCCATTATTGTGAAAACCTATCCTGGTAAAGATGGACATGTCAGAGCTGTAGATCTGCGCTGCAATGGTCATGTTTACAATAGAGACCTTTTAAAGATAGTGAAGTTATTTTTCCCAACCTCTGATGAGCAGTCTTCTTCTTCTTTTGTGGGGGAGGATGTTGAAGACCAAAGAAGCTAATTTCAACTGGACTCTATTAGCTAACTAATTATCATTCACTTTTACTTATGCATCATTTCACACTTACCGAGCATGCTCAATTCTTGTTTTATGTACATGCGTATTACTATCACATTCACGTATCACCTTTGTTACCCGTGGTCTCTTTCTCACTTCTCGTTGTTATTCAAACCGTTCTACATCTGAATATTATCAAGCCAC
>WLWD01005083.1_pt1 | contig 22985 bp, 20 predicted proteins | sample 6712731 | NCBI WGS metagenome assembly WLWD01 (sample SAMN12718690, study PRJNA576275) | sponge metagenome | isolation source: marine sponge | host: Mycale hentscheli | place: New Zealand: South Island, Marlborough, Capsize Point | collected 2014-11-01
CCCCCCCCCCCCCCACCAAATAAAAAAAAAAATTCAGTTTGAAAAGTTGTGATGATCAACCTTACTAGAAAGCAATACAATATATAATAGCAAAAGATTTGCATTCTCTTAATCAAACAATAATTGCAGACATATAATGCATAGGGCCTTTGTTCTATAGTCCACCTAGGATTAAGTGCTTGACCTGAACTAATTAAGGCAAATTTAAATTTTCTTTGAGAAAAAATGATAGTAATATCAAAATCATGATATAGGCACTGCCCTCAAATGTGTCCATCATTGAAGAACCAATGTTTAGAATCTTCATATTTACAAGTTAATACACCTATTTCTCCTAAAATACACACACAAGGCATTTATTCAATACCATCTATTGGTCAGCTATCCTGTCTACATGTAAATACTGCAGTATTTTCGGTTCTGGGATGCTGCTGTGTTTGTGGCAAGCTGTGGAGATGAAGACTACACCTGCACCAGTGGGCAGTCTTCTTAGATTTTGCTCTCATTAGCACAGACCTCAAATTCATGTCCAATAATCTAAACTCTGCCAAGTAAAATGATTTGAGCTATATCATTCGATCAGTAAACCCTAAAACAAGATGTATGGACTTTAGTGTAGACCTCAACATCAACCATCCCATTACTGACAAGCCATACAAAATGTGTTAGCAAATGTCATGCAGGGAAGCCATCGTTGTGCGTTCCCTTAAAGAATAAACTGAAATACAGATATATAGTTAAATATGAATAGAAAGCAATTATAAGAATAATTCAAAAAGGATTCTTTATGTAATGCTTTCTTTAATTATATGATGTGACCACACCCTCCTATGTTTGCTATAACAACATCACTCCCTCATCATCACGGCGTATATTCTCAATCGGACAACTGAGTATACTCTTGGATTGAGTCAGTAAAAATGAACATCATAGAGTTAGTGGGAAGCCAAATGTACGAGTGTTATGCATGGCAGGATTAGCTGAGACTGCACCTGCTCCAGTGGAGCAGTCGCTTCTTACAGACCTCAACTTCATGTCCTGTAGTCCTTCATGTGGATGTGCTAATGGATGTGATGCATACACATCCTTTTATTGATTTAGATAAATCATTTAAGCTGAATCATTATATTAGCAGACCTGAAACAAGTTGTGAAGATTGCTAGGATAAACCTCAACACAACCAATTCATTACTAGCAAGCCATACAAGTGTGTCTTGGAAACTGTTGTATAAAAGAAGAGTCATTTTGCTCATTTCTTCAATTCGTGATCAAGTCTTCTCATCAGTCTACGTATACTTCTCATCAGCATCCAATGGCTCCCATATTTCTACTCATGTTAGGTAAAGTTGGATCAATACCTTTACTTGGGACCATCCCCTCCAGGCGGTGTATTTATGCTGGATTCCACATCAGCATATCTTGCTCACCCTCGTAGTGACAGCATACCTGTGGCTACAGAGAATGAACAAAATCCTACTAGTAAGATGACTACTAGCAATCCTCCAATAACAGAACAGACTTTAGAACTAGTGACTAAAGAGACTACTACTACTACTAACGAAGAAGAGGGAGAGGAAGAAGATGCATATGATTGCATTATTCAGTCCAAACAAATAGAAGGTTCATAGAAATATTATAATTATGTCACATGATATGCTTGTATTACAATATAGGAGACACTTCAGGAGAGCTAGATTGAGCTGAAGCATGAAATGATATTATAATAGGAATTTACAATTGTGATATATTACAGTTGTACTTGGCATATTAATTTACTTGTGTTGAATATATTGTAGGCTCTTCATATGAAGATAAACTTTGTGTCCCCTCTAGCCCGAGTGATGTCATCACTCAGAAGGTATATAATAGCTTGCAGTTAAGACTTTTATACATTACAAGTTGCAAGTTGAAGCTATAGCTATATTAATAGAACGTTTTTCTTATTCTAATAGCGTTAGGACGAGAAAATTTGCTATTATTGCAATTATTTCAACCAAAAATGATTGAATTATTATATGCATAATAGCTGTATTATTGCTTCTTCCTAGAGATTGTATTATCATTATTTGTGTTGTGGTTCTCATCACTTGTATATTGTATTAGAATATTGTGACTCATAAATTAGCTAATTCAGATAAAATGTAACATTGTAGACTGAATGGAATTATAATGCACTTGTGCAGGTCAAATGTGTCCCGAAATATATTGAATACAAGGATGTTGGATTGAAAGGTGAGTTGACAATGAATTCTAATTATGCACTATCCAGTGTCCATATTGTACAAATGCTAACATATTATGCTTATCTAGAACGCTATGTTGAGGTTCACTCTGACTGTGTGGATGTGAGGGAAGCTGGTTGTGGAGTGTTCCAGCAAACCAGGAGATACTTTCCCAACACTCCATATAGCAAGAACATTACAGTTGGCAGGTGCTATGAAGAGGGATGTCCATCTTGTAACTCATCAGTTGGCTTGAGACCAATGAATATTCAATTTCATGACATCATTACTCCTAGCAATGGTAAGGTGCCGCCAGCTGTTTCTCATATAAATAGCAATGTCTTCTTATCTACATCATTACTTATACTTTCAACTCTGTTTATAGAACATTTTCAAGTGAGGGACAACCCGAGCTGTTCCTGTGCTCCAGTGTGCCACAGAGTGTCAAGAATTGAGGAAGTGAGAGTTTACAATACGGAAACAAAAGAAGCTACAAGTCAGGTATGAGAGTACCTACTCAAAAATATGATCACATCAGTCAAAGTAGACAGCCATTAGTAAAGCCTTATTTATTAATAATGGGGAGACTTATTTCATATGATCTACTTTTCTAAAACCTAAGTTGGTCAAATGTACATCTGACTTCGTTATTGTTTGCTTTCAAAATTAAGACGTTAACATATTTAATTAGAACCCTTAATTAAATACTGGCTTTGCCTTCAATTGTATTGCAGTCGATTGACTTTGGTCGATGTGCTGGAATCAGCAGTGGTCAGATCATTCAGAACATTTGCTTTATGTAAGTTGGTTAATTATTATAATTTTATATTTTTTAAATCCATCAACAAATTAACTTTCATGGATAATTTAATTATAATGTGAATATGATCCAAGAAGAAGAAAGGAACAACTTAATACATGAAAGTAATTGTCCACTTCACTAGAAACTTTTTTTGTGTGACTGAATGAATAATATTACAGCAGTTAGCTAAATGCAAATTGAAATATTATTTCTCCAACTTGTTGGCATCAAATTAATTGGACATACTAAATTGTAAGTTAAATCTCATTCCAGGTCTTGAGATTAAAATTGCTTGTGGAACAAATTAAATAACCCTGACATTTATAGCTTCATTTTAACCAAACTTAACAAATGCGGATTTAATATCTATATAAACCAAGCATGTTCATTTGTGTAGGGATGCTTTTGGCGGAGCTAGTACTTACCTGAAGTTTTTTGAACTTCTACGACTTCAATGTCAGCCACTCAAATCCAAGAAGATTTTTGTGCAAGATGGCGACCATGACATGGAGAGAGAAGTGATCACTGACTGTCAATGTCAGTGACACAGGCAGCAGCTAATTCCACTACTGATTGGTCTACTGGAATAACATGGAACTGGATCTGGTATAATTCACACATGCACACACTGCTATTCTTGTTGTGTCTCTTTGGTTCTTGTTTTTGTATTTGTTTGAATGCTAAATACAATGTGTATTTCATCAAATTGATTGATTGAGCTTTTGTCTGATTGCTACATTTTTTCATTAAAAAAACCAGTAAATAAAAGAACTGAATTGTGTAACTTGTTTTAACTAAGGGGGTCAATTTTAGTTACTCATAAGAGCACACCTCTCAGCCTATTATTGTATTAAATAGGAAGGCATAATTTCATCAATTTATTGAATGAGTATAAGTTTCAAACATACTCAGACTACACTCTTATTTGAACTGTATCATTGCATGTAGTCCTTCTCAGCATAACTTTCTGAAGATGTTATTACTTGTATGATTGCAGCAATCATGCAAATTCCGTTTGAGTCCAAACACTGCAGCCACTTCATGCTGCAAATAATAATAATTGCATATGGACTTCTTAGTATTTTTAAATAAGTAATGATTAGTCTCACATCCAGTGTAGATTATGTGCCTCATCTTGATGCACATAACAGAGTCACATTGGTTATTCATCCATTAAAATAAAAGAACATCCATAGTTGGCTACTTTATTAGTTTCATTCATTTAAATATCTTTTTAAACAAATTCTGGTGATCTTCGTGCAGAGTTCGCATTTTTTATTAGAATTTCCCTTAGTTCCAATTCAGCTCTTTGACAATTGAATTGTGCAGAACTGCTGTTTCCACTTACCTGGCTTCCATTATACTAATCTACTTATCCCATCCACCTCAGCCTGTCACTGCTTCTCATTATTGCTATCCATCACATCTCTGAATGAAGTTCAATACAATCTCACATCTGGTGTGTTGCTGATAACTTCAGTACAGATTTTCTATATACTGCTCTGACAGACACAAAAACTGGTCAAATCTAGTCTTAGGACACTCTATAGTAACTATAAGATTCATTTGATAATATTTGCCCGGTTTCTTCATCTCATCGAGATAATTGCAACTCTGTGAGACTCGCGAGTAGCTACGATCTCTTTGGTCATCTTTACTACCCTTATTGATTAAATTTCATACTATCACCTATTACTCGTTAGCTCACTTGCAACCCAGAAACTACAACTTTAATTCATTGCAATATTTTTTAGTAAACAGGCTCCTCAGACTCTGTCATATTTTATTTTAATTCAGATCAGTCATTTCGCACAGGTAGCGGCACTATTCAGTTTGTAGCAGCACTATCCATTATTGTTTGTAGCAGCACTATTCATTGTTGTTTGTAGCAGCACTATTCATTGTTGTTTGTAGCAGCACTATTCATTGTTGTTTGTAGTAGCACTATTCATTGTTGTTTGTAGCAGCACTATTCATTGTTGTTTGTAGCAGCACTATTCATTGTTGTTTGTAGTAGCACTATTCATTGTTGTTGGTAGCAGCACTATTCATTATTGTTTGTAGTAGCACTATTCATTGTTGTTGGTAGCAGCACTATTCATTGTTATTTGTAGTAGCACTATTCATTGTTGTTTGTAGTAGCACTATTCATTGTTATTTGTAGTAGCACTATTCATTGTTGTTTGTAGCAGCACTATTCATTATTGTTTGTAGCAGCACTATTCATTGTTGTTTGTAGCAGCACTATTCATTGTTGTTTGTAGCAGCACTATTCATTGTTGTTTGTAGCAGCACTATTCATTGTTGTTTGTAGTAGCACTATTCACTGTTGTTTGTAGCAGCACTATTCATTGTTGTTTGTAGCAGCACTATTCATTGTTGTTTGTAGCAGCACTATTCATTGTTGTTTGTAGCAGCACTATTCATTGTTGTTTGTAGTAGCACTATTCATTATTGTTTGTAGTAGCACTATTCATTGTTGTTTGTAGCAGCACTATTCATTATTGTTTGTAGCAGCACTATTCATTGTTGTTTGCAGCAGCACTATTCATTGTTGTTTGTAGTAGCACTATTCATTGTTGTTGGTAGCAGCACTATTCATTATTGTTTGTAGCAGCACTATTCATTGTTGTTTGTAGTAGCACTATTCATTGTTGTTGGTAGCAGCACTATTCATTATTGTTTGTAGCAGCACTATTCATTATTGTTTGTAGCAGTACTATTCACTGTTGTTTGCAGTAGCACTATTCACTGTTGCTTGTAGCAGCACTATTCATTGTTGTTTGTAGCAGCACTATTCATTGTTGTTTGTAGCAGCACTATTCACTGTTGTTTGTTGGTAGCAGCACTATTCATTGTTGTTTGTTGGTAGCAGCACTATTCATTGTTGTTTGTAGCAGCACTATTCATTGTTGTTTTATGGACACACCTCAACTATTAAGTTTTTTTACGTAATGGAGCTTCCCTGAACAGCGCAGTCATCAACTTTACCATTGTTTAAGCCATTATGACAAGGGTATATCAGGGACCTTTAAGTTGATGTACCATATGTGTATTGTTTCAACTATTCATTTATTGTGTGTGTTACATACAAACAAGATTGGATGAATTTTGTAAGTAAGCAGGTGTTGTCATTAACCTCAAGCTAGGTATTTAAAGTGGATGAGATAATAGTTTAGAGACCCAAAGCAAGACTTTTTAATATCATATACATTTGCTACACATACTTATTATTAATTAGCTATATAGACAAAAGTAGTAATAACTTTACTATTAAAAGACTATACATGATCAATTAATTGTCTTGAGCCACGATCATTGTGTTATGGTCTCATAGTCAGAGGATGTCAGCATGGAGTCTGATACTTGCCCGTATGCTATACAAGTTTCCACAGGAACATTTGTTGAACTATACACACACAACACATACACAATACCTAACAAATATAAACATTACTAATAAAATTTACACTTCCATTGCTTCAAAAAATGTCTACAAGAATGAAAGCTTTAGCTACACATGGTCTTACCTTTCAGATTTCTTAGTTGATTTGAAGTACTTGCAAACTGCAAGTATTAATACTGTCGTAACGACAGAGTATAGTAATAATGAACCCAATAGAGTTAAAGTTGCTGTGAGAGCTGTATCTGAATCCAAATACACCACATGTTAATGTGTCATTGGGAGGAAGACAGTAATTATCAAGTTAAATACACTTTGTTACTTCTTGAAAGAAGATAAAACAATTGATATGACCACAAGTACTGAAAAATATTGCCATATTGACTTCATAAAACCACATGTGCTTATTCAAAAGCTAATTCTTGTATAAAAATCATACTAGCTAAATATAAGACTTCTAAATATTGCCCCCTCCCATCATAAAACTTGGACCTAGCTTTTTTCACCTATCCTCAACACTACTTAACAAAGTATTCACTCACTTGTTCCACAGCCTGCACTGTGTGCTATAGTGGACGTTAATAGTACTTGTACAGACGCCGTTCTAGATCCTTGTACCACTTGCTGTACAGCTCTAGTGATCACTTCAAATCTATACTCTGCTCTACTCACCAAACCACTGATAGAAACTGAATTTACTGAAGCATCAACTATAACACTCTGTTCAAGAGTTTCATTGTTTATGTTGCTGGTCTGTTTATAGTAGACTATAAATTCATTGATGCCAAGGTAACCAGAGTTGTCCCAAGTTACTCTCACTGAAGTTTCCGATAGAACATACACTTCCGTATTTCTTACAATTGCTACATTTAAAAAAACAATAATAATAATACAAGAAAAAATTACTGCATGAATAGATGGATATAATAACTTCTATATTTATAATTATATTTCACAATCTCGCATACATAATATCACTCAGCTTAAAAATTATATAACTGCTGCATGATAAGTTACATTATGTGTATGCAAACATAAAACACAAGACTAACTGTTTTCACTCACGAGGTCTATGCTGAGTTCTAATGTCACCTATTATCTGAGGAGGACCATCTCCTGCTCCTGTAGATGCTGTAACTCTTATGTTTGATACTACAGTGTTTGGGTTCAGATCTGTAATAGAGAAAGTGGTGTCCCTTGTTGTGTTGGATATCTCACTGCTGCCATTCACTGAGTATCTGATAGTGTATCTGTTGAGAATGCCATTGAGAGGGATTGGCTCACTCCAGGTCAGGAGAACACTGAAGAACAAACCAACTCTTTCTAAGTTTCTAACATTAGAAGGTCCTGCAGAATTACACAAAGAAGTGCCAAACATATTACCACTTCGCTGTAGAGACGTTAACTAAACGTTATAACCCAATTCTACTTCATGATTATAAGTTCATTAAACACTGTTGATATTCAGAGAAAAGCGGTATTTATTTCGGGTAACCAGGCTACTAACCACTACGGTGAGCTGTATATAAACAGTGCAACATTAATACACCTTTCTCGTACTACAAGTGATTTAATAGTACGGCATGTAAACTGCCCGTTCAAAATGTATTGGAAAAATTGCTATAACTAAGTGAAATAGCACAAGACAAAGTAAAATGCTGCGGTATCTTAATAATAGTAGGGTAAGTGAGCAAACATTATAATAGTGATATATGTATATTTATGTTCATGAATGTGTAATATATGCATAATATACATATATAATTATTCAAACAATTGGCTCAAATCTGTATTCTACAGAAACCATTTACTTTACACTAGATATATTTGCCTAATTTCCATAGCTAATACTTATTTTTCTTCAATAAAATGTGCCTATTATTTTAAAGCTTGAAAAGGCAGTGAATGAGAAACATTGGGACAACCACCAATGCATACATTTTTATAATGCCTCCTTAAACTTCATTACACTCCAGATCACAGAGACTTAGATTCTAGCTGCAGTACACTTACTATCTTCTGTTGTCCTTATGAATGCTATGGCAGAATAGCCTCCAAATCCTGCACTATTCACTCCTCCCACAGACACACTGTAGTTGGTAAAGGGGTTCAGACCAGAAATTACTCTACTTCTATCAGTAGATGTATGTAATATTGTTGTAGGTGAAGTGTCAACGGGTCCATATCTAATAGTATATCCAATGATCACTCCATTCCTGTCTAGACATGATATCTCAGTCCACTTGATGGTAAAGCTTGAGGCTGTAGTAGCAACAGGTGTTGGTTGACCAGGACTGCTACTAGGAGCTATTTGAAACATTACATAATGTAAGTAAGCTATGCAGACATAGGTGAGTTCACCATCATGTTTGCTGGTAAAGGTCATTAGGTATAATAGCCTGTATATTATTTAGCTAATGTGTATCAATAAATTCACATGAATTCAAGTTCATATAAAATGACAAAACAGTTTAGATATATTAAAGCAAATATGTAGACAAAAATATATTTGGTGGTGTTACCTGGAGGATTAATCTTTATACATAAATGATGAAGTGAGAGGACCACTACATATGGCTGTTGCAGAATAGTATCATATTAGTCTAAGTAAACACTTTATAATGTATTTATGGATGGCAAAGGTCCAAATATATGGACCTTTGTTACTCCCTTGTTTACACTCATAGAAGGTATATAATAAACCGCAGCTGTTAATATTGCCTACCACAAGTTGGACCGTACAATTAAATCAGGGATAGGTCTATAAATTATTTAACTTGTGACCATGACGCCTGAGTCAGCATTTCTTTACGTCAAATGTAATGATATCACTGCCAGCAGAGGTTGTGCCATCATCTGTAAGCAATTAGAGCATTTGAGTAACTAGCTCATTTCTAAAAGAATTTTTGATTGGGAAAATTAATCACATTTGCTTTAGTTGGCATTTCTGTGTCCTCAATGTTGATATTATTGCTGGCCATTGTTGTCTAAATAGTGGATACATAAGACATTAACCCTGGCCATCAGCCATTGGAATACAACAACAACAAGCATCTAGAACTTCCTAGTTACAAATGAATAGCATGAATTTCTAACTTTTGAAGGTCATTTTAGAACCTTAAGGTTTCAATGTAGTGTCAGGTGAGTCATCATGAGAAACTGTGCATGAACATCACAGTCTTTTACTTCAAATCAATTTGTGCTAGTGTTACAGTTTCTTTTTGGTCTATAACTTTATGAAAAGAACTTAGGTATAGAAAATGAAACCTAACTGAATATGATAGCTTATACTTGAAACTAAATGGCTGTCAATGTGCTATAAGTTATTGTGCTCATTTCCTGGTTCAAACTATTTGAGCTCAATTCAGCCAACTAAATTCATGCTTAAAATTGTTTGTCCAGCTTATAGTTCTGGGCAATTGAGAAAGGAAATGATTAAACATATTTACCTTAGGGTGTAGGACAGGAAGTGGGAGGAGGGAGTATTGTAACACTTGAAATTTATATGTAGCAAATCAAAAATATTAAAATGTGGCTAGCAATGCTGTGTTCTACCAATTAATGTGAGAACACTGTCTTACCAAGTTCCTTTGTAGTCAGATTTGTAGTTCCAGTGTCTGTTAGTATAACAGGAAAATTATTTCTCCCAGTGACACTAACAGAGTATTGAATACCAGCCTCCAGACTACCAATAGTTACTGAGTTACTGGTAGTAGTTCCTGTTCTAGTAGGGACTCCATTACAAGTAGTACCAGTCAATGTAACTCTGTACATAGTCACTGCCACAGTGAAGTTTGTAGGTGGGGATAAGGAAAGAGTAGCTGTAGTTGTAGTCACTGATGAGACATTAATTGATGGAAAAAGGGAATCTGTGCAAAAAGAATAACATATACATGAGAGAGGATTTGCTTGTAATTGATCAAGCATGTATTAGTTCTTATTGCTTAAGAAACTAAATAATAATAATGATTACTTATGAAAAAGAAGTTTATATGATAATGATTCTAATTTTATACTCTAATAGTTTTTGGAGTCTCATTAATAAGACCTATTTCATTTTTAAACGTAACTATTATTGCAATGAGTTACATTAAACAAGAATTTTTATAATAACATTTAGTTAGTGTGAAAATAATAACCCAAAGATTCCTTGAACTAGTTCTGGCTAAAACTTCCTCCATCACATTCTATTACCACATCCACCAGAAAGATATTAAGCCTGATATTCACAATTCAGTGCACTACATATAAATCAGTTCATTAGATAAATTACAGGTAATATAATAGTTAAGTTATGCCTCCTAGAGAACTAGAAGTTTAATGTTGTAATGTCCTGAAAGTAGCTGCTAAGTTGAGGGTGTTACGTAGTGAGCTATCTAGGGTTTGAGGGAATTTACACATGGTAGTTCATAATGGTTATGCAGCAGCTATCAATATAAGAACATAGTGTTTATTCCTAACTACAGTTGATAGTAAAGTGTGATAAGTCCCTGTTATAACACAACAACTACACCAGCTTTGATTTAAGGTTTGCTCTACTGAAATTAAAATGGCACTTGTGACTTACACACAATAATGACGGTTGAAGATGCAACTGGTACACTTAGATATGTCCCAGTAGTGGCTCTTACTTGAATACTTACAGATAAGCCAACATTATATGTATTACTGATGTAATAAACTCCACCGACAGGAATACCAGCAGTATTGACATTCATAGTATTTATATACACACGATATGTAGCTCCAGAGAAACCAGCTGGAGGAGTCCAAGTAGCAAATAATCTTCTACCACTAACCTGTTTCAACACCAGATTAGTAGGTGGACCTGGATCTGGAACGATAGAATTATTCTCTCAATCAACTGTGCACTTAAAGTGAATGTCACAGAGTAATATAATGCTGATCAAGTAGTCGTAACTAGTGAAGAAAATTACTTAATTTCAATTATTGAATGTCATTAAGTTTACTGCTAAGTACAATATAAACTATTGTGCGCAGAAAAACTAGCTAATATATAATAATTCTATAATAATCCTAACATATTTATTCAGAAGATAATGACCAAATGAGTAGTCTGTCTGTCTGTTGTAGTCTGTCTGTTGTAGTCCGTCTGTTGTAGTCCGTCTGTTGTAGTCTGTCTGTTGTAGTCTGTCTGCTGTATAGTCCGTCTGTTGTAGTCTGTTTTGCAGTCTGTCTGCTGTAGTCTGTCTGTTGTAGTCTGTCTGTTGTAGTCTGTCTGTTGTAGTCTGTCTGTTGTACTCCGTCTGTTGTAGCTGTCTATTGTAGTCTTCCTATTGTAATCTGTCTGTTGTAGTCCGTCTGTTGTAGTCTGTCTGTTGCAGTCTGTCTGTTGTAGTCTGTCTGTTGTAGTGTCTGTTGTAGTGTCTGTTGTAGTCTGTCTGTTGTAGTCTGTCTGTACAAGACACACAAAATGTTTGAGCAATCTTACATCACAGGATAATCTCTAGTTAACTAATCCCCTACTCTTTGGGGGATTGAAATAAACACTAAATAATTCTCAATGTGAGTTTACTAAACCCTTTACTCACATAGCAGTAGATCAAGGGTCTGGCTATGTGATCTAATCTTTTAGACATAGTCTGTTTGGATGTGCTGTTGTTGTTTTTTTGTTTTTTTTTGTTTTTTTTTTGCACATTGGGTATCTTGTCTCAAGATCATTTTAAATCAGCACATAAAAAATTCTATTCACAATACATGATGCATGTACCTTGTATTTCAAATTCTGGAGATGTGACTGGAGGAGATGTATAACTATTATTGGCAGTGTATGTGTAAGTTCCGGGTAGATATCCAGTTACTAGTAAAGCAACTCTGTACATTCTTCTCTCGCATGGATTGCCACTAACAATGGTGTCTCCCCCTCCTACAGAAAACGAGCCATTGGCAACCATTGTATTTCGATCAATTATACTTCCATTCCTTCTCCAAGTCACTGATGTAGCTTGAGCTCCTGTAGTTATTCCTTCTATGACTAAGTGTAGACGATTACGATGTTCTAATTCTTGTGGGCCATCTGTGTCTAATCGAATCTTGGCATTTGTTATAGAACCTGATTTAAACATCAAAAAATTAATTTAGGAGTGAAGCATTCACAGAGAATTAATTTATTACTTGTAGCTATATAGCAAAAAGTAATAAATTAAAAAAAAATTAGCTACTGCTAATCTGTACATTTAATTTTATTTTCCTTTTTCTTTTCAGTTGGACACAATACACGATCTTTGTTAAACTTATTTGCTTTACGTTATACTTTTTTTAAGTTAGCTAACAATATTATTCAAATAACAATTTGATTTGTCAACAGTTACTTATCATTATTAGGGAGTTATTGATCTTGAAGATTCTAATAGTTCAGCCATGCAGTGATTTTGCTAAAGCTTCAAAACAACTTCCTAAAGTTTAATTTTAACGATATAAAAAAAATTCATATGCAATTAACGACACCTATAATATTAGTTAAAGATGTTTAGCTATGTTAGATTTCAAACTATCTTTGCTTACTCTTGGCTCCATATAGAGTATGAAACAACTTGTGTGTGTGTTCATTATCCATCTATTATACCCCCACTATTTTACCTTTATCTATCCTCTGTCATACCTTTCTTGAACTTGTATTTTTAATTTAGGAACTGGTTTGTTAATTATTAACATATGGAATTTAGTTACATAATATAACTTTATCATATCTTACACTGTCCATCCACTGGCAATACTTCCAATAGGAGTCTAAGAGAGATAATTGCTAGAAGAACAAATACATTCATAGCAGTATTCAAGAAGTTAGCTACTGACTCAATATAATATTGAAGTTATCAGTTGGTGGAGAAATGTTCAAATGCTTTAAGCTAACAATATTATTACATTTAGTTCATCTGGTAATAATTGACACTGAATTTAGTAAAATCCAAACCTCAAAGGTTGGACTAGGCTGGTGGAAGTTGTAAAAGGGGAAAAATCTATTGCCTGACGTTATGTTAAGAAGTCTTACAAAGATTTTGTTACACTTAGAGAAGTAGCTGGTGGTTGTTGCCTTTCTCAATATTTCAAAGCATCTATGCTGTTTGCTCAGTTTATTTTGTCTGTATGGATGTTTAGTTAACCCTATTGAGTTGGTTGTCATGTCCAAAAAATATTAAGACACTTAGCTAGTAATGCCATATTTCTCCATCTATAGCTAGTAGTGTTTTATAAGCAACTTAATTAGCTAACACTTCATTATAATATACTGTATTTTATACATTGCTTATTGGCATATGGTATTAGCTGTGTCTAAATACACTACACTACCTCTACAGCTATATATATAGCTAAATTAAGTATAACTAGCTACAAATGTACAATAAATAGACAAAGTCATGCAATATTTAACTCATGGCTATAGATTAGAAGTCCATTATTCAACAGATCTGGTAGATCAGCAGCTTCTTTAAAATAAAATTTTAAATTTTTTCTTTTTAAATAAATACTGCAATAACATTGATGATGAAAATAGATGGAATGATTGATAAAAAAAAAACACCCAAAAATACTAAACACAACAAAAAACAAAAAAAAAACGAGACAAAAAACAAGAACATCCAAACAAGTACAGCTATACTGGTGGCTTGTCATCTTCATTGATAGATTGAAGTTTATCAAATTGGATAGAGTTTACTTCCATTTTCTCTGTGGAACCATTGGTACCTGAAGGCTTCTTCTTTCTAGAGAAACTGATGAGAATGGTCACCACCACGAGCACTACCACCACCAACATCACCATAGCAGCAGATATCACAGTAGAGATGAGGATAGCAGAAGTAAGTGGAGAACTGGCCATACTACAGTGACCATCTCTTGTGAACAATGAAGTTCGTAACGGAGGAATTATGGTACAGTTAGGGTCAACTTCATGAAAGCTCTCTTCTAAAAACACCAGAGGCTGTGATCGTTGCCACTCTGACAGAGCACATACTAAGCGCCTAGTTCGATCCCTGGCTGCCGTGGCCACTTGACCCACAAAAACCACACTCTGAGGCTCTTCTGAACATGACATAGAAGTCACTGTGATCTCTTCCACCTCGACACGCCCACACACTGTGCAGAGGGTCTCCACTACAGTCATGAGCACCACTTGAAACTGCTCCCGATACCTGGAGCTGATGTTTTGATGCTGGCACACATTACCAAACACTTTCATAACGCGAAACTGAAAGTTGGTAATATCAGATTCAACGGCACACTCGGAAGAAGCCAGTGATGAAATTTGCGAGACTGTGTCTATTCTGAAGGGATACGTCATGTTCTCTCGTCCACTGATGACATCACATGACACCACAGCCCCCGCAGTGTGGAGCGCCATGGCATCCCACTGGAGTGTAGCCACAGCTGAGGCATCCAGTGACGAAGTAGAAGTGTTAGATCTATAAACCACACCGTCATGCCGCTGCCATTGCAATGAGGGGCGTGGCCAGCCTGTGCTCACGCACGTAATAGCTGGTCCGGTGTGTTCGTGGGGTATGAAGAATGAGGAGGAAGAAGAGGTGGCAACAGGAGATATCGGAAATACCGTAGTGACGACAGCTCTACCTGTAATATCACATCAACAAATGAAATCAAGTAACTTACAAGAAGATATTCTACGAACATGTATTCACTTAATGCTCATGTAACACTGCACACTTCATAGAAAAAGTTAAATAAATAAATAAAGTATGTATTGTATAAAACACAATTGTCTATCTCGCAATTTTGTCGTATTTCAGACGTACGTGTGACAGTGAAGTTCACGTGAGTTTTGCTGGAGTTCACACCATTGTCTGCTACACAAACGATATTTCCAGAGTCTGTGTACCTAAATGTAGACCCCCAGGCTATCCTTCTCTCGGCCACGCCTTCCTCTACTCTGTACCAGTTGGTCTGAGGCATTGGAAGCCCAGCTCCAATGCACGACAAAAGGTGGGTGGGGCTTCCTTCCGCCACTTCTAGAGATACAGCTCCAGACATTGTACTAACCAGTAATGCAGTGCCATTATAGTGTACAGAAGACATAGGACCATCTGTAATGAACACATTATACAGCTACTACAACCAGGATGTAGAGTAATGCACTCATGAAGGAAATTATAGGAAATATAATTATATTTTAATTTTACACAAAGTGTTTAAGATAAGTTAAGCTACACTTAAGATTAACAATAATAATTAAATATAAATAAAGAATAATAACATTTTCTATACATGTAAATATTCCAGACAAAATCATTTAGCAGTGACTATACCAGACATACCCACCATACACACCCACCACACATACCCACCAGACATACCCACCATACACACCCACCAGACATACCCACCAGACACACCCACTCTTACACAGCACAGAAACGATGGTTGTATTAGTAGACGATGTGTCTCCATTGAGAGCAGTACACTCATAGCAACCACTGTGTTGCCTAGTAACTGGTGAGATGACCAAGTCGGTTCCCAGCTGCGTGACATTAGGAGGGAGTGGCACTTGACCACACCTTCTCCATAAAACAGCGTCACTCCTACCTTCTAGCATGCACTTCAAGACCACGCCCTCTCCTTCAGATACAGACACTGCACTCTGTGTTACAACTGAGGGAGGTTCTGAGGACAGGACAGAACAACAGACAGTAAACCATAACACATGTACACACATACATACATACCCATACATAGCAAAGTAATTTTTTTATTATATATTTTTTGTCATATATACACACTTGCTAAAGGAATAAGTTGAACCATTTATTAAAGAAATGGCCCTGATCTGGAGCAAACAGAAAATTCAAAGTCATAATAATTATGTTAACTTTATTCTGCTATTTAGTATAACACATACTACTACTAGTGATGTGCTTGAGCACAAATGGCGAGCAAGCCTTTGCAGCATTCTGACTATCCGAGTTACCAGTAGATTTTAACAACAAGCACTCACAGCTACTATAAACGACCAAATGTAAAAAAAAATTATGTCTGGGATCTCAATTCTCCACAAACATTTTGTGACTTGAAATAACAAGAAGGTTTAAAGAATTACTGTACAGTGTTGAGTCTAACTGTAAGTTTTAAGACATAAGTGTGTCTTGTGGCATTTAGAAACAACTAAATACAAAGGGATAAACAATTAAATTTCCTTGATTGATATGGGGATCGCTAAACTGAAAGATTCTGCTTAGTGGAGGTATGGGAAGGGGTAGACCACAAAGCAAACACAAAAACATGAGGGGTCAAAGTACAAAATGACATACATACGTCCACATATACATATAAACAAACAAATATCCCCGATTTTCAATTGTTACACCTGACAGTGTCTGGCTCGCTTTGCTTGCTCGCCAACTACTACTACTACTACTACTACTACTACTAACTGTCAGTCTCATATCCCGACATAAATTTGTGGACAGCTATATTATGCTTGTACTGTCAATATAAATGTTCATATAACACAAGTCTGCACGTGCTCAGTAGAAATACCAACACTGATGATGTCCCCTTACCAAATCGAGCTAGTGTGACAGTTCCCTGCCTGACAGTAACTCCATCAGTCACTTGAACTTTGTACTCTCCAAACATACTCTCGTCAACATTATTTACTCGTAAATTGCTATTGCCCAATGGCTGACTGTAATAGGGAGTGCTACTATTCATAGGGGGAGTGGCAGGGGGAGTGGCAGGTTCAATGAAGACATTGTTGAAGATCCATTGTGGAGGAGACTGGGAAAGAACAGACACCACCAGATCTACTGTGTCTCCAAGAGATGCATAGACCACACCCACTGGCACATATACATCAGGATTGGCTGTACAATAAAAGAAAATTAAATAAAGTTTTGTGGTGTGCACACGTGCTGTGCATTCAATATGTGTGACCAAACTAATAATTAAGTCATTTACTATAAATAATTTCATTGTGTGCATTATACATACTGTATACACTGTGTTCATACTCCATAAGTAATTGAATAGAGAAAAGCCACACCCACCATTGGTGATGAATACAGACTCCTCTATGCTGGTATTGTCAGGCGTGTGAGTGGAGCAGGTATACACAGCTCTGAGCTGTGAGGAGAAGGTCTCGATGGTGAGGAACTGAGAGCTCACTGTGACATCTCTTCTCTGGTAGACATCTGGGTTAGCATTAGGACTGAACAAGGCAATGGGTTGGCCCGTGCTACTATTCCACTGTAGTCTGCCTGTACCGTTACACTTGATGATGACTCTAGACATATTCGATACAGAGAGGAGACGATTAGAGTCCAATGGACGCTCAGACTGACCGTCCACTGTAGCAGCTAGACGCAGACGATCTACACAAAGTTAGAATAGTCGAATACTATATTGCTGTTCATTTTTGCTGTACTAACTGAAAGGAAATAAAACACAAACAAAAAAGGACTTAAACCCTTAGAGTTATGGATAAGGTGATATTAAAAAAAAGGACTTAAACCCTTAGAGTTATGGATAAGGTGATATTAAAAAAAAGGACTTAAACCCTTAGAGTTATGGATAAGGTGATATTAAAAAAAAGGACTTAAACCCTTAGAGTTATGGATAAGGTGATATTAAAAAAAAGGACTTAAACCCTTAGAGTTATGGATAAGGTGATATTAAAAAAAAGGACTTAAACCCTTAGAGTTATGGATAAGGTGATATTAAAAAAAAGGACTTAAACCCTTAGAGTTATGGATAAGGTGATATTAAAACATATCAAGAAGAAAAGTATGGAAACAATCAATAGACTAGTGATATAACCATAGCAACTAGGATTAACATGAGATGAACACGGACTCATTTATTGCTGAACTTTGGAACTCTACAAATACAATGCATAACGTACAGTGCACATTGTATGTGTGCATGTGTGTGTATGTGCATGTGTGTATGTGCATGTGTGTATGTGTGTATGTGCATGTGTGTATGTGCATGTGTGTGCATGTGTGTGCATGTGTGTATGTGCATGTGTGTATGTGCATGTGTGTATGTGCATGTGTATGTGTGTATGTGCATGTGTGTGCATGTGTGTATGTGCATGTGTGTATGTGTATGTGTGTATGTGCATGTGCATGTGTGTATGTGCATGTGTGTATGTGTATATGTGCATGTGTGTGTATGTGCATGTGTGTGCATGTGTGTGTATGTGTGGGGACATCAGACAAAGTGGCTGAGTTTAACTTTCATGTATTCATCATTTCTAATTCCACACTCCATTCTTCAACTCTCTTTCACAGCACGCAACATGACAACAGAAGCCATAGCCCGATCTCTTTCATTGCAACAGAATGTGCTCCACATTCTAGTTGTCTCTCTGGTTGCCATTAAATAATACACTGAATATCTAACTACTACCTGTATTACTACTACATATATCTGCCACATTGAAATTTCATGAGATCAGTGTACGTTAATTTTCACGACTCATACTTTTTTTATACAAACGTATCAACCATTTTATAGGGTAGGTCATCATCGGCTGTGTGTGAATTACAGTTTTTAGTATTCTAGTTATGACAGTATACATAATTAAAGTACGTTGTCATGACAATGCTACATATATTGTGTAATGAAACCACAGGTCAAAGCTACAATTTTGATTGGTGGTCCATTCATTGGATTTGTCAAGACTCTGAATAACATCTGCTCTAGTGCAGTTCAATCTGACGGTCTACTACTTCAGCATTTTCCCAACCATATCATGTTCTCCAATTGTATGTTGACCAACTAAAAATGTATATGTACCACTACATCTACATATTCTACTACTACTACTACTACTCAGGGCTTCATACAGAGTGGGGGTGGCCCTGGAGTTCCCGCCCCCCCCCCCCCCCCCCCCCAAGAAATCTGAATTGTTAATTATAATTATAAATGGTAACTCAGAGCAAAATTCTTTTTTATTATTAAAAATGTAAACCAAAGCACAATTCTTCTACTTTTTTGTTTGAAAATCTCTAGAACTTCATCAAAGTTTACTGCCAAAAGTTCAGGGCCTCAATGGCAATTCTTACGAGCTGACGAAGGTTTTAGTCAGTGATACTGCTGCGTATATGGGTCTTAATGAGCTTCATATGTAGCTGGAAGATCTTTCAACTGATGCTGTTCCAAGGAATGACGAAGAGTGTGTTCAAGAGTTCCCCACATAGTCCAGTGCCTTATGATCAATTTTATGTTAAATTGTGACGGAGTGGATAAAAAAGCATGAAACTTCACACATACATTCTTTGATATACAAGTAAGTAATTTAGAAGGGTAGCCACAAATTTTATCATTCCTAGTAAGGACTATTAACATGAAGATGAAATTCAATTATGCACTTTTGCGTAATAATTCTTACTGAAGTACTTTGACAGCTGTTGTTTCTACATATCTAGCTGTCAACAGATTTGCTAGATTTGCTAGTTAGGATCATATAATAAATGCTTCATGAATAATTAATAATTATGGGATTGGCCTTTCCAAATAAAGCACAATCTTGACCACATGGCTTAATACTCTGGCTTCATTTTAACCATGGATTGGTCTAAGTGTCTTATTTGTGGCAAGGATGGAGATGATGTGAGATGCCCATTAGATAGCCTTCAGGGAAATGGCCAAGAGGTGTATGGCAGATTTCTGAAAGCTGTTCAGGGATTTCAGGAGATCAATGCTTTGCCTGTCAAGTTGGATCTCACCACTGATCAACTAACTGTAGAGAGTTTTATTGAAAATCGGGCTAGGTGGCACAAATCTTGCTACTTGAAGTTCAATTTGACTAAGCTGCAGCGTGCACAAAAAAAGTAGCAAAGGGAAAAAGCGACATCTAGACTCTGCAGTTGAAGAGAGAAAGTCTAAACGTCACAGCAGCTCCACTTCACTACAAGCCACCTGCATTTTTTTGTGATGATGAGTCAGGTCAGCTGCACAAATGTTCCACCATGGGACTAGATAAAGAATTGAGGAAAATGGCAACAGACCTCCAAGACACGTTACTGCTGTCAAGAATTTCTGGTGGTGATCTTATTGCAATTGATGCAAAATATCACATAAATTGTTTAGTTGCATACAAGAACCACTATCGAAGTGCACAGAGGGCATGTGCTAGTGAAAGCAGTAATACTACTGAAAAAAATGTACTACAAGCAAGAGCTTTTGCTGAGCTGATTTCCTACATTGAAGGTAATGTTGATAATGGAACATATATATTTAAACTTGTTGAATTGCAAAATCTTTATGAGAAACGTTTACGTGAGTTTGGTGTAATAAAGAGTATAAATAAAACCAGGCTGAAAGATCAAATATTAGACCAATTTTTAGGTCATTGCAAAGAAGAAACAGAAGGAAAAACACACTTCTAGTGTTCAAGGAAGGCCTTAAAAAGTTATTTAAAGATACTTTGGAGTCACGTGATTTTCAGTCTGAAGCATTATTACTATCAAAGTTAACAAAAATAATTCGAAGGGAAATTTTTCAGTGGAAATGTTTTTCTTTCCATGGGCAGTTTCCGCAGTTTCCAAATAACTGTCAGTGTGATTCCATACCACCGCTGCTAAAATCTCTTGTTAGCATACTTATTAACGGGCAGGACATATGTGCTTCTGAATCTCAGGCTTCTTTAACAATAGCACAGTTGATATATTTCAATGCTAAAAGCAAGTGCAATCAGGTATCTGCAACACGACATGTCCAAGATCGTGAACCACCCCTTCCAATATATTTAGGACTACAAGTCCATACACTCACTAGAAGTAATTGTTAATTCTTTGTATGCCCTTGGCCTTAGTGTCAGTTATAAAAGAGTAATGGAATTAGAGGATCAGCTAGCTAGTGCTGTCTCAGTACACTATGAGAAGGAAGGCATAGTCTGCCCACCAAATTTGCGGAAGGGTCTATTCACAGCAGGGGCTCTTGATAATCTCGACCATAATCCCTCATCAATCACCGCACAAGGTTCTTTCCATGGAACTGCTATCAGTATTTTTCAGTTATGATGCAGTTAATCAAGGTGCCACAAATATTCTCGTGCGCACTGTTGATACTTATGTTATCGTTATCCTTGTTGGTTTTTTTAAAATTTATATTCATTCACCAATTAACATCTGGGTTGCGTTTGGCACATGGAAGAATTTTAGATATTATAGCAATATTTGCCAAGTATTGGGGGGAGAGAAGTCAAGGGCAATACCTTTCTTTCATGCTTTCTCTGGGTGCGACACCACATCACAGTTTCATGGAAAGGCAAAAAAATCTGTGTGGGAAGCTTGGAAATCATTTCCACAAGCAACCGTGGCATTTGCACATATTTTGCATGAGTCATTTCAGCCACTGACACTACAATCCAAGTTATTTGAAACCTTGGAGCATTTTACTTGTGTCCTGTATGATTAAAACCACTTGAACTTAGCAGTGTAAATGACCTGAGACAAGAATTATTTTCAAAACGGTCCAAATTGATGGAGAATATTCCTCCCACTCAGGTAAAACTTTTCACAGTAGCTGCTACAGCTACCCAGTTACAATAATTATTATTTTTACAGGCGGCTTTACTTCAGCATTGTAATCAAGCAATCTGCCAGTGCAGTATTTGGAGTAAAAGCCTTCAGACTATGTAAAATGCACCATCACCAGAATTTTATGGCTGGCAAAAAGATGGACAAGTATGGAGACCAGTATGGACACTCTTACCAGAGGCAGCTAAAGCCAGAAGAGAACTATTGAGGTGTGGTTGCAAGGCTAAACCATACTGTTCCCGGAAATGCCGGTTGTAAAGCAGCTTGAGCTTCCTTGCACTGGCCTCTGCCAATGTGGCAGACATTGTGAAGCTAGCTAGCTGGGTTTTTTTTTTTTTTTTTTTTTTTCAGATTCATAGATAATAAAGAAACCTTAGATAATAAAGACACCTTTTTGCATCACAAGAATATACAATACTTATGTGTCATAATTTTTAATTTTTTTTACATATATCACAGTTTTGTTCTATTATTCTTTTTGGGTTATTTTGTGTGGTTATAATGGTTTTATATTTTCGGAGCAAGTGTGTATATATTCGTGGCTACCCTTCTGAATTCATTCGATACACCAGAGAATGTATGTGCCAAGTTATGCTTTTATCCACTCCTGTCACAATAATTTCTGTAAGGGACTGGACTAACATACCTCTGAAGTTTAACAGTGGAACAAAGCAGCTCATATTAGCATTACCCCCGCCCCCCCCCCCCACCGAACTTGAGGACCCGCACCCTCCCCTCTCTGTGGCCTATTTAGCCACACGCTATCCTAAGTAGGAATAAAAAAGTCCCCTCCCCCCCCCAGAAAAAAATCCTGTATGAAGCCCTGCTACTACTACTACTATTACGACTACTACTACTATTAGGACTACTGCTACTACTATTATTTATTATAATTGCTACTACTACAACACTATGTACTATAATAACAGCAATTTTCCCAGTAAAAAAAATAAATTGGCTGTCAGAATTTAAGAAAATTTGGAATAATTATTTCAGCCGAGAATGACTAACTACAACACATAGTGCTCTACTAGTACTAC
>WLWD01004528.1_pt1 | contig 22974 bp, 9 predicted proteins | sample 6712731 | NCBI WGS metagenome assembly WLWD01 (sample SAMN12718690, study PRJNA576275) | sponge metagenome | isolation source: marine sponge | host: Mycale hentscheli | place: New Zealand: South Island, Marlborough, Capsize Point | collected 2014-11-01
TCATTTCACATGTAATCCACCAAGTTCATCATTTCACATGTAGTCTACCAAGTTCATCATTTCACATGTAATCCACCAAGTTCATCATTTCACATGTAATCCACCAAGTTCATCATTTCACATGTAATCCACCAAGTTCATCATTTCACATGTAGTCTACCAAGTTCATCATTTCACATGTAATCCACTAATTTCATCGTAATCCACCAAGTTCATCATTTCAAGTATTCCACTAATTTCATCATTTCTCATGTAATCCACCAAGTTCATCATTTCAATATTCCTTGAATTATGTGTGTGTGTGTGTGTGTTGTGTGTGTGTGTGTGTGTGTGTGTGTGTGATGTGTGTGTGTGTGTATGTGTTATAGTATGGCATCAACTGTTCCTGTTTGCTTCAGTTTTCAAAACTAAACATTGTTTAGTTGATATAACTTTTTTTGTAATTTTCAATGTGTGGTGTGGTGCTTTGCTTATAATTTAGCAAAACATCATTATTTCGTAGAAGTGTGTGTGTATCTTATATTGTATGTTATTGTAATAGGTAAATTAGGAGAGGATTTATTATTTTTCTTTCTGCATAGCTAAACTTTTGTGGTTAATCACTTACAAAAACACAATATCCGCTGTTCAATAAATGTCAAAATGCTGGGTCAGCACATTCCAGTTTAGTGAGAAAACACTGTAAGTTTAGTGTGGAGTTGTTGGGGGTTGGGAGGTGGGGTTGTTGGGGGTGGGAGGGTAGGGTTGTTGTGGGTGGGAGGGTGGGGTTGGGGGTGGGGGATGGTGTAATTAGGAGAGAGTTTTACATTAAGGTGAGAAGGAGGAGAGTTATAGTCCATGGTAAGGAGAGAGAGAGAGAGAGATTCCATGGTGATGAGATAGGTATAGTCCATGGTGATGAGAAAGAGAGAGAGAGTTTTAATCCATGGTGATAAGAGAGACAGATTTTAGTCCAGGTGGAGAGAGAGAGTTTTAGTCCATGGTGATGAGAGAGAGAGTTTTGGTCCCTTGGTGAGGAGAGAGAGAATTTTAGTCCATGGTGATGAGAGAGAGAGTTTTAGTCCCTGGTGAGGAGAGAGAGAGTTTTAGTCCATGGTGAGGAGAGAGAGAATTTTAGTCCATGGTGATGAGAGAGAGAGTTTTAGTCCCTGGTGAGGAGAGAGAGAGTTTTAGTCCATGGTGAGGAGAGAGAGTTTTGGTCCATGGTGATGATCGAGAGAGAGAGTTTTAGTCCATGGTGATGAGAGAGAGAGTTTTGGTCCCTGGTGATGAGAGAGAGAGTTTTGGTCCATGGTGATGAGAGAGAGAGTTTTGGTCCAAGGTGGTAAAGGAGAGGAAGTTGGATCAAGGTGATAGAGAGAGTAGAGTAGAGTAGAGTAGAGTATTGTGAGGGAGGAGAGGGAGAGATTATAGTTAGGAGAGAGTTAGCCAAGTTTCCCTAACTGTCAACAAACTAACTTGCACTGTAGGTGGGCCACACAGTACAGAGACAGCAGGCTAAGTTTAAATTTTACAGGTGTGTGTGTACAGTCATTTTATTGCAGCTGAATAGTGTGGGTTGGTACATTAATTGCAGCTGAATAGTGTGGGTTGGTACATTAATTGCAGCTGAATAGTGTGGGTTGGTACATTAATTGCAGCTGTGCAAATGTAGATACTGAACTGTGTGTGGAGGCCCAGAGAAATGTAGATGTGGCAGCTGGGACCTACCTACACCACCCACCAAGGGTTGAACTGATTAATATCCCCAGGTTCCCTTTATTATTCTCCTAAATACCTTTATTATTCTAGAATTTTTCACTATGCTATTTTCTATTTATTATTCCAGAAAAAATGCAAGCACAATCTGGCAGTAGTGTTGAAGCAGCTCTATCAAGGACTGAGGAATTGAAAAAGTATAAGTATTACTTTCAAAATCAGTGTAATTTCTCTATGTGAATGTGTGTGTATGTGCTTTTTTTCCTTTCTATTCAATAAAGCTAATGTGCAACTTTATTTTGACCTCTCCTTTTTTAAATACTTTATTGATATTGGTTACACCACAATCAGGAGCATAAGGCTCCAAATTAAATATTGGTTGAGCCCTGGAAAATTTGGGTGTGAGCTGAACAGGAAGTGAGTGTGTCAATTATCAAAGTAGGGAGGAGCATAGCCTTGGCAATTAAAAGTATTAATCTCCAATATTATTAACTCAACCAGACCCAGTGTCTTTATGAAGAATAATACAAGGTTTTCAACAAAACAACAACAACTAGCTAATAGATAGGTTAATATTTTAAGCATATAAGAATAATAAAGAATAAAATAAAGTAAGAAAGGAATAATTAATATCAAGGATAGATTACAAGTACATTCACATTCACAATATTCTTCATTGCTTCATTGTTGCACACTTGTAGCTAGACTTGTCTTCAAGTGGGCTATCCTTACACCAACCCAACTTCTACCCCCCTCTCTAAGTGATGCACACCATCTAAATGGAATTTCTTTCAAATGGTCTTTATGAGTGTCAATCAAATCATTCAAATCAAGTATTAGTAAACAGTACAAGAAGCTAATTTTAACTGTCAAAAATTTTCAAGTAACTACATTACAACCCTCCTCAGCATGCAAGAAATTGAAATGCTAAATAGATTATGTTGAACATAGAATAATTATGTGTGAAGGCCAAATTCAAATTGGCAATTATGTCTCCAGCTTATTACATTGTTGATGGTGTGATTATAGTTATTGTAAAGTTCTGTAAATTTTTGTGCTTTTTTCAGAAAAGCCAAGTGGTTTGGAGCGTGTGGATGAAGGTCCAACCACACGTGGTAAGGTTTGATAGTTGCCTTGTTTCGACTTATTCTTTTTAATTTTTCTATCAATTTGATTAAAAAAACTGTTGACATTTGGAGCCCTCCACTTGAGTGCCTTCACAAAAAGAACCTGTCTCTTTGATCCTCCATCCATATCTTCTTCACCACTTTCTTCACTTGACATAAAATCTTTAGTCAGTACTTTAGTCCATGCATCTTTCTGCGAATCTGTTAATTTTTTCGATTTATTAACAATAGAGCGTCGACATTCCAGTTTCTACACATGTTTATAACATACTATCATAATACCAAACTGACACTGCTTAATAATTGTCAATGACATTTGATGCTGAAACATTACACAGGGCTAACTTACCCTTGTAATTCTGTTGCGCCTTCGTTGTTGGTCCACTTTAAATTTATACTTTCCGTTCGCTTTTAAATGGTCTTCCTCAAGCTTGGATTGAAAAAATCGTCTAGTAGCATCTGCAATGATATACAGTGACCAATGAACTATGTAAATTTCAACCTATAAAAAGGAGACAACTAACAGTAGTGCTCTAATAAACTGTACAACAAAAAAAGAAATCTTTGCAATACCTCGAACTTGAGCTGAGGTTATACTAGGATTGCTGGCCTTTACTTCTGTCATAAGACGAGAAAGAACTTGTTTATTTTCTGGGTCTGTAAACCTTTTTCTGATATAGAAAAAAATATTGCATAAGTAAACATTGACTAAAAAAAATAAGCTTACGCGGTTACAAATCCTGGGAAGTCATCACTCTCTTCCAGCAATGCTTTATAAACTTCTCTCACCTCATGCTTCAGTGAATATTTATAAGGAATAAAGAAATTAATTGATAATAATTATACTATAAACAAGTTAGCACATTAGTCTTGTTTTAGTTAACTAAAACTAAAACCCAAACCCTTAGTTTGGGGTATTTTACTTTTGGTAACAATAATTAAAGCTAAGCTGTAGAAAAATGAAAAAACTAACTAAATATTTTAGAAGACAGTAAATTATTGTATTGATGTAATAGCTACTAAAAACTAACTAAATCTTCAGGTAGAATTTGGGAAAAAAATTAAAACTAAGCATTCAAGATATTTTTTTTGTATGAATAACTAAAACTAAGAAAATCTGGAAGCTCTAAACCAAAACAACACTGCTAGCTACATAATTGTTTTTATAATTACACAAATTTTTTTTGTTGCTTGTTCAATTTTATAGATAACTTACTCTAATTCTAGGAGTCAGATTTAATTTTCTTCTTCTTTCTCTTGAAGGTTCTGGTGATTCAGGGGTAGATTGTAAACCCTGTAACTTATCTTCTACCGATTGCAAGCGAGTGCCAAAGTTATCTAAACGCTGATGTAATTCATGAAATTGAGAATTTGTTTTTTTAATTTCATCCAAAATTTGCTGTTGGACTGCAAGATCCTCAGTGTCTACTCGCCGTGGGCAACCGAACAAAGCTCTTCCAGTACCCCTACTACTGTCTGATGTGAAGGACCTAACAGGAGTGGAGACAGAACTAGGACTATCTAAGTCACTGTAAGCTGCATCAGACAGTTCAGAAAGATCTTCCTGAGACATGTCAGATTGATTTCAGAACAATTATCTGTACTGTGCAGAATCTGATTATAAGAGAGGAGAGAGAGAAAGGTTGACAAAGCAAAGTATTGAAGTAGCTACGCATGCGTAGACAATCTTTTAAGTAGCGGTAAAGTTTAAACTGAAAAAGTATATATATTTTTATAGCAGATTTTAAACAGCTCAGATCAAACAGAGTGAGTTTTCCATTGTGTATGATGGAAAAGCGTGTCAAAAGGATTTACAGAGTGTGCCCTCATTGTGAGAAGCAATTGAATTTGAAAATATTTAGAGAGCATAAAAAGCTGCATTACAACTTGTCGACTAAATTGTGGACTAAAACCGTTGTTGGTGATAAAGTCTCTTCAGGCAGTGATACCAGCTCCAGTTTTGAATTAACTGAACAAGTAGAGCTCAGAAGGTCAAGTGAAGAAAATACCAGCAACAGCACCGACATCCAAACAGTTTCTAGCTCAACAAGCTTACACAGTGAAAGCAACTTATTCACAGAAGCTAACTATAATATGGAAGATACTTGCACTGCCAACTCAAGTATGTTGCCATATAGCTCAATTATATCAGTTACCTTACCAGATTTTTTTAAAATATAGGTACAGAGTTCTGGATAGAGAGTGACAGAGAAATCGATGAGGACATGAGAGACAGTACCTGCATATCAGCACCAAATATTTTGTCTGATGATGATAGTTCAGCAGAAAAAGAAGCTCACATTGTTATCAGATGGGTATTTATGCTAATGTCTATCTTTCAAAGTCGTTTTTTTATCACAGGTCGAGCTATGACATGGTTAGTTAAATTTATCGGCATACTACTTACTTTTCTTGGAAATTATTCTCCCAAAATTGCCACTATAGCATTACAGTATTCCAGGAAAATGAGAGAACTAAATAAAAATATTGAAGATGATTGCCAATTTATGCGCAAAGCTGTCTGCATTAAATGTGATTCAGTTTACAACTTTGATGAGTGTTTGGACAAAGTGGGCTCTTTAGTACAGCCAAAAATATGTGCATATAAATTGTTCAATAAACAATGTAGTTCATTGCTAATGAAAGAAATTGTTACTTGTAATGGAAATCGGAGATTATATCCACACAAAGTTTTTTGTTGTTCTAATTTGGCTGCAGATTTACAAAAATTAATTTTACGTCCAGGCTTTTTAGACCTCTGTGAGTCCACAAGAAATTTATCAACAGTTGCGGAAGGAGTATTGAGAGATGTGTTTGATGGCACTATTTGGAAACAATTCACTACTATAGATGGCTCTCCATTTTTGAATGATGCAAACAATTATGGCTTATTGCTTAACATTGACTGGCTTCAGCCTTTTAAACACACAAAATATTCAGTAGGTGTTATATATTTAGCTATACTAAATCTGCCTAGATCGATTCGATTTAAACAAGAAAATGTAATACTTTATGGTGTTATTCCTGGACCATGTGAACCATCATTAACCATTAACACTTACTTAGATTTTCTTGTTTCTGATCTATTGAAATTATGGAAAGGTGTTAAATTGAGACTTCCAGGCTCTGACACAGAGACTACAGTTAGGGCTGCATTGCTTGGTGTAGCATGTGATCTACCTGCTGCACGGAAAGTTTCTGGCTTTTTAAGTTATTCTGCTAATTTGGGGTGTTCACGATGTTATCAAAAATTCTCTTGTGGGTTTGGAAGCAGAAATTATGACAACTTTGATCGAGATAAGTGGCAATTACGTACAAATAAACAGCATCGTGAAAATGTTAAAAAAATACAACAATGTACCACCAAAACTCAAAGATCAGAGCTTGAATCTAGATATGGCTGCCGATACTCTGTACTATTGAAGTTACCGTATTTTTGTCCGATTGAAATGACACTCATTGATCCAATGCATAATCTTTTCTTAGGGACAGCTAAGCATTTTGCAAGAGATATCTGGATTGGTAAAAATATTTTAAGTGGTCAGGACATCACCACTGTAGAATCAAAACTAAGGAATGTCATTATTCCCGCAGGAATTGGGCGAATTCCAGTGTCTATTAATACTGGAGTTTTTTTGACCGCAGATCAATGGAAGAATTGGACCCTGTACTTTTCAATATATTGTTTAAAAGATATTTTATCTAATTCTGAATTGGAATGCTGGAGACACTTTGTTTTATCATGTAGGAAGTTTTGCAAATTTTCTGCATCTTTAGTGGACATTGCAGTTGCAGATGAACTCTTGGTAAGGTTTTGCAAACGTGCTGCTCATTTATATGGTAGTGGAGTGATTACACCAAATATGCATATGCATTGCCATTTAGCAGAATGCATTAAAGAGTTTGGACCTTCACACAGCTTTTGGCTTTTTCCTTTTGAACGTTACAATGGTATTCTTGAAGGTCAGCCAACGAACAATAGATCTGTTGAGCTTCAACTTATGCATCGATTTCGTAAAGATATTAGACATTTTGAGTTATACCACGAGTGCAAAGATATGCCTTATGCTGATCATTTTCGGGCGGCTCTTCCACAATCGCTCACTGATCTCTCATCTTTAGAGTTTGATGACAGCACACAACCTGGTCCTAGATTCATCACTGGAATTTTGACTGCAGATGAAATTCAGTACATTCAAAAGTTTTATTGTCATTTGTACCCACATCAAGCAAGTTTGATTAACCAGAAGAAAGTGACAATTACTTCAGTATATAGAAAATATAGCAGCGTGAAGTGGAAGGGAAAAGTAATACATTCATGTTTGAACAAAAATGTTAAAAATCCATATGTGTATGTGAAACCACCATTTCCTCACCAAAATTCTGTTTTTGATTCTTCAAGACTTGCTGAGATTCAGTACTTTTTGCTACACCGAGTAACATTTCCAGAACTTGAAAACCCTGTTAGCCATTTACTTGCTTGTGGAAATTGGCCAATGGTTCATCCCAACAGGAACTATTACGGAAAGCCAGTTGAAGTATTTTGCAGAAATCTTTATGAATCAAACTCGGACAATTCATTCTTTCTGGCTGGCTCAATTGAATGCCGTACAATCATTTGTGCAGACAAAGTTCTAGGGGAAAGAGTACTTACTGCTATACCATTGGTAGAATAAATATATTATTCTTTATGCATTGTGATTTGATTTTCTGGTTCATCTGATAAAAAAATATGATTGTGCTTATTGAATGGAGACTTTCATTGCCCCTTCAGTTTAGGGAGCAAGATTTTAGCTTAATACTCCACTGGCAGATCAGGTTAGCTATAGACAATACTGGATTTAGGTGGTGAGCGCAGTTGCAGATGGTTTTTCACAGGAACTGTTGCAAAGCTGTTATGGGCTTTAGGATTATCACCAAATCCCAGGGGCTTAACGCAGAGAACAATGCAGTAGGTGGCAATTCTTTAGTCTCTAATCGACTCAGGTAAAGGAGAACGCGTGAAAGTAATAATACTTAGTTGTAAAAGGTAAGGGATACTATAAAGTAGCGTAGCGAGACCCTTTACCTACGGCTATGTAGTTATAGGTAAAGGTAGTTATAGGTAAAGGTAGTTATAGGTAAAGGTAGTTATAGGTAAAGGTAGTTATAGGTAAAGGTAGTTATAGGTAAAGGCAGTTATAGGTAAAGGCAGTTATAGGTAAAGGCAGTTATAGGTAAAGGCAGTTATAGGTAAAGGCAGTTATAGGTAAAGGCAGTTATAGGTAAAGGCAGTTATAGGTAAAGGCTGTTATAGGTAAAGGTTATTATAGGTAAAGGCAGTTATAGGTAAAGGTAGTATAGCATGCAGTGTAGCCAGACACTTTATCACCCTTTACCAGCTACAAGGGGAGGAAACAGTCTGGAACACTGCCATTGTATTGACTCAGCGGTTCTAGCTCCACCAGGAAGTTGGTGGAGTAACATTAGCAGTATCACAACTGTAACCACTCTTTCTGCGAGCTGCAATTTCGCGCATGGACAGTGATGAGAATATCTAAAGAGACTGCGTTAGATGCTGTAGACAAATCTTAGGCAGTCTGGGTTACTAGTACATTTAGACTGCAAAGATAGCATTGATTGAGTAAAAGTTTAGGCTCACAAGTTTCTCTTTTACCGCACGCGGTCACTTAATGTTATTCATAGTACTAAAGCCTAATTACCTCCAACTTTAGGGTGGAACTAGCTAGGAACAGCTGAGTCAATGGCAGTATTCCAGACCCTTTCCTCCACCAGCATAGCAGGTAAAGGGTCTGGCTAAGTGAGACTAAGGTAAAGGGTCTGGTGAGCAATACTACTAAAAGTTATTTAGGAGCTAATCTGCCAGGAACAGGTAAAAAGTATGGATGATGAAATACTTTTGTATTCATTACTTAACTTGTAAAATTGGCTGCCAAGTATTGAAATACTCATTATATAATAAGCAGCATGCAATATACATCCCTAGATCACAATTTCAATATACATACATTATGTATGAACTACATGTAATCGCCAAATTAATTAATAGTGTAGCTCCAAATCCACAGGAGTGAAAATTTTAAAGTGAATTATACTCAGCTTGTATTATTAATATTATTTAATATTTTATTTTGCATAGCTACCAAGAGAGAAAAATATAAAATCTTCCAAAGAACAGCAGTATTATGACAACAAATTTGGTGATATTATATAGCAGCTAAGATAGTGCAGAATTTATGAAATCATCACTTATATTCTACACACATAGCTACCCCCACCACACCATCTGTCACATCATTTCTAGCTCAATTTTAGAGTCACTTTTTTGAGTGCTTTCAAATCCTATTTTAGAGGTTTCTTGTTATTTCTTTGTCAAGTTGAGTCTTCATACTTCCATGGCTAAGTCTGCAGTAAATTAGGTCCTTCCCATAGGTGTAGCTATATAGAAAGACATAACATAATAAGAGGTTTTTACAATAAACACACAAAATAGGTTCAAAATATTGAATGGGGTGCATGGGGGAGTCTAAACATACCAGACCCTTAGTCCTATAAAAATAGTTTGACCTAAGATATTGAGTGGAAGTGCTGACTACTGAACTGACATTCAAGGTTTTTGTAATTTTGGCAGGTAGCTAGCCAACTGTTAGTGTCCTAATCTTTTTATTGGTGTAATATAATATATAATAGTAAATAAATATCTGTAGCTATATAATATTATGATTAATAGCTATAATAGCAATTGTGTAGCTAACTATTGCAGCTTTGTTTAGTAATACAACAAAAATGTTTACATTTTTACAATGACATTTTTTTCAATAATGTATGGTTTTTAAAATATCTAGGAAAAATAACAAGAAAGTTAACAACTAATAAATTTTTTGGAAATTTCGTACAAAACCATTAGAAATTGAGACATTCCTGCAATGAAATTGGAATAAGAAACAAATTAGGAAACTATCAAGGAAACTTGAACTTTAATTTAAGGAAACATAAGAGGAAATTGTTAGGAATTGTAAAATTGAAATTCCTGGAAAGTTACCTGAAATGAAACACATTGGAAACATAATAAATTTCCCTGTGGATGCCGCTGAAAAAATTATAGCAAGATAAAATTTTCTTTGATAATATCTGACTAACCTTAAATCCTTTGCTTTTCTGTTGAAAAGAGCTGTATTTATTATTATAATGAGACAACTGAATATCAGTAGAGTAGAAAGAACAGCAATGATGATGTAGAGAGTAAAGTATTCTGAACCTGAAAAATACAACCAATGAACACTCATGTCACAGGAGAGGTAGTGCTATGAATAACTACCACAACTAATACATGTTCCTTCATTTGGATCGGTCGCAGGAGAGGTAGTGCTATTGATAATATATGAAGTCCTGTCAGTATGTGTGTTAGCATAGGTAGTGGATAGCAGACTTTGTTCACAGTGTTCTTCAGTCCAGTGTGGAGGACACTGGCAGGTATTATTGTAGACACATCTTCCTCCATTCATACAGGGAGGACTACATTCTGTTGAAGAATAATGTTAAGTCTAAAATAGAAATAATTCACATGTTAAAACTTACCTCCATAACATATACAGTTAAGTTCTTGTGGTATTGTACAATTAGAGCACGAGGAGGATAAATTGCAGAAGGAAGTGTCAGAACAAATTTTTCTTTGACACATCACTGAAGCTGCAACTTATAGCCTATATTTAATACTAATGCATTAGTTATAATACAGTCACTCACATGTACAGATAACTTCAGCCCACTTGCGACAAGTTCTTTCTGAAGATTGGCAATAATTTAGAGATGTCTCTGTACCTGCACATCTTCCTATTGCTATTCCTCTACTAATTGTGTCAGGAGGTACAGAACACAGACCTCCTGTGATGGCTTGGAATAATATACATACAAATACTGAAATTCTAGGAGCACAATTTACTTGTTCAACTGATGAACTTAAAAGTGCAACTTCAGTTATAGCTACATACACAGTAATAGGCTGAGGTCACTTACCCAATGTTGTAGTGTGAGTATATCCTAACTGTTTACAGGCTAATCTAGCCTCTGTGTTGGTCCATAGTTCTCCACACACTGGCCTCCACTGAGTGCCAGGATGTGTGTATGTACATATTTCCAGACAACCTTCATAACCATCATCTCCTAGCCACACACTGGAATTTTTAGTACTTGTATTAACCTTTTTTATTTCTCCAACGTAAGGACAATCTTCAAATAAATTTCTTCGGTTATGATCATTATAGAATGAGTTGAAAACTTACTTGCTATCACTTGAAATATAATATGCACTGAAGAACTCAACAGTGCCTGGACTAAATGGTAAAATTTCAACATTTTTTGAGTTTTTTTGGAAATCCTTATTTAAAAACTACTGCCACATTATATCAATAATTGATTTGGTGAAGACGATAGTGAAAGGATAAAGTGAGCATTTTTGAGAGCAAGTGAATATACATATTGGGACTGTCATACATGCGCTCTAGTTTGAGAGCCTTTGAAAATAAGACTGAAAAAACACTAATTGTATCACTTGTCTTTCTATTGTTTTAAAGGAAAGTTTACAAAAATACTATTGGATTTCACACCAACAAAAGTTTATATTTGGGAAAACTGGGCTAAATACAGCATGTATTTCATTGGGCTTTAGACAAAATAATTTTAGGAGTCAGTTTATCAATTGGTTCATAATATTATTATGAAAAAGGTAAAACAAAATGCTTAAATTTATTAGGATTATTTTCAGAATAAAAATGGGGCCCACTAAATATCCCTAAAGATCTATATACATAGTTCAAACAGTTCACTTCAAAACTGGGAGCTGAAAGTGCTATCTAACAATTTCACCTTTCCAATTTTTCCTAATTAACTTATTTTTATGTATAAAATATTTGGATTTGGTGATAATTATGTTGGAAAAAATGTAAGGTTTGTGTGACAAAAGAGGTCATAGAATGGCAATGCTGATTTAGAGATAGAATAAAGCCCTATCTGAAGGAATGAAGCAAGATGTGTGCAATCACTTGCTGTTGTCTGTGTTCAAAGTGTGTAGAGAGTTTTGTTTGTATGCATGTTAGTATATTACTCACTTAGCAGTTGCTATTGTATAATAGAATGACTGGCAGGTTGAGGGTTAATAAAGAAACATGGTAACTTTGTGTGCTTGCATAAGAGTATAATGGATGGTATATAATACATAATGGTTAGGTAGGAAATATATATGTGACTTCCCAACTGCATTTCATTATATATTATGTAATTATATTTATTCCAGGCTAGATATCTTTACCATGTTATCTTTAGGTATGTGACAGTGAGATAACTCATGTTATCACATAGTGTTATATCATGGCTGTATTGCCACTGGGCCAGGATTACCAGTTTTCAGGGTTTTTGCAGCTACCTTATCTAGTGGAGCCTATCCAACCCAGTTAGAGCAGCTGCTCAAACATCAGCTGGGGGTGCAGGAAGACTGTGGGGGGGAACTTGTCGCTGCCACCAGAATCAGGGACGCGCACAGGATGGCTGAGAGGATTACGAGTTCTCTGCCAAGCCGTGGCCGATCTACAACCCAACGAGAGTTTTAGGACTAGTTAAATTGTAATCGGAAAACACTGACTGAACAAAACCGGAAGTGCAGCCGAGATTTATAGTTCTGTCTCGGCCACACCCACACACAAAATAAATGATACACACAAACTTATAAACACATTACACACGGCACGAGTTAAGCTACCTACTCTAACACACACAACACACTGCTAATAATAATGAATAATTGTTCTAATGACAAACACACAAATGAATGTTCCACATAATCTTTAGTCTTCTCTCTTCTTCTTTCTCTTCCTTGACTCTTGGCTGGCTGGCCCCACAGGCCCCCCCGCTAAGCCTTGGGCACTATCTTCACAAGGCTGATATAACTCCTGGACAGACAGCCCTCTATCGTAGCCATCATTCGCACATTCATAGTCTTGCCGGCTAAGCCCATCAGCATTCCCATTCAGCTTGCCAGGGCGATACTCAATCTCGACGTCATAGTCCTGAAGCTTCAGAGCCATGCGCATCAGCCGCTTGTTGAGATGGCTGCTCGTTGTCAAAGCAACACATGCCCGGTGATCGGTGACGACTAATACTTTCGACCCACAGGTGTAATGGTCGAAATGCCTCATACTCTCAACTATGGCCAGCGATTCTAGTTCCGTCACTGAGTAACGGTGCTCAGGTCCTCTCAGTTGGCGACTATAAAAAGCCACCGGTAGTTCTCGTCCTTCACGCACCACATGTAGACATCCACCCATGCCCCCTCCAGAGGCATCCGTATACAGTTTGAGGTGATCTGACTGGGAAGGAATACACAAAACACACGCATTACACAACAATTCTTTTAACACACAGAATGCCCTGTCCATCCCCTCAGTCCAGGCGATACGAAGTGGAGCTGTCAGGGAAGTGCTGGGAGTTAAGAGGCAGGAATAATCAGCAAAGTTGGGGATAAATTCCCTGTAGTACCCCACTGATCCAAGAAATGTCCTCATCTGTCTCTTCGTAGTTGGTCTGGCATATTCCCTCATCGCACTAACCCTAGCTTCCGGGATGCCAATCCTTCCATTCCCAATTTGATGGCCCAAATACTGCATACACTTCCTCCCAAACTCACACTTCCTCCTTTTCACCTTCAGCCCAGCTTCATTCAACACCTTCAGCACCTCACTCACATCCCTAATATGGTCATCCCAACTCCTACTGAACACTACCACATCGTCAATATAATTCTTACAAACATCCTCTACTGGCTTCAATACCTTCTCCACCACACTCTGAAAAATAGCAGGCGCATTCTTCAGACCGAATGGCATACGCCTAAACTTGAATTTCCCTAGCTAAAAGTGGTGAACTTGCTAGACCCCACCTCCATAGCAATCTGGTGAAACCCGGCTGTCAAATCTAGTTTTGACAGCACGGCACTTGGACCCACTTTGTCCATAATCTCTCTTAGGGATGGCAGCCAAAACCGCCTCAAAGGAGTGACTTTGTTCACTTCCCTATAATCCACACAAAGTCTTAGGGAGCCATCTTTCTTCCGAATAGGAACAATCGGGCTGCTCCACTCTTCGTCACTAGCCTCAATTATACCTGCATCCAACAGTTTCTCAATCTCCCTCTCCACACTCTCCCTCAGTTGAACTGGGATATTTCTCGGGGGAATGTTAACAACTCTTGCCCCTTCCTCGAGCACAATTTTACACTCCCCAGTTGAACACAAACCCGGTGTATCACTGAAACAATCCCTGTTCTTATCCAACAACTCTTCAATATCATTCACACTATACCCATCACATCTTTCATCTCCCAATCTCTGCTTATTGTCCCACTTCTCCATCTCCTCGTCTTCCTCCGCCACGATGCTAATACCTGCCATGTGCTTTGCGCTCTCACCCATATTATATCTCTTTAAATTGTTAATATGTGCAAGTCTGACATGCTCACTATTCTCTTTTTTCACGCGATAAGTTACTTTAGAGACTCGCTCACATACCACATAAGGGCCTTCCCACGAAGCCGATAAAGCCAGATGAAGTCCAGGAACTCTCATTAGTACCAAATCTCCAACACTCAACACACGATCTGATCTGTGGCGATTGAAAGTTTCAGATCGTTTACTAATTGCATCCAACTCATTTGCACATGCTAGGTCATGCAACAACATTAGTTTGTCTTGCAACACAGAAACCCATTCACTAACATCCATTTCATTATACACATCATCAACCCACCCAGAGTAAACCAGATCTAGGGGGCCTACCATGGCTCTACCATATACCAACTCATGGGGAGAAAATCCCGTTGAGCGGTTCGGCACCTATCTGATGGCAAACAGTGCCATGGGCAGGAAGTCTGCCCAATTAATCCCTTCCTCTATCGCCTTGCTCAACATAGGCTTCAAAGTGCCGTGGAACCTTTCCAGGACACCATTTGTTTGGGGACGGTACGGGGAGGATTGTATCTGATCGCAACCTAGGATCTCACACATTTTTGACACAACCTTACTAACGAAAACTGTACCCCGGTCCGTCAAGATCTTGGCAGGAATACCAGTCCTGAAGATGATGTTACACATGGCTGATGCAACTGCCTCAGCAGTGACCGACCTGAGAGTCACTGCTTCCGGCCATCGAGAGGCTAAACAAATATATGTCAGTACATACTTCACCCCTCCCCTAGACTTGGGTAAAGGGCCTACAAGATCGAAGGCAACGGAATCAAAAGGCACGGATATCACTGGCCTCTCGATCATTTTGACTTGCTTGTTACCCGCCCTGTTATGTTTTAAGCAGGTATCACACGTGTTCACCTTGGCAACAATGTCTCTTCCCAAACCCGGCCAAGTAAATCTCTTGTTAATTATACGTCTCATGGCTTTGACCCCGACTTGTCCACACTTGTCATGGGCCAAACTCAAAACAGATTCTCTCCTGTTCGTAGGGAGGACTAAACGACAACTTATGTCACCAGAGCTGTCAATGAGTTCATGAAACAACATGTTGTCCTTCCAGATATACCCATTAAGTTGTTTATTAGCCAACTCCCTGCACACCTTCAACGATTCATCTTCCTCAACCTCATACCTAAGCACCTCCTTCTCATTCCTCACAGCCATATTAGGACTCCCGAAGCACTCCAACACTTCATCCTCTACACTGCCCTTAGCCACTACATCCCTATCACATACCTCTTCTACATCTCTCCTCTCCCTTTCATCCTCAACTACATCCTTAACATTACTCTCCTCCACCTTGGTGGAAGACTCAGAACGCTCAATCACGTCCTCGCTCCCAGGACATATGGACACTTCGGGTACCACCTCATCCTCAACCTCCCCAGCGGGATCAGGAATGACGTCCATCACCCCCGGTTTAGAAGAGGGAAGTGGCACCTTACTAGGCCCCACCTGCTCCAAAGTTGCTCTAGTCTCTTTAGCAGCAGACCGAGTCAAAACAACGGAGACAGGCACAGGTGAAGGCGAAACATCCTCCAAGCCTGTCGACAGCGTGTGACGACGGACTTCACGATCACACAACTTGTCTAGGGCAACTAAAGCGTCACTCTCACTTTCGGGAGGGGCACTCAGAAACACAAAAGATTGCCTATCTCCCTGCTGACTAACAGCCACAACTTGACTAAAAGTCCTTCCTCTCAACTCAAATGTTACCCGAGCTAGTGGGCACCTAATCACTGCACCATTAGCACACACAAGACTCTCGAACTCCCCAGTAAAGTGGGTTTGGTCAAGCAGGTCCCGAGAAACCATCGACATAACCGCCCCTGAGTCAAGGAGAAAAAAGCACCAGCGACCGTTGCACTTCCCCTTGAACTCTATGAGAGAATTCGTGGAGGAGGCCACAGCCTGGCTCTTCGTCTGATGCTTCTTGAAGCTGCTGGACTTCTCGTCCACCTTATTGTCATCTCTCTTACACACTTTGTCAGCCCTGCTAGGACACTCAGGAGCCTTATGTCCTTGCTGATTACAGACATAACAAACTACACTTGGGGAATACCCAACCCGCCTGCAATCTGACGCCTTATGGCCGACACCCTGGCACTTGAAGCACCGGAACCCTTCAAACGATCTAATGGGACTGCCCTTTCTCTCACCTCTCTGCCTGCTCCTATCATACGTACCTCTCTGAGGGGCACCAGATTTGAGCATTTCCGCGACATCATTCAGGTCTTCATATGATGTAATTGACCTAGACTCTAACAGGCACTTCTCCGAGGGATAAAGGGTTGCGTGGAAAAGGCCTACGACCACTGCTAAGGGGACATCCTCAACAGAGTCGCAAGATAGTACTAGCCTCTCCATATTATCTCTCAGGGTCTGGAATCTGCTAACATGATCCATAGTCCTCATCTCCCTTTCTCCCGCACCAAACAATTTATCGGTCACGGCAGAACGACTAAGTCCCAATTTCTTAATCAAGGCTCTCTTAAGCTGAGCATATGTACACTCGCCCTCACATACTACACCCCGCACTGCCTTCCTCGCCTTAGGGGTCAATTTCCTTAGTAAGATTCGCTTCCACTTTCTCGAGGGGACCTCTAGATCTTTAAGGTCTGCCTCCAAACCCATAATATAATGGTGGATTTCATCACTGTCCCGATATGATACAATGGATTGAATCTCACGGGAGGTACTTTCATTAAACTTAGTGACGTGCTGATTATGCATCGACATGGTCATTGTTTTAATCAGCTTTCTCACGTCCCTGCTAGAGATCTGATCGTCAATGTCAGTCTCACTCTCCTCCTCAGTAACCTCCTCCTCACTCTCACTCTTCTCTGTTTCCATGATGGGCCGTGCCACACTGGCGCGGGAAACGGAGCGCTCTGACGCTCCAGTGGAACGGGGTGCAGACCTTCTCGCAACCCCCTCTCTCCCACTATCACTCCTAGCCACAGACCTCCTACGACTAGGACGAGCACTACTGCCACGGGGCTTCGATCTCACAACACTAGCCTCCCTCACAGTGCTGCCACTCACACTGTCTTCACCATCGCTCATCTTACTCTTTGGATCAATAGGTACGTCAAACACAGACACACCACTCACGCTCTCAACAGCGTCGCCTGCTCTCTCAGGCAAATCGTCCCTCAATTCCAACAAACAAGACTCCTCACCTAGTGTTGAAGCTAGGCCTGAATCAGTGATAGATGGCTCTGACTCACTCTCAGAATAAGTACCGTACTTAGAGTTGTCCCGGCACGATCTCTCTCTCTTTGCTCTTGTTGCTCTTTCTTTCCCAGCCTTCCCAGACATCCACTTCCACCTGGTGAGAAGACTTCAAGGGCACCTGGAAAAACAAAACCAGATAATAAGCACCACAGCAAATATAAAACACGCAAAGATAAAACACGCAATTAAATGATCGACACGTAACGCAAAAATTACACGTAATAAACGTAAAGAAATAAAACACCAACTCAATTGGCCACGTGTGACGAGCACTAATTGGAACACACACGCAAAATGAAATTGTGATACACACAACAGTTTGAAACGACTCAGCAGATTGAAACAACGTGGAGGCGATGCAGGCGAACTCCGACTCGGGTATGTTTAGTCCAGCGAAGCGGTCGGCGTATCCAACACGGAACTGAGGCGGTGCGCACTACACGAAAGGTACTCGCAAGGTCCTGAGGAGTGGATTTGCTCGGGGGAACACTGCTACTAGCCAGTAGTGAGGTACGCAGGGTAGATGATTCCGACCACGTAGGCGATCCAGATCCAATCAAATTTTTAGGCTCTTTCGGACCACCGCTGCCGCCAGTTGTGGGGGGGAACTTGTCGCTGCCACCAGAATCAGGGACGCGCACAGGATGGCTGAGAGGATTATGAGTTCTCTGCCAAGCCGTGGCCGATCTACAACCCAACGAGAGTTTTAGGACTAGTTAAATTGTAATCGGAAAACACTGTTTCCTAATTGTCCTCCACAACTAAAGATATTATTGATGAAATCAGTAGAATTTGCTAATTACAGCCAGGTCTAAGCTGCCAGTCAAAGAAGCCTAATGGAGAAAAGGAGAAAAAAAAGATTTGCACGGTAGTGGTTCTGTGTGATATTTTCCTTCATTTTATCCACTTCCATGCATAACAAGTGACCTCAATTATATAGTAGCTTAATTCACTGTATGTAATATTTGATTTGGACAGCAGTGTGTTTCAAATAAAATCAGATTTCTAATAAGGTGTTAGCTGCCTATCATTCTCAGCTTGAAAAATACACCAATTAAAATACAATTGATTGAGTTATAGCTCGCTGTATAGAGAGATAGCTAATACTGGTGGAAAAATTCTTTCAACATGTCAGCACACATAAACAAATTTGCATGCATCATATCCAGGTAGACCACTACACAGCGGTGTAGGCAGGAAGATATCTAAAGAAAGCCAATCATATATTTATACACAAAAATATTAGCTTGAATATTCAAGGTTGTAGCTGCTAGACCCTTGTTTCTTCATTTTTCCACACATTTCTTTTAAATATAACTGGTTTTAATTATGGTGTATTCAAACTCATAAATATAATTTATTTGAAAAACTGCCTCTCCCTCCCCTACTTTCTTGATGACATTCTCTAGGGTAAATGATTTATCTCATTTCAGTTTATACTTTGTTGTTATAGAAGATAGTGCAAATTATGAACTGTGACAGGATCTGAGAAAACAGCCCACTTCGTGCAAAACATGAAATTGAGATACAGGCAAAAACATCGAGTTGGGCATAGAAATTGGAAATTTTTTTAATTTGTTCATACCAATCTAAAACCCTTTGCCTACCTTCTGACAAAATTGGAAGTGTCAACGACAAGTATTTCATGGCGAGCGTGTCGTTAGAAATGCCGCACTCCTTTCTCTTGCAGTCTTTCAAACGCGTTTTTCTCAATTTTTCATTGGTGGCCTGTGGGAAGCAGCCGTCCAAGTGGTAATTTTTTTTTTTTTGCAGCAAACCAAGTAGCTAAAGAAGTGCAGAATATTTTCTGCAACTCAAATGAAATATTTCAGCTAACAATATGAGATAATTATGCAACCAATTTTACACCAAACTAAAATTTCTAGCAAATCAAAGCAAGTAATTTTCCGGCAAAATATAGTGCAGGAAAATTTCCAGCAAAGTAAATGCGGTAAATTTTCTAGCACACCAAGTGCACATATTTTTCTAGCAAAATATGCACAGGAATTTTTAAACTATTGTCAAACTTTCATGTTGCAGGAAAATTTCCTACAACCAAAATAAAAAGTTTTATGGTACCATTATGTGGGTTTCTTGCAAGTGGCGTTGTCTCAAAATTAGCAGTAATAAATTGAACAAAAGTACTGAATAGTTGAAGGGTGAAGACAGCTTGTGTTACAGCTTCCAGACTTAGAGGATGCCATCTGGAGTCCCCGTGAAACCTGCTGGCAGAAAAAATATAAAAAAAAATTATTAGATGCTGTGTTTAGGCCAATGCCCCCAAACTTGTCACATATACAGTAGGGGTCAAAAAAAAGTTCTCATTGAGTCGCTTTAAGGACTTTCTAAAGTCTGTACGGAAGACTTTTAGCCCGACTTTTTTGGCAATATTTGCTCAGGGAAGTTTCCCATTGCAGTATAGCCTAAGGCGCCTGACTTGCTCGTTGCTTCTCGTTTTAGTTACTGTTGAAATGAGTTAAAACTTGAAAACTTAAGGGACTTCCATTTCTATTCGAGTTAGTGGCGGTGGTAAGTCAATGCGCTCTTTGTCATGGTTATAAGCCGTGTGTAACAGTATTTACTTGAAAATACATTGTCCACTAGACTACCACGAAGGTAAGTGTGTAGGTGCATGTCCAGTTGTGTCAAAGCATTGTGTGTTACAACCACTACTTAGCTAAAGAATATCACAAAGACAACTATTAAATAACGTGTATTGTTTTGTTGTTGTTTTTTTCCTTCAATTCAAGCAGTTGCAGAGAGTTGTTACTATGGCACTGAAATCCGTTTACCGTGTATGGCGAAATTTAAAAACTGGACCTTATATTTTCAGTAGCTTCAGTGTTAGAAGTCAAAATCATTCTTATAAAAATAGAATAGTCTTTATAGGCTCGCTCGCCATTTGTGCTCAAGCACATCACTAATAATGAAGTAGATGAAGCATTGCACAGTATTTAGTATTAGTTTATGTGTGAGCATGTGCATGTTTGTGTGTGTGCACGAGGTTCTAATAATTAATAGAGGCTAATGGTGAGAGTGTTGAGTCTGAAATAAAATTTACAAAATTCTCATTGCCTAGTAAGAATTGTGTTGCAAATAAGATATAATTAAATTATAAATTTTTTAATGCTGTACAAGTTGATCTATTTTTTAAGTCATATGCAAATTAAACTTTTTTGTATGTACTCAATTGAATTTCATGTGGGTCTGTATTATTTTGTTAGGACAGAATGAGTGAATGATAACACCTTTTGGGATAAATTCAAAGCTTCATCTTGGAGGTATATAAGATGCACAGTTTACTTTCATGTATCTCATTCAGTCTGTCTTCATTTACTGACTCTTCCATTGTACTCACGTATCTTTGTCTTTATAATGAGCTACCTAATCTTCACATGTTTCTCTTTTTTGTGTTAGTGTATAACAAATTATAAACTTACAACATCAATTGAAAGAATGTGCTAAGTGTAAAACTGCATTCTAGAAGGGGAAAAGTGTATATGACAGTAAATAAATAAATTGTAAAGTAATGTCACTGATAAGTGTTATGAAACTTAAAATATTGTAGCTGGAATACTTTCTAATTACTATTGTACCGTGGGTTATATTTTAACGTGCAATGGTCATAGTGCATCAAGCTTTTGCCATCTAATTCCAATAATCCAAATTTGGAACTCAAGAATTCCCTATCACGTATGGCCTCAGATTATTCTTTGGTATGTTGCTTTCTGTTACTGCAGTCACTATCCACAGCAGAATCACTCTGAAAATGTGTGTTTTCAATTCTTCCAATTTCAGTGTCTGAAATAACATCATAGTTCCCAGTGTATATATTGTTGTTTGTTATTATAAAAGCAGTTTCATTTTTATTTTCCCAGGAGATGTTAGAGTAATAGGATATGTGTCTTTATTTGGGACATTATCAATACTATTCTTGGAATTTCTTGAAGTTGTATCAGATATAGGCTTTGTTGAATCTTCAGGTCGAGTGAAAAGAACACGAGGCAAACTTTCACTTGTATCATTGGCGAGCGAGCGAAGCGAGCGAGACACTATCAGGGGTAACTCAATCGAGATTTCGCTATATTTGGCGAGCGAGCGTAGTGAGCGAGACAGTATTAGGGGTGGATAATGCAAAATCGGGTATATGTTATATGTATATATGTATGTGGGATGGTACGTATGCCCCTTAAACGCGCGCGCGGGGAACGTTTTTCTCCAAAAAAACACGGCTTTTTAGGCTTAAACCCAGTTTATTCTGAAACTACAGGATTAAGCAAGCCTTACTTTATACTTAAGCTCCAAAGTGTGAGAAAATTCCAGCGAAAATGCTTGCTTTTCAAGAAACAAAAAGTTGATTCGACCGGTTACTATGGCATTGAAGACCCTTTTCCAGACTTAATTTCAAAACTTCGCCGTTTTATGGGGGATACGGAGTGCCGGTTGTTGGTTGTCAAGAGCTGTTGGTAGTCAGAATGCCGTAGTATTAATGCTAAGGAAGCTACTACTTCTCGAGGGAAGCTGAGGTAAGTACGTAATTCCATATTTGTTAGCTAAATATGCAAAATTAACTCTGGCCTTTATTTTTTTGTACCTAAGAGCTTGTCAACAGTGACTGGTAAATTCAAATAGTCAGATTGGCTCAAATTTGGTACTACAAAAGTTACCACTGCTCAAGAAAATGAGGTAAGAAAATAATTTTGTATTTGTGTGCTAAAATTGATTGTTTTTGTTTTTGTAGGTGAGAGCTTGTCAAGAATTCAAGGTAATTCAGATGGTCAAAGTAACTTCAATTTGATACTACAGAAGTTATCAATACACAAGAATGATGTAAGTAGTAATTCCATATTTGTTGGCTAAAATTACACTGGTTTATTTTTTTATCGTAGCTGAGAGCTTGTTCAAGAGTTACTGGTGATTGAGATTATCAGAATGGTTGATGTTTGATCCTACAAAAGTTACCATTAATCAGGTAAAGAGAGTGATTTTGTATTTGTTTGCTGAAATAAAATGTCATAACTGCTATTATAGTGTTTGCATGAACTAAACTAAAACATAGTAACAATAGTTAGTTTTATGTTACCTAACATCACGCTCGCTCGCCATTTGTGCTCAAGCACACCACTAGTTATTTATTTATCTGTTTATGGGGTACGTGAGACCTCTGTTTTCGCCCGCGCTTCTAATTACGTAAGTTAGGTAAAGCGTTCACAGTTCCAGTATTTTTCAATTAACGAGCACGGAGAATCCTGCTGCACTGCCTTACGCAACTTTGTTTCAACCAAAAAGTTTATAGCTACTCTCTTCTTGGCGAAAGACTGAATGGCAAATTGTCAAGCTGCGCTTCTTTGCCACTGCTTTCGAAGTTTATTCAGGTACTTCTGTTATTGTTAACTC
>WLWD01004840.1_pt1 | contig 22973 bp, 24 predicted proteins | sample 6712731 | NCBI WGS metagenome assembly WLWD01 (sample SAMN12718690, study PRJNA576275) | sponge metagenome | isolation source: marine sponge | host: Mycale hentscheli | place: New Zealand: South Island, Marlborough, Capsize Point | collected 2014-11-01
AAAAAGAAGCGATTCTGAGGGCTTAGTCGGTTTTCATCTGGACCTCCTTTTCCAGTCGTTTTCGGCCTTGGGCCCGGAAACTGGTCCCGTCCAAGACGAGGATTTCGGCATGATGAGCCAAGCGATCCATGCCGGCCGAGGCCAGCAGCGGATCGCCAAACAGCGCCGGCCATTCGGTGGGGGCCCGATTGCTGGTGAGCATGATGGAGCCCTTTTCGTAGCGCTCGTTGATCAGGTCATACAGATCTTCGGGGCCGGGCGGGGCCAAGGGTTTGAGGCCAAAATCATCCAGGATGAGCAAATCCGGCCGCAGATAGCCCTGCAGTCTCCGCTCAAAGGAGTGGTCGGCTCGTCCCGCGTGGAGGTGTTGGAGGACCTTGTGGGTATTGCCGAAAACCACATCAAAGCCCTGCCGACAGGCCTCGTGCGCCAGGGCTTGGGCCAGATGCGTTTTACCCGTCCCGGTGGGGCCACACAGCAGCACATTCTTTTTTTGGCGGATGTAGTTGCCCGTGGCCAGCTCCAAGATTTCCTGGCGATTAAGCTTGGGATTAAAACTAAAATCAAAGGCTTCCAGGGTCTTGGTGGTATTGACCGTGGCGCGCCGCAGCCGTAGAGCCAACTGTTTTTGCGCCCGGCGCTCGACCTCATCTTCGAGCAGATGCGCTAGGAAATCGACGTAGGAGGCCTTTTCTTTAATGGCCTGTTGATTGCGGCTTTCCAGCGTATCGAGGATGCCCGACAGGCGCAGTTGCTTGAGCGGGGCGGCCAATTGGTGCATTAGGTCCATGTCAGCCCGCCTCTCAAATGGCCGAGTAATTCCTCGGCCGTACGGACGAAACGGTGGGCCGGCGGGGCTGCGTCAGGGGTCGGATCGCCTTGGTTTTCCAGGCCCTGGGTGAGGATGCGCCGGATGGTGGAATAGGCCGGATCGTCAAAGCGCACGGCCCGAGCACAGGCCGCTTCCAAGCGGTCGGCGCCCACCTGACTTTCCAGGCGCAACAGGCGCCGGGCCGTGGGCAAGCGCTCCAACACCGGATCGGTCAGCCAGCCCTCGACCACGTGCTGGGTGGCCGGCCCAATCTGCTGGGCTAAGTGCCGGCACTCGGGGCGTTGCCACAAGACCCCGGCCCGTTTGTGGTCGGGTATATGGTCCGGATGGGTCTGCCGCTGACCCGGTTGGTGGGCCCGGGGATGGGTGGTGACTAACTGATGGTCCGAGGTATAGATGCGCAGCTGCTGCCCCGTGTCCCGCAGGTAGACCGGCTGATGGACCAGCCGAAAAGGCACCGAGTAGTAGGCTCGATTAAAGACGACGTAGCCATCGCGGTGGACCTTGGCTTGTTTCCAGGCGGCCAGCTCATAGGGGCTGGTCGGCAGGGGCTGCAGGACCGCTTTTTCGGTCTGCTGGAAACGACTCCCCGGCTTTTCCTGGGTCGTCCCGTGCACCCGCTGGCCCGCTACCTGCTCACACCAGCGGAGTACGTCTTTATTGGCCTGGGCCAACGAGGTGGGCGCCCGACCGGCCAGAAAGTTGCGTTTGACGTAATGGACGCCGCCTTTTTCCACTTTGCCCTTGTGCTGGGGGGTACGCGGCCGGCACGGGGCCACTAAAAAGCCGTAATGGGCGGCGCACTCGGCATAGGCGGGGTGCAACTGCGGCTCGGTGGCATGGGCCCGCAGCACGGCGGCTTTGAGATTATCGACCACCACCCGGTGGGGCACCCCACCTAAAAAGGCAAAGGCCTGCCGATGCAGATAAATCCAGGTGGCAATCTGTTGGTCAAACACCAACTCGACATACTGGTGCCGACTCCAGGACAAGGTCATGACAAAGGCCCAGCTCTTGCGCAGTTGGTCGGTGAGAGGATCGAGCAAGCGGCCGGCATAGCCAAAATCGACCTGGGCCTCCTGGCCGGGGGCCGTCTCAATCCGCACCGGCACGTCCGGAGCGACCGGCTCCTGCTGCCGTACAAACCGGTACACCGACGAGTAGCTGCCGGTATACCCTTGGGCCTGCAAGCGCTGGTAAATGGCCGCCATCTCGACCCCGGCTTTCCGCCACTGGTGGACCTGAGGGGCAAAGGGCGCCACCAGCGAGACATTTTGCGCCGGGGCCGTCTGCTCCAGCGTAGTATCCAACCGAGTATGGATTTGGGCCGGCGATAGCATGGGGCCCTCCAACAGACCCTGGGCTTGCGCCCAGAGCCGATACTTTTTGACGGTATTGCGGTGCACCCCCAGCGCGCGCTGGATATGCCGGTCGCTGTCGCCGGCGCGTAGGTGCTGCACTAAACGGTGAATCTCCATCGGGGCTTTCCTCCTGCCTGGCATGACATCCCTCCATCGGCCAATCTCCACGGGGAGTGAAAGGGGCCTGGGAAGGATAGGAATGATGCAGAAGAAACACCTACTCACAACGGCGGGGTGGTACACTATAGGCGAAAACTACCCGGTACAATATCGATGAAAAATGACACTAGACCCCCCTTTCCTGCGCGGCGGCCTTGTCGGCGGCCACCTGGGCTTGCATGGCCGGGCGGGATACGGCGCGGCGTTGGCGTAGTTCGGCCAAGGTGCCTTCGGGGGCGTCGGCGCCCTGGAGATCGGCGCCGAAAAAGAGCGAAAGGATGGGGTGCTGCTCGGAGGGGCCAGAACCGTCTAACTTCGTACCGGTTCTGCGGTTGGACTTGACATCGGCCTGTGGCCGGGCTACATTAGTCTGGTACATAATAAACCTCATTGGTTTATGTCTTTAAGATCGAACCCTGCATCCGCCAAGATTTGGGTTCGATCTTTTTTTGTGGGAGCCTTATTGCCCTCACAACTAAGAATATACCATAAATTGCTTACCCGGTCAACAACTTTATTGCGAAGTTCCTCTCTTTTGTTTACATTATCATCAGAAACCAGAATAAGGGGGATGCAATGAGGCTGGACGTAAAACAGATTCGACGCTTGATGGTAGAGCGAGAATTGTACAGCCAAAAGGAATTGGCCCATAAGGCTGGCCTGACAAAACAAGCCGTAAACAGGATTTTGATGGGAAAGATGGGCGCCTATGAAGGGACCATTGAGAAACTGGCCTCTGCGCTTGACTGCGATCCGGCCGAGCTGAAGGCCGAACCCGCCGAAGCCGTCGCCTAAATTCCTCGTCCCATCGAGGAAACCCAACCATGCGCCCCTCTATAGTCTACCTGAGCCGCCTCGTCGCCGGGGCGGCTTTGGTCGTTCTTGTGTTTTTTTAGGGAGAATATGGGGTAGATGCCCCCTACCGTGCTGGATGGAATCCGAGAGCACAGATAGCCGGGTCTTTTACGAGGCCCGGCTTTTGTATAGGACAATGAAGGAATGACCAAGAGGCCATGAGGACTATAGCAATTGTCAACCAGAAGGGAGGAGTCGGTAAAACAACGACGACGATCAATCTGGCAGCTGCTTTAGCACAGCGTCAAAAGAAAGTCCTTCTCGTCGATATGGATCCTCAATGTCATACATCAAAGGGTTTTAAGATTGATGTTGAGGATGAGAGCTTATGGACTCTATATGATGTTTTGGTGGCCGATGAATCTGTTTCGATACAAGAGGTAATTCAAGAGACTGGAATGCCTGAGATTTATGTTGCTCCCGGCAGTCAGGGGTTATCGCTGTTAGAGCGTCAGGTAGGTAAGGAAAGGGTAAATTTTCGTTTAAGAAATACCTTGGATCACAAGCAGCCTTATGACTTCTGCCTTATCGATTGTCCCCCGAGCCTAAATGTACTAGTCCTCAATGCTTTGTTTGCCTCCCAACATCTAATTATCCCGATGGAAGCGAAACCTTTCTCATTGGATGGCTTGACAGATTTACGAACAACACTGGCTCGTATCCAGAGAGCTGGCCATCCCTTAGATATTCTGGGGATTTTAATCACTATGTGGGAGCGGACTTCTCTCCACAGAGAGATTGAACAACAGCTCCTTAAGCTTTTTGAAGGGTTTTTGTTCACCACTAAGATTCGAAAGAATGTGGATATTTCCAAGGCCGAATACGCAGGAGAACCTGTCGTTACTCTCTATCCTAGATCAAACGGTGCAAAAGACTATTTAAGTTTAGCTGAGGAGATCCTACTGCAATGTCGAAGCAACTGAAACGGGATCGTCGGTTTGATGTCTTGGATGAGATGATCCAAGAGCCCGTTGACGTCTCCAACCCCTTAGTCGTCCCAACGCCACAAGGGGTTCATGTATCTCCGAATGGCGCTGAATTTCCTGAAGATTTGCCCATTGAGGAGTGGGTAAGCTTTGGCCGAAAGCTCCATCAAGTCGGCCAATCATACCAGTGGGTTGTGGCCGATTGGGTGCGCTTTGGAGAGCGAAAATACGGCGAGATGTATAAGGAAGCGCTTGAGCAAACGGGATTCAGCTATAAGACGCTGCGCAATATGGTATCGGTGGCGGGAAAATTTGAATTGTCCCGCCGGCGGGACAATCTCACGCCATCCCACCATGCTGAAGTAGCGTCTCTCTCCCCAAAGCAGCAGGATCGCTTTTTAGAAAAAGCGGAAAAGGAGAACTGGACGCGTACCCAGTTGCGACAACGAGTGCGGCATACCAAAAAGCCTGCGGTAAATACTGTCGACAAGGACCATCCTCTCCTAGTTCGAGCCAAGCAAGCCGAAAAGTATGTCCTGCGTATGCAGGAGAAAGATGTGCCGGCGCTCAACAAGGGGGAGGCGCGGCTGTTGAGTGACGTTGTAAAGGAGATTGAACAAGGTTTGGCCAAAATTAAGGCATCCCTGGCCGAGCATCACGATGTGCAGTAGCCTATAAATTTAATTATGTAATCTTCAGAATCCAGGGCGTCCTACACCCGGGATTGTCGGTCCAATCAGGAACGGTCCATAATATCAAGGAGGCGTCTTAGCATGAGTGATTTGTTAGGCCGAATCACGCTCAACCCGGAGCAATGCGGCGGCCGGCCCTGTATCCGCGGCATGCGGATCCGGGTCGTCGATGTAATCGACCTATTTGTGGCCGGACTGGATCGCGGCCAAATCTTGGCGGAATTGCCTGATTTGGAAGCGGCTGATATTGAGGCGGCCCTACGCTATGCTCGCCAGCAGATGGATCATCCCGTCATCGCAGCATGAAGATCTGGCTGGATGCGCACTTGTCGCCGATCTTAGCGCCTTGGCTTGCCGACCATTTTGGCCTGACCGTCCAGGCGGTTCGAGATGTAGGCCTGCGGGATGCGACCGATTCGGCCATCTTTCAGGCAGCCCGGGAGGCGGGCGCTGTTGTAATGAGCAAGGATGCCGATTTCTTGCACTTGCTCCAGGTACATGGCCCACCCCCGTCGGTCATCTGGTTGACCTGTGGTAATACTTCCAATGCAAACCTCAAGCAGCTCCTGGCCAGAGCGCTGCCCCCGGCGTTGGACTTACTGGACGCGGGGGAAACGCTGGTCGAAATCCGGGCCGTTTAACGCCTACCGGAATCCGGATAGAGTCAGATACCAGTACCCGCCACCCAGAATCCAGGGCCGTCCACAAACCCTGAATTTTTGTCTTTTCTCGCCCAATAACGTCTCCGCAGACTCCCCACTGATCAGCCCGTAAGCGCCTTCCCAGTCCGAATTCTCTTGAATTGGTCCCCCTCCAAGGGTACCTTTCTAGCATCGTAGTTGACCTCCCGTCGGGATACTCCCCCCCCTCGCCCCGGCGCTTTGTGGAGGTACCCTCATGAAATACCCTTCGTTCTCCCGGGCAACGCTCTTGTTAGCGGCTCTAACGACCTGGCTGTGGTATGCCGTGTTGGTGCCGTTGCTGACGGCTGTCTGGTCCTAAATGGCGTCCCCCGTCGCGTCCACGCGCTCAGTCACCACGACAAAGCGAGTCCTGGCCCAACAGGTAGCTCGAGATACGGGTTGCTCGCAGATCGTCGCTTTGCAGGTGGTTGACGGGGATGCGTGGGATATGTACTGGCGCGGCACAAGGCCTATTTCCGGCGGGAACAGGGGCTCAAGGGGCACTGAACCACCCCCGTCATAATCCGGATAGTTCCCGGATCACAGACGAAGCTGCCGACCCTGCAGTGCTGGGCGTGTCTTTGAAGGTCTTTTTGTTGAATGTGGTGGGCTTTAGCCGGTATGGTCATGGGTTCATGGTCGCCATACGGGACGGACTGTGCTACGGAGAAAAGGATAAATGGAGAAACGAATAGAACAGTTCACACCGAAGTGGATCTTGGAAAATGCGCCCAAGCTTGTGGAACAATGGAACGCAGACTATCGCTTTGACAAGCGCCTTGCGGAGATTTTGCAATACCCCAGAATGCCCGATCCCAGCGGGGTTATTTTTTCGGCCGAGCGTATGATTCGAGCTGAGAACGTACCGATGATCCTGGAATTTGCCCGAGAAAAGGAAGCGTACCAGCGAGCATTCCTATTGCTATGCGCATCGGGGTTATATGAAGACGCGCGTAGCCTGATAGAGTATCTGGAGCTATCGCCGCACGAAATGGCCAAATTCGATCGGGGTGCACGCTTCGGAGAGCTCGGGATTTGGGGTCGCACTCCGGTGATGCTGGAACTCTTCCGGCATGTCGATCAGTTGTGCCGAGGTATTTGCGCTTATCCGACGATCCTTCCCAATATTTTGATTTCGGGCGAGAGCGGTACGGGCAAGGAAGGGATCGCCCGGGCTATCCATAAATTGTGTGGACGAGTGGAAAGAAAACTTAGTACGATCAATTGCGCTAGCCAGAATTCGGAGCTGTTCCGTTCGGAACTCTTTGGTCATGTCAAAGGGGCTTTTACGGGGGCGGTTGGTGAGAGTGAGGGGGCTTTGCACCACTGCAATAGGGGAGGGACTGTTTTTCTTGATGAGATCAATAGCTTATCCCGGGACAATCAGGGACATCTACTTCGGGTTTTACAAGAGAAAGAATACTGCCGAGTGGGTGAACAAGAAAAAATACGAAAACTCACGAACGTGCTCTTCATTGCGGCCACGAACCAGGATCTTTCAGAGCGACAACAAAAGGGGGACTTCAGGGAAGATTTATATTACCGCCTGATCGAGCACATAATTCGAGTGCCAACCCTGAGAAAGCGCTCAGATGATATCCCACTGCTGATCAATAAGATCCTACTCAAATACGGTGAAACAGTCATCGACAACGGACGCGTGGGACTTGCATCAGGTTGCTTCGCAGATTTAAAGATGGCTGAGGGCAACGTGCGCTGGCTAGAAGGCACCGTGGAGCTATGGGTTCGACTTTCTGCGCCTTCCTGTACGGGTAAATCATTGATACGCCAGGCGCTTGATGCGGCTGTTGAGGATGCCCTCAAGGAAGGAGAAACTCTTCCCCTCACCAAGGCGGAACTCGCACGCAAGGTCAAATGGAGGGGCAAATGTGGCCTAGACCCTTCTAACCTGCATAAAAACCTATGGAAAGGCGAAGTCCAAAATATGATTAGAGAAAAAATAATAAAGCCAGGTAGGAGCGTACAGAAAGATTGAGTAAAAAGGAAGATTAATTGAGTTGTTGAGTTATTTTATTGAATTATTGCTCAGAACTATTGAATTTTTATATAGTGAAATTCAATAATCGTGTAAGTATCTGTTTTATAATAATTTATTTATTGAGGCATGTAAATTGCGTATATGGGGATAGAGTCTTTTGACTCTGTCCTCTTTTTTTATGCGTCAGTTGCAACAACTTGTGGAGGAAACGATGCGACATACATCCCCTTTGAAAATGGAAATTGTCCGACGAGGCCTGCTCCAAGCGGACGTGGCCCAGGCCGTTGGGATCAGCGAATCGCGCTTGTCGCGGATTCTTAATGGCCGGACTACTCCTCGGGACTACGAGCTCAAGCATCTGTCCCAAGTTCTGGGACTAGAACAGGAGGCACGGTCGGTATGAACCTTAGGATAGAAGGATGGAGAGCGCTCCATCGCTGGTCGCCAGAGACGCCTCCTCCGTCCGAGTTAAGCCCACTCCGCCGCCTATCGTAAGCGGTCGCCAGTCAAAAACCTCATTCGTTAGAGGCCAGGAAATCGCCTTTCGCCGCACCGACGAGTCCTGAAAGGACGAAACTCTTTGCCCTAGGCGCCTGGGGCAGGCTCGGATAGTTCGAGCCACCTTCGCGTGCCATCGGCTATCATGCCACCGACCACTAATAAGGATACAATCATGACGAGATTTACTTTCGCACCGCGCACCGAGTTCGTCCCACACCCCGCGGGAAAAGCTCTCCTCAAGGCCGTCGAAATCAAAGACGAAGGCCTGCAGACCCAGGAATATCCGGGGCAAGAAGCGAAGCAGGTACCGAAAATCTCGATCCTCTTCGAGAGCCTGACCCACCTGATGGAGGACGGGAAGCCGTTTACCATTCGCCAGTGGTTCACCCTGTCGAATCACGAAAACGCGACGCTGACCGCTTTTCGGCAGGATGCCCTGGACCGGCCCCTCAACGAGGCCGAGATCGCTGAGTTCGTTCCCGGAGAGTTGATCGACAAGTCTTTGGAGTGTCGCATCGAGCACTACGAAGGGCAGACGGGCAGTACCCGAGCTCGCATCAAAAAAGGGTCGGTGGCCCCATTCACCGGCGACCTCCCAGAACCGAAGCGGGAAGCAGATGGCGAAATCCCTTTCTAACTTTTCCGCGTTAGGCGAAGCGGCCCGGTCTTATGCGCAGGCGGGCTGGGCCGTTTTCCCTCTACGCCCCCGCGATAAGCGCCCACTCATTTCCAATTGGCCCCAAGCCGCCACCGCGGACCTTGCACAGATTGAGGCGTGGTGGAACAAAAACCCCAACGCCAACATCGGTTGTCCCACCGGCGCGTGCAATGGCTTTTGGGTGCTGGACGTCGATGGGCGCGAAGGCGCCGAGGCCCTGGCGGCTCTAGAGGATCACTATAGGCGCCTGCCAGCGACAGTCCAGCAGAAGACGGGCAAGGGGTACCAATATTTCTTTGCCTACGAGCAGGCCGTGCGCAACTCGGTCGGCCAAGTGGCGCCTAAGATCGATGGGCGCGGTGACGGCGGTTATACGGTCCTGCCGCCGTCCCAACATCCGGATGGGCCGACTTATACTTGGGTCGATGAAGATGGAACCAACCTCCAGCCGGCTCCAACTTGGCTAATCACTTTGGTCAAGAAGCAAGCAGTCAATAAGGGGCGTGCAGACCCGATCGGAGCGGTAATTCCCGAGCATCAGCGCAATGCAACCCTGGCGTCGTTGGCCGGTAGTATGCGCCACCGGGGCATGGGGGAGGAAGCTATGGCGGTGGCGTTGCTTGAAGTAAATCGCACGCAGTGTCTACCGCCTCTTGATGAGGATGAAGTTCGGTCTATCGCCCAATCGTATATGCACTACCCACCGGGCGAGGATCGACCTCCCTTGAGGCTGGTCAATGGCGGGGCGTCGGTTGAAAAATCGGCGCCGAATAGGATGCCGCATTTAACCGACGTGGGCAACGCTGAACGCCTGGTGGCGGCTCACGGAGAGGATTTGCGCCATTGTCCGGCTCTGGGGAGTTGGTTGGTATGGGACGGGCAACGGTGGGCGCCCGACGGGCATCAGCAAGTCATAAACTGGGCCAAGGATGTGGGGCGCGAGTTGTTTACCCAGGCGGGGGAAATCCAAGGCGATGAACATTTAGCCGCTCGTATCGGGCAGTGGGCGGCCCAGAGCCAAAGAGCTCATGCCGTCAAAGGCATGGTGTCTCTGGCCGAATCAGAGCCAGGGATACCCGCCCAAGCGAGTCAGTTCGACCGCGATTCCTGGCTATTTGGTTGTGGTAATGGCGTATTAAACCTGCGCACGGGCCAATTTCAGGAAGCCCAACGCGATGACTATCTCACCCAAGTGGGCGGGGTGTCGTACGATCCGGCGGCCCGTTGCCCCCGCTGGATCCAGTTCCTCGACGAGATCATGGGTGGGGATACTGGCTTGGTCGATTTCCTCCAAAAGGCCGTTGGCTACTCCCTGACCGGCGCCACTGATGAGCAAGTATTTTTCATTTTACACGGCACGGGCGAAAATGGCAAAGGCACCTTGATCGATACGATAACGGCGGTCTTGGGCGACTACGCCATTACGGCCGATCCCAACACCTTTATGGAGAGCAAAGTCGTGCGGGTACGTGACGATTTGGCCCATTTGCGCGCCGCCCGTTTGGTCTCCACCTCGGAGACGGGAAGCGGCCAATTCTTCGACGAGGGCTTGGTTAAGCGCCTCACCGGTAACGACCCCATTCGCTGCCGATTTCTCTACGGCAAGGAGTTCGAATACGTGCCCCAATTCAAGATTTGGCTGGCTACCAACCACAAGCCCACGATCAAGGGCACCGACCACGCCATTTGGCGGCGAATCCGGTTAATTCCGTTTACCCAAACTTTTAGCAAGGATAAGCGGGATAATACGCTGCGGGCCACGTTGGCGACGGAGTTGTCGGGAATCTTGAATTGGTCTTTGGAAGGGTGCCAAAAATGGCAGGAAGAAGGCTTAGAGCCCCCTGAAGCGGTAACACGCGCAACGCAAGGATATCGGGAAGACCAGGATGTGCTAGCCGATTTTATAGACGCCCGATGCATCTTGACCCCAACTTCCGAGGGGAGTAAAACCGAACTCTACAACGACTATATCTGGTTTTGCAGCAAAACCAACGAAAGACCGCTGGGCAAGATCAAGTTTGGCGAGCGGTTGGTGGAGCGGGGCTTGGATGGAGATCACCGATTAACGGGCAAAGGCCGGGAAAAAGCGTGGCGGGGGATTGAGCTGAACCGGGACCGGCGGGATGCCGCATTAATGGATGATTTGGGCTTTGTAGAGGCCAATGACCCTTCAATCCCGTTGTAAGAAGTCCGAAAAGTCCGCCGGTCTCGGGCCAAAGGCCCGAACTAAAGAGTGTGTATAATCAATTACTTAGAAGAGGCTTCGGACTTTCTGGACTTCTTGGACCTAATTTCAGGAAAAATGGAACTAATAAGCCTTGTGAGAGACTTTACGGAAATCAGGTCCGAAAAGTCCAGAAAGTCCGAAAAAGGGTGAAAAGTCACATGGACGGAGCGCATCATTTACTGCAGCGTCTTGTCGCTTTGGGCTGCTGGATCGAACCGGTGGGGGCTGGTTTGCTGTTGAACGGCCGCACTAGCACCATCACGGCCCATTTGCAGGCTGTTTTACGCGCCCACAAACCGGTTCTCCGCGCTTTTGTCACCGATGGGGAGGCCTTGTGGCGTGGTATTTTCGAGTGCCCGGAGGAAGCCTATTTAGATGCCTGGATCCATATGGTGCAAGCGGCCTACCAGCAAGGACATATCGCCGATAACCAGCAGGACGTACTCACAAATCTGTTGGTCTATATGGGGCGCTTGTTGCGGGCAGGCTATGTCAACTTGCCAGTAGCTGAAGAGCGTACGGAAGCTACGGAGAAGGATGCCTGCTACTGCTGTGGCCAAACGGCTAGATGGATCAAACCGTGCGGCCAACGGGTCTGTGCTATTTGCCACCCACCGCCCAACGATCGGCCGAAGGCCCAATCTCCGTCGGCCAAAATATCCACGCCGTGCACGACCACAAAAACACAATCGTGGGCTCTATGTCTACTGGTAAAGCAGGAATAGAATCGCGGCCCCTTTCTGTTTCAACGGAAATAGGAGAAAAGACCGGCGAGAGAATTCGGCTGGAGGAAGGTTGAGGGGGGATTGCCAAGATCGATTTTATTTTACACTAGGCCTTATCACGTCTATGCTGAGTAACATAACGGCCTCTACCACAACGAATTACCGCAGGAGGTGTCTATATGGCTGGCAAGCGCGCGGCCAAGTTGCAGGACGTCCGAGATGTGTGCCGCTATGTGGCCAAGCTCATCAACCGGCTGGACCGCGACGAGATCGATCCGGTCAAAGCCGGCAAACTGGCCTACATGTGCAATATCCTCAAGAGCTGCTTGGAAGCGGGGGACTTGGAAGGGCGCATCGAAGCCCTGGATGATAAACGTCAAGTATTTTTCCCGGATAGCGACAATTAAAATGCCCGGATTAAGGGGTTTGTTTGGTTGAGGAGGTTGTTTTCATCGACGCGGTTTTTTTCTGTTGGGATTGTTCGAGCCGATAACTGGGTAGGTTCATCTCCAAAATGACGCAATGATGGATCAGTCGGTCGATGGCGGCGGCCGTAGTCATGGGATCTTTGAAGATGGTGTCCCATTGCGAAAAGGGTAAATTGCTGGTGATCAGGACACTGCCCCGCTCGTAGCGATGGGCCAGCAAAGCAAACAGGACCTCCATTTCCTCGCGGCTGTGTTGGACGTAGCCGATATCGTCGAGGATGAGGCCGTCATATTTGCTCCAGCGTTTCAACAGCCGCGGCAGGGTTAGCTCACGCTTGGCCAGCAGTAATTCTTGCACCAACAGGTTACAGGGCATGAAGAGGATCTGTCGACCCTGGTGGATCAATTCTTGGGCCAGGGCACAGAGGACATGGGTTTTGCCCGAGCCCGGATTGCCAAAGGCCAATACGTTTTCGCCCCGGTCCAAAAACGAGCCCTCCAGCAAGGTGGTCAGCTGGGCCTTGAGTTTTTTGGGCAGTCGAGTCCGCTCCAAGGTCTGCAAGTTTTTTTCCAGCGGTAGTTTGGATTGCCGCAGGTAACGCTGGATGCGATGGTGGCGTCGGGTCTCGCTTTCGCGCCGGATCACTTCCAACAGGTAGCTTTCGTAGGCCAAGTCTTCCTGTCGAGCCTGGTCGGCCGTCTCCCCGTAGCAGGCCCGCACGGTGGGCAGCCGCAAGGTTTTGAGCAGGTCGGTCAATTCGGTTTTCAACGGCGTCGATAGGCTCATGCCTCCACCTCCAGCAGACCGTCATAAACGGTCAGATCCACGGGGGCAATCACGATCGGAGGGGGCGTTAAGGATGGGACCGAAGCGGTGAGTTGGGCCTCAATGGTGGCCTCGGTAAACCGCTGAGCATGCCCCAATACGGCTTCGAGGGCTTGCTCGACCGGGGTTTCCCCGTGGTGCACGGCCAGGTGGAGGATCGATAGATACGCCTGATCGGCCTGGCGAGGAGGATGGTCGCGGCGCAAGGCATCGTAGGCCATGCGAAATCGACTGGAGGGAAACAAGGCGGCCCGGTAACGATAGTTTTCGAAGGCGCCCGGTTTGCGCACCAGCCCGTCAATCAGATGCCGGTATTGGATCAGCGCTTGGCCCTGCCCCCGCAGCCGAGGCATCGTCTCGATCCGCCGACGGGTATACCAGATTTCCACGTGCTCAGCATGGAGGTGGACCTCGACGGTTTCGCCGATGAGGCGACTGTCCACCGAGTAGACATTGCGGCTGACCCGGATGGTCGAGGAGGGGCCGACCTTGACCTGCCAGCGTTTGCTGGAGTCCAAGCGCTGGGCCGGCAAGGGGCGCAACTGCGCCCGCTCTTCGGTCAGGCGCGCCTGCCGGGGCGCATTGAGCTGGGCAAATACTTGGCGTAGAAACGTGGCATAGGCGGCCCGATCCTCAAAATCGCGGTGGCCCCTCAGCAACAACGACTGCTCAAGGGCTTGTTTCAAGCGATAATGCCGCTGCTCGACATCGCCATTTTCATGCGGACTGGCTGCCTGGATCAACCGGCCCTCCAGGCCATAGTGCCGCAACAGGGCCGCATAGCGGGCGGTAAAGATCCGCTGGCGCGGTTGGGGCGGCGTAGCCGCGGTCAGTCGGTCCGTCTGATGCTGGTGTGGCACCCCACCCAACGCCCATAAGGCCTGCTGCAACCCCGTGCTGAGACTCTCGAAGCTCTCCGAAAAACAGATCATGCCTGTTTCCCAATTGGAATAGGGCAGCACAAAATGATACAGCAGATGCTCAAAGGGCTGACCGGCCAAGGTAATGCTCAACGAGCTCATATGGGTGAAATCCGACTGAGCCAATTGACCCGGCCTATGGACCTGGGGGAAAAATACCTCTTTGGGCGGGCCCTGGGTGGCGCGCCAGACTTTGATCCGGCGCTGCAGCGTGCGCAGTTGCCCCTCGCTAAAGTGTCCAGGATACTGCCGTTGCAGCTGGGTAAAGAGGGTTTTGGCCTGCAGCCCGGGATTGACCGCCAGAGCGGCGGCCACCTCATCCCATACCTGGGCAAACGGGTCGGGCCGGGTCCGCCAGGTGTGCGGGCGTCGGGCTTGGCTGGGTACTTGGCCACTATCTCGATACTTACGGGCGGTTTTCTCGTCCATCCCGGCTTGCGCGGCCGCCACACCCAAGGGCCGCTGCTGGCTCAGTTGTTTCATCAGTCGTCTCACTTGTTGATCCGTAACCATCCAGACCTCCTTGAAAGGATCTCTGGCTAGGATACGGAGGGGCGATGAAACCGGGAATTCTAATGGTCGTCAGCTGGATTTATAAATGTCGTTAATCATCTGATTAACGACATTTATGTAAAGTATACTTAAGTTTAAAAGGAAATGTTATCCACATACTTCGGTTTCAAAGGAAGTTTACTTCGGTTTCAAAGGAAGACTACTTCGGTTTCAAAGGAAATGCGAAATCGATAAACCCTTATAAACAAAGAGAATACGCGATTCAAAATCTCTTAAGTATTAAAGTAATTAAAGTATATAGAGTTATTTAAAAGATTCAGTTTCTTAATGAATTTTAAGAAAAATACAAAAAACAAAACAAAAACAACAACTTATAGAAGATAGCAAGGAAAAATGGACGAAAAGGCTTGCCTGGATCGTCCAGGATGATAGGATTCGACTACAGGGGAAAGACAGGGATCAGAAACGATCTCTGTTTTTTCTATTTAAAATCTTCGATTATAGAATTCTAGATTTATAGAATTCTATAAAAACCTACTCCTCTGTGCGTTGAGCTTTATAAAGCTCAAATCCCTTTTCTAAAACCTCGACCATCTTAAGTTTATCCGCCGCTGCAATAAGCTTAAGCTCGTCGTGAAATTCTGGCTTCACAATAAGACCAAGTTGTTTAGTGCGTTGGGATGGAGGTCTCTTGGGTGTGAGTTTCTTATCAGAAGCAAGGGGAAATTCTGGCTCGGCTAAATTATCCCCTGCTTCTTCGGGAGTTGGAGGGGTTCCTAAGCGGCTTTTACGGTCTCGGTCTTTGAGCTTCTTGAGGTTAGCCATGATAAATGATAGGGTTAAGAAATACGATCAATGAGGGATTGAATAAGGCTATCAGCCTTTTGATTTAAGGTCTTGTAACGGGTTTCAGTGATTGAATGTCCTTCGTTTTGCGCTTGGCGGTAAGCCGGACGCTCAAATAAACACCCATCCAGTGCACTATATCCCGCCTCCTCGATATACCCTATCGCGTCCAGATATTCAGATTCTGTGCCTACCCGCGTGAGGGCAAAGGACAATTTACTCTTCGGGATCTTCCGCTTTACCAACTCGTGAAAGACTAATATAGCTGGCTCCAGATCATCAATACTCGCTCCAGTGGGCTGAATCACTATATCTGCTGCCTGAGCAATCTCAAAAGTCTCTTTGCTGGTGCGAGCGGGGCCATCCAGGATTAAAAGATCAAACTGATCTGCTAATTTCAGCGCTTGAGAAGCAGTGCGAAAGGATTCAACCGAGACTGTAGGCTCTATCCTGGCTTCCAACCTCCTCCGCTGCCAATTGATGGTAGTCCCCTGCTGAATATCCAGGTCTGCGACTTTTACCTCTAAATCGCTGGCTGCGGCTTCTCTCGCCAAGGCTCGGGCAAGGGTAGACTTCCCTACCCCACCTTTTTGACTTACAAATCCAATTATCGTCGCCATTATATAAATATAGATTTATAGAGTTAAGGATTGACTTATGCTCGTTTTACCTCCTGCGTCCGTTTTGAAAAATGTCCCTGGTCTTTATACAAACGATGCTGCCGGCGTTTCGCTCGCAGACACCGTTATTCACCTGCATTTTTTCATCGGTGGCTGCGATTGGTATTTGGCAGAATTTGACGGTGACGATCTCTTTTGGGGATACGTCAACCTCAATGACCCTGAAATGGCTGAGTGGGGCTATGTGGCCTTCTCAGACCTGAAGAATACAGTCGTCCAAGCTCCTCTCACAAATCGTCTGACAGGGGAGAGGGTGGGATCTGTCCCCGCGTATATCGAATACGATCAATATTGGAAGCCTGTTCGGTTCCGGGAGATGGACCTTGAGCGATAGTCCTTGATCTCTGATCGGGACGACCCCAGAAGGCAACTTCTGGGGTTTTCTAAAAACTTATTCAGCCAGGTTCCATTTTTACCGCTCTGAGTTAGATAGAAAAAACAGAGATCGTTTCTGATCCCTGCCTTTCCCCTGTAGTCGAATCCTAAAGGGGTGATAAGAGGAGTCAACTAATTTTAGGGTAAAGTCCGAGAATCTGGAAAGGCCATGCCTTCCTGGTTGATATGTAGTAGGGGAGACCCCTAAAAATCCATGAAGAGCTAAAGACGCTCTTCATAGATTCTCAGGGGCTTAAATTTTCCTCACGAGTCCACCCCTTTTTCATATTTGTTAATTTCGTTTCATCCAACCTGGTTGATAGGAAATCTTGCTGGGTGTGGTGTGAATCTGCTACGATAGCGCCCGTTCGCAGGATTGCAATTTGGCGACTACCGAAAAAAAATAGTCGCCAAATTGCCCCTGTTCAGGAGGGATGCTCCCTCCTAAAAACCTCCCTTGTCCTTCTTCTCTCTGACCCCCAATACCTATGATGCAAGCAAACAGAGCTATTGTGGGGGTTGCTTATCCGGTATCGGCAGAGGTCGAGGCGATCCTTTCGGCGGACTCGAAGCAACTTCGGGTCTTGTCTCAGAAACGCCACCAAAGGAATTATCATAGGCACTATTCCCGAGAGCGGAAGCGGGTGAGCCCTACGTTTACCGCTTGGGAATACGAAACCCTCAAGCGAGATGCGGAAATAGCTGGAATGCAGACCCCTTCTTACCTGAAAGCTTTTTACCTGGAGGGACGGAAAAACCAACAGGTTCGATCCAAAGCATTCGAGGAGGAAACGAAACGGATATTCTGGCTCCTCTCGAACGTCTCATCCAATCTGAACCAGCTCACCAAATACACGCACCAGCAGGGGAAAGCAACGGCTCCGGATCGGTTCAATATCCAGCAGCACCTTGACCAGCTTTGCCGCCTGGAAGAGAAGCTGGCGCGGTTTTTTGAGCAGCAAACCCAATTCTGACCCCCTATGATTCTCGATTCACTGAGCCGGAAAAAAGGGCTTGAGGATATTCCGGCCCTCCTTCGATATATCGACAACCCAGACAAAGCGACAGGAGACGCCTTTTTCTGGGGCTTGTCGTCTGAGCTGGATTTGGGCGAGATAGAAAAACGATTCCTGGAGAATCTGACCCCTCCCCGCAAAGGAGGGGTGTATATTCGGCATTTCGTGATGTCCTTCAGTGGCAAAGACGGAGCACACCTGACGGATACGGTTTTGCTCGATATGGCCCGACAATGGCTTGTGCGTGGCTATCCGCGTTGTCTGGCTTACGTGCGGATTCACCGGGATACGAACAATCCGCACGTTCATATGGCCGTCTCAGCGAACGAGAGGCGATCGGAGAAAAGACCCCGCATGAGTCGCAAACAATTTGCCGACTTGAAGCAGGAGTTAGAAAGCTATCAACGATCCCAGTATCCCGAGTTAAAACACTCGACCAACGACCACGGCAAAAAGAAGCGACTGAGGGAGCAGGGGAGGGAAGAAATCTTTTCCGAGATCCCGGAAACCCAAACGACGAAGCAGAGGCTTTCGGAAAAGGTGCACGCCCGCTTTGATGCGTCAGTCGGTCTGCAAGACTTCTGTGATCGGCTCAGGGAAGCTGGATTAGAGCCCTATGAGCGAGGAGGGAAGTTGACGGGGATTTGGGCAGAGAAGAAGACTCAGAAATTCAGGTTCAGGACTCTAAAATTAGATCTTACTCCTTTGATTGAACTGGAAGCCTTCCTGGCCGATCTGGAGGAAAGAAAAATCCAGGAGCGGGAGGCGGAATATACCTTGGATGACCAATGGGAGAGGGCGGCAGGATAGAAATTTCTGGTCTTCTCCGGTCTTCTGCTATACTCCTGGAAATTCCCCCATTTACCCCAATGGCCCAACCCACATCTTGGTTTAATGAACGGTATAGTTCGCCCTACGGGAGCGCGTCTCTTATGGGGGCGCTTGAGCGATTCCAGTTTCTCAATGCCCGCAATACCGGGACGACGATCAACGGCAAGCACCGGATAAGTGAGGAGATCTCTGACTATCACAGTCTGATGCTCGGGAGATCGGGAAAGGGGAAAAGCACGGTCTTTGCTATCCCTAACTTGCTCAATCTGAGGCTCGATCAATCAGCGGTGGTTACTGATCCTTCCGGGGAATTGCTGCGCACATGCGGCGGCTACTTGGCCGAAAAGGGCTTTGAGATCCGCACCATCAACTATCCTCATCCTGAGCACTCTTTCCAAACAAATCCCCTGCATCGAGCGAACACGAAAAGCGAAATCAGCGAACTCGTTGATATGCTGATTGATGCTCAATATGGAGGTGAGGGGAAGGATGATCCGGTTTGGCTTGGGGGTGCTTCAACGATCATCAACACCTTAGCCCAAGTGGTGAAGAAAGAGGGGCCGGAGCATGCGAACTTTCATAATGTGCTGCACCTGGTCCAATCCTTGGGCTCTAATCCGCGTGAAGTCCACGGACGGGTATTTAAAAACGCCGATCCTCAAACCCAGGCGCAGTATATCAGCGTCTACCAAGAAAATCCGAAAACAGTCCAAGGTTTTCTGAGCACATCGAAGGGGATTCTTGCTCCCTTTTCTAACCCCACTGTCGCCCATCTGACGGCACGAGAGACGCTGCATTTTGAGGATCTGCGGAAAAAGCCGCTGGTGATTTTCCTTGTCATCCCAGAAGACAAAATTGAGCGTTACCGCTTCTTCCTCAACATCTTCTATAGCCAACTTTTTTCCTTCCTCATGGAGATTCCAGAAAAAAGCTCATCCGAAAAGGAGGAGGGGGGAGGGGGACCGGCTGAAAGTGGGGAGACTCTTCCGCCGGCTACCAAGAGGCGAGGGGATAAAAAGGAGATCGAGGAGAAGCGGGTTAAAATGCTGCCGGACCTGGAAGGAGGAAAGAGCTTCCAGTCAGTAACTTGCTTGCTTGATGAGTTCGGCCAAATGCGCGTCAACGGCTTCGCGGGACTCTCTACGACGCTGAGAAAGCGGAAGGTGCGATTGCTGGCGATCTTGCAGGACTATAGCCAACTGCGGAAGCAATACGGTCCGGACGATGCTGAAACAATCCTCAATGGATCGTTTGCCTCGAAAATATATACCTCAGGGCTTTCTCAATCTCTCTGTGAAGAGCTGGCCCGGACGCTGGGAGAGAAAACAATCCAGGTCTCCGAGCCAGACGGAAGGAGTAAGCAGGACAAAAGAAGCCTGATGACAGCGCATGAAATCAGGACTCTCAAAAACAACGAAGCCCTGTATATCTTCGATAATCGACCGCCCATTTTGATGAAGTTGCGCCCGTATTTTAAGAGTTGGCGCATGCGCCGCCGTGCCTCGATCCCACTTCCAGAATTACCCGTCAGAAATGGCCCTGTTGTCTATCTCGATATTGATATTGCGCCAGAGATTTTGGAGCAATTCAAAGCGCTGTGTGAATCGGAGAAGGAGCCCGGAGCCATCGAGGCGGCACCGCCACGAAGACGGGAAGCGGCGAGTATTTCGTTATCACTACAAAGCTAAGACGTTTTGTGTCTGGCGTCTTTCGTGCGATTTATAACGCATCTCCGATGCTTTGGGTAACGTATTCCGAATGACTATATTTGAGAGAAGGGGGTATAGAAAACCCCCGGCTGCGTTAATAGATCCCCGACCCGGATTTGGGGTATAGGAACGGAGGGAGAAAGAGGGTCGGTGGGGTGTTGGGGCGAAGCCCTGACTCCGACCCGGATTGGTGGCATTGGAACAGAGTGAGCAAGAGGGGAGGAGTCAGGGCTTTTTCTTTGCGGAGCGGCAAGTATTCTCTGTAGCGTAAGGCGTTGAGAATACGAAAGAAAATAACCCTGACGGGGATTGAAGATGGGGATTGAGGGTATAATCTCCGAAGTTATACCCTCGTTATATGTCAGTTTACATGGAAGTGGTTCAAAAAAAGACCGGAAAAAACTTGACTTTATATTTACTTTGGGGTAAAAGGAATGCCGAGAGTTATCAGAAGATAACCTCGGCATTACGAAGATTAAGCTCCTCGCCAGGAGCAGCATCGAACGGCTCTTCATGTGATACGCGGCGTCCAATCCTTTGCCAAGATATAAGTTACCGGTGGCATAGATAAGGATCAGCGTAGAGCACCGTCCCTCGCCAGTATGCATACCTTTAAAGCGTGTCGGCATGTCAAAGGCTCAGTAGGGCGAAAAAAGGGGATTCGGCGGTAAAAACCGTAAGAATCCCTTTTTTCAGTGCCGTGTTTTTAAGATACGAATTTCCGATTGTGATTCCAAGAAGTCCATTGTCATAGCGGGATTTTAGGGAATTTTGAAAAACCTTCCTCGTCTGATTAACGACATTTATAAATCCAGCTGACGACCATTAGAATTCCCGGTTTCATCGCCCCTCCGTATCCTAGCCAGAGATCCTTTCAAGGAGGTCTGGATGGTTACGGATCAACAAGTGAGACGACTGATGAAACAACTGAGCCAGCAGCGGCCCTTGGGTGTGGCGGCCGCGCAAGCCGGGATGGACGAGAAAACCGCCCGTAAGTATCGAGATAGTGGCCAAGTACCCAGCCAAGCCCGACGCCCGCACACCTGGCGGACCCGGCCCGACCCGTTTGCCCAGGTATGGGATGAGGTGGCCGCCGCTCTGGCGGTCAATCCCGGGCTGCAGGCCAAAACCCTCTTTACCCAGCTGCAACGGCAGTATCCTGGACACTTTAGCGAGGGGCAACTGCGCACGCTGCAGCGCCGGATCAAAGTCTGGCGCGCCACCCAGGGCCCGCCCAAAGAGGTATTTTTCCCCCAGGTCCATAGGCCGGGTCAATTGGCTCAGTCGGATTTCACCCATATGAGCTCGTTGAGCATTACCTTGGCCGGTCAGCCCTTTGAGCATCTGCTGTATCATTTTGTGCTGCCCTATTCCAATTGGGAAACAGGCATGATCTGTTTTTCGGAGAGCTTCGAGAGTCTCAGCACGGGGTTGCAGCAGGCCTTATGGGCGTTGGGTGGGGTGCCACACCAGCATCAGACGGACCGACTGACCGCGGCTACGCCGCCCCAACCGCGCCAGCGGATCTTTACCGCCCGCTATGCGGCCCTGTTGCGGCACTATGGCCTGGAGGGCCGGTTGATCCAGGCAGCCAGTCCGCATGAAAATGGCGATGTCGAGCAGCGGCATTATCGCTTGAAACAAGCCCTTGAGCAGTCGTTGTTGCTGAGGGGCCACCGCGATTTTGAGGATCGGGCCGCCTATGCCACGTTTCTACGCCAAGTATTTGCCCAGCTCAATGCGCCCCGGCAGGCGCGCCTGACCGAAGAGCGGGCGCAGTTGCGCCCCTTGCCGGCCCAGCGCTTGGACTCCAGCAAACGCTGGCAGGTCAAGGTCGGCCCCTCCTCGACCATCCGGGTCAGCCGCAATGTCTACTCGGTGGACAGTCGCCTCATCGGCGAAACCGTCGAGGTCCACCTCCATGCTGAGCACGTGGAAATCTGGTATACCCGTCGGCGGATCGAGACGATGCCTCGGCTGCGGGGGCAGGGCCAAGCGCTGATCCAATACCGGCATCTGATTGACGGGCTGGTGCGCAAACCGGGCGCCTTCGAAAACTATCGTTACCGGGCCGCCTTGTTTCCCTCCAGTCGATTTCGCATGGCCTACGATGCCTTGCGCCGCGACCATCCTCCTCGCCAGGCCGATCAGGCGTATCTATCGATCCTCCACCTGGCCGTGCACCACGGGGAAACCCCGGTCGAGCAAGCCCTCGAAGCCGTATTGGGGCATGCTCAGCGGTTTACCGAGGCCACCATTGAGGCCCAACTCACCGCTTCGGTCCCATCCTTAACGCCCCCTCCGATCGTGATTGCCCCCGTGGATCTGACCGTTTATGACGGTCTGCTGGAGGTGGAGGCATGAGCCTATCGACGCCGTTGAAAACCGAATTGACCGACCTGCTCAAAACCTTGCGGCTGCCCACCGTGCGGGCCTGCTACGGGGAGACGGCCGACCAGGCTCGACAGGAAGACTTGGCCTACGAAAGCTACCTGTTGGAAGTGATCCGGCGCGAAAGCGAGACCCGACGCCACCATCGCATCCAGCGTTACCTGCGGCAATCCAAACTACCGCTGGAAAAAAACTTGCAGACCTTGGAGCGGACTCGACTGCCCAAAAAACTCAAGGCCCAGCTGACCACCTTGCTGGAGGGCTCGTTTTTGGACCGGGGCGAAAACGTATTGGCCTTTGGCAATCCGGGCTCGGGCAAAACCCATGTCCTCTGTGCCCTGGCCCAAGAATTGATCCACCAGGGTCGACAGATCCTCTTCATGCCCTGTAACCTGTTGGTGCAAGAATTACTGCTGGCCAAGCGTGAGCTAACCCTGCCGCGGCTGTTGAAACGCTGGAGCAAATATGACGGCCTCATCCTCGACGATATCGGCTACGTCCAACACAGCCGCGAGGAAATGGAGGTCCTGTTTGCTTTGCTGGCCCATCGCTACGAGCGGGGCAGTGTCCTGATCACCAGCAATTTACCCTTTTCGCAATGGGACACCATCTTCAAAGATCCCATGACTACGGCCGCCGCCATCGACCGACTGATCCATCATTGCGTCATTTTGGAGATGAACCTACCCAGTTATCGGCTCGAACAATCCCAACAGAAAAAAACCGCGTCGATGAAAACAACCTCCTCAACCAAACAAACCCCTTAATCCGGGCATTTTAATTGTCGCTATCCGGGAAAAATACTTGACGTTTATCAGGG
>WLWD01002524.1_pt1 | contig 22959 bp, 15 predicted proteins | sample 6712731 | NCBI WGS metagenome assembly WLWD01 (sample SAMN12718690, study PRJNA576275) | sponge metagenome | isolation source: marine sponge | host: Mycale hentscheli | place: New Zealand: South Island, Marlborough, Capsize Point | collected 2014-11-01
AAGACTATTTACCGCCATCTTAGACAGTAAAGATAACCAATTTAAAACTTTTCATTAAACCATGGATTCATATTTTCACAATTTGCACTCCACTGGCGTCGGGCAGAGAGTATAAGGTGCTAGGTCTTTATCGACAGAGGATGAAAAGCAATGGTGGGGGACGGTGGGGTAATTGGTTTCACCACTCCCAGGGCACTAGCTACATAGTGCAACTTTTTCATTGCTGCAAATATTATGTTTTCCCTTTGAGGAAGTGAAGGATTACAAGTCCGAAGATTTTTCAGACAGTTAGATACAGTAATCCGGATAGTCTTGTTAATGAGAGTGTAAAAGACATGCAATATAAAAAAAACTGAACATTATTTGTAGCAGAGCAGTACCACTGTTTCATAATATCCAGAAGTTGGTCACATGTGTCCAATTTGACTAGCTACTTGATCTCTATAAATGAAGAATTTACCACCACAAGCATATATTCATGATGTTTTAATCTATGCATCCTATCCAAATGGCACCCTAGGATGAAGATGCACCTTAGTAGCTACCTTGAAAAGAAGCCCACAAGGAAAAATATGCTGGATAATGAATTGAGGGAAATGTGCTCATAGACAGGTATAGAGGGAGCAATTATTACCAACAACCATAGTTTGAGGTATACCTCCACGACTCAAATGTTTGATGTGGGGGTTACAGAGAAAATTAATACAGGTGAGAACAGGGCACAAATCACTGGTAGGCCCTGCCAGATTATGCTAGCATTTATTTCTGGAATAATAGACGTGAATCAGCATAAATTCTATAATAAGGCATTTATTTCTGGAATAATAGACGTGAAGGCTATTTAAATGAACTCTAAAGGTACAAGTTACTGATGACCTCGCTGGAGATGTAGTATCACTTACCAATTAACTTAATTACAAATAATATCATGCAAGAGAAGGCAGAACATGGCAATTAAAAAAAAAAAAGATGATGAGGATTTAGAGATATATAGCAGCTTTATCTTTCAAGTTTTCATAGTACGATAGTCTGATGAAGCAGTTGAATTGAATGAACTTGACAAACTCTTTCAAGTTTTCATAGTACGATAGTCTGATGAAGCAGTTGAATTGAATGAACTTGACAAACTCTTTCTTTTTCCTTTCATGAATGCAGTAGCCATTGACCAATTGAAACTTGGACTCAAAGTATTACACTGCAGCTAAAGATGTTTCTCCCACTCAGGACCCAGCTGTGTTGTGGAAAAGGAATGCAAATGACTTCCCACAATGATCAAAGTATGCAAAATGTTCCTGTAAGCCAATTTTCAGCTACAGTAGAACATATTTTACAATTTTATCACAATTTTACTGAAACACAAACGTTTATGCTGAAAGATTCTATACTGAATCTCCCATTTAGTAATTAAATACATTGGTTGTGACTAGTGAGAACTGACTTTATGACACCTCAACTTGTAGTCGTGCAATCATCAGTAGTATAGTTCACTTGTTTAACCTGAGAATTTTATTGAATAATATGATTTTCTGGAATAATAGAAATATTTTTTTATAAAAAAAATAGAATAATTCTAAAAAATTTTTGAGTATAATCTGGCAGGTCTCCTAGTCACTGGGAGCTTTGCATAATTACACAAATGAATGAAAAACAGCATCAAGAAGTCTCAAATGTTTTGGGCAAACCAATAACCAGTGGCTATAAGATGCATAAATACATTTGGCCAGCATCCACGATCATCAAGCACCTCTGTTCCTGCCTTGCAATCGGTGTTGTTTTGATTTAGAGATTCCAGACTTCCTTAATTTTAGTTATTCATACTAAAAAAATATCTTGAATGCTTAGTTTTTAGTTTTTCCCCCAAATTCTCCCTGAAGATTTAGTTTTTCTTTCATATCATGTAGAAAATTAAGTTAGTTATTACTATCAACTGACTTAGTTTTAGTTAATTTATGTTGTCACTCAAATTCTTCAATAATGGAGACTCCTTAAAGAAAGTAGTCCAGGTAGTTTTCCCAAATAACTTAAAAAAAGCATATTTCTATGTAATAGTTAGAGCATACCGGCTTAGGTACTGGTGGATTTAGTGCACTGAAGCCCAAGGGCCGTAGGCCCGAGGGCTTTGTGCACTAAATCCACCAGTACCTGAGCGCATGCTCTAACTATTTTAGAACCCGTTTACCCAAAGCCGGCCCAGTTGTTTCCACTAGCAACAGCATTTTCGGCCCAAAATTAAAATTCAATTAAAATTCAATTGAAGCACACCACCTGGCAGGTTTACTTTAGCATTGTAGCTGCCAGCTGGGCTGGGCTGCTCTGCTCTGTGGTAAACAGTTAAGCAGCTAGCTATGGTAAATTCCTGCGGTATGCGTCAGCAGGAGAGTTGTCAGCAGGAGAGTTGTCCGTATGAGAGGGTAGTAGACCCTCACATATCATACCCAGGCCTCACACAGCTTTATCCGGCCTATTCTATTAAACTAAAACTCAAAAATAGCAATACCCCAAGGGTGGTTAGTATGCACAGTTTATATACCTAAAGGCAAAAAATAGTGCACACTTACCAAGTTAGTACACCTAGTAACAATATAGCAACGGGTTCTAAGAAATCTTAGATATTATAATTAATCATGTACTGAACTCAAGTACCCCCATAGAGATTAATACAAATGAAACTACCCCAATATTTTCCCATATTGCGTCCCCTTGGGCATTCTAACAAGTGTTATTGCGTCCCCTTAGGCTAATTATATATTTTTAGGTTTTTTGTTAAATCTTAATAATAATACATTAATTTGATATATCTGTCTATTGCTATGTAGGTATGTATGAATTGTAAATCACTTCATTTGTGGTTGTGTGTCATTAGGTACAGCAAACATTGTGGTGAAACTTTGTGTTTGCGTTGCTGTAGGAAAACCTATATTTATTGTACAATTGGTGATTGTTGCACCAGCAAAGAAGGACTGAGCACTTAATCTTGGTTCATAGTACCACTCGATGGTGTTGTAGGGTATGAAGAAGATAGATTAGTTTCAGGCTTTTTGTATGAGCTCAAGACATGAGACATTTCCTTTTGCTGTTGTAATGATGCTTTTTTATAGCTATTTAGACTTTGTAGATTTTTATGCCCAGTTAGTTGGATTATCTGTGTTCTGGTACACTATTCTTGGTAAGACATGTAACCATTGTTTTTCGAGCTGAATGATTTGTTTTTCCCCCAGACAATCCAGCACTTGCAGCCATCCCTTTCATTATTGTATTGATTCTATCCTTCCCCATCTTCTGTTTTTTGTACCAAATGTCATCATTGGAGTAATTGTAGTTCACAGCCAGATAAAATGGGGATTCCGATTTGCACATTTCAACTGGACGCTTTTGAAGAAACTTTTCAAAAATACGTAAGGGACACGGAGAGACATTGTTGGGGGTGGTCCACAAACATTTCCAACTCTTCATCGTCCAAACACACAGAAGAAGATGCTTCTTTTACGTGCTTAGTTTCCTCCGTTTGTCCGTTAGTATAGACTGGATTAGCAACAGTTGGTTCTATAGGGAGTTTCTGTAGATATTCAGATTGTTTCTCAATCATTTCAAGAACTTTGTCATCAAAAAAATCCTGTAATGAAATATCTTCAGCCATAACAACGTTAGCTTACTGGTTTAGCTCCAGAAAAATTGTCGTTGCTAAGATTAAGTTTGCGCATGCGTACATGATAAATATGTTATACTTGAATACGCGAAATATCACTCGTCTGATCGGGGTATTGGCACTCGTGCCTGCGGCACTCGTCCCAATACATCCCGACAGACTCGTGATATTTTGCAGTATTCAAAGTATAACATATATATACCTTCATAATGACATAATTCAAGGTGAATTGTTTACAACAAAAAATTAATTGCTTCGTTTTAGTTTTTGTCATCCACTCTACTAGTAGTTTTAGTATCTAATTTACAGTCTTCAAAAAGTTTTAGTTTTTTCATGTTCTATACAGCTTAGTTTTAGTTATTCTTACCAAAGTAAAATACCCCAAAACTAAGGGGTTTTGGTTTTAGTTTAGTTAACTAAAACAACACTAATAGCACTACATCTTTCAAGTATTTCACATTGTTGCATTATCAACATTATCACTATTCCAGCTTCTTCTAATACTCTCCTAACTGAAAAAGAGTCTGAACACTTTGTCTTATCCATGGACTAATTCCTTGTTTTTTTGGGGGGGTGGGGGGGGGGGGGGGGTTGTTGTTGTTGTTTTTTGTTTGTATGTTATATTTATGCCACTACTTAAAGTGTAATAAAAACAGATAAATGTAGTTGAAGTAGCTAACCAGCAAAACTTGACAACTTATTTATTGTGTGGAACAAAATTTGCCTGTTAATATTGCAATAAGGAATCAGAGTTCACTGCCAATTGCTACAACCTACTCTCTCTCTCTCCATTATCAACAATACTTATTGCATGTGTCAAGAGTGTGATATGGCAAAATATTTCACAGCAGGCAAATGAGAATATAAAAGCCTAAGAGTGAGAGCAGATTGAGATATGGCAAGATATGCCACTCCCAGGCTTTATCTTTACTAGCCTCTGGCACATTAAAATAAATTAGCCTGATCTTGAAATATTTCACAATAACACACTCTGACTCATTATATAGAAATGTTACATATATTATGTTATGTTGAAATATCATTTTAATAATGTTGGCACTCAAAACTTGATACAGAACCAAAAAAAAACAGCGAACACACAAAAAAAGCAACAAAAAACAAGTTGAAGCAACCATTAGTTACAAGAAAAGTTTGAATTACCGATATAAATACACATGGACTACAAACACACTATACAAGAGAAGAATACAAAAAATGCTACTAGTTTCTGCAGTACACTCTGAAATCCAAAAAAAAAAGTGCTGGAATAAAGTAGGCACAAATTGGTGAAAAAGGGGTGTGGTCCAATGAAGTGGGACCTGAAGTGTTAATTATGCCAGTGGTCTCCGCCCAATTCTCTTCATAATGAGATACAGTCTCATAATAACATCTCCCACTAAAGGACGCTGAATGGCTTCTCTGTGCCAGCAAGACATCATCAAGTCCCAACAATCTGTGTCAAACCTAGGCAGTCTTTCCGGCCTCAGAACTTTTCTGATGACAGACCACAGCTGCTCCTTGTTCTGGCAGGCGTCAAAAGCACCAGGATGTTTGGTGTCAATGGCGCAGATGTACCAAAAGAGGATTCCAAAGGCGTAGATGTCGACTGCATTGTCATAGGAACCCCCAAATAGCTCAGGGTCAATGTGGATGGGTGTGCCCACTATAGTGCAAGTCATCATAGCCTCAGGCTTGCAGAAACCAAGATCAGTGAGATAGCCTCTATTACTATTGTCCAACTATAAGGAAAAAAACAGAATAGTGAAAAAAGAGGAGAAAACAGAACATACATCTCCTATCATTGTGCAATGAACACGAATGCAACTATAATAATTTTAAAAATTAAAATATTTTTTTATGTAATGAAAAGGAAACAACTTTAATGTAGGTAAGTTTAAAGACTGAATAAAAATAAATGTATTAAATGTATATAACACGCACTCTGAATACAATATACTTACATAAAATACTCTATTTCTAATATTCCACACTAATAAATAAACTGAAACACTACACAACTATGTGACATCCCTTACCAGGTTTAGTGAAACTCAAGTGCCAGATCATTCCAGTGCTTCTCGTCTAGTGGCACTACCGACTTGACCGCCAGGGGACCCCCCTTGCCCACCCACTCTGCACACTGGAACACAATGCCATACTGGCCACGCCCCAATTCTTGTCTCATATTGCATTGCACAAAGTTGTGCAGCTCCGGGATGTAGTTAAAGAAGTTGGAGACGATGGTGTCCACTGGAATGAAGTTGAAAGACAACTCCGGATTCAAGTCTGGGTTGTCATGGGGCTTGACACCTTCATGACAATGGGAGGAGAAAAAAGGGGAAAAATTAAATAATAATACAAATTTAATTAATGTTTATATCTAAATATGAATATATGTACTCTCCTCTATTAACATACTAACACACAAATGTTACCTTATATTTCAAACATACATTTACATATACACACACTAATTCAAGATTTCTACCATGAGAAAAAAACACATCTTACTAATATAAACACACACAGTGACCATTTACCAGTTGACAGTAAAAAACACTCACACATAATAGAAAGTGACCTTTACCAGATGGCTGAGAAAAATTATTCAGTTATACAGGAGTGTTAAAAATTATGATGCATATCTTGAATGAACGTAGAAAATATATATTGGTCTTGGCTATTAATAATAATATGGGTATTACGTATAAAATATTCATTCAGCTAAAATGATGACAATAATAATATTATAACTACTACTACTACTACTGTCATACAATTGCGGGAAAAGAGACAGCCTCAGTTCTCTGCCACCAGGATCCTGCAAGTCAGACTAAACCCATCTAAAGGTCGATCCAGTCAGCCGCTCAAAGCTTCCCGAGCCCACAAACAACTATACCACCTAGACTCGCAAGAAAGTGTTCAATCTTCTCCCGGAATTCTTTGGTGATTTCGTTTGAGTAGCATTGACAAGTGCAGAACTGACCATAAAAAAGATGGACTGACCAATATATAGGAGAGAGAAAAGTGAAAATAAAATGATCTGATTGGTTAGAATTGAAGGTGTGTGCAGGCAGAAAGAAAGTTCTAGAAGAAATGGTGAGAACCAACATAATGTTTGTACTTCGTTATAATGAAGAAGTGTGCTGTTGCTTGTTCCCTTGTGATGAAGAATATGGTGGTGATTCCACCACAACTACTACTATTACTACTACTACTACTACTACTTGAAACATTACTGGTTATGTTCCATAATCTGTGCATGATTATAGTATTAATAGTTGAAAAATATATATGTATATATAATATATATATTATATATAATATATAAATGTCACAATAAACAGACACTAACCCAGTCATCCTCACATACCTGATAGAAGTGTGTCATAGCCACGTGTGTTATATACAATCTGATATCCCATCTATTTATGTGCAGAATATAATACATTAGCAACTACAATGTGCTGCGCATCGTGCACAGCATCGGTGCATCTGTTCAGACTAAGCACAACAAGACGTTCCTTTCACACAGATCACATTACTGAACACAACAAGTGATGTTCCCATTCTGTCCGACACCCCAGAAAGTGTAACCACCCTTTGCCAAGTAACTACATTTCATGAATCCATCTCACACAAAAAAATCTAGAAAAAATTTTTTTTAAGGAATAAGGAATAATAAATTTTTTTAAGCAATAAGGAATTTAATTGCAAACTCTACGTACCTGTTGATCGAGTGGAGCTCTGGCATCATGACCGTAGATGAAGAATGGGTGGAGCTCAACTTAGCACACCTGCAAAGTCTTCCTGACCGTCCAAACTGCCAGGGTCAGAGGTTGGAGCACAAATAACCTCGAACCTCACCTCTAGGATGGGGTTGTTGAGCCCCACCTCCAGAGTGGCATGAATTTAAACCTTGAAAGTATGGCTAGTCAGCTGAATTTTTTCGTGACATTTGCTATGTTTATTGACTCAGGCCTTCGTGGAGCTGAGAGTGTTGCACCGGTACACAGTAGGCAAGAGCCAATATTTTACAGCCAATATTTAAAAAAAATTGAACTAGCCAACCTGATAGAAACGTCTGTGTACAGTGTGTAGCAATACATATCTGTAATAGTGTGTGTGTGTATGTGTGTGTGTATGTCTGTGTGTGTATGTCTGTGTGTGTGTGTGTGTGTGTGTGTGTGTGTGTGTGTGTGTGTGTGTGTGTGTGTGTGTGTGTGTGTCTACTAGTCAGTGCCCTCCACCAATTAAATTGTCTAGTGTATTGCTGGGCTATGCTATGGATCACGTGATCAAAACCGATTACCATTAGGAGAGAAAAGTAGTCAAATATCGTCAGTACCAATAGTGGATTGGATTATTAGTGCAACTATTAGCTGTATCATGATTTAGAAATTGTAAAGTGATAAAATAGCGGAGTAAAAAATTCCACAAAAATAATCTTAGAAAAAAAGAAAATTTCCGTTGGTTTGTTGAGAGCAAGACTGTAGCATAGCAGTACCCATATTTAGTTCAAACTGATTACCACTAGGAGAGAAAAGTAGTACAATATAGGCTGTAACTATAGCAGATTTGATTACAAGTGCAACAAGTCCATGCTATAGCTGTATTATGACTTGTAATATGAAATCTGAAAAAAAATAGACCACTGATAAGTAGTTAACTTTATCAGAAAAGTTCCATTTCAAGTGGTTGTTTTGTTTTCTGTTATTTTGGTTATTTTTTGTTAAATATTTTATTACTGGTGAGCATTTAAGGCTAGTTTAGCTTCTTCTCTTATGAAGACAGCATTTCCATTTACTATAGTAATGAAGCAACAAAAGGTGCCAACCCTCAGCGCTATTAAACACTACCTACCTATTATAATCCTTCCAAAGAACTAGCAATCTGTTAGCTATTTTAGTGAGGCATCAATATAGCTCTGGCAATGAAAATGGTACATGGAAACGCTGTCTTCATAAGAGAATACGCTAAACTAGTGTGAAACACTCACTGGTATACATAACTTCACTTCTTTCACTGAGTTAACAAGCCTGAGCATAAAACAAACTACACCGCTGGCTGCAAAAATTATTTGGTCACACGTGATGAAGATGTGACGCTAGGGGGCATTACCCACAAAAGCTGAAACCTATGCGGAGCTGAAAGCTTCGCGTTTTCCCAACAATTAGCCCGAAATTCAATACAGTAGCACAATAAAAAGTCCTAAATCTTCGTCCTGAGTAAGTTCATACCTAAATCAACGGTTAATTGTCAGTAATCTCCAAAATTAGAGCGTGACAGACAGACTGAACGACTACTATAACCCTATCGCGCATGCGCGCTTGAGGTAAATGAAGCACCAAAGTTGAGAACCCTCAGCGCTCTGTTAATCATGTATACTCTCATACTTCTCGTTCTACAACTGCATGGCCACATTAAATTTTAACAAATATTTAGTCAACATAAATGTTCCTTATGGCACAATTAACATCCTTATTATTTGCAGTCATACCTGGTTAGACCCCTTTTGAAGTTTATGACTGTGGGCCTGAATAAAAGGATGTATGCGTGTGTGCAACTTTCGGGCATTAGTACAGCAACATTTAAAAAACTCTGGTGAACAACCATCTGCACAATTTTTGTTTCCTTTTGGTGTTATTGTACAGACTTGTAGAAAAAATAACTAAGTACAATGTTTTGACTTGATACACATTCTTGTCAACACTAGAAGCCATCAGTTGTCATGGTGTTATCATTATTTTGCCTGTACTTATAACAACTAATTCTTGGTAAAGTGAAGCAAACAAGTTGTACAGGTGGTTAATAATGAAAGTTTTGTTTAAGTTACTCTTACTGTTGTTAGGTTTACCCAGTGCGTATTTAGACAAACAGAGAGCCATGTTGAGATAAACTTACAGTAAATAATGACAAACCACTGAATAGACCAGTTATTCTCTGACTTAGTTACATTTTTTTTTTTATAAATGTTAATCATTAGCTTTTACGCATTTGAATATTATCTCAGTACTCTACTATAACTAATATTAAGCTATACAATGAAGAGATTTAACTATCTAAAAGCTTTCTTGCATTGACATGTATATTATATGCATTATAATGTATATACATAATATAATAATGTATATTGTACTAAGTAGTACAATTTGCTCTACACATACTGAATATCCATGTTATTTCATAACCTCAATAACATCAATGTTGTTATAGTATATGATTTATTAGTACTTACGAAAACATCAGGAATACCAAAATATTAATTTTAGCTGTGTCTTATATATGAGTGAATTATATTAACAATTATAGTATAAGTTATTAAAACTTTATGTTAGGCATAATGTGTTTACCAGAGAATAATTGAGGTAACAAAATTTAAATTTTCATGTTATTCTGTTCAGTGCTAGCTATAGAGTTAGTTTATGCTTGTGGTGTAACATAGCATACTTATTATTGGTCAGCTTCCCTCCCCCACTAAATCAAATGCAGGAAAGGCGACTTCAGCACACCAAAATTGAAGGGAAAAAAAAGACAAAAACATGTTTGTTTGGGGAAAAAATGCACTGGTTACTTTAAACAACAGAAGGAATAACAAGTAAAACTTTAACAAATGACTATAGTGTATGATGGACTATTCTACCGATAAAATTACTAAATCCATTCAATATCAAAACACACATTCACTATAAATAGTGACATAGTGAAGGTTATTCAATAGTATAGTATGATTCCACCTTGTTCGTACAATATGCATGAAGTAAGATTGAATATTTTTTAATACTAATTCTGGAAAATATATTCTAAATTTGCTAGTGCACATTGTATGATAGTTATTAAACGACAAGTAGACTTTGACCAGCCAAGACAAATAGTGTACAATCACTATTCTACGTACCTTTGGTACAAATTATGGACCACAAGCAAGTGATCTCGCATATGAAATTGTAAATAATGATACTAAAGAAGGCAATACATCACAATGTGAAATGATGGATGAAGTAGATATTCAGAACATTATACTGTTTAAAAAAATTATTGCTATAATGCAAGTAATATACCTGTACAGCAAACCATAATATCAAATGAATCACTGCCCAATAATTCTTCTCAAAATAAAACCAAGGTTCAGAAGCAAATATGAGTACGACATCGTAATTACTATACAGTATAATAACCATATAATAAAAAACAGCTATTTATACTTTGAGCTGCATTATTGTATTTCTGAGTGTTACTGCCACCATTGGTTTAACCAGAATCTCAGAGCAGGGATCTGAACAACAGCTTCACATCCATATGTACATGTACTAGTTTGCGCTATAGGTGAAACCAATAGAAGGCTTGAGCAGAAAGTGAAAGAACATCAGGATGTTTGCAAGAGAGGTGATGAGGTATCAGCTATTGCTGAACATGCTTGGCAGCAACATCACCCCATTGAATGGGAAGTGGTAGGAGTTGTAAACAGAGCCAGTATGAACTGTGAGTTAAAGATAAAGGAATCTCTATACATACAAATGACACCTCATCAGGATATAATAAACGGTAAACATACACTCCAGTATTTTGCTGTTTACATTATATTTACTATATCACCACTGAGAATTTAACCTCAGTTGACCCCAAATAATGCTTTCGGCAAGAAGTCAAAACATAGTGTTGAGTTTTAATTGCTGTTATACAAGAAAATTTGCTAATACTAATAGCATTCACAACAATACCAAACAACATGTGTCTCAGCCTAGACTTGTTTACCTGCAGTTGGTCTTTTACAGTAATCCTTCCACTCACTTTACTTGTACCTAATGTTATGGAAAAATGAGAGTTTCATCCTACTCCTATTTATTTAAACTATTGTACTGGTTAAATACACTTTATAAGTTTGCTATACATCTTCGCACTAGCAGCTGCTGTTGTTGATATCTCATTATTTGTATTATTGAGAAAGAATTTCAGGGCTAGAAATGATTTCATCATAATATAACTATAGCACCTGATGTACGGAACAAACAATGACTGAATAAAAGAGTGTGGGCAGGTTAGATAAATGGTAATCAATAAATTAAATTATAATGAATTTAAAACCGTAAGAAATAGGAACATGATCTATAATGGTAAACTAATTTTCATCTATACATACTAATAACATTACATTACATTTTATTGTAAAGTACTTTCTTATTTAACAAACACTTCAAAGCTGTTGAGACCAACAGAAGTTTCATTTGTGTAAACTTTTTGTATTGTATATGCTATAAATTGGACAAGAATACGAAATAAGACTATATTGGTGTGAGTGCTCAAAGTGGAAATATCCAGACATTGTCTCTTGGTAAACATGTTATTAGGTATCATTACTTCATTACAATAATGAGAAACATTCACATTTTAGTTAAATCAATCATAGTGTACTGTTCAGGGGGGAAAGTAGTATGGTGGCTAGGGCACCCCCTCCCAACAAAGTTTAATTAAAAATTATAATAAAGAAAAATAGACTATTACAGTCAATGAAGTTCATAGGACAGCACTAGACCCTCCCCTGAAGCTAGAGAAAAATGTATCAATCTTCAGTCTAAGGTCTATTGCTAATATTTTAGTATATACAATATTATATAGACTAGCATAAAATATATTCTGGCTATATATTCCCAGCTGTTGATAATTATGAGTGATGGATACTGTATTATTAGAACTAACACAAAATTAATCCTCAACAGAACTCTAAACTTTTCTTTTTTTTGCTTCTAAAATGAAGTGTATATTAGATGTAAACAACACAGGTTAACATTCATCATTGTCAAAGGCAAGTAATCGTTTAATATATAACTGAAAAAATGTCTTGTACTGCAAACTTTCAAGGATTATTGTAGTTGTATAGAAATGATAAACTGTAAATATCCATATATCAAATGGTAGGTACAAAAAGAATTTTAGGAATCCTAGTAATATCTGTAAAACTAAGAGATCAAGGATAACTCTGACGTATAATACATATCAAATGTACCCATACAATAATAATATTAGCTATTCTTTACAAATAGTAAACAATATAAGAGCTTAAGTTTCTAAATAAACCTAAGATATAGAACTCTGCATGTTATTCAGTATTAATAAGTCATGCCATCTTACTGAAAGTGTTTTGTATACATTTGTTGTAATAGTCATAAAATTAGTGAAGTTGTGTCAATAGCACAGGTGGCTAACAACATGCACAACACCCAATAATTATTGTATGCTACTTTTTGAGATGAAAACACAATGGCACAAGTTTTTAGTCTAGTATTGTGCAGCTGTAGCAATACAAATTTCACAACATGTGTTCTGCTGTGTTACATGCTGCTGCATTAGAGCATGATGGCTATATAATTTGTGTAAACACTTCACTTCCTGTATATTCTATTGGGAAAATAATACTGAATGTAAGGATGTGTTTCCTTGATACAGTGACTTCCGTTTCCTACTAGATTTCAATTTCTTAAAGCATATATAATGCGTGAGATAACCTATGATCTTCAGTTCTTAGAGTTGGTTATCGTGAACAGCATGAGTAAGGAAGAAAATTACAATGTTTCTGATCTTTATGCTACAGTAGACAAAAACAAGAGTAAGAAATTTAAAAGCCATGAAGAAAGTAAGGATGCCTCTCCTCTTTATTCAGTGGTAAATAAGAAGAGTGCAACAAAAGGTAAAATCCTGGAAGAAAACAGAGATTCTGCAGATCTTTATGCCACAGTAGACAAGGATAGAAAGTATAATGACTTGCAAACTACTATCAATGAAGAAGAAATAATAAGTCCAATAAAGGCAACGATTCAAACAAAATGTAATAATTACAAAGTTGATTGTACTAACTCTTTTATAAAGTCTCCTGCAGCCAAACCAACATTCATACACATGATCTGGTCAATAGCAGCTGCTATAATGGTAGTGCTTATTGTAGCCTTTGTTGTTACTACTGTTATAGGCTTTACCAAAGTATCCAACCAGCCATCTCAATGTTCTTCAACTGAGTTAAATCAAAATTTAGCTCTTACCACACCTAGAACAGTAGTCATGGATAACTCAATAATACTTTCAAATTATTCTCACTTACAATATTTATTTGATACAAATGACATTCTGTTGCAATTTTTCAATTATTGCAATAGTAAAGGAATGCTTACACAAACTCAATGTGCAGACTCAGCTTTACGTATATAATGGTAAAAATAAAATCGTACCAGCCAATTCGTGTAAGGAACTTTATACGATAGTGCCTCAAAGTTCTGGTTATTATTGGGTGAAAGCTTTTGATGGTTCTATCATACAAGTCTATTGTGATATGTCTGCAACTTGTGGCAACACAACTGGAGGACTGGCTAAGATTGTAACAATTAATGCTAACACATGGTCAAAGTACTGCATTGGAAATGTCAACTTTGAACAATCAAATGGATGTTTTAAAAAATCAACGATGCCTGGTTGTTCTGGATTTGTCTTAACTTCTCCTAATTTGAATTTTTCTCACATATGTGGCACAGTTGAAGGTAGTTACTTCGGTATACCTGATGGGTTTGCAGGTAGTGGACGGTCATCTACTACTACTATTGATGACAACTATGTTGATGGTATTAGTATGACTTATGGGAACACATCTCGCAGAACTCACTTATGGACATTCAGTGCTTGTGAAGGAGCCTGTACTACTGCAAGAGTTCCGGAGTTTGTAGGAAATCATTACTCAAATATTTCATTCAATTCACATTCAGATATAATGTTTCAAAGAAACTTTCTCCCTACACTCAATGAAGATATTGAAATAAGACTGTGTCAAGATGAAGACAGACCCTATGAGGGTATATATCTCACCAGTATGAACATTTACGTCAACTAAATACTACTATATATAGTACAGTCACCTTGATTCATAGAAATTATTAATTGCATAATAGTGGTACTAACACATTTATGTTTTATTCTTTACAATTAAACAATAACATAGATTTTAATGCTACTAGTGGTGCGCTCGAATAGCGCAAAATAGCGAAGCGAGCAATGCATGTTCCCTGTAATTGCAGCTATTCCATGCATGCTTGGTGTGGCTACAAAATACTGTCAAAGTGAGAAAACAATAGTGGAAGCTTTTTTCTATGATGAAGGCTCCTGGTACCGTAATCCTCAGGAATAGTCTAATAAATAAATTAGGAACATTTAATGGCTTTTCAAAAAGAAAGATTCTTTACTTGGCTACCTGTTTCTGTTTAGAGCTCTCCTCCTCCTTGCCCTGTCTTTTTCATTTCTTATCTCTCTCCTTACTAATTTTTCTTCTGGAGTTTCTAACGCCCTCAAAGCTCTTGACCGAGCGTTTCTAACGTTTTGTCTACTGGGCATCGCTACTTCGTACGGCGGGTAAACAAAACAAAATGTTGCTAAGGTTACCCGGCCCGCGCAAGCGCGTAGGAGAAAGGGAACGTTTTGTCTACTGGGCATCGCTACTTCGTACGGCGGGTAAACAAAACAAAATGTTGCTAAGACGGTTACCCGGCCCGCGCAAGCGCGTAGGAGAAAGGGTACACACGTACGCCCACGCAAGAACAAGAACAATTTCTAGACCTAACTAGTGATGTGCTTTGAGCACAAATGGCGAGCGAGCCTAAAGAATATACTATTGTTATATGAATGATTTTGACTTCTAACACTGAAGTTACTGAAATTAAGGTCCAGTTTTTTAATTTAGCATACAGGGTAAAGGGATTTCAGTGCCATAGTAACAACTCTAACTGCTTGGAAGGAAACAAAATAAAACAATGCACGTTATTTAAAAGTTTTCTTTGTGGTATTCTTTAGCTAAGTAGTGGTTGTAACACACAATGCTTTGACACAACTGGACATGCACTTACACAGACATACCTTCGCAGTAGTCTAGTGGACAATGTATTTTCAAGTAAATACTGTTGCGCACGGCTTATAACCGTGACAAAAAACGCATTGACTTACCACCGCCACTAACTCGAATAGTCCCTTAAGTTTTCAAGTTTTAATTGCACCCGCAAAAGAATTCAAAACGGTAAACAATTCAATATCTAGGGTGATATGGGTACTGATCGATAAACCCAGAGGATTCTGTTTAGTGCAATTTGGGACGGGGTCGACAACCAAACTATCACAAAAACGCGACGGTCAAAGTACAAAATGACATACGTACGTCCAAACATATATACAAATAAACTAGTGGTGTGCTTGAGCACAAATGGCGAGCGAGCCTGATAGTTAGGTAACATAAAACTAAGTATTGTTACTATGTTTTAGCTTAGTTCATGCAAATACTATAATAGCAGTTATGACCTTTTATTTCAGCAAACAAGTACAAAATCACTCTCTTACCTGATTAATGGTAACTTTTGTAGTATCAAACATCTGCCATTCTGATAATCTCAATCACCAGTAACTCTTGAACAAGCTCTCAGCTACGATAAAAAATAAACCAGTGTTATTATTTGTAATTTTAGCCAACAAATATGGAATTACTACTTACCTCATTCTTGAGTATTGATAACTTCTGTAGTATCAAATTGAAGTTACTTTGACCATCTGAATTACCTTGAATTCTTGACAACAAGCTCTCACCTACAAAAACAAAGACAATCAATTTTAGCACACAAATACAAATTACTTTCTTACCTCATTTTCTTGAGCAGTGGTAACTTGTGTAGTACCAAATTTGAGTCCTTCTGACTATTTGAATTACAGTCACTGTTGACTTAGCTATAAAAAAGAAAGGCCAGAGTTATTTTGCATATTTAGCTAACAAATATGGAATTGCGTACTTACCTCGGCATCCCTCGAGTAATAGTAGTAGCTTCCTTAGCATTAATACTTTATGTGCTTACATACGCTTTTCAGAAGTAGTGATAGCTCTCTTAGTACTGACTACAGGTGGCTCTTGACAACTAGTAACAAGCCGCACTTAGCCGGAAAAAAGGCGAAGTTTTGAATTTAAATCTGGTAAAGGGTCTTCAATGTCATAGTAACGATCGATCAACTTTTTGTTTCTTCTGAAAAGCAAGCGTTTTTCGCAGGAATTTTCTCCACTTTGTAGCTTTAAGTATAAAGTAAAGCTCTTAATGCTGTAGTTTCAGATACACTGGGGTCCAGCCTAAAAGAGCCGTGTGTTTTTTAGAAAAACGTCCCCGCAGCGCGCGTTTAAAGGGCATACGTCCATCCATACATACATATCTACATATAGATGGGCATATACCCGATGTGTTGCTTACCACCCTAATACTTCCCTCGCTCGCGTCCTCGCTCGCCAACTAGTGGTTACTTGAGCACAATGGCGAGCGAGCCTAAAGACTATACTATTTTTATTGACGTCTAAAACGAGCTACGAAAATAGGGTCCGTGTTTAAATTTAGCATAAAGGGTAAAGGGATTTCAGTGCCATAGTAACAACTCTCTGCAACTGCTTGGAAGGAAAAAAAAAACAACAAAACAATACACGTTATTTAAAAGTTTTCTTTGTGATATTCTTTAGCTAAGTAGTGGTTGTAACACACAATGCTTTGACACAACTGGACATGCACCTACACAGACTACCTTCGCAGTAGTCTAGTGGACAATGTATTTTCAAGTAAATACTGTTGCGCACGGCTTATAACCATGACAAAGAGCGCATTGACTTACCACCGCCACTAACTCGAATAGAAATGGAAGTCCCTTAAGTTGTCAAGTATTAACTGCACCCGCAAAGAATTCAAAACGGTAAACAATTCAATTCCTAGGGTGATACGGTACTGATACGATAAACCAGAGATCCTGTTGTGCAATTTGGGACGTGTTCGACAACCGAAACTAACCAAAAACGCGAGGGCAAGTACAAAAATGCCCTTACTTAAGTCCAGATATACATATTACAATAACTAGTGGTTGTGCTTGAGCACAAATGGCTAGCGAGCCTGAATGTAGGTCACATAAAACTATAAGTATTGTTACGGATATGTTTTTAGCTTAGCATGCACGCACTATAATCATTATGACCTTTTAATTTCAGCAACAAATACAAAATCACTCTCTTACCTGATTAATGGTAACTTTTGTAGTATCAAGCATCTGCCATTCTGATAATCTCAATCACCAGTAACTCTTGAACAAGCTCTCAGCTACGATAAAAAAATAAACCAGTGTTATTATTTGTAATTTTTAGCCAACAAATATGGAATTACTACTTACCTCAATTTCCTGAGTATTGATAACTTCTGTAGTATCAAATTGAAGTTACTTTGACCATCTGAATTACCTTGAATTCTTGACACCAAGCTCTCACCTACAAAAACAAAAGACAATCAATTTTAGCACACAAATACAAAATTACTTTCTTACCTCATTTTCTTGAGCAGTGGTAACTTTTGTAGTACCAAATTTGAGCCAATCTGACTATTTGAATTTACCATTCACTGTTGACTAGCTCTTAGCTACAAAAAAGAAAGGCCAGAGTTCTTTTGCATATGTACTAACAATAGGACTACTGGTACTTACCTCATCTTCCTCAGAAGTGTAGCTTCCCTATCAATTACTACTACGGCATTCTGACTACCAACAGCTTCTTGACAAACCAACAACCGGCACTCCGTATCCCCCCATAAAACGGCGAAGTTTTGAAATAAGTCTGGAAAAGGGTCTTCAATGCCATAGTAACCGGTCGAATAAACTTTTTGTTTCTTGAAAAGCAAGCATTTTCGCAGGAAGTTTCTCACACTTTGGAGCTTAAGTATAAAGTAAGGCTTGCTTAATCCTGTAGTTTCAGAATAAACTGGGGTCAAGCCTAAAAAGCCGTGTTTTTTGGAGAAAAACGTTCCCCGCGCGCGCGTTTAAGGGGCATACGTACCATCCCACATACATATATACATATAACATATACCCGATTTTGCATTATCCACCCCTAATACTGTCTCGCTCGCTACGCTCGCTCGCCAATAAACTAGCTATTAGTGGTGCGCTCGAATAGCGCAAATGGCGAGCGAGCTGGCCTAGCTGAAAATAAAATGAAATAATGCCACTTATTTAGTTTTTATACAACTGCTTTGCGTTTAGCCCTGTCCTTTTCATTTCTTTTTTTAAGGCGGGCTTGCCTTTCTTGTTCGGTTTCAGCCCTCCTCAGTTCTTGTGCCCTCTGGTTTCTTTTGTCAAGGCGAGCCCGTTTTTCATTCGCACTTTCCTTTTTTAGGTTGGGATTATCGAGCTCCATTAGTTATAAAGCACAAAACCTTGACAAGTAAAAGAAAATAAGAATAAAATTAATGAAACAGCCACACAAATTATAGAACTTAGCCTTAGTTCGCCTAATCCACACCGCAATTGCTGTAGGAATCTCGTATCCAGGTAGCAATAACGCGGGTGCTCAGTTTATTTGGTTTTTATACAACTCAGAAAAATACCTGCGCAGTACGTGCAAAGAGTAAAAGGCGGGAGAAATGTTCTCGGCGGGACTACCATAGGTTTTGTGTAGTTTGCGCATGATCAGTAGCTACTTAGCGGTTAGATTTGTCACCTGCTAATAATTATCATCAGTCATGGAACCAGAAAGGATGGCAGAACAAGTGAGTAGATTTATTTAGGAGAAGAATTGTATCAGTTGTGATATAATTGTGTTAGAATGGAAGACAGACCGAAGAGAAGACTGAGCCCCCACCAGTGGCTCAGCAAATAAAACAAGCTTTAAACAATAAAGTGAGTAGATATATTATAGTATTAAAATTCTCATAATTTACTTCATTTTAATACAGAAAAAAAGAAGAAAAAGAAATAGGTAAGTAATTATGGTTTAACCTGTAGCTGTTATGATATGATGCACTTTTTTTGTAGACAGCAATACCACAACCAGAAGTCCAAATATATTATAGTATTCAAATAACTTATCTATCTTAACTTAACCAATATATTTTATTAACCACTTATAAACATATATTATAATATTATGCTTTAAAATGTGTAATCTTTGTATTATCATGAAGAGTTATGTGATGGCTCTCTAGCTAGCTCAAAACTCAGAAGTTTGTGGTTATGGGCATAGCGCCCTCCATGGTTTTACAAGTGGCCACACCTTGAACAAGTCTACAATGGTTATCTTCAATATAGGACCAAATGTAAATTTGCCATTTGAATGCTATCAGTTAGAAAATGGACTCAATAAGTACACAAGACGTAACTGTGTAGGCAAAAAATCAGATAGAGACTAAAACCTAACCTGTCAATAAAGGTAAAGATTTTTCATCAGCTAAGCAGTCCTTGTAACACACGGCACCTTCACATACACTTGTTCACTTGATGTACCAACACAAAAATTACTTCCTTCAGTGATTTGACATTAGTAGTATTGTAAGCACAATACTTTCACACAACTGAACATACCTAGGCAAGACTTACCTTCGTGGTTAGTCTAGTGGACAATGAAATTTAAAATAAATGCTGTTGAGTAGGGCTTATAACTGTGACAAATAGCGTATTAACTTACCACCCCCACTAATTCGAATAGAAATGTAGCTCCAGTAAGTTTTTGCACCCGCAAAACAATTCAAAGCGGTAAACAATTCAATTTCTAAGGTGATACGGGTAATGGTCGCTAAACCAGAGGATTCTGTTTAGTGAAGTTTGGGACGGGGTCGAACGCGGAGCGAACACAAAATACGGAGGGTCAAAGTACAAATTGACATACATACGTCCATACATATATACAAATAACTAGTGGTGTGCTTGAACACAAATGGCGAGCGAGCCTTAAACTACACTATTGTTAAATGATTGGTTTTAACAACTAACACTCAAGCTACTAAAATAAAGTCGAGTTTTTAAATTACTATGCGGTAAAGGGGATTCAATGCCATAGTAACCACTCCCCGCAACTGTTTGAATTAAAAAAAGAAGCAACAAAATCAAGCCAAGTTATTTAAAGTTTTTTTTGTGACATTCTTAATAGTAATTGTAACGCACAATACTTTCACACAACTGAACATACCTACGCAAGTCTTACATTCGTGGTTCGTCAAGTGGACAATGAATTTACAAGTTAATGCTGTTGAGTAGCTTATAACTGTGACAAATAGCGACTAACTCGAATAGAAATGGGGCTCCCATAAGTCTTTGAGTTTAAACTGCACCCGCAAAAGAATTCAAAGCGGTAAACAATTCAATTTCTAAGGTGATACGGGTAATGGTCGCTAAACCGGAGGATTCTGTTTAGTGAAGTTTGGGACGCGGTCGAACGCGGAGCGAACACAAAAATACGGAGGGTCAAAGTACAAAATGACATACATACGTCCAAACATATAAGTAATAGTTAGAGCATACGCGCTTAGGTACTGGTGGATTTAGTGCAGCCCAAGGGCCGTAGGCCGAGGGCTTTGTGCACTAAATCCACCAGTACCTGAGCGCATGCTCCCCTGTTACCCAAAGCTGGCCCAGTTTCCACTAGCAACTTGGTTTATCAGCATTTTCCACAAATATGGCGGTGTCAAGCGAATTTCCGACCCAAAATTAAGATTCAATTAAAATTCAATTGAAGCACACCTGGCAGGTTTACTTTAGCATTGTAGCTGCCAGCTGTTATCTCCAGATCTAACTCTACCCTGGGCTGCTCTGCTCTGTGGTAAACAGTTAAGCAGCTAGCTATGGTAAATTCCTGCGGTATAAGCGTCAGCAGGAGAGTTGTCGAACTAGGGACCTAGGGCTGGTCCCGTATAGGTCGGATATGAGAGGGTAGTAGACCCTCACATATCATATCCAGGCCTCACACAGCTTTATCCGGCCTATTCATTAAACTAAAACTCAAAAATAGCAATACCCCAAGGGTGGTTATTATGCACAGTTTATATACCTAAAGGCAAAAAATAGTGCACACTTACCAAGTTAGTACACCTAGTAACAATATAGCAACGGGTTCTAAATAAACTAACATCCCCAATTTTCGATTGTGTTACCCCTGTAAGTGTCTCACTCGCTAAGCTCGCTCGCCAAATATATATAATATCGCGAACTCATTAGAGAGTCAGCTCCGCTCGCTTCGCTGAACTAGTGATGTGCTTGAGCACAAATGGCGAGCGAGCCTAAAGACTATACTATTTTTATATGAATGATTTTGACTTCTAACACTGAAGCTACTGAAAATAAGGTCCAGTTTTTAAATTTCGCATACACGGTAAAGGGATTTCAGTGCCATAGTAACAACTCTCTGCAACTGCTTGAATTGAAGGAAAAAAAAACAACAAAACAATACACGTTATTTAAACGTTTTCTTTGTGATATTCTTTAGCTAAGTAGTGGTTGTAACACAGGAAAAAATCTGGAATTTCCTGACTTCAGGAATTCTATAGGACAGTTGAGCGCATGGCCTGTACTTCACATTTCCTGTACCAGGTCAGATGATTTCTGACAGCAGGTCACATATCCTGCATCAGTACAGGTGAACTTTCCTGCACTTTTTCTATAATACCTTCTAGGTTCACCTGGAAGGTCCCTGGCCTGCATCAGTACAGGTGAACTTTCCTGCACTTTTCTATAGTACCTTCTAGGTCCACCTGGAAGGTCCCTGGCCTGCACCAGTACAGATGAAATTTCCTGCACTTTTTCTACAGTACTTCTAGGTCCACCTGGAAGGTTCCTGGCCTGCACCAGTACAGATGAAATTTCCTGCACTTTTTCTATAGTACCTTCTAGGTCCACCTGGAAGGTTCCTGGCCTTCACCAGTACAGATGAAATTTCCTGCACTTTTTCTATAGTACCTTCTAGGTCCACCTGGAAGGTCCCTGGCCAGCACCAGTACAGGTGAGCTTTCCTGTACCTTTTCTATAGTACCTTCTAGGTCCACCTGGAAGGTTCCTGGCCTGCACCAGTAGAGATGAAATTTCCTGCACTTTTTCTATAGTACCTTCTAGGTCCACCTGGAAGGTCCCTGGCCTGCACCAGTACAGGTGAGCTTTCCTGTACTTTTTCTATAGTACCTTCTAGGTCCACCTGGAAGGTTCCTGGCCTGCACCAGTAGAGATGAAATTTCCTGCACTTTTTCTATAGTACCTTCTAGGTCCACCTGGGAGGTTCCTGGCCTGCACCAGTACAGGTGAACTTTCCTGCACTTTTTCTATAGTACCTTCTAGGTCCACCTGGGAGGTTCCTGGCCTGCACCAGTACAGGTGAACTTTCTTGCACTTTTCTAAGTACCTTCTAGGTCCACCTGGGAGGTTCCTGCCCTGCATCAGTACAGGTGAACTATCCTGTACTTTTTCTATGGTACTGTCTAGTCAACCTGGAAGGTTCCTGACCAGCATAAAATGAATGTTGCTGA
>WLWD01004893.1_pt1 | contig 22959 bp, 17 predicted proteins | sample 6712731 | NCBI WGS metagenome assembly WLWD01 (sample SAMN12718690, study PRJNA576275) | sponge metagenome | isolation source: marine sponge | host: Mycale hentscheli | place: New Zealand: South Island, Marlborough, Capsize Point | collected 2014-11-01
GTGACCATGAATTGGGTAGAGTACAGTGACCATGAATTGGGTAAAGTATAGTGACCATGAATTGGGTAAAGTACAAAGATCATGAATTGGGTAAAGTACAGTGATCATGAATTGGGTAAAGTACAGTGACCATGAATTGGGTAGAGTACAGTGACCATGAATTGGGTAAAGTACAGTGACCATGAATTGGGTAAAGTACAGTGACCATGAAGTGGGTAAAGTACAGTGACCATGAATTGGGTAATGTACAGTGACCATGAATTGGGTAAAGTACAGTGACCATGAATTGGGTAAAGTACAGTGACCATGAATTGGGTAAAGTACAGTGACCATGAATTGGGTAAAGTACAGTGACCATGAATTGGGTAAAGTACAGTGACCATGAATTGGGTAAAGTACAGTTACCTGCTGAGGTGCAGGGCACACGAAGATACACTAATCAGGAATATGCATAGTTACCGTTGGCCTTTACTCATAAAGTTGTGTGTGGCGGAAATTTGCAGTCGCGAGTGGTAGCCAGGCACTTTGCCCAGCCACGCCTCTCCGAGGTCTTGCTGGGGGCCTGCGCGCCTCGGCCATGCCCGAGGCACGCCCTTTGTGCAGCTGTCTCTTATCATTCCCTCTTTACTGTGTCAGCTGCACATACCCCCCCCACACGCAACTACAAATTGTCACGGGTAGCCCTACGCCAACCTAGGGTACCCGGAGAAACAGCTCCCTCACTCTAAAACTCAACCCCCCTTCACTACAAATGGGGTGTGGTGGGTGGGAGCTTCTCTGTTGCGGGCCCCAGGACCATTCCTGGCGCTCGCTCTGACAGCTCTTTCATTGCTCATTTTTATTATTGATTCCAATTGATGCTCATTACACGCGGCCGGCCCCTCTTATACCGTGTCACGTGCCGGCCTCGCCCACGGCCGTTTGGCCCTTCCCCTTTTACCGCCGGTAACCTCGGTACGCTGCGCTACACCTGCCGTGACCATGAATTGGGTAAAGTACAGTGACCATGAATTGGGTAAAGTACAGTGACCATGAATTGGGTAAGTGACCATGAATTGAGGAAAGTACAGTGACCATGAATTGGGTAAAGTACAGTGACAATGAGTTGGGTAAAGTACAGTGATAATGAATTGGGTAAAGTACAGTGATAATGAGTTGGGTAAAGTACAGTGGCCATGAATTGGGTAAGTGGCCATGAAATATGGTTTGCCATCAATTTGCTTAAGCATGGACTGAGTTAAGTTAGATTTGAGAAGGCATCAATTCAATAGGGGATTTGCATGATGACATCACGTAACATCCTACCACGCCCACTGATGGTATCACTGCACACCGTGTCCTATTGAAAATGTATTAGTTTTGCTGACCGCTTAGTCTATTTTTTGCTGTAGCACCAGTGCCAGGCTGCACAGAGCTTCCAAATTACAGGAATAGCTTTATTATGAAATTTACTAACTGCTGATAGCAAAAGTTTAGGATTTTCAGCCCTGGCTATTGGAATTCCTGGGAGTGAAATTTGGTGACGGTTATCTAACCACCCTACTTCTTCTTGGAACTCGCCTTCAAAACTGAGACTGGCTGGTTTTTCTCAGATTTCTATAGCCTGGTGGTGGCCTGCCTATTGTGCTGTGGATTTTCTTAGAAGTAACCTGATTGTGGTGAAGTTATCATCTCCATAAACTAGTCAGGAGACATAAATGCAACCACCTGTCTGACAGACTCAGACTCTGGCAGAAATACCATTTATAAAAGCAAGTAGCTATAGTTGAACATCTTACTCTTAGTCAGCTTCATGTTGTGAAGTTGAGATAGATAAAAGGTATGTATTTGTCAGCAAATATTGGCAAGTTAAAAGAAAGGTGAGCAAAATGGTATGTAGCTAAACAACAGCCTCACGATACTGTGACTTGTGACAAAGTAAAGAGGTCTAAGACATACTTCCTAAATTGAATATATATATAGATCCAGATAGTTGTCTGAGAATCAAGGTATAAACGAAAAACAAGAAAAAATATTTACCACAATTTTGCTAACTCCATTACTAGCTATCAGAAGTTTGGACATTGAATTAGCATTAACAGGTTTTTCTCATAGTGCACTCAATTATTGGTCCACCAATTTGATTCACTTCAGAGTATTTTATTATGATTATCATCATCATTATCATTATCACCAACAGTAATAAATTTTCTCACAAAGCGTGTGGGAGTGTTGTGTATCTATGGACTGTATCAGTAATAATGTCCTGTTTGCTAGTTTTTAACTAGAATTTATATGTCCCTTCACCATTTTTTTTTTACCTCTTCAACAGGTAGCTAGCTAATGGCATTACTTAACTCCACAGTAGGTGGGTTATTAAGGTAGTTAATGCACGGACATTAATGTCCTGCAGAACTGGCATAACTATTGCTTTCATGTTTTACACTGTGGTTAAACTGTAACTAAACAATCAAAGAAAATGAATACATATTGAACTAAGGGGAGAAAGATAATTAAAATAAACATAAAAACATACTCAATCTAAATAAAGTAAACTTGATCAGTAATAAGAGGCAATATTAATTGTAGGCTTGCCAATTCTCCACTGCCGTCCCTGTAGCAATGCTTTTTGTTACAATATCCTCCACAAAGATATTCAAGAGTTCTTCCACATTGTGGAGCAAAACAGCTGATGATACAAATCCTATCTTTTTAGAAATTAATCATTTCTTTCTCATCAGTTTATCCTTAGGAAAGTTATGAAATGATCACCATGTTGTTCTTTCTTCTGTTATCTTAGCATTCAGGAACAAAGCAATCTCTTTTTCTAACTTCTCTTGTAAGACTCACCAATCCCTCCAGAGAAATTAGTATCTTCACCACAATCAGCTTCTAGGAAGCAGGCCACCCCCAGGCTATAGAATTCTGAGAAAAACCAGCCAGTCTCAGTTTTCAAGGTGAGTTCCAAGAAGAAGTAGGGTGGTTAGATAACCATCACCAAATTTCACTCCCAGGAATTCCAATAGCCAGGGCTGAAAATCCTAAACTTTTGCTATCAGCAGTTAGTAAATTTCATAATAAAGCTATTCCTGTAATTTGGAGGCTCTGTGCAGCCTGGCGCTGGTGCTACAGCAAAAAATAGACTAAGCGGTCAGCAAAACTAATACATTTTCAATGGGACACGGTGTGCAGTGATACCATCAGTGGGCGTGGTAGGATGTTACGTGATGTCATCATGCAAATCCCCTATTGAATTGGGTGTAGTACAGTTGATTTGCCATGGTTGGTCTATGCGGCACGAAAAATCTTTCAGGGTTCACCAATAATCTTACTGTTTATATTGTGTATATTACACCACCAAAGAGAGTTCCACCTCAGTTAAACTCACCAATGTATTTGCTAAGTAACAGTTTTAAGATAACTTTATTTGCTATATTAAAATGGTTTGGCCAAATATAGTATTTTCACTTATTTGAACTATATTTTAGCTATCACCATTATCTATGATTTTTTTTGTTTTGTTTTTTCCAGGACAAAGTGGTGAAAGTGGAGATGGAAGTGGTAAGACACAGTTTTAATGTAGCCTATTATATATTTTGTCTATTTATCAATGATGTTGTTTGTGTATGTAGATGGAGTGACTGAATTATCTTTTGAAAAGAACGATTAAAAAGTTTAATTATAGATCATTCATTAACAATTAAATAATGTTACTATGTATTTAAATTATATTAATGACCATATTGATTTTTCCTAATATTTTTATATGGTTGTCAAAGTGGTTAACATAGATGTTTCTAAGAAATTAAATCAATTGCCAAGAAGTTTGCAGCCTTGTCAAATTGGTTGCCAAAAAGTTGCAGCCTTGTTAAAGAAGTTGCCAAAAGGTTACAGACTTGTCAAAAAGAAGTTGCCAAAAAGTTGCAGCCTTGTCAAAGTAGTTTGCCAAAAAGTTGCAGCCTTGTCAAAGTAGTTTGCCAAAAAGTTGCAGCCTTGTCAAAGTAGTTGCCAAGAAGTTACAGACTTGTCATGCAGGTTACCAAAACATTACAGACTTGTCCGCGTGGTTAACAGCGAGTTTTCAAAGAAGTTTGCGAGGTTTGTTATGGTGGCTTTTTCGGGCCACTTCCTTCCATCCTATTTCCATCCCATTTCCATCGCATCGTCGTACTTCAATCCTACTTCCACCCTAATTCCATCGTAGTTCCACCGTATTTCCATCGCAGTTACCCGCCTTCCTATCGTACTGAGCATGCGCATGCATTTTCCAGCGGTTTATTTCTTGAATATGGAGGTCTGTTCAGGTAGCGCTCAGGTTGTTCCTGGTAGATACCCAGCACTTATACGTCATTATTTCGACGCTGGCTATACTTATGAAGCTATTGTTTCATACTTGATCTGATTCGTGGTATTAAACTGCCTTTGAGAAGTTTAAAACGATTTTTGTCACTTATGGGATTGAAAAGAAGGTGTCTTAATCAGGATTTGGGACATGCCTTAAGATGCATTGAAGTAAGTTTAATACAGAATTAATCTTTCATGCACTAAAATATATTTGCTCAGGATGAGATGGAGCAGTGTGGGTCACTTCTTGGCTATCGTGCAATGTGGCTGAGATTGCGACAAAAACATGGCACTTGCCTCTCTAGGTAAATACTTACGATGATATCCTCAGCATAATTTTATTGACTGCAAAGCATATATATTATAGGGAGAATGTCAGGCTAATATTAAGCTTTGTGGATCCTGTGGGAGTAACAGAAAGGAGGAAAAGGAGATTGAATAGAAGGATTTACCTATCCAAGGCAAGTAGATACTACTTGGCTTTGAAAAGAAATTAATTTATTATTTTTAAATAGGGCCCTAATTACTGTTGATATATAGATGGTGTTCGGGACATGGCTGTACCAGTCCCTCCATGGGCAGGCTCCCAGGCTCTCTATAGACGAGCTACGTACTCTTCGCCAGCCGAAGATAAACAAAGTCCAGAGACCACGCCCCTGGACTCCACCCCTTCATCAGTGGACTATGTCGACTAACAAAGACTGGAAAAGATCGTCCCCAAGACTTCCATTCTTCTAGAACAATCTATTTGAACATATGGCGGGAACGCCGATCATTACCAGACACTTAATGATATTCATGCATGCCTAACCCACTGACATATGTATCATGTAGCTAATATATATAGAGTCACCCCTGTAGTGTACAATTGTTGTTTGCTGTTGTGAAGAACTGTAACCCCGAGATTTGAGTGAAGAGAAAGGCGAAGCCACAGCTTGCAACCTGGTCCTTCGGCGGCTGACTCGCGAGGAACGTTAACAGTGTGCGGAAGTTACGCCCCGCACATTTCTGGTCCTTCGAGCCGGATTAATCTCAGCAAACAACTTCTTCTGCTCAAGGCGAGTGGCAGAAATCGTCAGGCCGGGTGATACTCTGACCCCGTTCCTGGCCTTTCCCTGCCCTCAAGTCTACTGCTCAAGAGACAGGCAGGGCATCGTTGTGCCATCTGTGCATACTGCCAGGTGTTTGCAGCCTTTTACCCTGCCAAGTCAAGGCTAGTGCAAGCCAGAGCGCTGCTAGTCTTGGCGTTGAAGACTTCTGCTGCACTGCACTTCTGCTGCTGCTGCACTACCGAATCTTCAACGACCACGCCTACATCCGCAGTAGAAGGCTACTTGAGTTAGCCACGCCCTTGTGTCGAGAGGGAGTTGTGAAGAAGTGTGACTGACACCACGCCCCGAGGTGTCACACAGTGGTCTGTAAGCCACACCCACGAGTGAAGACCACACGGTGCCACTCCCACGAACGTTTGTGGACGTAACCACACCCAACTCATTTTGGTGATACAGCTGACCACTGCAGCAGCCAGTGGCCACACCCCCAGAGTGATATCACCAACAAGAAGTTGTCCTCCGCCTTGGAGACACACCCACACAAATCAAGGGGCCACGCCCATCCATATCCACGAAGCCACTCCCACTTCCGGTTCACTTCCGGTCGTAGGTATAAACCCTCAAGTCACTTCCGGTCGAACTTCCGGTTCAGTTTCCGGCCCACTTCCGGTTTCGGAAATACGTTCTAGAGCCTGTTGGCAAAGGGTTGACAGAAGTCTGGAACGGAAGTCCGCCTGTACATTGGAGCCTGCAAGCACAGGGCTAGCAGAAGTCCACAAGTGGAGCCTGACGGCACAGGGTCGTCAGAAGTCCGATTATACAAGTACACAAGGGCAATTACGAGCCGTTCGAGGCATTACGATACGTACGAATCGACGAACTTCGAATCTGCGTCATCATCGATCTACAGAATGACTACCGAGGATTTCAAGACATATAACAATAAGAGAGCTTTCCGACGAAGGCAGCTCCACACATGGAGCAGACGTTTAGCAGAGGTACAAGCCAAACCTCTCAAAGACATGAATCAAGACCAGCTTGAGAAGATACAACAGGACCTCTACAAGTTAGAATCCACTATGGAGGGACTGGGAGAGGAAGCATTCCAGACACTGTCCGAGGAATCAGACCTTTTGGCCAAAGAACAGGATGCTCAAGAGCAGTTTGAGCAAGAACTCTTCCTAGTCCTCGAACTGGTCAATCGACTGATCAAACTAAAGAAGATATTCACAAGGCACCGCAAGGTGCAACTTGAAGGCAAGACTCTCATCTCCATGGGGCCAGATGCTTGTCTCGTCGAGAGACGTTACGATGACTTCATCTCAACGTGTCAAGATCTGATAACAGAAGATGTAGCACTGTTAGATCATACACAGATGGCTGCTGAATATGCAGCAACTGAAGCACTCATGGGAGAGGTACAGAAATGCCTCTCCACCAAGAAAGTACCACATAATGAAGATGATGGGGAGGACGATGCTCCCACAAGACGATCAGGACCAATCATCATGGGTCCCGGTCTGAACCTAGAAATGCCCCACTTTGATGGACAGCCCAGGAATTGGGCCAAGTTCAAACGTATGTTCCAGATCGTACTGGACACCAGAGGCAGCCATTACGATGCGGTTGCCAAAAGTGTCCTCCTGGAAAATAGTATGAAAACCAAGGATGCAAAGGACGTCGTTATTCGTAACTCTACAGGCGACGATCCGTACAACAAGGCAATGACGGCCTTAAGTGAAAAATATGGCAACCCAAGAGTCCTGTTGCCAATCCTCGTACGTGACCTCACCCACAATGAAGATGTTTATGCGTACACGAAGGAGGGGCTTCAGGCACTATACGACCAATACGTCACCTCTTATGAACACTTACAGGACATCATAGCAGACTCTCTCACCACGTATCTATGCCAATGTGCGAGAGAGCATTTCTCACCCAAGTTGCGAGAAGAATGGGACAGATACGCCAGTCCACTTACAGCTCTGCCCACGATAGCAGACATTCGCAACTTCGTAAATAAGCTCGTAAATCAGATGGAGCCTACATCTACGTATGAAGATGATGTACCTGAGAAGGAAATACAAAATGCAAATATACTTACCGTGAACTTACCAGATGATGATGACTTCAACTTACCTTATGATGACCCCGGTGACGATGATGATGCTCCCAAACTTACCTATGATGAAGATGCTAACGGGAGAAACCCCTCCACCAAGTCACAGGCTACAAGTCCCTCTACATGCAAGGAGGCCCCACGTGACTCCGGTGAAGTCACCACGCCCCCCCGGGAGTCTGTTCGGGACATGGCTGTACCAGTCCCTCCATGGGCAGGCTCCCAGGCTCTCTATAGACGAGCTACGTACTCTTCGCCAGCCGAAGATAAACAAAGTCCAGAGACCACGCCCCTGGACTCCACCCCTTCATCAGTGGACTATGTCGACTAACAAAGACTGGAAAAGATCGTCCCCAAGACTTCCATTCTTCTAGAACAATCTATTTGAACATATGGCGGGAACGCCGATCATTACCAGACACTTAATGATATTCATGCATGCCTAACCCACTGACATATGTATCATGTAGCTAATATATATAGAGTCACCCCTGTAGTGTACAATTGTTGTTTGCTGTTGTGAAGAACTGTAACCCCGAGATTTGAGTGAAGAGAAAGGCGAAGCCACAGCTTGCAACCTGGTCCTTCGGCGGCTGACTCGCGAGGAACGTTAACAGTGTGCGGAAGTTACGCCCCGCACAGATGGAAATGACAAATTGTTACCTTATGCGTTTGGGATTCATGGAGCTATTGATGGGTAAGTGGAAGAAAATTACTGTAAATTCTTTTTGCATATATAATTTGTGCTTCAGCACCAATTTGAGTGAGCTAGCCTAGCTATATTTAACCCTTTCGACGCCAACTTTCCTCAGCACTTGGGCTCCATTTAGAATTCAAATTTGATTTTTTAATTCTACCACAGGCAACCGGCATTGAAAGGGTTAAGTATAATAGGAAAGAATAGTTACTAATTTTTTTAGCACATGTATAATTTTATTTAAACATTTGATTTTAACCATATGTATTAGTAATGAGCCAGGAAGAGAGCTCACTATGAGCCACAGCACCTATTAGCAATATTTTTATATAGCTCAGCTTAGTGTATAGCTTCACACTAAAGATGCAGTATATTCCCTTTTTGACTGAAGTAGTCTAAGTGTACTTGCCTTTTATTAGTGAACAAAAATACATTTCATAATTTGTAACCTTTAGTTTCTTGAAGCCCAGCATAATGTTAAGCAGCACACTGAAGTCGAAATGCTAGCCATTAACAGATTAGAGAAGCATATAGTAGTTTTGGGTGGCCATCATGTCCACTATCCATTACTACTAGGAAGTGATACATTTAGGTCTACCCAAGGTAGCCTGCATTGCAAGGTCATATCATAATGATTGCCATTAATTTGGTAAGATCATGATCACAAATATTCATTTCACATTATCACAACTCTATCTATGTGTGAATATATGTTTACTATAGACTTTCCAGAAAAATATTGTGGCTTGAAGTAGCACCTACTAATAAAGATTCTAAGGTTATTGCTGGATATTATTTGAAAGCAGTTCAAAACTTTGGAAAGTAATAATACATTGTACACGTCATCACAAAGTTTAATGTTCAGTATCCTTGTCTAGTACAGTAGCATAATTGCCCCTTCTCATTATAATTAGTAGGTGTGAGTTTCCCTCAACGTTGTTCAGCATCACACAAATGCTAGCAACTACGGTGCGAACCCTCAGCGATGCTATACACTAGCTATCTATTACTAAATCATTTCTCAAACCAAAAGAATAATATATATATGGTGCATACTTAATCAGTCTTCATACTTAACTGGTAGCCTTAGATGCAATAATCATAAGTAATCGTTATATGAATCTATGAACATCAATCATACATCCAAGTGTTTTACACCTAACCTCAAATTAGCTTAAAGTACTCATTTTACCTTTAACCCATAATACCCTAATAAAGGATACTCCCATATAATACACAATAGAGCATTGACCCAAATTGTCTTTTATTTGAAGAGTCTACTGTATTGGATATTCCTAGACACATGTGAGTGTAGTTTGTGCTCCTGTATTATGTTAATTCTACTCATTACATGCATGCACCAGCACAGCACAGGGTAAAGTGAATATGTCTATTGTAATTGTCTGTGTGTGTGTGTGTGTGTGTGTGTGTGCGCGTGTGCGCTTGCACCTTGGAGGATTTTGATTCCAATCCACTCAATGGTTAGTATCACATGAGAACACAATCCTGAATCAGTATTTGCTTATCAAGAATTTTTTCCTTCCTGTGTGGACTTGAAGACATATTGTGTAACCATTTCTAGCATTAGCTAATGCAAACATTGTTATGTCCCATTTCATGGGCTTATCCTTAATGTATTGTTTCATAAAGAGGCAGTCCTTGTATGGGATCATTGCCTTGTCTATGTTAAGTTCTTCATGGGGATTATACTCTAATAGAAAAAGGGGAAAAGTGAGCTTGAGTGAGCACTGGCATGCTGTAGTGGCCAAGAAAAGTATATTTACAATAGGAATAATCAAAATTCAACAATTGTGACCCGCTCCGAGAAAATCAACAATTATTTAAACACTTGCAGACCGTAAAATGCTGCAAATGTTTTTCTGGATTGTGCTGTTATTATTGCAAAGAGAGTTGTTGGGCACTGTCAGAAATGTGCTCAATACTGAAACAAGAAGGCCAGAAGCCTTTAGTAAACGTCTAGTGTAAACAACGGTGATCTAACTTTCCTGGCAAATGTGGGTGTAAACGTAACACACAGAAAAGATGGACTTTAAGCGTCTCACTAAAAATTAATTATTTTTTTGTAAAAGTGAATGGTAAGAATTCTGAATGCAAGTAAAGTTTTTGCTTCATATTACCACGGAGAAGTGTCACTCATTTTACTCAGCAATGGATTTGTTGAAGCTAAAAAAATGCTTTTTTAATTTTTTTTTGCAAATGGTCGATTTTCTCAGAGTGGGCAATTGTAATTGAAGGGCAAAAACACTTAATCACCTGTATAATATGCTTAGATTTCATTATTATTATTTATTATTACTATTAATATTGTTGTTATTATTATTTATTTATTCATTTATTATTATAATAATAATAATAATAATAATAATAATTATTATTATTATTATTATACAACCCATTTTATGCATTGAATTATATTATTTATATAGAGATTTGTAACCAAATTTTTATAAGAATATTTTTAGGATAATATTTTTCAAGAAAATTGGTGAGGAAGGGCTATAATCTACGAGAGCATAAATGAAAGTTTAAAACCTTATATAGATGTACACTTGCTAATTGTGCCTAGCCAGTGTAAGGAACGGTGAAGCGACAGAACATACACACACATCCCCACAATGGGTTGCAGTCATTTGGTGAAAACCATAAAGGTAAACAAGAATAATCAGCTAGGGATGATTATTAACCCTCAGCGCACATGCGCGTGAGGGTATCTGTAGTCACTTAGTCATTCGTTCAGTCTGTCAATAGTGGATCTTGAAGACAGCAGCATTCTGAGATGTATGATATCAAACTGCAGTGCTCGATGATTTAAGTACCTTTAAGGTGCCAGATTTTTTTGTTTCATCATATTCCTTCAGAAAAAAGCGAGTCACATTGGGCATTGCAAATTTGCATTAGAGGTGACGTCACCTTTCAATCATGCCGAAACTACGTGAGCAAATAATTTACCGCGCCCACACTTAATTTTTTATATGTTACACTGTAATGCCTTGCATCTAAGTTAATTAACCCTCAGCGTGCATGCACATGAGAGTTACAGTAGTCATCCTGTCATTCACTCGTTCTGTCTGTCAACAGCGGATCTCGAAGATGGCTGCAATCCAAGCCTCGAAAGCCACTTTAAACAGTAGCACTCGACAATTTAAGTCCATTTAATGTGCCAGATTTTTTTGGTTTAGACTTATTGCACTGAGGGTTTTGCACTCCTAGTGCTCTAGTGTTCTCATGATTCCAACAAAAAAAGGAAGAAGGAAATCTTATTACAGGTAAGTACACAAACTACGATACAATAAATACATAAATATGTAATGATACTCACTGAAAAATAATTCCAATCCAAGTATTTTACAGATCCAAACACCTTCCTGATCCCATACTGTCTGGATTAGTGAGGGTCTACGTGTATGGTTGCTAGGAATTTTATAGAAATAATAAAATGATGTATCAAAATTTGTGATGTTAGTTTGCCTAGTTAACATTCCTGGAAAACTAAGTAAACGGTGAAATGGTTTTTTAAACTTCATGTCTGTGAGTGACCATTTTGTTTGTGGTAGCTACACTGTTCATATAAATTATTAGAGCTGGAACGAATAGCCGGGTTATTCGAATATTCATTCGGATTGTAGGTATCTGGGTACAATTCTGACTATCTGGATACCTGTGGTTGGGTTGATAACAGGGGATAAGTAAAGTTGATAATATGTCTCCTTACACACTCCCAGCAGATATTGTAGCAGCTGCTCCGACCTACCATTGGCGAGGTTGTTTTTTTTTTTGTTTTTTTTTTTGTAAAAACCACAGGAACCTGAAAAGGAAGGTGGGTCTGCTGGTAGGGGAATTTTTTAAGTAGCTTGTCTGTAATAGCTCATTATTCTCCCTCCCATCCAGCTCTATAAATTATAATGCATGTACTGTAAGAGTCCTCAGTGTGTTGTGTCTAGTCTTGTCATTGTTACATTATAATTGTAGGCTGCCCAAAACTAGTTCGAGCTGACAAAGGTGTCGAAAATGCCAAGGTGTCATTCTTATAACAGCCATTTGCACTAACGGTTATGATAGTGGAAAAAACTGTTTTCACTATGGAAAGTCTGTCAATAACCAGGTAATAAAATGAAATGCATAAGATTAATTTTATTATGACTGTTTTTTAAAAAAAAAATTTAATTTTTTTTAAGCGAATAGAACGTTTTTGGGGAAGTCTCTATCAATGGTGTAATGCTTTTTGGATAGACTTTTTTAAGGTAATTATATCAAGTGAGAATTAAAAGAACTGAACTTACCATGTAAGCATGTAGGGTCTTCGAGAAGAGGGTTGTTATGACGACACCAACTTGATACACAGGTATATTATTAATCTTTTCAGCCCATATATTATGTATAGCCATTTACATTCTTGTAATACATTTGTAGAGAAGTCTGAAATTCTACTTCATGAATGTTATACAAGATGACCTTGATGCAATGAAAAGTATTTGGAATGCTCATTGAATACGGAAGAACAAAACTCATGCCAATGGAATTCCCAACTTATTATTTTACCTACCTGAATGTCTTGGTATGAATATTATTTGGTCACTATTTTAATTTGATATAGTCCTTGTGATATTTTGTCTAGGCCTACAAGACTATTCTATCTTATGTGATCCTGCAAATCTAGATTTGTGCTGGAAACATGCCTATGAAAAGCCTCCTACCAACTCCACTGAATTCGTGAATCTTGCTAATATATTAATGGAAGAAGAAAATTTAATTGTACCTGCTAATGCAGAACAAGCTCTGTTATTGTACTTTTCTCTCACAGATTTAATTGAAAACATGCTGTAGGAACAATCAAAATTCATATAGATGAAATTAGAGGATCATGATTATTATTGTTTATTAAAGTTCATACATATTGTCACTGAGTTAGCTATGAAGAAGTTTGCAAAGATTTTTTAGAAATGTAGCTGTAGAAATTCTTCGGTCCACAGGCACAAAGCAATTTTCCACTATACTTTTGATTTCAGGTGGAACATAGTCCACACAAGGAAATGATCCTCCTGCAACTTTAAGAATTATTGTGTGTGTGGACAATCCCTTCCATATTTGACTCTCAGAAAATAGCTCCACAACAATGCAAGCAAGAGCATAAACATCGCTTCCTACTCCTACCAGTTCTCCTTTCAGCTGTTCAGGTGGTTGAAATGCTGGCGTCCCTGCCTGCATAGTTGTACGACCAGCATCTACACCAATTTTCCCAAGTCCAAAATCTGCTAAAAAAACACGATAGGTTTTGTCTTCCACCTATCAAATTTTATCACGAAAATGACAACATTATAAATATTTCCATAAATATGTCTTACCAACACATTCTCTGGCTTTAAATCCAAATGAACTGCTGGTTGGTTCTGTCCATGCATATACACCAAAGCTTGTGCTATCTGCATTGCCACATGAACTTTCCGCTTGAAGGAAATCTTGCACTACATAATAATAAAAAATATATGTATACAATAACTTTAATTTTATCCATTACCAATGTGAATCTAACACAATGACAAACGAGAACGTCAATGAAGCACATAGAAAGACAAGAAATTTAGAGTGAGACAGATACTTTGTACTTTTTAAACCCTTTAATGACTCTGTGTTAAAAGGTACCTAACCCCCCCCAACTGCAGGTAAAAATTTACAAAAAGAAATTGATTCAGTTTGAGAAAGTTTCACTTAGCAGAATATATTATTTGAAGATGTATACTAAGTGGTAGAACAAAACAAAAATTCAGCCTCCAAAACAAAAAAAAAATGTTCTATAACTGACTGTACACAATATTCACTCACCTAATTCATTGCTTTCCATATCTTCTAGCTCTCCTTCTGATGTACTACTAATAGTTTCTTCAACTAAAAATGACATAGTAAGAAAAAACTATTAGCATTTGTAATTTATCACACTACTATCAGAAGATTTACTAATTAAATCACTTAGGACTTAAGTGTTATATACTAGTTAAACTCTTGCTAGCTTAATGTAAAGAAGAGGCATTACATAATTTGTTGCAATTTCTTGTGTGAGAATATCCACACATTCCTAGCAACTAATAAAAGCATGAAGTACCAAACATGCGAACCCTCAGCAGTATTATACACTAGCTACCTACTACTAAATCATTTCTCAAACCAAAAGAATAATCAGTATCAACATAGCTTGTGCAATGAAAACAGTAGATATAAATGCTGTCTTCATAAGAGAAGTTAAACATGCGTCATCATCCATAGTTTCAAAACTCCAAATTCCAGCACCCGGTAAACTACTCAGCATAAAGCAAAATTGCTTGATTATGTGATTATGGCATGACAATAGGGTGTTACCCATAAAAGCTAGTACCTACGTGGAGCTATGTTTGGCAATTCTCAAAATTGGTCCGAAATTCCAAAAAGTAGCACAATAAAATGTCTTAATCGATATAAAAAACCTTGCTCTCATTTTCAAACAGCACAAAAGAAGCACATAACAGCTATAAAGTTTTGTTGTGTTATTATTTGAATTTTATGCTACATACCTTCTTTTAATTTCCTAACACAATAAATTCGAAGTCTAGAGGGATACTTCATAGAGGACACTTTCAAATAATTATTAAGAGTCCACGGAAGAATAGTTTTTCTTCCATCTTCTGAATCTATGTGAAATGATTTCGAACCAATAGCAGTCCCAGTGCCATCAGCAATATAGTAATCATACTCTGGTGATGAATCATTCCATACGTATTCTTTACATTTTTCCACTAGATCATCATACAGACAGTCTTTATGAAGTGGCACTTTAACAGCAGGAAAACTTGTCCAAAACACCCTTTGCCTTATCACTGTTAAATTCCATGCGACTGACTACAAGTTAAAAATAGCCATTGAGTGATCTAGTAGTCCAATTATATTTCATTGAATATACATACTAATAGTTAGCCAGCCAGTGGATCCACCTTAGTAGTTCCTGATGTTTTATCATGTCTTTGCTTTTTTGCAGACCACATGAAAGCTTTCAATGCTAATAGCATAACAAAAATCTCATGAAAGTGCTATTATGGTAGCAAAACAATGCCAGGCTAACCTTCTTCACGAAGTGAAACACTAGCATCAAGCTTCAAATTGCAAGATGTCTCGCTTTGTTCATCAACACTACTGATGACTAATAGTCACACAAACAGATCAAATCAAATAGGGAGCCAAGCAGTAGTTTCTAAGGCTAACCTTCCTTCCTGCAACCAGCAGCACGGGACCTTAATCGCCACCTACTGCTGCAAGGTATCTCATCTTCTTCCATACCACCAGCTATATACCCCAAAAAAAAAGAAGAAAAAAAGATTGCACAGCCAGTCAAGGACCTCTATAACAAACAAACCTTCCCAATTCAAAGCACTGGACTTCGCTTTCTTGGCTCTGCCACAATTGCAAATGCAAGGTACCGGAGGGGCGTTTCCACTCTCTAAACGGGCTTCCATAGTCGAGCAGCTGTGCTTGATAATGCATATTCAAGAAAAAACCCGCTGGAAATTGCATGCGCATGCTCAGTACGATAGAACTAGGGTGGAAGGCGGGTAACTGCGATGGAAATACGGTGGAACTACGATGGAATTAGGATGGAAATAGGATGGAAGGAAGTGGCCCGAAAAAGCCACCATACTTTGTTAACTAGCTCGTTAACTAGTGTTCGTTCCAGAAACTTCGCTTTTTGGCGCTGTGTTCCATCTGCTGAACATTATGCATTCCTCAATTACCGCGCTTGCGGTCGTGCCAACTCAACTTACTTGGATGCTGTCACTGTCACGAGGTCGAGTTTTGTAGTTTGTTTGTGTGTGCGTGTGCCTGAGTCATAGTATAGAACTATCTGAAAAAATAATTCCTCACACAAGAAAGGCACAAACACATACACACACTCTCTATTATTACCCGTTCTCTCTAAACATAAAATAAAATAAAATAATACATGAACATGGAAATAATTATGGGCAAAATTTTAAAAAGATGCAATAATAATGCTATTTCTGGGTAACTATGGTTACAGCTGAAGCTTAAGAGATATTTACACCTCTACTACAGACCACTAAAATGTGTCACATTGTCCTCTCACATCTAGAATGAGAGACATATGTACTTGTTATACAACAAGCAATTCTAACCCACTTATTTATTCCCCCTAATTCTTACCCTAATTAAATAGCCACTGAAATGACAACTATGCTGTGATTGTTTCATCCTTATTAGGAATCATCAGTATGTTATAATCACTATGAAGTCATGGGTGACAGTGTACTATAATAACTTATATAATAATGTCGCACTAAATAATTATAGGATACACCCATAACTTCATAATAATAGACATAGACAATCAGTATTAGTTAGTGTGTGTGTTTTTATGGTGATGGCAAGTTTTCTTACCTGTTATATGTTCATTATTAATCTTAGATGTCTAGTAAAAAAAAGAACAGTTCAAGTCATGACACATACACACTCTCCTCCTACACACTGAAATATCATCACACACATACACACACTCTCCTCCTACACATTGAAAAATCATTACACACACATACAGTCTCCTCCAATACACTGAAATATCATCACACACACCTCCTATAATTTAACAGTAATATTAAAATATTTGCAAAGGAAGTTCATATGGGTGCAAACCCTGGATGCATACCTGAGCCTTTGGTTTTATCTAGGGCAGCTGCTTCAGTGTGGGAGATTGTGTTATTACCACAAACCCATTAGTGATATGACCAAATAAGGTCATACTGTAACTGGAGTAAAGTACACTATAATAACAATAACAGGAACATAATCTCAGGCACTGCTAGTTTTGTTTTAAATGTATTTTATTCCAACTACTCCACTATCCCAAACTATTAAACCCTCAATTATGACCATAACCTGATTCTTCTATTTCCAGATAATTCAAGTCCTTGCCTCTCTCAGTTAAATTATCTCCTCCCCCCTCCTCTTCCCCTGCATTCTGGTGGAATTGAAATGTGCTAAAATAGTCGTGTAGGCGGAGTGCTATCTTCCCAAATTGTTGTTCTCCCGCCCACCACCTGCTGGTTCTTCAAAGTCTGCCGCATTGAGTTTTTATTTACTACTCCATCTTTAGCTACTGTTCTCCTCACGAGGAACTCACCTGGCACACTAGCACTTTATTTATACTAGGGAGCTTCAACTTCACTCCAGTTTTAGCGCAGAAAGTAAGCTGAAACTCTGAATATTTCATAACAGCTGTGGACATATGGTAGTCTTTCTCCCCCTGAACCCTGAACTCTGGCTGGTACTTCCCAGTTACTTACTTTACAGCATTGCATACAAGTCAGTATGAACTGATGTTCTTATATTCATCTATTTATAAATCAGTATGAACTGATGTTCTTATATTCATCTATTTATAAATCAGTATGAACTGATGTTCTTATATTCATCTATTTATAAATCAGTATGAACTGATGTTCTTATATTCATTTATTATTTCAAGTTTAATTTAACATTTTAAGGTGACCACCTAGTGTTCATAAAGATGTGCAAGAGTTTTCTCACCAAAATGTGACTCAAGAAATCTACACAGTCAGCTGAGATGCTAATCAAAACTTTCTCCTTTAGCCATAGGTATGGTGTAACACAGACAGCTGGGTGTGTGTTCTGAAGGTGCAGATGGCTGGGTGTGTGTGTTGTTCCTAAGATGCAGATGGCTGGGTGTGTGTTTGGAAGGTGCAGATTATTTTAAATTATCTTCTTTTTTTTAATAATGATGGTCAATTTCAAGAATATTTTGTAAGGTCAAGAAGTGTGTCATGGCTAACATATTTTATAGTACCGTCAGTAAATACTTATACTGAATTTCATCATGGTAACTTTTCCTAACGCTTTTCAAATTTCTTATTAGTGAAAATACTGCAAGCAAGATGAAAATAAATTTCAACAAACATTCTGTAATTTGTAGTTTCCATGCCTGCAGATACACAAACATGTCTCATTACACCTCCCCATCTTCCTCATCAGCACACCCCCTAATCTACTCCACCCTGTGGGTCTTAAATTAACTTTGATGAAACTGTATATTCCTCTGGTAAAACAGAAGATCAAAGATAGCTAGCTTGTGTAACTACTAACTACATTAACTGAGGTCAATAGAGAAGTCAGAGAGAGATGGACAAGCCAGACTGTTCCATAATGATGCACTGGTGAGATTAAAGTGGTCAGTAGTAACACTAGCTAGGAGGCATGAGTGCAGAAAGGACTTCCCAGAGTGTAGCTATGTAGCTACAACAAGAACAAAGAACTAGTAATTTTGAGATTCTGTTGAAATGCTAGGTAAAGAGTCTGAGATAGGAGGCCACCTCCACTTCCCCTCCCCCTCAGTTTAGTTAGTATCACCTCCATGGCAACGATTTACCTAATGGCTATTCAAATTTTCTATAATATGCATATAATAGGGTAAAGGGTCGTGGTGTTGTGTTTGTAATGGGTTCAAATTTACTTTAAAACATACATAGCACGCAGTATGTCTGGGTATGAATAGAGGTGAAAACAACAACAATTAACACATACGGTAACACATCAATAGAACTGAATAAGGTGTGAATTGATAGCAATTAATTAAAGGTAAACATGTCTGGAGCAGGATACACTACAGTTTCCTCCTTATGAAAATGAAATGCAGGAGTTAGGAAAAACCATAGTATTCTGGTCGATGACGATTACAGGTAGGATACTTCTTCACTGTTCCTGAACTAGCACTGGTAGAAGTTGGTAATGTTCCACGTACAGAGTCATCTGGTTTGGCTGGTGTGCTGCTACAATTATTTGAACTTCTTCTTGATGATCGGGATCTGTTCCACATTCTTCTCCTGCAGCTTCTTGTGGCTCTACTGTAGTCTCATCTAGTTCATAAGAGACATCCAGGTCCATCTCACAATCATTATTTCCAGCTTTTGATCCCTTTCCATATACTGGTTGATATGTCTACGCCATACTCCTTTCTCTGTCTCAATTTCATATGACAGTGGTCCCACACTCTTCTAGACACTTCCTGATATCCACTTCTCCCCAGTTCCATAATTTCTTGCCATTACTTTCTGTCCAAGGGATAGTTCCCTAAGCCTGGAATTCTGTCCATGTGTCTGCACTTGTGTTCATTGAAGATCTAGAACATGACTCTCACAATTTGGCTTCAGTAATTTCAATCTGGTATGGAGCACTCTTTTCTTGAGCAATGATGCTGGTGTGTGTCCTGTTGTCGAATGAGGAGTTGTGCAATGCAAAAGAAAGTTTTCCATCTGATGATGAACAGATCTTGTTGTAGCTCCACTAGCTTTCATAGCTTGCTTGACAGATCAGACAAACCTCTCAGTCCATTTGATGCAGGATGGTACAGATTGCAACGAATATGCTTAACTCCATTTTGTTTCAAAAATAGTGAGAACTCTGCTGCCACAAAGTGTGGATCATTGTCTGATTCTAGCTGTTGAGGTAGACCAACTGTAGCAAAAACATGTCTGAGCATACTGTCTTCTGTGCTGTTGTATTTGACATTTCATACACTTCTGACCATTTTGAATGAACATCCACAATCACAAAAGGCACCTTGTTCAGGAATAGTCCAAGGAAATCGGCATGAATTCTCTGCTATGGCTTAGAAGGCCAGGTCCACGGGTGTAATGGAGCACTAGATGGACAAGACGGACAACTGTTCACTATATCTTCATTATCTCTGTCGATCTGTGGCTACCATATATGACTGCAGGCTATTGCTTTCATCCTGACAACTCCAGGGTAAACTAAAGATGCTGCTTCATTGTCTAATTGGGAATAATTTTTTTCAGCGAACATTCACTTCCATCGGACAATGTGTGGATAGGAGATATGGGTCGTAGTGAATTAGAACTTCAGATGATAAAAGTACATTCTTGGTTTATTATGAACTCTTTAGCACACTCCAATGTCCATTTGCACTTGACATCTTTGTTCAAGGTGATTTAGGGGCTTAGTAATAGTAGCTTATAAATTTGGAATAAACTTGGAATAACAATTGTGTAGACCTAAATAGGATCTTAATTGTTGTACATCTTGTGGTTCTGGTGCTCTCACTATAGCATCTGCTTTGCTTTGAAGTGGTTATAAGCCATCAGCACTAACTTTGTGGCCCAAATACTCAACAGATGATTTCATAAATGCACACTTCGCTGACTTCACTCAAATACCATGCTCTTTCAGTTTCTGCAATACTGCTCGTAAATTTTGCAAATGAATTTGATCAGTAGATCCAGTGATAAGGATGTCATCAATATAGCAAATTACATTGGGAATACCTTGGAGTATGGTATCCATTGTCCTTTGGAATATCGCCGGGGCTGATGCAATGCCTAAAGGTAGCCTTGTATAGCAATATAATCCCTGGTGAGTGTTGATCATGGTCACTTGGTGAGTGTTGATCATGGTCACCTGGTGAGTGTTGATCATGGTCACCTGGTGAGTGTTGATCATGGTCACCTGGTGAGTGTTGATCATGGTCACCTGGTGAGTGTTGATCATGGTCACCTGGTGAGTGTTGATCATGGTCACCTGGTGAGTGTTGATCATGGTCACTTTTGAATTTTGCTCAAGTAACAGCTGCTGATAAGCCTGAGTTAAATCTATTTTTTGAATTTTTTCCTCCTGATAGTGATGCAAATAAGTCACTAGGATTTGGTAAGGGATATTGATCTACTTCCAATGCTGAGTTTACCGTAACCTTATAGTCTCCGCAGATGCGATAACTACCACCTCTCTTGGGACCACTACTACAGGAGTGGCCAGTTACAACGACTACTCCAGACATGTTTACCTTAAATAATTGCCATCACTCCACACTTATTCAGTTCTAATGATGATCTACCTTATAACAACATTTCTAAATGTTTATATCCTGTTGTAAAAGAAAAAAGAGAGAGGGAAATAGCACTATTAATTTCCTTTAATTAAGGATTATATTTGCATTTTCCCTTTATTATTCTCCTACATTCCCTTATTATTCTAGAATTTAATCCACTACGCTATTGTGCCTATTATTCCAGAAAAAATGCTAGCATAGTCTGGCAGGGTCTATTTGTGATATATACATGATGTGTGATGCTAATGATGAATGAATACTGCACAGGCTCACTCTGGAATGTTGCAGAATTGGTTTCATGTGCTAAGTCTCAATGGGTAGCTAATTGCCATATAATTACTGTAAAAATTAGACTGACAGACAAACAGACAGACAAACAGACAGACAAACAGATAGACAAACAGATAGACAAACAGACAGGACGACTACTACTGCCACTGCCCTGATGATGGCAGAAGCAGTCTGCTGAAACATGTTGGCATTAAAAATGAATTGTTTGGTATAAAAAATCAAATTGGTATAACATGAACTATAACCAGCAAGAAAAAACGTTAAAACAGTACATAATTCTCTCGCGCATGCGCGCTGAGGGTTAATCACTAATTACTCTTCTTTTATAGTCCCATTACAATTACAATTACTTTGAAGTATATATTAATTGTAATTAACTACAATTACAAGTTACAATTAGAACAACACTGATGGTCTTCCGTAGAGACGTTAGAAGTGACACATTGAATTCATGAATACAAATAAATTACTACACAAGAAGTGCATCCGCGATCTCACAATGACATGGCTAGTTATTTAATCATGTAGGACTTGCAGTGGTGTCTGCTCCCATACTCTGGAATGGAGGCTTCTTGTCTCTGGCCAGAGACTCATTCTTGGACGTCATATTTTTCAATGCCATCTTTAAGTTCTCAATGTCCGCTTTCATCTGGCCTATCTTTGACTCGTAACTAAACTTGTCTTTCATCCTGGCTTCTCTCTCCTCACGAAAGCCAGACTCATATTCATCTGCCTGAAGAACACACAAACACAGACACGTGCACAATCAAACTACTTGAGCATGTACTGTATAACAAATATAAGCACACATTATGAAATATCTCCCTCCCTCTCTCACCCAAGCTATTTGGCATCTAGCTAACTGTTCCTTCTGACTTCATTATGTAACCACCTCTTGAAGGCTATAGCTAACTCATCTATTATAGTGTTCTTGTCCATATCATCAACACAAACTGCAAACCCCTCCCACAATCATACTTCACTTCAGTCTCAACTAGCTAACTACTTACTGCTAGTCTCACAGCCAGCATGGCATCTTCAACCATTTCAATATTTTTTTTCATTTTATTATTTTCCATCGTAAGAGTGTCATTTGTTGTTTTCAGTTGTGCATTCTCTGCTCTCAGAGTATCCAAACCCTCAAATAAACTAGAAATCTTCTTTCCCTGCTTTAGGAGTTCCTCGGAGTCTTGGTCAGATTTTGCTTTCAGCTGGTCATAAGTAAGTAGCCTGAACCCATCTGGACTCTGAAACTCTCTATTCAATTTATCCTTCTCCTTCTACTCCTGCTCCATCTTATATAGTTTAGTTTTATAGGTCTCGTTTTGACTTAGCAGTGCTTGAACTCTGCTATGCATCTCCACCCTAGACACACACACAAGGAGACTAATTCACTCTCTTTAAGATAAAAGAATGAATTTATGTAATCAACTCACTTTCCTTCTGAAACTCAACTATTTCTATTATAGCTACCAGCAGTGAAGTATGAATCAACCGTGGGTGAAATACAACCATAAATACAATCACTAATGACTACAAAACTACCACAAAACAACTAATC
>WLWD01002958.1_pt1 | contig 22955 bp, 17 predicted proteins | sample 6712731 | NCBI WGS metagenome assembly WLWD01 (sample SAMN12718690, study PRJNA576275) | sponge metagenome | isolation source: marine sponge | host: Mycale hentscheli | place: New Zealand: South Island, Marlborough, Capsize Point | collected 2014-11-01
CTATGCCAATGTTTCACTATACTATATAAATTACTGTAATACTTTATTTAAGAATTAATAACATTTCAAGACTTGGGCCATAGCCTGCATTATTAGACTTACTTTTATAGCTGCTTACAGTTCATGCTAGTCAATAAACACCTCAATTCTTCACTAACATTGTCTATCAATGGCTGACTCACCACTGTAAGCACACTTCTGCATTCTCTTCTCTACTAATATCACTATCATTCTAGTACATGATCCATAAACAAATATCCCCAATTTTCAATTGTGTTACCCCTAATAGTGTCTTGCTAGCTTCACTCTTTCACCAACTGCACATTACATACATACATACATACATACATACACACATATATACATATTACTTACATATATACATGCATATATACATACATATATACATACATACATACATACATCTTGTATATTCTGTGTTAGCAGAAATATGCCGAAAACAATGACTTGGGTTGTTTTACTTGCTTGTAGGAAGAAGTCGATGGTGGCAATCCAGAAGGTCATTTTAGCTCTCTTCTGCAGAAAGCAGGTAGTCAAATATATTCACTAGCTGGTGTTAACTTACATGGGATAATGAAAGTTGTAATTACTTGGTTATCTGCAGATAAACAGAGGCTCAGCTACCTTGATAGAGGGCAATTTGTCCCTGGGATAGAGCGTGTTGTTGACCGTGATAATTTGTATGAAGATGTTATTGACATGTATGGTGAGGGTGACGTTGTTCAAGACTATCCTTTAGTCGTCAAATACAGGGGAGAAAAGGCCATCGACTACGGAGGAGTTCAGCGTGATTTATTTTCTGCATTTTGGAACAGTGCATATACTCATCTTTTTGAAGGAGCTAAGACCCTCATTCCTATGGTCCACCCGAGCATCAATTTTTCAGTCTTTCCTGTAATTGGAAGAATTATTTCACATAGTTACTTAGTGTGCAGCTTTCTACCTGTAAACATTGCTTTGCCGTCATTGATTTCCATGCTTCTTGGACCTGCTGTAGAAATACCATCTAGTATTGTTATTGAGTCATTTACAGATTATGTTAGTGATACTGAGAGAAAAGTTCTTAAAAAAGCACTTGCCTCTTCCTCACCATTTTCTTCCATGGATACAGATGATCTGCTTAATATTTTGTCTAGGTTTGGTTGTAGACAAATTCCAACTAACACTAATCTCAAATTACTTATTGAACAAGCAGCTCGATGTGAATTTTGTGTAAAGCCTGCTGGAGCTCTATCTGCTATTTATCGTGGCATCCCAACTACTCATAAAGATTTTTGGAATAATCTGAATGCTTCAGATATACATGCTTTATACTATAGCCTATCAGTTGATCCTTGCAAGGTTCTGTCAATGTTGGAAGTCTGTCCTCCAGCAAACGATCCGGAATCTCGTGTTGCCGATTACCTCAAGATAATGATAGGAAATATGAAAGTCAATGAATTAAGTCTTTTTTTGCGCTTTGTCACTGGAGCAAGTGTGTGTATTGTGCCTACTATCAAGGTTGAGTTTAATGGCTTGAGTGGATTGGGACGGCGTCCTATAGCTCATACATGTGACAGTATTTTGGAGCTACCTACATCTTATATTAATTATGAAGATTTTCGTGGAGAATTCAGCAATGTATTGGGCATGACAAGTGACAGTTTCTCATGGCGTATGGATGGTATCTAACATTCATTGTATTGTCTTTCTATAAACCTAACATTCCATTTTCTAAGTATCTTAATTGTGCTTTCATTACTCAAATATGCATTCATAATAAAAATTACAATTTCTTTTACTACTATTGAAATGGTTTGGAACTGAGTTTGAATTTAAATTGGTGTTAAAGTTGAAATAAATTCAAGAGTCTCTTCATATAAATTGATTCCATAGTTCTCAGATATCCCACATGGATCAACTCTTCTCCTTAGTTGCTGTATGTCAGTGTCTAAAAAAATTATGCTGGTTCTTGGCACAGATACACCTTGATCAGTAAGTGGGATGGGTCCATCAGGATCGACACCATAGAAGTTGTCAACGGAATGGAAGAAATCTAGGGCAGAAATTTGCGAGTTTTGCAGAAGTAAACAACCAGCTGTAAACAGTTGTTGTGGGGATTTATGACATGCTGTACGTATTGGGTGGTTATTCCAGCTATTCACAAACTGCTGCAAACAGCGGTTGATTCGTGGTACAAACACATATTGTAATGCCCATAGATGACGCTCATTGAGGTGATCTAGTAAGCTGTGGTGCTCCAGAAAGTAAAACAGTTTGTAAAAAAGAATTGTGACACTTTTGTGCATGTCTCTCCAGAGTCTCTCTATGCGCTGATTGTGAACACTAGATCCAGTAATCATGCTATGCCTCTCAGCTCCACGTTTCTCAATCATGTGTTGTGCAACTAAAACATTTTCTGTTCCTTGGTCAGAACGGACTCTAGATGGTAGCTGATGTTTTTGAACAGCTAAAAGAAACAGCTCATAAACTGTTTTTGCTTCATTGTTGGTTGATGCACATAAATAAGTAATTAGTCTGCTATAGCCATCAATGGCCCCATGAGTGACTATTCGCCACCGAATCAACTTGTGGTGAGAATCTGCAAAAGAAAAAATTAATTTAGTACACAGATCACAAGAAGTAGCTATTAAAAATCTGGGCCACTAGCCATGACAATTCAGCAGGAATTGTAAAATCCTGGAGAAATGCATTGTAGCTAGTTACAGTCTGTATTAAAAAAAATTCTAGCTAATTTAACACAACCTCAACATACCAATGTGCCACAAAGAATTTGGGCCTGGAACAGAGTATGGACGTCTTTTTGTGGCACCTGCTGGCCATCTCAATGCTGTACCAAGAGGATCAAGATGTCTCAGGGTCTGACGCACTCGTTCCCTTGTAACTAAAATGCCATTGGCTCGAAGACTGCCTATTACCATACTTGCACCAGAGAATGGAGCATCTTCTCTGATTAGCTTAATTGCTGATATCAACTCCTGGTCATCAACTTCAGAATTAGGATTAGTAACTAATCCATATTCTAATCTTCGCCTACAAATACCATTAAAAATTAATATAAGTAGTACTTAACATGACTATATGCAGGATAATGATTCAATTTTTGTTGTACACGAGCAGTCAGTGCACATAGTGGACAAATTTTATAACAAGCCATGCCTATTTATTGCCAAATTTGGACTTTTAAGCCATATGTACTATTTATAGCCTTTCCTAGTATTAATGGCGGAGCTGAATAGCTACTATGTAGTCATTGCCTGTGTGATTAGTCCGCCAATAGAATATAAAAATATCAGGTACTTTCTAAAAGGCCAAATCTCCCTTGCATCAGGCTACCGAAACTTCATAAGGATTCTTGCTATGTCAATTTACTTACCTATATATGGTCATCCTGCTAACTCCAAGTAAAATGGAAATCTCATTCCAGTGAAAACCAAGAGAACGAAGGTACTCTAACTGTTCCTTACTAATATTGAATTGTGGTCTTCCTGGTTGCCTTGAGTTATGAACTGGGTGTAAATGATAAGCCATGGGTGGCCTCTGAGATAAATTAGCATCAAGCACTCCTTCATACTCCTCCCAACTTCTTAAAATGGTCCTAATGGCACCCACTAACTCCCCAACAGATCTGCAATAATCTTCTAATCCGGAAACACCACGGATATTATCGAATAAATCAGAGCACACGATAATTACAAACTCTAGTCTTTCGATAATGTAGTCTGTATAATCACGGTTGGCCAAGCCGTATTGTCTCTCAGCTTGATCAACTAACCGGAAAACTTCATTGAAGAAAGCTTCTACCATGACAGCAGCAGACCCAGCAACACAATCAAAGCGACCTTTGCCAAAAATAAAAGGTTGCACGTGGTCGGTACAACTCTTATACACGAAAGCACACGTACGTCGACTTTATTCAAACACGTAAATCTCTGAAACACGTACGTCTCTCAAACACGTACGTCTATGAAACACGTACGTCTATGAAACACGTACGTCTCTCAAACACGTACGTCTCTCATACTCGTACGTCTCTCAAACACGTACGTCCCTCAATTCGTACCTCTCTAACACGTACCGTTGCGTCGCATAAACACGTACGTCTTATTAAACACGTACGTCTTATTAAACACGTACGTCCCTCAAACACGTACATTACTCAGACAAACCCATTCCAACAGCCTTCTTCTCAGCTAAACTGGTACGTTTTGCACTGAAAAGCACGTTTAAGGACGTACAAACGTACGTATTAATTCAGCGAAGCGAGCGAAGCGAGCGGAGCTGACTCTCTAATGAGTTCGCGATATATATATATTATTCATTTGATACAGGAGAATATCACGAGTCTGTTGGCTTAGTATTTACGCGAGTGCCGCAGGCACAAGCGTAAATACCGCCAATCAGACGAGTGATATTCTCGGGTATCCAATGGATAATAAATTTATTAGGTACTGCTCATGCGCGAATACCTTGGTAACAATTCTATAACCTAGGGGGACGTAATAACCCAACGTAATAACTATGAACACAGGTGATATGGAAAAATATTGCCCTAAGCCACATCCTGTTTACTTTAATGCATTTTCTATGTGGCAACAGTTATCAGGCTCTGTTTAGTACCTAATAAATATATATATTTAGGTCTAGAAATTGTTTTTGTTCTTGCGTGGGCGTACGTGTGTACCCTTTCTCCTACGCGCTTGCGCGGGCCGGGTAACCTTCTTAGCAACATTTTGTTTACCCGCCGTACGAAGTAGCGATGCCCAGTAGACAAAACGTTCCCTTTCTCCCACGCGATTGCGCGCCGGGTAACCTTCTTAGCAACATTTTGTTTTGTTTACCCGCCGTACGCAGTAGCGATGCCCAGTAGACAAAACGTTAGAAACGCTCGGTCAAGAGCTTTGAGGGCATTAGAAACTCCAGAAGAAAAAATAGTAAGGAGAGAGATAAGAAATGAAAAAGACAGGGCAAGGAGGAGGAGAGCTAAAACTAAACAGAAACAGGTAGCAAAGTAAAGAATCTTTCTTTTTGAAAAGCCATTAAATGTTCCTAATTTATTTATTAGACTATTCCTGAGGATTACTGTACCAATCAACTTTATACAGCTGTAGACTCAACTACTCTTGAAGACACTGAAAATGCAGCCACACCATCTGAACAAGAAGCTAATATCCCCACTACTTTTTGTACTGCAAGAGGAAGGAAAAGGCATCTATCAGAGGACGTCCATTCATTCCTTCATAACGTGTATGGAGAAGTTTCCAGGCACCAAAATGAAATTTAAGTCATTGGAATGTTGTCGTTGTAGCCAGGAAAAACATATCCCTAAGCTCTATTCAGCTCAAAATAACATTCCTGGAAACATTCCTCCACAATTGCAGGTTAAATTTAATGTAAAACTATAAAAATTAACCTAAGTCTAAGATCTATATCCATTTGACATACTCTGCTCTCCCTCTGAATATGTTATAGTGTACCCAAACAAACTCTTTGTTTTTATTAAGCCACACAGTTTACATCAGCTATAACTGTAATGATGTATGACATTTTTAATTAAATAGCTGTATATTCTGTCTAAAACACCAGCCAATAACTTTGCTGGTAAAATAATTCATTATTCTTATATTGTGGTATAGAATAGAAGCACCAATGAATCTATATGAAACAACAGACAGACAAAACATTAACAACATCAAAATAAATAACTGTATCTATAGCAGCAATTACAGGGAACATGCATCGCTCGCTTCGCTATTTTGCGCTAATCGAGCGCACCACTAGTTATGTTACTATCCGCTTGCCATATATCCGCTTGCCATACGTGCGCCCCAAATATACCCTCATTTTTTTTGTAACAGGATGGGAAGGTGACGGTAGCGACCCTTTACCTCATCTCATCTAAGAGTATAAAAGGTAAAGGACGACGAACCAGACAAATGTAAATCCTTCTAGCTGAATGCGCGCTTTTATAGCTATGATGATGACCACCGAGAAGATCTAGTAAAATATGGTATGTGTGTTTGGCAGTAATTTACTTGCATGAAATTTAAAAAAATTATTGTTCAGCGCCGTTCTTTTGCCCCGAGTCAAATTCTGAAGAGAAAGAATGAAGAGAACCCAGAAGTCCCAGCTAAAGTAATGTTCTAATTTCAATAAAACTAGAGGCCGTCTTATGTATATGTATGTAGTCAAGTCCTGTATTGATAGAGAACTTTAATTTTGCCAGGAAAACCTTGTTACTTGTGTCATTGTCTGTATGCATACTACATATGGGAATCAAAGAAAAAATGATAGCTCTCTCTCTGAGAACTGAACTGCTTGTTTAGGCATTTGGTCTAGAATATTGTGGTGATACCAGGCAAGTATAGTTCATAATTATGATATTTTAGGCTAGATGTTAGCAGGCTAGCTTTGGTACAGTTGACCAAAAGCACACGAGTTTCTTGAAGTACTTTAGTTAACAAGAATTGAAATGCTGTAAGAATCGTTAACTATAAGTGTGGCTTGTTACTTTCATGTGCTCGAAGTAGTGGTAAGGATCATCAATGTCAGCTGGAAAATTGCTAAATGGTATGAGTAAACAGCTGGAAAATAGTTTGTATTTAGTGATTGGAATGATATTAGGACCAGTGCTTCTATTCTATCGAAGTTTTTATCCGCTTGCCCATGTGTGAACTGTTGAAATTGACATGGTCACATGACTCTGCGTGTGATGTAACAGTCTGCTGTTGCCATGGGATTGAAATAGCCTGACTTTGAGCCACTAGTGCTCTAGCCTCTGAGTTCTGAGTCTCAATTATCAAGTTCTGACCCTTTGACAACCCATAACTTCCAAGACCTCCATATTTTACCGTTATACTGTTGAGTAGTACAGCTTGCTACAGTCCCGGTGTTTCCGGAAAAGGTGTTCTGACGGCACATTATTGGTGGTCTGTTGAGTACGAGACTGCAGCAAGCGGTACTACTCAACAGTATAAAGGTAAAATGTGAAGGTCTTGGAAGTCGTGGGTTGTCGTAGCTCAGTGGTTAGAGCACTGGTGGCTAAAGCCAGTGGCCCTGGGTTCGATTCCTGGGCGACAACTGAGATTTTTTTCACATTTTACCTTTGCTTCTCTTTAGACTCCTTTATTGAGAAAGGTTCAATCTAGCAGTAGTCTCCTACTGGTCAATACACCACTTATTATGTTCCCTCACAACTCCATTCAGATGTCGACCTAGCTGTATCAAGCAAGCTACAAAGTGTAGCCACTTAAGTTCTAAAGAAGAGAGAGTCTACTATGAGCTACAGCCCTCAGCACATATTCTGAGTTTCTTCTGAAGTGTTCTTGAAGCTCAAGTGTAGTGTTACATCACACTGAAGTTACAATGTATTCCTTTTTGACAGCACACTGAAGTTAAAGTGCAAGTCAGTGGTAGTGGTCAAACTACACTCGTTGTTTAGCAGTGCTGAGGAGGCGTGGTCCTGTTTCCAGCTGCTCTTATTGTTTGCTATGTGTTGTTAGGCAATTGACGGGTCTCCTAGTCTGTATGAAACCCTCAATACTATTCTAAATGAGGCTCACTAATTTTTTTTTTAGTAATTGGCGAGCGAGCGTAGCGAGCGAGACACCTACAGGGGTAACACAATCGAAAATCGGGGATGTCAGTTTATTTATTTATTTATTTGTATATATGTATGGACGTACGTAAGGCATTTTTGTACTTTGACCCTCGCGTTTTTGTGTTAGTTCGGTTGTCGACCCCGTCCCAAATTGCACTAAACAGAATCCTCTGGTTTATCGATCAGTACCCGTATCACCCTAGAAATTGAATTGTTTACCGTTTTGAATTCTTTTGCTGGTACAGTTAAACTTGACAACTTAATGGACTTCCATTTCTATTCGAGTTAGTGGCGGTGGTAAGTCAATGCGCTCTTTGTCATGGTTATAAGCCGTGCAACAGTATTTACCCTGAAAATACATTGTCCACTAGACTACTGCGAAGGTAAGTCTGTGTAGTGCATGTCCAGCTGTGTCAAAGCATTGTGTGTTACAACCACTACTTAGCTAAAGAATTCACAAAGAAAACTTTTAAATAACTGTATTGTTTGTTTTGTTGTTTTTTTTTCAATTCAAGCAGTTGCAGAGAGTGTTACTATGGCACTGAAATCCCTTTACCCTGTATGCTAAATTTAAAAACTGGACCTTATTTTCAGTAGCTTCAGTGTTAGAAGTCAATAAAAATAGTATAGTCTTTAGGCTCGCTCGCCATTTGTGCTCAAGCACACGACTAGTATTACTAGTGATGTGCTTGAACACAAATGGCGAGCGAGCCTAAAGACTATACTATTTTTATATGAATGATTTTGACTTCTAACACTGAAGCTACTAAAAATAAGGTCGAGTTTTTAAATTACGCATACACTGTAAAGGGATTTCAGTACCATAGTAACAACTCGCTGCAACTGTTTGAATTGAAGGAAAACAAAACAATACATGGTATTTAAACGTTTTCTTTGTGATATTCTTTAGCTAAGTAGTGGCTGTAAAGCACAATGCTTTGACACAACTGGACATACACCTATACAAGACTTACCTTCGCGGTTAGTCTAGTGGACAATGCATTTTCAAGTAAATACTGTTGCGTACGGCTTATAACCATGCCAAAGAGCGCATTGACTTACCACCGCCACTAACTCTAATAGAAATGGAAGTCCCGTAAGTTTTCACGTTTTCACTGCACCAGTAAAAGAATTCAAAACGGTAAACAATTCAATTTCTAGGGTGATACGGGTACTGATCGATAAACCGAGGATTCTGTTTAGTGAAGTTTGGGACGGGTCGACCACATAACTAACACAAAAACGCGAGGGTCAAAGTACAAAAATGCCTTACATACGTCCAAACATATATATAAATAAACAAGCATCCCCGATTTTCAATTGTGTTACCCCTGTAAGTGTCTCGCTCGCTCGCCAATTATTAATGTTTTAATGAATATCTTTATTATTTAAGTTGGTGGGTGGTATGTGTATATTTTTGTATATTTTTCACGGGTCAGAGATATGTTCCCAAGGCTGGCGAGGAGACTGCAGGGAGACGAGTTTTGCTCCCTAGCAACAGAGAGGGAGGTGTGACTGCCAATGAAGGTGTTAGCACTTGCGATGCATCTACAGCAACTACTGGGTCTAGACATGTAAGAAGGGGTGTGGTCTCGTAACAGAATATGAAGGGGTGTGGTCTCGTAACAGGTGCAACAGGGTAAGAAGGGGTGTGGTCTCGTAATAGGTGCAACAGGGTAAGAAGGGGTGTGGTCTCACAACAGGTGCAACAGGTTAAGATATGCTGGCTGGCCTCTATCATTGCGTTGTTTTGTTGTTGTTGTTGTTGTTGTTTGTTGTTTTTTAAAGCAAAACCAGAAGAGGTGTGGTCACGATGTAATACTAGCACGGGCCTAAAGATGAGGGATTTAGGCAGGGTGTCCCTCTCTGTCTATCTCATACCTGCAAAGCTGGAGCTTTGCCATTCACATGTTATTATTGTGATACTACAGGAGGCCTTGCCATTCACATGTTATTATTGTGATACTACAGGAGGCCTTGCCATTCACATGTTATTATTGTGATACTACAGGAGGCCTTGCCATTCACATGTTATTATTGTGATACTACAGGAGGCTTATATTAAGGCCATCTTGGTTAAACCATTCAAGGTGCCCATGGCTGATGGTTCTTCCATTGGATGTGGCGCTAGTAGGCGTGGTCTAGGCATGCGACGAGGCCACCACGTACGGACGTCATTACACGACCCATTTGAAGAGAACGCACTCGTGCTCTACTCTCCCAAAGAAATGTCAGCCCATGAGCAGTTGACGACAGACAGGTGGGTGTGGTTATATTCAATGTGTTCATGCAGTGTATAATAGAGAGATGCACTGGATTGGACTCGAGATGATTTCATCTTTACCGTGTTTATAAAAGGCGGCATGTGTACTTACATTTCTATATCAAACCTTGTAGTGGGTGTGGTTATAGTCCCACTAGCGGTGTAAGATGGGCAGGTGGATGTGGTTATATTAGACTGAACATTCCAGATATAGTTTGGTGATTTTGGCGTAGCTTTGAGAAAACACATTCTGAAGTGATCTGACAAGTTTGTCCTGTGGCAGGACATCAATACTTGCCTTGTAGAATACAGTGTATAAAGTACATGTACATACAGCCATTGTCACAGACTTGTCATTTGTAATAGTCCAAGAGACTCAGTGTAGCTGTTGTTTCTTTCCTTATTCTCTTTCTCTCTTTATTTCCCAGCTCCAAACAAGAAGTTCATGGTGAGTTGCTTAGTATGCGACGTTGTTGTGGTGGGTGGGGGCCAAAGTGGGCGGAGCTACAGTAGGTAGATTTGCAGTGGGTGTGGGTGGAGCTGTAGTAGGTAGAGCTGCAGTGGGTGGGGATGGAGGGGGTGGGGCTTCAGCGGGTGAAGCTATAGAGTGTAAAGTGGTTTTGTATCTTGTCAACTTAGTTTATTACATGTTCTAGTTGTGGTGGACCCAGTTCTGGCGAAGGTTCTGAGACCTCATCAACGTGAAGGTGTAAAGTTTATGTGGGACTGTATCACTGGTGTCACCTTACCAGACAACCATGGCTGTATTATGGCTGATGAAATGGTAAACGGACTCGCATCTTAGTGCCTTTTGATCTGTGAGAGAGGAGGGTGGAGGGTCTTAGTTGTGTCTTATGGTAAGATGTGCCACTTCAGTAAAGCATCACACTTTGCCAGAGGGTTCACTGCGGTATAAACAACAATAACAACAACAGCAACAACTGGGGATGTCACTTTGGTACAAAGTTGCTACCATGGTATAGTACAATGCTATGTATAGGGCGGTCACTATGGTAAAGGGTGGTCATTATGGTAAAGGGTGGTCATTATGGTAAAGGGTGGTCATTATGGTAAAGGGTGGTCACTTCACTATATGATGAAAGATTGATCTATGGTAAAGAGCATCACAACAGATGGCGATGTAAGATTGTTGTAAGATGTGAAAGTTGATACTGAGTCTAGCTTTATGATCAGTCAGTTAATCGCATGCTTAGCTTGTGAGTGATTCAATTCCATCCGTTGGAGAATCAGGGAGTTACTGCAGGCATCGTAACCATCACACGCTCAGTAGTTCTACATAGTTCTAAATATTCGTAGCTCAGTTTATTGTAATATTAGCATTTTAATCAACATCGAGCAGTGGAGCCAGAAGAGAATTCATCTTACCTATTTCAAGTGTTTATGTTGACTAGTGGTTGTGTGTTTGTTTGTTTTTGTGTTTGTTTGTGTGCGTAGGGATTGGGCAAGACATTACAATGCATTACACTTATATGGACTGCTCTAAGACAGAGTGGCACAGGTGAGGACATCTGTCACTAACATAGACCTATATTAGTGCGTGTGTGTGTGTGTGTTTGTGTGTGTAGGGTCTCCTCTCATAGATAAAGCCATTGTGGTCACTCCCTCTAGTCTTGTTAAGGTAACAGGAACATGAACTCAATTTTTATTCTTGCAAGGAACTCTCCGTTAGACTCTAAAATGAAGTGGATGTTATGATACTGTAGAGACAGTACTCAGTACAACTAAGGGAATTGATGACCCTTACCAGATTGTTAATCTGTACCCCAAACTCTGGCTTGGAGAGCCTTTAATAATAGCATAATAATGCAGTTATGCAGAATTTTTGGTTTGGAGTTTTTAACCCAAGTAATTTTAGCCGGCCTACTTAGCAGTCTCGTGTCAGTACTTATGTTTGTTTATATTGTATAGTGGAGAAAATTAGTGGAGAAAATGCAGAAAGGAATGGTCACATAGACTGGGTAATACTAATGTAACCATGGTGATGACTGAACCTGGAGTCATAAGGAACTAGATACTAATGCAGGGATTTTTAAGGAGAACATTTAGCCTCCCCCCCCTCCCCCCTGATAATGATTTTGCCCCCCTCCCCCCTGAAAATTATTATGGCCTTCATGGTGACATTTGCCACATTTTTAAAATCAACTTCATGGAAATTAGAAGCCCCCCCCCCCCCCCCCCCCCCCCTTGAAATTCCAAAAATGTTGATTTGACCCCTATTCCAGTTTGGTTCTAAGAAATGTCCTGCTAATGTAACCATGGTGATGACCAAACCTACACATTGATGACATGTAACATTAGCACACTTTATTTGGCAGTTTGCCAAGTATTCTTATGACTGCTTGTATGTGGGTGTGGTCTAGTTTGTCTGATAGTCTTATAAATTCTTTTCCGTCTCCACAGAATTGGCATAAGGAAATCACCAAGTGGCTAGGTGGGCGTGTCCACCCGGTCTCCATAGACTCGGGTTCAAAGGACAGCATTGATAAACAGCTTCAGTTGTTTATGTCACAGTATGGCAGGAGGGTTGCCACGCCCATACTCATCATTTCGTACGAGACGTTTCGTCTGCATGCGCCCAGTCTGCACTCCGGCCAGGTGGGGCTGGTCATATGTGATGAGGTGAGAGAAAGGAGGAGGAGTCTGCCTGGGAGTGCTGAGGAGGGTGATGGGTGGAGTTGAAAGGGGTGGGGCTATATAGGGAATGAGTGATCTAGTGTAGGCAATAGGGGTAGGGCTGTACAGGTGAATAATTGATTAAGTACAGATGATAGGGGTGGGGCAATATTGAAAGACGAATATTTGAATGGTAGGAATTGAATTATGTTGTCGAGTGTTAGCTAAAGTTGTGATCCATTCACGATTCATTCTATGTTATGAGCAGTAATGTTGTACCACACCCACCTCATTATTGCAGGGCCACAGACTCAAGAATTGCGAGAATCAGACGTACACAGCACTGACCCAACTCTCCACCCAAAGGCGCGTGCTACTGTCTGGCACGCCCATCCAGAATGATCTCCTGGAATACTTCAGTCTATTGCACTTTGTCAACTCCGGCATTCTGGGGACCACTTCTCAGTTCAAGAGGAAGTTTGAGACTCCCATATTGAGGGGCAGAGATGCGTGTGCGTCTGAGAAGGACGTCGCCCTGGCCAAGGAGAGGTTGGCAGAGTTGGCAGATCTAGTGAACAAGTGAGGAGGAAGGGACTGATTAACTCATCAATGGCCTGTGGCAGTGATATCCCTTACCAGTGACAGTGACATCCCTTACCAATGTCACTTGAGAGCTAATAGCTTCTTGTGTGTGAAAGGGCAAATATTATTCAATGTAATATAGCTGCAGAGTTGTACAAGATCACTGATCAGGGACAACAAACTTTTTGGGTGTATTGATTTAACTTGTGTTTCTCTCAAGGTGCATCATTCGTCGTACTGCCGCTCTCCTGACCAAATACCTGCCAGTGAAAGTGGAGCAGGTGCTATGTTGCAAGCTGACGGCTCTCCAGACGACCCTTTACCAGACCTTCCTTGATTCCAAGGCCACCAAGCAGCTGCTGGAGTCCGGCAAAGGGAGGGGTGGGGCTCATGCTGGCAAGGCAACGGCCACCTCATTGTCTGCCATTACTCAACTCAAAAAACTTTGTAACCGTAAGTGGAGTGACGAGACATCATGTGTGTGTGATGATACCTTACCATTCTTTAGTAGTAGTAGTAATGGTTTTTCTCTCATCTCGTATATGATAATAAGCAATATAAAACAATAGGGCACCCCTAATAGGTTGAGAGTAATGTGTGTGTGTGTGTGTGTATAGATCCAGTACTAATCTACGACAAAGTAGAGGAAGGAGTTGATGGATTCCACGGAGCTATGGCTCTGTTTCCTGACAACTTCTCTCCTCAGCAGATTCAGCCTGAGTTATCTGGTGAGAGAGAAGACTGGAAGAACCTTGTTAGAGTTTTTATATGGCTTGGCGGATAGAGTGAAATGTTGGAACTTGTGATTGGGAGGTAGCATTGGTGTGGGAAAAATCTATCTCTGTTTGACTCTCTTCTCTCTCTTGGGTTGGGGAGGGGATTGTGTGTCTGTGTGTGTGTGTGTGGGGGGGGGGGTGGATGATGAGGTTGTTTACAATAACAAAAGCCTACACATCCAAATGTTGACAGGCAGGTAGCATTGTCTGGTTAGTGAACTCATTGTTTGCACATACAGTGTATATAGCATCCATAAGTTAGTTTGGCACATCATGTGATGTCATCATCAGCTAGATCACATGTCATATGATCTACTTGGGCCATACTTGTAACGTTCCACTGATATCACATGGTGTGGTTGGTGGGTGTGGCTCTCTGTGCTTGCACATGTACGTACGAAACACATGTGGATGGCAATCACATGCTAACATTTACAACTTTTGGTCCTTCGATTCTTCTCTACTTCCTCTACTCATTTCCTCCTCTTCCATTTCCCTCCTCTTCCTTTTCCCTCTTACTTCCCTCCTCGTTCCCTCCCACTTCCCAGGTAAGATGAGTGTTCTGGATTACCTCCTGGCAGTGACGCGTGCTACTACAGATGACAAGGTGGTGCTGGTCTCCAACTACACTCAGACTCTGGATATCTTTGAGAAGTTGTGCCGACTTCGCTGCTACCCGTACGTGCGTCTAGACGGCTCTATGTCCATCAAGAAGAGGCAGAAGATGGTGGACAGATTCAACGATCCTTCAGTAAGTGTGGACATGTTGCTAGAACTGATAGCTTATTGAGCTACTTGAGACAGCTTTGCCAGCTTTTGAATTCAGTCATTCTTTACAGTGCAAAGTTTTTATGAATAATCCAATTAAATTTAACTGACTGATGTGCCACGCCTTCAATGGTTTCTTAATGACTTCAGTGAAGTTGTAATATCGGGTAAAGTGGATATGTCGAGTTTAAGTTTTGATCAAGTTTTCACTTATTAGCCACATACGTATAGTAATACCAATGTTTACTGCCAAAGTTACAGAATTTAGGAGTTAAATTTTCTTGTAACTCGTTAAGTTCATATGTAATGAGTGAAGAGATACTGGCGTTGAGTCAGTCATACACACTGACTTACAGAACAGACGTCGTCTTCAATAATTGAGTAAATAATGTTGTAGTTTTTATGAAGTGTCATCTTGTATTGCCTTGTAGAGCTCTGACTTTATCTTCATGCTGAGCAGTAAGGCAGGTGGGTGTGGTCTCAATCTGATCGGAGCCAATCGGTTGGTGATGTTTGACCCAGACTGGAACCCAGCCAACGACGACCAGGCAATGGCACGCGTGTGGAGGGACGGACAGAAGAAACAGGTCAGGACAGGGCAGTTAGCAGGGTGGAGGCAATGGTGGGTATGGGTGGAGTTACAGTAGATGTGAGAAGTGTGAGTGGAGTTACAGTAGGTGTAAGAATTGTGGGTGGAGTCACTGGTGGGTGTGGTAATTTTGGGTGGAGTCACTGGTGGATTGAGTTGGTAGTCAGAAGATAGCATTACTTTATTTAGTTGCAGTTTGTGTTTGTGGAAGATCAGTACATGCACTCACACACAACTATCACTTCATTCAGCTATTCAGTAAAAGGACCGTTTCTCTACACTCATCGATTGTTTGAATTTTGATTCAAATAATCAATCTCTTTACTCCTGTAATACATTAGTATGCTAGTACTATATTAATGTTTCTATAGTCATGACTGGTAGACACTACTAAATAATACTATGTATAAAATAACTATCCAAGGTGAAAGGCATTTCCCAAAGACTGTGTCACTCTTGAAGTTCTGCTCAAGTTCTAGTTTACTCATAACCAATTCCTATTATTACATTATTTAATTACAGGAGTTTCCCAAAATATTCATCTTCACCAGTCTAAAATCCTGATGTGCACAAACACACACACACATACACACGCACAAAAAGACACACACAGTGTATAAAGAAGCACACACGTATCTTGTGTGTAGTGTGCATCAGAGAGCAGCTGGTGTTGGGTGCGTGTGCATTAGTGTCTGAATGCTTCAGAGAGCAGCTGGTGTTGGGTGGGTGTGTGTGCATTAGTGTCTGAATGCATCAGAGAGCAGCTGGTGTTGGGTGTGTGTGTGTGCATTAGTATCTGAATGCATCAGAGAGCAGCTGGTGTTGGGTGGGTGTGTGTGCATTAGTGTCTGAATGCATCAGAGAGCAGCTGGTGTTGTGTGTGCATTAGTGTCTGAATGCATCAGAGCAGCTAGTGTTGGGTGTGTGTGCATTAGTGTCTGAATGCATCAGAGAGCTGCTGGTGTTGGGTGGGTGTGTGTGCATTAGTGTCTGAATGCATCAGAGAGCAGCTGGTGTTGGGTGGGGTGTGGTGCATTAGTGTCTGAATGCATCAGAGAGCAGCTGGTGTTGGGTGTTGTGGCATTAGTATCTGAATGATCAGAGAGCAGCTGGGTTGGGTGGGTGTGTGGCATTAGGTGAAGCATCGAGGCAGCTGGTGTTGGTGTGTGTGTGTGTGCATTAGTGTCTGAAGGCATCAGGCAGCTCAGTTTGGGTGTGTGTGCAGAGTGTCTGAATGCATCAGAGAGCAGCTGGGTGTTGGGTGTGTGTGTGCATTAGTGTCTGAATGCATCAGAGCAGCTAGTGTTGGGTGTGTGTGCATTAGTGTCTGAATGCATCAGAGAGCAGCTGGTGTTGGGTGTGTGTGTGTGCATTAGTGTCTGAATGCATCAGAGAGCAGCTGGTGTTGGGTGTGTGTGTGTGTTCATTAGTGTCTGAATGATGCACCCGTGCTCTTGTTTATTTGTTGTTTGTTTGTTGTTTTGTGTCCATGTAGGTCTTCATTTATCGATTCTTATCAGTAAGTTCTCCAATTTAAAAAAATTTCCTCTGGAAGTTTATATACAGTACCATGGTATATGGTACCAATGTATAAATATGTTAAATATGTTTACCATGTATACACACCAAGGTAGTTTGTGTGTGTGTGTGTGTGTGTGCGTGTGTGTGAAGGTGAGCTCACTTAATTTGTTTATGGTAATTTCTTGTGAATGCCATATTAGCATGCCGCCGAGTTGCCGGCAAACATTGGTAGTAGTAGGAGTAGTAGGATTGGAGTATATGGAATGTTCTGTGAGTGCACGAACAATCATGCCAAGCTTTAATGGATTTGTTTACTTGTTTTGTTTACATATTTTGCAAGGTTGCTGTGTAATTGTTGTTTGTGTATTTAATTTAAGCTAGGTATGAATTAATGATGACATCACTTACTGGAAGTACCGAGTCCTCTCTTATCTATGCACTAGGAGACAGATACTAGGCCACACATATTGTGGGGAGAAACACAGCTAACAGTCAGTGTTATGCTTAAGGTAATTTAAGTAGTACAGTTTTTAAAAGGAATAAGTCAGCCCAGTGGGAGGAGTCAGCCAGTGAGAGGAATGCAACATTGAATCAATAGGTTTGAACAGTTAGTAATGCCGCTGCTTATCCACAGGAGCACATCATATATTATGTTGTGGTTTAAATAGTAATGTTAGACAACACCCTAATGGGTGTGTGTGTGTGGTATTGAAAGTGTTGGTATCAGAGAGAGATTAAAAACAAACTAGAACCCATAAAGCCCAGTTTTCCAAGATTTGTAGTGGTACTGTTAAGCGCATGTATGGCGGCTAGTCTTCAGATGTGTGGTACATTGCATGCATGCTACTGTATGGTAGTACGCAGTCTTTGGACTGGCTGACAGCAGTTGGGGGATTTATTGGCCTCATTGGCTATTTGCTAAACAACGTTTGATACCTTCTTACTTCAAAATCCCCTTCTGTTTTTTTTTTTTAATTCTAAATTCTATTCAGAAAACCTTGATATTGTGTGATCACACAGTAGCCCTTGTCATCAACCTCATCTTCCTCCCCTCCATTCCTCTCTCACTTGTCTGTCTCTGTAATAGACAGGAAGTATTGAAGAGAAGATGTTCCAACGTCAAGCGCACAAGAAAGCTCTGAGTAGTTGTGTGGTGGATCAGGAAGAAGACGTGGAGAGGCACTTCTCCAGAGATGACTTGAGGCAACTCTTCCAACTCAACACTAACACCACCTCTGACACACACGACAAGTGAGTGGGTGGCAGGGTGGGGGTGGGGCTGGGGGGCAAAGGAGGGGGAAGTAATGGGTTAGGTGCAGGTATGCATGAATTGTACTAAAGTAGGAAGAGCTGGTTGGAGTGTTGTTTGGAAAAAGATAAGCAAAAGAGATGGAGTAGAGGGAGGGGCTGGAGTAGAGCTTGGAGGTAATGATTGAAGAGGGATTTATAGGGGGAGGAGCTGGAGTGGAGGTTGGAGGTAATGATTGAAAAGGGATTTATAGGGGGAGGGGCTGGAGTGGAGGTTAAAGGATGTAATGCTCCTAGAGGGAAGAGCTGAATAAGAGATTGTGACAATGGTTGCAGGATAGCACGGGTGGAATAATTATGACTGCTTAACCATCAGTAGGTGTGGCTTTGCAAGGGAATTTAAAAAGACTAACTAATTGGTGCTGACTGATGAAGTAGATATGAAGGAGTCCTTTTGACAAGACTGCTGTTTGAAGAGTTTAAGATCACAGAGGGTTGGTTAGCTGTGAGTAGCGCATGCTTACTACATGGCATAGTGGCTCGCTCCTTATACCACCTGGCAACCACTCACACACAAACACACATATGTACTTGCTGACCTAGTACTGACACATTCCAAGTTAGGTCACATGACAAGAGAACATTGTGTGAGGTAGATTATAGGGTGGTGGCTGATATGAGGTAAGGGGTTGGTTACATGTGGAGGTGACCATGTGTGGGCATATAGTGACTGTAGGTCTGGAGTAGAAAGAGTTTGAACTGAATAGGAAAACTATGGTATGAGAGCATGTGTGGGTGTGTGTTTTTTGTCTGCCCAGCAGTCTGTACGTCTCGCTGTTAGTCAGTTCCTCGCCCACGCTCTATGACATCATTGTTTTTAAAAAAAGAGAAACTTTTCATTGGTCGTTTACATAAATACAGAATTGAAATGTTCAGTTACCTGTTGGTGGTCGTGGTGGTTGTAGCTCCGTGTGGTCTATCCATTCCCATTTGTTTAAAAGAAGCCTGTGAAACAGAGGGAGGGAATGCATCTCACAACAACCAACTACAGTTTATTAATTGTATGATGAAAAAACAACACCTTGTGTTAATGTGGTAATGCTCATTATTGATATTGCTGTGTTCGTGGAGAAACACCAATGGAGCAACTAAAAATTGAGAGTTTCCTTCCAATAGACATTTTAACTCTTACAATTTCAATGAACAAACTATAGGAAATACTGAAAATGAAGCACCAAAGGTGCGAACCCTCAGCGCTATTAAGCACTACCTAGCTATTACAATATAATCTCCTTCCAAAAGAAAAAGCAATCTGTTAGCTATTTTAATGAGGCATCAAAATAGCTTGACCAATGAAAATGGTACATGGAAACGCTGTCTTCATAAGAGAAGAAGCTATACTAGCCAGAAACACTCACCTGTATGTATACATTTTCAACACGAAACTTCACTTTTTTCAACTCTGTTAACTTCCCTGAGCATAAATCAAACTACACCGCTGGCTGCAAGAAATTATTTGCTCACGTGATTATGACATGACGCTAGGGGGCGTTGCCCATAAAAGCTGGTACCTACAGCAGAGCTGAAAGCTTCGCGTTTTCTCAACGATTAGCCTGAAATTAAAAAAGGTAGGTCTTAAATCTTCGTCCTGAGTAAGTTCATACCTAAATCAACTGTTAATTAGATTGACACTTTCTCACCTAAAGGGGTCTGGAAAAAAACAAAGGAAAATTGTGAAAAAATCTTAGTTGTCGCCGGGGATTCGAACCCAGGGCCACTAGCTTTAGCCACCAGTGCTCTAACCACTGAGCTGCTACGACAACCCTCAACTTTCAAGACCTTCACATTTTTCTTTTATACATGTACTGCTTGCTGCAGTCTCGTACTCAACAGACCACCAATTATGTGTCGTCAGAACACCTTTTCGGTGTCGACCGGAAACACCTCCCCCTCCAGAGAGGAGCCATAATTTGTGGATTAAAAAGGCTTTAACATCACAATTATCAAGTTCTGCATTTTTTTCCAGACCCCTTTAGGTGAGAAAGTGTCAATCTAGTTTTTATGAAGGGTCAGAACTTGATAACTGTTAACTGTTGGTATTCTCAAAAATCGGAGCGTGACACAGACAAACAGATAGGACGACTACTATAACCCTCTCGCGCATGCGCGCTGAGGGTTAATAATAGGGCCAGTATTACAAGTACCTAATTGTCCTTCTTCTAAGTATCAGGTATGTGTGTAATAGGATGATTTTTCCAGTCAAGTTTCCATTGAGGTGGATTATTTCACTAGGGGAAATTCTGGCTAAGGTAATGAAAATAAAGAAGTGTGTGTTAATTGCCAGAGCTTGTTGTGCCCCTGTGGTCTTCATCCAGGGGTCGCGTGAGTGAAGATGAGTTGTTTGAAATTATTCTAGCCATTCATACGAACTCAATTCCTATGATACTCAGTGTACTACTGCATAACCGCAAGTATTTATTTACTGAAGGCCAGCTATTTGTGCGCTAAATGAAGGACGGATCCTCCGATTACAGCCATTGTCTGAAGCAAACTCATCCTCTCCCTCCCCCTCCCCCTCCATACACACGCACTTAGAGTTGTATAGCACAGAGTGGATTGATGTATGAAAACACACACACACACACACCTTTACAGAACAAGTGATGTAGACTGCAGCCATCTTGCACCACCGCCTGCCTCAGTGAAGGTATTTCCTTCTTTCTGTGCAAGTATAAACTCTTATTTCTGACTTCAGCATATTAGGACTCACAAACAACCCTCATCTGTTGCTGGCCAGCCCTCCCTTAGCTGTTGCTGAGTTGTTCCAATATTTGGATATTTAGATGAGTTGTTGCCATGTACGCCCACCAGTGCACAGGTCCACTCTCTGATGTGGCCTGTACCCGGATGACCTCAGCCGTGGCGAAGTGGAGGAAACAGCTGCTGTCAGCCAGCGCTATGGGAATTATGTAATGAGCATGCCCAGTCCATATTAGCACCTATTGTCATCATGCTGATGAGAGGATATTCACAGGAGAAGAGTATGAATATATGCAGCCCCGGGATGAGGGTAGACTGGGAGGTGGAGAGTTCACCCGATAAAGTCCACACACTTAGTACTCTACATTGTGTGGAGTTGTGGGGATGAATGATGTTGTGAGGAAGGAATTAGAGTAGAGGTGTGATCTAGAGATAGGGCCGGCTAGTAGTGTTTACCAGAGGCTATACTCTCTCTCTCTCTCTCTTTTTTTTTTTTTTTTTTTTTTTTTTTTTTTTCCTCCCCCTTTTTCCTTTTCTGTTCTTTTTATTTATTTATTTTTTATATGGTAGGTGAGATGATTTGTAATTTGTGACCTTCTCAAAAGGTAGAATGAAATCAACATTGAATGTTTGCTTTTATGAAGAAGACTGTTAGCCTAAATAGGCAATCTATCTAAGACCAGCAGCTCAAATGTATCTTGTGCAAGTCATAGTTGGATTGCATTCACAGCTAGCTCAAGAATACGTCATTGTAGTCATGCAAACACACATACATACTATTTTAAGTTTTGTTTGGTGACTGGGGTAATGTCTATCAATTGCTTAATTTCAAAGTTTTGTATTATGACTTGGTAAGAACAAAGAAAGACCATTTTAAAATCTTCACTGTGGACTAAGAGCAATAGAATTGTATTATGTAACTTTTCCATCTAACAAGTGATGTCATAGTACTTCAGGAGGAGGAGACTGATGCCCATTAGCAGCTGTTTATTATTTTGTGACACATCTTAATGGCCGTTGCTATGGTAACATGTGATGTTGTGTGGACATATCCCAGCTCTAGAAGATCACACAGACTAATGCTTTTGCATTTCCCCTTTCTTCCTCCCCCTCCCCTCCTCCCCTCCTCCCCTCCTCTGATAATTCTCCTCTCATGTCTGGTTCTGATATTCTTGTGGTTGATAGTATGCAAGTAAAATAATGGACTCACATTTTTAAAATAAGAAAATGGAATTCCCTCGCATGAGAGGATGCTGTAATCCATCCTTCCAGTGACAGAAACTTACACAATTTTCTCACAAACACACACACGCACACACACAACAATGGCTGTCTTAAAATAGAGCTCGTGTGTGTTATCATACTGAAAGAGCCTGTGGGGTTTGTCAATCAGTTATGAGGTTACCTAAACACTCAGTAAGTCACGTTGAGTGACGTTACATGTGCTTATGTGTGTGTAGGTGGATGTGTATCAAAGACTGCATAGCACGAGTAATTGCCGGGGAATACCGGATTAATCCATGGGGTGGGGTCCCATGCAGTAGGAGGCTGTTAATGCATGGGGTGGGGTCCCATGTAGTAGGTGGCTATTTTGCTTGCATTGAAAGGAATTTTCTTTCTTTCACATTTCACAAGACTAGGACAGTTAGAAAGGGGGGTGGGTGCTTGGTATCTATGGAAGTGTTCAGGTGGGTGGATGGTGGGAGTGTTTATATGTGGTTTGCTGGTTCCAGGACATAATAATTTCCTCTAGAGACACAAGTGTGGTTGTTTGTGTTATCCAGAAGAGAAGTGTGAGGTTGGTTGTCTGTTACCATATCACAGAGGAAGTTAGCAGAGTTGGCTCATTTAAATCATCCATAATGTTCATATAGCACTGGCACTATCTCCTGGATCAAGTGCTTGAGTTTACCCTTTCTCTATACACTCTTATCAACCCCCCCCCCCCCCCCCCCTCTCCTCCTCCCTCCATTCCAGTGTTCCATGTTATTGTTGGTTTTGGTCTGACTTTTGTTCCACTCTCAGGTCACATGTTGTGGTCATAACTCGAAGGCCATAGCACTAGCGACTGATGGTCAGTGATCATAGTTCTCACTCGTGTCTGAGTTGTATAGCACTAGTGACTGATGGTCAGTGATCATAGTTCTCACTCGTGTCTGAGTTGTATAGCACTAGTGACTGATGGTCAGTGAT
>WLWD01005576.1_pt1 | contig 22947 bp, 7 predicted proteins | sample 6712731 | NCBI WGS metagenome assembly WLWD01 (sample SAMN12718690, study PRJNA576275) | sponge metagenome | isolation source: marine sponge | host: Mycale hentscheli | place: New Zealand: South Island, Marlborough, Capsize Point | collected 2014-11-01
CCTCTGGGTGGAGTCACTCGCTGAATTTTCTGGCCCCACAGCTACCAAGCTATTTCAATATAATCTCAGACCAAAAGAACGAGCAATATTTATTAGTTATTTTAATCAGGCAACAATATAGCTCGAGCAATGATAATGGTACATAGAAACACTGTCTTCATAAGAGAAGATGCTAAACTAGCCAGAAACACTCACTGGTATACATATTCAACGTGAAATTTAACTTCTTTGAACTTGGTAATTTTATTTACTCATGTGATTGTGACGTGATGCTATAGGGGACGTAACCCACAAAAGCTGGTACCTACGCGGTGGTGAAAGCTTCGCATTTTCTCAACAATTAGCCCGAAATAAAAAAAAACAACAGCACAATGAATGGTCCTAATCTTCGTTCTGAGTAAGTTCATACCTAAATCAACAGTTAATTGTTAGTAATCTCCAATATCAGAGCGTGACAGACGAGACGACTACTATAACTCTCTTGCACATACAAGCTGAGGCTTAATAAGCATTTTTGAGCTCATGATACAAGTGTCCCACATCTCCTTCAATGCTATCACAAATCATGGCGTTCATCTTGTATGAGTTTATCTCTATCACAAGAATTTAACCTCGTGACTTACTTGATTATTAAATAACTTCCGTCGTCCCCCCCCCAACCACACCCCCAATAGCTCGCCCGAACAGCTAGTACAATATTTTAAGGAGTATGAATGAACAACATTCAGTATGGAGTTACTACTATATCTCATGGAACTTTCATTCTTAGCCCTCACCACGTGTGTGCAAAAGGATTACAATACTTGTGTTCTGTCCGTTTGTCTGTCATGCTCAATTACTACACTTAATTGTTAATTTAGGTATGAGCTAATTCAAAGCAACCATTTAAGACCTTTTATGGTGCCATTTTGAAATTTCAGGCTGAGAAACACGAAGCTGTCAGCTCTGCATCAGTACTAGCTTTTGTGGGTTTTTCCCCCTATCATTACGTCATAATTACTTGAGCAAATAATTTCTTGCTGTCCATCATGGTTTGGCTTTGTACTGTAAAGTTAACGAGTGCTGGAATTGGAGTTACGAGGGTCAAAATACAAAATGACATACGTACGTCCACACATATTTTCAAACAAACAAATATCCCCGATTTTCAATTGTGTTACCCCTGATAGTGTCTCACTCTCTTCGCTCGCTCGCCAATTATATATATATGTGACCGTCTACGGGAATACCGGGCACAACGCGGCGTGCGTAATATCGAGAAAAGATCGATAGATTTCTTAAAAATGTATTGTTTCAAGCCGACGGTAGGGAACGGTTAGGTCTATTATAGCGGGAACGACTTAAGCTACGACGATAAAACTTGGAGAGCTCAATATCTGGACGCCGACAACTCCGTAAGTGCAAAAAAAAATTTTTCGAAGGGTGCCGCGTTGTGCCTGGTTTTCCTATAGACGGTCACATATACATATATATATATATATATATATGTGACCGGTTTTGGGAAAATCGGCCTAAACGCGGCATCTAAAGTTTTCTAGTTTATTCTACCAGTAGGCTGCACGGGGCCTTGGGATGCCTTCCTCCTAATTTGGAAGCTGTAGCACAAGCCGTCTTCGCACTACAACACTTCAGTATTTTTGCTAAACTTATTATTGCTGATTTCGAAAAAAAAACGCCGGGTAAAGGCGTTGCTAGGTCAGGGGGCGTGCCTTGTGTCCGTATACTATTACTGCGTGTCTCCGGGACACTGTGGAATGAACCGGTTACAGGCGGATTGAAAGAAGTCTAAAAGGCTTAATGCAGGGCTCCATAAGAAACTATGATGGCGAGAATTGCGTGAGTACGTGAATTGTGTAGAATAGTAAGTGAATTAGTTAGCTACAGTTTTTTCCCCGCTGTTAGTGAAAAGCCCGCCAATAATTTCTTAGCAACTCTCCGTGCACGAGTCCAACCGGCTAGTGTTTCTAGCCTCCTAGTGTGAGTTCTAGAGCACGCCAGAGCTTACAACTGCGTCATAAGCTAGAGCTAGCTGGTGTCTATCCATTTCTGCCATAAAAAATTTTTCGAAAAAAATCTACCCATAAGGCTTTACCCGGGGATACTGAAAAAAAATTGTTTGCCGCGTTTAGGCCGATTTTCCCAAAACCGGTCACATATGTTGTTAACCTTCAGTGTTACATTTTGTAGCTCTAGGTTAACATTGAAAATGGATACTGGTAAATGTCTCTGGCCTTTTAGCTTCTTTGCTTATGAAGACAGCTTTTACATATACTGTTTTCATTGCTCAAGCTATATTGATACCTAATTAGAATAGCCAATAAATCATTCATTTGGTCCTGAGATGATTTTGTAAATAGCTTGCTAGTGTATAGTGGCGCTTGTGGGCCTCCCTCAGTGAAGCTCATGAGTTCCTCCTTCAGGCTCACACAATGGTGACAGCAATTAAGCTGCTGCCACCAGAATCAGTATGCCTTCCCCTCAACAGCCCCCCCTCGAAAGGTGGACTCAGGATTATACTAGTTTAATCTAACGAGATCAGATGGCACAAATGGCAGCTGAGAACTGACAGACTGCACACACAAAACACGAAGTCTTATATGCACAGCCCGGACAACACAACAATGAACAACAAGATGTAGACACACACAGGTGACATGACTTTAAAAATTAACTAAGTCCCATAACCGAAAATACATGTAACTGAATCCAAAACAAGCACAAACATATAATGTTCAATTCATAGTTCCTGGAATGTGGGCGGCCCCACCAATTTAGTTGGGATGTCGTCCCACAGCGCTGAAGGTTCGCACTTATGGTGCTTCATTATGCCAGTGAACTAAAACACACACTTTATTGCACAATCTAATTGTAAGCCATATATCATCTCTAATATTATATACTTCGTTTGATCTGGTTTTATAAATGCATTTACAGGGAGTTTTAACTTCACACACATACTTGCTTAATAAATTGTAGAGTTGGTAATTATTGTGGACTTATTAGTAATAGGGTTTAATGAGCTAACTCTAATGGAGTTCAGTATGGAGTAGATATCTCACAGAATATCATTAAGATATGTGTGACTGTGAACTATAACAATTATGTGATAGGTGTTTTCTCTAATTAAAGCACTTTATTACACAATCTACACCATAATTGAGTGAACTCATATATATTGTAATTGTTTAATCTCATATATTAACACATTAGAATACAGAGAGGTTGGTTGTTTCCAACCATAGTGGGCTGAGTATCCTTATAGCTGCCTAGTAGATGACTTTTGCTGTTCATGATGGTTCTACTGGTTACCATGACCATAAAGAGATGGATGTGTTTGTTGGTTTAACTTCCCCCTCCAATCCCCAATACTCAGGGGTTCATTTTGGAATTAATCTAGGGAGGGGGGGGGGGGGCAAGGCTGAGCTTTCACTATCTTAGGGGTCATAACTTTTGTACATAATTAAGATAGTAGAGGACTTGTGATTTAATCATTTACAATCTTCATCATTCACATTTTAACTTTGCTTTTTTGCTTACGAAAGTTTAAAATATTTCAAGGGGGGACGAAACGCCTTCAAGGGAGGGGAGAGGGCGAGCACCACCCTGGCTCCCCCTAAATGAACCCCTGAATACCCACATGCTAAATATATGTCCACATTTTGTTATGAAAGTGGGTATAGTAATTACTGAGTATAAGAATTTCTGAATCACACGAGCATTCAATATTCTCCCATACTGAACGCTGCATGATGAATGCTCCAATGTGCCCACATGTAGTTCTTGAGCACAACCAATTTAAACCATTTTTACTTTGATGCACAAGTCTTCCCCCCACTTTTCCCTCAACTCCCCATACCCCCTCCCCCCCCCCCACTCCAGAAAGAGAAAATAAGATATATGATTTATGAGTCGATTTGATATGATTTTTTTTTTGTTTATCCGTTTGTAATTTACAGCATGTGTACACATCTAAATCTGTGTAGCCCCACCCTCAAACACTGACAACCCTCCTTCCCCTTGCCCAATTCCTGTTCCTACGTCCAACACTGAATACATGGAGAAGAACGGCTATAGTTGGGGAGGGAAGGGGGGGAAGAACTCTGTTTGAGAGGGAAATTTTTCAGTTTCCCCCTCCATTTTTCTGTATCAAACTCTGCTACATGAGAGTATTCATACTGATCAACATTTAATCAATCACAGCATGATGTTACAACTCACTGTAATCTAATTACTATAATTATTAACTTTCAAAATTTCTGAGGAAGGGAGGTTCCATCTTGGGGAGGCGGAGGTTAGGTTTCTATCTACTCTACAGTGTGTATGAAACCCAGACAACTATAAACACATGATTATCAGTCTTTTTTTGTTTATGTGTTTGTTTGTTTGTTGTTTTTATTTTGTTATTTTAGATTTAGAGGAGGTCAAGTGAAGTTTCTCTAGGAGAAGATGGCATGATAAGGTTGTTCATTATGAAGTCTACGGAAAATTCCTAGACACTACACTTCTAACTTTGATGACGGATAGCAGAATGTCTGATCATAATGCTGGAGAAAAATATTTGTTGTTTTGTGTGAATTATTAATTTACACATTCATCATGTTTTTTTATTATTTTGTATCCTGAGAAAAGAATATTGCACCTTCGTTACATTGTACACTCACCTACTCCTTTAATTCCTGAATTATTTCATGGCGTATTCATCATTCCATACATTATAGTTTATGTATTCATCCTTAAAATTTGAGACATTGTTAAATGCTAGATATTGAAATGAGAATTTCTGCTAAAGATCAATAAGAAAGCAGCATCAAAAGTATTGTACTTTTGTCATAAGCTTTATGTACAGTATCCTTATGGTGTGTCGAGGTCTGGTGCCAAAAGCTAAAAGTAATGACCTTTGTTTCATGGAACAGTGGTAGACTTCAGAATAGGATAAAATTTCCCCTGATATCTTCAAAGAAAAAAACATGCTAAGAAAGCCAGTCAAGTGAAGAAGTGTGCAGAGTATAGATCTAAACTAACTAGTTATAGAAATGTTGGGCACAGTTAGTCCCTCTACCCTGAAATATTCATTACAGAATTTGAAAGGAAAATACTTTTAGCCACCAGAGAAAAGCAACTTAAGTTTGTTGTGTTGCTGTTACAGTTACAGCAAGGAAATGTAGAAGCAGTCATAGAGTGGGATTTTTAAAAAAATTTGCCTGACTTGGGAAACTCAGGCTGTCGTTATTTGTACTACTAATAATCTAATTGTACACTTAAATAAAAATATAGTCCATGTGAAGGTTGACCTGTATCACAACATACATAGGAAAATGTATATGTGAGTAGTTCATTGTTTAACTCTAAGATTGTATAATCCACAAACGTATAATCTAGGCACCAGAATACAAAATTATTTTACATTAGTATGTGTAAGGAAAACAAATTATCATAGTCTGGATTTCAAGTACAATAATATAACAGATATTAAGGAAGAATTGAACCAGGGATAATGAAAGAGTCAAAATTAGCTGTTATTAAGGGTATTACTTCAGTGATATGAGTGATTTAGTGATACTTGTGTGTCAGTAACGACAACGATAATGTTTTTATTCATGAATAATTAATGAGCTGAACAGAGTTGGTAAAGCATTTATATTACTTGAATGGGAAATGTTTAAGTTTAATCTGCACTATTTGAAAAAGTATAATTGAGATCACATGTCAGATTTGAATGAGTGATCACAGCTTTGCAGTGAACCACACCATAAAACCTTAATGGACAAGTAACTTAAAGGATTCTTGGATTGTTTTATTACCATTTCTATTATCTTCTTTCTTAGTACTATTTATTTTCCCAAAGTCTTGCCCAGTCCATCCCCTACTCTATAAAAACTAAACAATGCATCACATGTCTGTAGTTAAAAAAGCATATTCACCTACAGTAGCTAACCATAATTTACTACATATCATGATAGAAGAAAACAAGAGAAGCAGGAGAACGCAATGGTCAAGAGAAAAAAATATAGTAGCATGTGAGAAAAGGCTGAGTTGTGTAACTTATTCAATGAAGTAGTGAAAGAAAAATACACAGAAATGACAGAGATACTGAGGAGCAGGAGAGATTGACAAAGGAGAAGGGAATTCCTGAGTTAAAGAGAGGAATAAGAAAAACTGAAATATCTCAGGAAGAAAAAGACAACAGGAGAGGAAAAATGGTTGATAATACATTATACTATTGCATTTCTAACTTGCAAATATTAGTAAATCAAGTGCCATGGTGTGGCGGGGTACTTGCAGTTCATAATAATTAATTATATTTTCAAGATTACCCAGCATGTATACTATGCCTCACAATCAATTATAGTATTTTTATGGTTTGCAGCTATTGTGCATATATAATTTGCTGGAAATCTTTCAGCAGTGGGAAACTCTGCAAAATTGCAAATATTTAATTTCACACTTGCGAAAAATAAAATTGGACCATCATTTAATCATCTGACTGCATCATGAACTGGGCATATTAAGCTTTCCATTTCGAGAACCAATTTCTTCATTCGTCATTCAACCCTTGAATCAGAATGTCTGCCTCAGACTTCCATCCTGTAAGATTCATGTTAGCGTTTGCTGCCAATTTCTTGAAGTACAAAAGTTAGGCAAGAACCATTACCCGAATTTCATAGAAATTATTAATAAGCTTAGTAGTAGCTATTACTGTTGCTACTGAATTCAGTGAAAAAAAACTTCCAAGATATTTTGAATTCCCCACTGTTGACAGAAAGCCAGGAAGTTTTTGGGGCAAAAAGAAAAACTATGTAATTATTTTGATGTGAATTTTGACACAAAACGGCCCTTAAAGTGTACTTTTTGTTCCAACAGACTAATCACTTTCTATACACAACTGCTTTTAATTGACAAGTACAGTTTTGTAGTCATTTTTGTGAATAGACTTACAGAAGCAATAGCTAATTTAGGTTTGTTTTCAAGGCTTAGATAGTGTATGTAACTTGTGAAAGCTCAAAAAAGTATCTTGTTCATACTGTACTGTTTTCTCGGAAGTTAAACTAGAATTTACCTTAAGTCACTTTTCCATTTGTTATTTTTAGCATTTCTGGTGATACTCAAGGACCACACCTGTTTATTATCTGCCTTCATCACAGCTGTTGTGTTAGTCTTCAACTTCTCTGGTCCACAACTCTGGCTTGATGTGTGTCTACTATTAGAGTCTTAGTCACACCCACTTCCTGTACTGCCAAAACTTAATAGAATGCACCCCTCACACTCTAGCATAATTTTTCACTGCTGTTTATAGTTGAAATGCTTCCCTGCCGTTGTGAACTCCTAATCCATGATCTGCTATCATCCTCAGATATTACTTTTCTCTAAAATAAGAACATGATAGTCTTGCTCCTTTTGTCAACAGAAACAACTGACATTGTGTGCATATTTGCAAACAGTTAGCAGTAAATGGAACTAGAACAATTCCTGTCATAAATTTGTGACAACTGTATTCATTCACATACGTGTATAGTCACGGATTTGTGATTCCTTTTATGGTACATTATGCCCGTCACGAATTCACAACTACACTCTGCTAAGGGTTAATATTGAACAAACTAAAGCAACCTAGCCATCGATGTTTAAATTGATCTGCCTGATCAGCATAAAAACAGTGTGCAGATCTATCATAAGAATGTATAATAATATTACATAAATAATAGTTATATTTACACTATCTACATAATTATAGGTTTATGGCAATGTGCATATGTTGCTGTCAGGAATGTTTCCTGACGTCAGGTACTGAACTTAATTATATGGAATTGTGTGACCAGTAAAAAATGATGTTATATTGAATGAGAAGAACAATATAAAATACTGCATTAAGTAATCATGTTGCTGTTATTATGCTACTGCTATTGCTTTGCAGTCCTGTTATGGTTATTAAGTAAATTCAAACACTATTGTGACTAAAAACATTATGTGAATTGTTAACATAAATAGCACTCCCAATGTGATCACCATAAAAATTAAATATTATGACAAACAGAATGCAAATCATGATACTTACCTACTGAAACTATAATGTATGAATGATAATTTTCATTCATACGTGTCGAAAAAATAACAACAAAAACAACAAAGATTAGTATGTTGATTATGCCCATCAGTAAAACATCCTTAAATTGAGCTAAGCCAAAAAATGAAGAAGGTCTCTAAAAATATTAGAAATTCAAAGCACTAATTTAAAGACTAAATGGAAAAAAAAAGTATATTTTCTTAATGTATGATTTAGTTCTTGAAATAATCAGTGCATTTGATTTCTGTAAACTAGCTAATATATAATTATCTTGTCAATAGAGTAGCAAATTTTTTCATTAGCTGCAGATTTTAATTAAACTTTATTCCATTCTAAAGAGCTGAATTGTTTTGTAGCAAATGTCATGGTTACATGCAAAATACATATAAAATGAACATTTCTAAATCAGAGGAGTCAAAAGAAAAGCATATTTCAAGTGTGAACATTTTCAGTTGTCCCCAATTAATTGAACCAGGATCCTTTTAGCAAAGAGTGCTCTGATCCCATTTCTAACTCAAACAGGTCAAAGAAAAAGCAAAAATAATGTGAAAGCCCTCAGTTGTGGCCAGGGGATCGAATCCAGAACATCTGGCTTTTGTCATCTGTGCTCTAACCATTGCACTACAACAACCCACGATGTCCAAGACATTCACATTTAACCTTTATATTGTTGAGTAGTACAGTTCCTTTCCGGGAGGGAGAGGTGTTTCTGGTCAATCTGACCACCGGTGTCCTGTTGATTATGACACTGCAGCAAGCGGTATAAAGGTAAAATGTGGATGTCTTGGAGGTTGTGTATTGTTGTACACAGTGGCTATCACATTGGTAGCTAAAGACAGGGCTCCTGGATTTGATTCCTTGGCCACGACTGAGATTAATGTCAGAACTTGATAAAATACATTGTATGTTCTATCTTATGTTTATTGTGTCAGTTTGAAGAGCACATTTCTCTATCACAAGTGCTAAAGCATAGGAGATAATTTATATTGTTTGCTTGGTAGAATGCAGCCACAATTAGCCAAATGGAAGTCCACATAATAGTTAGAGTGTGGTACCTTGAAATCTGTGGGATTTCCGGTACCACACTCCAATTTATTAGAACAGAAGGTGCTAAAATTGTACTACAGTGATGGAACTGAAGTAACTAGCTAACTAGTATATACCATATTGCGACCCCTGATTGTAAGCTTATGATGTGGAAGAATTATTGTACAACAACAAAAAACAACAACAAAAGAATGCTTGATTTTAAACACACTCATACATGCTATATTCTTCCTGCATTCTCATTGTTAATGAAACCTTGGCTCAAGGTTCACTGAGGCAAGATAAGGGGACAATATTCGGTATACTTGTTAGTTCAGTTCTACCACTGTAGTACAGTTGTAGCACATCCTTTGGTTCTAAAAAGTTTGAGTGTACACTATGGAAATTTGCAGGATATATAAACTACTTAAAAGGTGCCAGGCTGTTGAATCAGAATTTGTCAGAGATTCACAAAGGCATTAAAAAAAACACCTAAGGTTATTTTCAAAACTATATTTCTTGGCAATAAACCCGATAAGTGTTTTCTAAGTGCTGCCAGGCGTGATTCTAAGTGAATTCGATGGACCAATCACATTGCACGTTATGTTCTAAATGAAAATATTTTATGATAGCTAAATCAAATTGTGCCTCCCTAAGGTATTTAATGTCTTACCTAAGATACAATATTGTTGGCCTGGACAGCAATTATTGTATTGCTGGCAGAGGGAATCACAGTAGCATGTAAGCTGAGAGCCAGTACAATAAGTTCCTGTGTATGAACTGTTGCAGCATGTTAAACAAGAACCTGCTCCTACTACCTGAGACTCTGTAGTGCAGTATCACAAGTAAATTGACAAGGTGAACAAAATAAAGCTTGCTGTACTATATAAACTCACTTTTAAAGCACAAAAGCATAGCCATGGACACTACAACAATGATGAAATTATTACCCAACGCCATTATTGTTACTCCTCTTTGACAAGTATCACTAAGTAGCAGTAGCTCAATGCTTGTTTAGGAATCTCAGGAGTTCGTTAAAAATTGTCTTGTTCGCATTGTTATGGACGTGCAAATTTCTAACATCGATTATAACCCACCCACCCCCCCAACCCCCCCTCCAACCCCTCCCTCAGTTAGTGTCCTCCCAGACATTAAATGTCCCTTCCCCTCCTCTTCCCATAACAACCTGGGCATTACTATTCCACGGTTAATGTCCTCCCAGACATTAAATGCCCTTTGCCCTCCCCTTCCTCTAACCTGGGCGCTTACTACGCGCTCGTCCCCGTTTTGGCTTTAACTTTGACGGTTGAGTAAGGACATTTGTGAGATAACTATGTACCGTGTAGAATACAAATTATAACTAAATTGAAAAAAAACTGCGATAATAACTAAATTTGGAAAAAAATATAGCTGACAATAATTGAATTGGAGTATGGTAAATGAACTAGAATTATAGCTATAACTAAAACTTCTTTACTAAAAACTACACTACACACTGCTTCCACTAAATCTCACCTGTTAGTTTTAATTTTTGGGTTTACTGAATATCCAATTCTTGAGATTTAGAACAATAAGTGAGGCAGATATTTCTGGTACTGTATAAAAACAATGGAAGTAGAAAAAGTTTTATTGATCATCACCTTATAATTAATGCATTAATACTGAATGATATTGTAGGAGATAAATGCTATAATAATGTAATTATGGTTCATATTCAACATATGCACTCAGCATGCAAGGATGCACAGAGGGAGAAGACAGTATTCACTAATGAATAGTGGCCCACTTATGAGAGAGGACAGAATTCACTATGACACCAGAAACCAAGCCGCTAACTTGCAAGTTTAAAGCTATGGTGGCTAAAGTAAGCAAGTTATTTTGCTAACACTGTTACTCCCATTACAGCTTATTGTAATAACATGTTTCATGTAAACTATCTCATACTGCATCCCCATGCTGCAGTTTATTACTATGTTTTGCAGTAATTTTAATTCCTTAGTAGCATCATTAATTGTGACATTCAAACACAACCCTTCTGGACTACTATCATATGTGAAATATCAGGAAAAATGTGAACAATGCTAAGCTTTAAAATGAAAACATGTTTTTCAAATACATGTAATTATGATATTATAACATGTAAATTTTTTTATAAACTCTTCATTATTATGATAGTAATAGCATAAGGTAAGGTGACGGCTTCTAATTGCACAAACATGTTTTCTATGATTTGAGGGTGCTTTTAGTAGTAATGATTACATTGTTTACATCTAACTATGTACACTTTAAGTAAACTATTTAGCGGAAATATAATAACTACACATTCTTGCAGTTGTTGGGAAATGACAATTTTGGGAAAATTTGTAACTATCTTATATCAATTTTTTAAAAGGTGTCAATTGATTTGATTCTTATTTTTCAAGAGTTTTATTATGACATTTTAAAAAACTTTAGCATCTGCAATACAAAGCTCTCCAAACAAAATTATAATTATAATATTGCAATTATAATAAGCTCGAAGTAAAGACTGATAAAGGCTCATGAATGTCACAAGGCGCACAACACTGTGCAGTAATTCTTTAGAACTTCTTGTTGATGTTTTTCAAGTCACAAAATGTTATGGCGGCAAATAGTTACTATGGTGGTATTGAACCCTTTACCAGACGTGATTTAAAAATTCTCGGCATTAGTAGCTACGAGTATTTGTTGTCAAAAACTACTGAACTCAGATAGTCAGAATGCTATATTAGAGACTACAGATAAAGCTATTACTCAGAAAATTGAGGTAAGAACGTAGTTCTGTAACGTTTGCGCGCTTAATTGACTTGGATTCACATGACTAAATTGCTTCCGGTTAAGTACTAAAAATGCATTCCACATTTACCGGCCGAGCGGTGAAGGAAAGGGTATGGTCACCATCCCTACAACGTTTCGTCCAATTGGAATGAAATTAATGTATTTGTTTTCTGCCTGCTAGGGTGCCCCCCGTTAAATTTAAAGCATTCGGCTTAATTGGCTTTTGCAGAAGTTTGTTAAAAGTAGGCTAAACAAGCATTGTGATCATCAAAAAATAGAGAAAGCAAGAAAAGGACATGCTAGCCCTAAGAAAAGCCCTTAAGGCTGTAATATAAAGAAACTTCTGAGACAGTTAGAAGTGTGACACTTAATCCCAATAGTTTCCTAATGGAGCTTTATAAATATCTTGAAGAAATACTTTAATATCCTTTTTTTTATTTCATTTTATACAAATGTGCTGAAAAGGTAGATAAAATTTTCTTTTATCCAGACAATGGAAAAAGCAATATTAATATTTCAAGGTCCAACACTTTGCATGTCAGAGAGAATTACAGTAACAATATGTAATGCAAAAATGTAGTTTATAAGCTGAAATTTACCAAGTATATTTTGGATAGTTACCAACTATCATTAGCTATTATATAGCTAGTTTTGTGTGAATGGTATGTTTTGATTTAACCTTTGATTGGTCATTACAATAGCCATGTGGGCACAATCTATGGGCAGACTGTCTATGACAGTCATAATATCAATGCTTTTTGTTAATGTGTTTATGTGTATTTCTAGGTAACTTTGGAATCAAAGCACAAAGTTTAAAACCATTAGTACAGTTGAATAAAATATACCAACTTATGCATTTTCAGCATGTGATGTACACGCATATGACCATCCTATCAACATCTTGTGACAATTGTTTTTGTTTTTATTGGCCAGTAAAGTAAATATTATGATTCACTTAGCGATAACGTGTTGTCTTAGAGTCTTTTAAGTTTTTGTTTACTAGATAGAATTAATGACATTGCACTCTACATAGCAAAGTAATGTTTTGTTTATGTTGTTACTTTACTGGCCAATAGAAACAAAAACAATTGTCACAAGATGTTGACAGGATGGTCATATGCTTAATCTTGCTATTCAGGTATCACATGAACATTAATCTTCAAGCTTCAACACTTAATTAACAACAACGATGATGAGGAAAATTATTAATTAGAATGGTTGAGTAAGAATAGTGAACAAATTTAATAAGAGTACGCAAAAGTCCAATTTATAATTTCTCTATAAAATGTATATGTTCAATGGAAAAGAATTGATTAAAACTCTGCAAACACAAGAACAATAATTACTGAAAAAAGTCATATAACTTGATGTTTATAGTGAATACATCTCTCAATTTTCAAGTAGCAATTGTATCTGTTTTACTGAATGTGTTTCCTTGCACACTTTGTTCTGATCCTTCAGATGTTTTATTTGCCTTTTTTTTCTTGTCAACCACTGCATACATATCAGATATATTACCAGAAGTAGTTTCAGCTGCTTTTCCTATTGGCTTTCTTTTGGCTTTTTTATCTACTACTGCATAGAGATCAGTTACTGTCGAACCACTTCCTGCTGAATCTTGTGGCTTTATTTTCCCTTTTGCTTTTTTATCTACTGTGGCATACATTTCAGATATATTCGAGGGGTTAAATATATCATCGCTCAGTTTTGTTTCCTTTTTCTTACTTCTGTCAACTACTGAGTACAGTTTAGAAGTATCTTCATCACACGAAACTTTGTGAATTTCTGCACTGCTATTATTTTGGCCTTCATTATCTGCATAAGTATCAAGTTCATTTTTTTCATTTGAAATTGCAATAATATTTTCATTTTTATTAATAGTGGACATTGATGCAGAAAAATTCTTCTGAACCTTAAATTGAATTATTTGACATAATTTTGTCCGAAGACTTACAGTTAGTACAATAACTATTAAAATGAAAATCACTACCATAACAATTGTTATTGAACTGGCAACAATTACTGCTGTACTAGTTGACGTTGTAAGTTTTGTTGTATAGTAAATTGCACTTCTACTTGTGGTTGACATTACGTCTGTATCCTGGGAAGTGATAGCACCAGTGCACCACATTGAAGCTGAAGCTATAGAATTTGGATTACCCCCTATATAAATAATACACAAGAACAAGTGCTAGATATATTTTGAACCAGTGATAAATTACAAGAAACTGAGGTGAAAACTTTTCAAAATGTAAAGTTTTGATATTTGAAGGACCTTGAGTGGCATCATCATTTATACCGATGATTAAAAGCATACTAATGCAACAAAACTAACAGAAACTCTTCAGTGCCAACACAAGATAAATTTAGCAGATTTAAGTGTAATTTAATTATAAAAGTTGATTATCCTAACTATCTATACTTTTATATAGATGGCTCAACAATGGTAATGATAATAAGTCAATTTTAATAAATTGATCATTACTTACTTGATAAAATATTAATTTGAGCTTCTTCAATAGTTCCATCGCTATTGGAAACTCTGCATCTATAAATTCCCAATGGTCCAGTAACATTACCTTTCTTAACTAATCTTACTTCTCTTGCAAATCCTATACGAACAAATGTGTCGTTTTCAGTGCTGTCTTGATTTGCGATTACTTTAGAATTGTTTGCATAAAACCAGTCACCAATGGGACCATTATTAGTATCATTATTTCTGCAGCAATTGTTGTTTACATAAGAAGTATTACACACAAGAGCATTTCCAGGGAGGCCACTTCTTGAATCTTTGCCTATGTCTTCAATTAGAACCGTGTCTCCATCACAATATATTTTACCGCTTAAGTTGAAAAACAGACCATTTTTTGGTAGATCTATAAGTTCATAATGTTTATGTAGATATATTTCATTCATTACAACATACCGTGTCACCTTAACCTATATTCATTTGCTTGCTAATTTAGATTTATAAAAAAATACTAAAAAAACATCAAAGCCAACTTAACATCTTTTTTCTCATTGCCATTTGATATAAATGTATTGAAAAGGCAACACTGTAAAAAATGGGGTGTTCCACTACACCTTTAATGGGGTGTAGTGGAACACTTCGGTATTGTGGGGTGTTGTGCTACACTCTGAAGTGTTTGGTAACACTGTGGAGTGTAGCATGACACCCTTATAAGCATAGTGACTTTACTACACTTCTGTGGAGTGTATCAGTACGCCCATGCAGACTTGCTACTTTAAGAGGTGTTCAACTACTGACACAGTGGTAGGAACTAGCTAGTGGGCTGACTACAACTTTGGCCAGTTTGTTGATGGAAATAATTATTGAATATTTACAGTTAATGTGCATATCTTTGTGCTGGTCTTATGTGGTTCACAATTTAGTGGGCAAGATTCTATAAAACACACTTTATGTGTCATTGTGCAAGCTATATTAATAGTAGCTAGCTTTACTAATTTCAATTTAATGTTTTTATTCACAGCACTAACAACGAGGAAGCTGAAGAGCTTAAAGTTCTAATGAAGAATTTCAGGGCATGCTTGGTAGCTAAGTTTGAGAACAACACAGCTAAATATGTATATGTGGTTATTTCTAATAGTTATTAAAATTATATTGTTATGATGACATTAACCTTTAAGTAATGAGTCTCATTGGTTTCTTCTGCCAGAGATAGTCTTGGCTTTAAAAAAATAGGAGACAATTAAATAAAACCTGAGATTGCATTTCTGCTATGCAGCTTACATCTTAATGATATGGTAAAAGTGTCAACGCAATTCAAGAAAGTAAAAACAGCATTTGTCTTTGCACAAATCAACTTACCATAGTAATTGAAAAGGTGACGCTTTACCGAACCACTTTGAGAAGCCTTTTAAGATGAAGTAGTTGTAAACCCCTTTACCCAATTAATTGATTAGCACAGGTGCGTACAAAAACCCTTGAATATGAACTCGAAACAAACTATATATTAGTTGTAAGACGCTAGGATCATCCGTGCATTGGGTAAGAAGCTGTAAGCTTAGAATTTAAATCAACCGCTTTTGGTTTGTGTAGGCTTTACTCACTGTTCTGTCACTGGTGTTGCTACCAAAACTGAGTTCAGTAATCTAGCTTTTTTTTTTCTTTTTTCTTTTTTTAATTATATAATACAATACAATACAAAATAATATAAACTCAGTTACAGTCAAAAAGCAAATGAAATTAGATCAGTTTAGATGTGCTTCTGAGGTCACCAGGTCTACTGCAGCTGGTATTCTTACAGCATGTCCAATGGATGATCTGGCTCCTCGAATGGCTTGGATAGAGGACCGTAGAAGAGAAAAGGATAGGCGGCATCGTAACCATTGAAGACTACTGCTACAACTGTGTTCCCACTTATTGGCGAGCATGGACGCTAATTTTTTTATAGATATACTGGCTTCCTTTGCTATGCCACCGGTAGTAGAGTGCAACTGGTGTGAATGTGGCGTTTTCCACTACTCTAATTCTCTCCTCATATGCCCGTTTCTTGGCTTGTTCGTGCTATACACCATTTGCATGTCTGAATGTTTGTTGGAAGGGGCATAGGGGTTGATGAATACCCTTACATCAAAATATGTTATTTCGTGATTGCCGCCCCAAACACCGTTTGCTGCAATGTCGAGTATTGCTCCTGGCTGTGAGTTAGCAGTCGCACCATTCAGTTCTTCAAACACGGGCTGAAGGTCAGGCTCAATACATACATCCTTGCACACCTCAGTCAAGAGTGTTGCTGTCAAATTCCGTATTTCGTTGTGTCTGATGGATGGAAACCCCCCTTTGGGGCATGAAAGGGCATGCTCAACTGAGAAGACGGCCCCACATGCACATTTAGCTGGTAGCCTCCCAGGGGTCCAGCCATAGCGCAGTGCGACGGCGTCGTGAAATGCACCCTGTGTAGAGCGGGAGCACTGTCAGCCAGGTTTATGATCCTTTTTCCTTTGCTAGGTTCACTGCTCTCTTCTGGCTGGCAGATAGCAATTTCATGAGGTCTTCGGCATCCTTTGAGTTTTCTTCGAGTTGCTTAGCGATAATATCAAGTCCATATTCATTCGGCGAGACCCTTTACCAACCTAGAACCTCTACACTCGATTAGCGGTTGGTAAAGGGATTGGGTACATGAGACTAACTTTTCATTATGGCGGTTCGGTTAAATGAAGGTATCTCACTCAGCTTTCAAGAGTAAGTTAAAAGCTTTGCACCCCTTAAAAAAAGTAATGCCAATCTAGTAATACTCTCGTGATGTGGGAGAGGAGGACTGTCTAATAATTCTGTACATTAGTTTCGTAAGTAGTTTGAGACAAATAGTGTGTACAAGGTGCCTGTTTAGTTTGCCAGTATGTAAAGTCTGACAAAAAATGGAAACTGGTTGTTTGCTATGTAAACTTGACATATATATCTTAGAGTCATCTTCAGTGGTTTCACAAGACAGCTGCATTAGGCTTGTATGTTTGTCCCTCCATCTAATCCTATCATTAGTTATCTAAAGAGTACTACTTGTCACTTACTCGTAATAATATCAGTGAAATAAAAAATTCGCTCACCTAATAGCTAGACTAGAGTAGCTAAAAGGAATGGCGGCACAACTATAAAAATTGAATGGAATCATATAGCTATTATATCCATGTATTTTTATACAGCAGGACTACAACTGTATTATCTTGTCCAGTAGTGATGGCATTTCCCATTGGCTTATTTTGCAGGTAGCAACATGCTGCTGATGTATCAAGGCTAGTCAATACAAGATGTTGGCGAAGCAAGTGTCATGAAGTAAGTTGATAACGGGTGTGAACATAACCAGGCCTCATCCCTAATAGTGATAATGTTGGTGGCCCTGCCTCTTTTATTGTCTAGGTACTAATCTTTCCAGGTTTTTTTTGTTTGTTTGTTTGTTTGTTTTTGTTTTGGGGCACAACTTAGGTTCACCTGCATTGAGTCTACCACACTGGATTTATGTCCAACCAAAAAGTTGAAGACTTACTGATATTCTCCTATTACATGTACTTGTTACAGGGTGGGCATTATTAGGGTAAACTTGTAGTTGTGCGTTCCCTGGCTGCTTTGGCTGTCTCTTTAGCCTATGGCTTTGACCCATTCTTGGTTAATGCTCACACTTTGCAGGCAAGTCTATACATACATGCTTTATTAGTGACAGTCTCATTGCACTGCTCATCTGCTGATGCTATCCCTTACCTTATGACCTTACCATGCACCCTTCACTTGGCTATTCTTTTGTACTAGACCTTCCCTAGCATCCTCAAGTTGTCCTCCAGCTCCCACTCTTTGGGCCCTAATAACACTAGAGTTGAAACAAGTATGAAAGTGTTGGTTGGCCTGTGCTGTTGCATGTAGAACAGAGATATTATGAAGTATCAAGTATCACAGTTGCTGAGGCTAGTGATTCTGTAGTATGCAATGATATCGGTGCCATTGGCCAGATTGTTATTATTAGCCCTCAGCATGCATGCACAAGTGGGTTATAGTAGTCATCCCATCTGTTTGTCTGTCTGTCAGCTGATTTTGGAGATTACTGACAATAATTAACTGTTGATTTAAGTATGATCTTGCTCAGGATGATGATTTAACAAGCTGTCTGCTCCGTGTAGGTTCAAATTTTTGTAGGTAATGTCCCCTATCGTCATGTCGCAATCACATGGGCAAATAATTTCTTTTCTTCCCACGTTAGTTTTTGCTTCATACTGAAAAGTTAATGAGAGCTGGAATTCAGGTGTTTTACGTTGAAACTATATACCGGTGAGAGTCTCCTGCATGTTTAGCTACTTCTTTAGACAGCAATTAGCTACATCTATGTTTTCATTGCTTGAGCTGTATTGATACCTGATTAGGAATAGCCAAATATATTATTTTTTCGGTCTGAGAAATGATTTTGTTATAGCTAGCTAGTGTATAGTAGCGCTGAGGGTTCACACCTTTGGTGCTTCATTTGCTTGGCTTGATAACTAATTTTCTTTTACATTAGAATTAATATTGTCATAACCTTTTTTTTTCATTTCCTAGATTTCATGGTGCTTGGGCTGTTGCTATCTTTACTGAGGTTCTGGTGATCTTGATTGAAGAAGAGAATAATGGTAAGTCTCTAGGCATGCACTACTGTTATCATTGTACATACACATACTAATACTAACACTGCATGCACGTAGTACTATGCACGCACATAGTACTAACACTTTGCACACACAGTGCTAGCACTGTGCATGCACGTAGTACTATTACTGTGCATGCACATAGTACTAACACTGCACACACATAGTGCTAACACTGTGCACACACATAGTGCTAACACTGTGCACACACATAGTGCTAACACTGTGCACACACATAGTGCTAACACTGGGCACACACATAGTGCTAGCACTGTGCACGCACATAGTACTAACACTGTGCACACACATAGTACTAACACTGTGCATGCACGTAGTACTATTACTGTGCACGCACATAGTGCTTGCACTGCACACACATAGTGCTAACACTGTGCATGCACGTAGTACTAGCACTGCACGCACATAGTGCTAGCACTGTGCACACACATAGTGCTAACACTGTGCACACACGTAGTACTATTACTGTGCACGCACATAGTGCTAGCACCGTGCATGCACATAGTACTATTACTGTGCACGCACGTAGTACTAACACTGTGCATGCACATAGTGCTAGCACTGTGCACACACATAGTGCTAACACTATTCACACACGTAGTACTATTACTGTGCACACACATAGTGCTAGCACTGTGCACGCACATAGTACTATTACTGTGCACGCACATAGTACTAACACTGTGCACACACATAGTGCTAGCACTGTGCACGCACATAGTAGTAGCACTGTGCATGCACGTAGTACTATTACTGTGCACGCACATAGTACTAACACTGTGCACACACATAGTGCTTGCACTGTGCACGCACATAGTGCTTGCACTGTGTACGCACATAGTGCTAGCACTGTGCACGCACATAGTACTAACACTGTGCACGCACATAGTGCTAACACTGTGCACGCACATAGTACTAACACTGCACACACATAGTGCTAGCACTGTGCATGCACGTAGTACTATTACTGTGCACGCACATAGTGCTAACACTGTGCACGCACGTAAAACTATTACTGTGCACACACATAGTGCTAACACTGTGCACACACATAGTGCTAACACTGTGCACACACATAGTGCTAACACTGTGCTAGCACTGTACATGCACGTAGTACTATTACTGTGCACGCACGTAGTACTATTACTGTGCACGCACATAGTGCTTGCACTGTGCACGCACATAGTGCTTGCACTGTGCACGCACATAGTGCTAGCACTGTGCACGCACATAGTGCTAACACTGTGCACGCACATAGTGCTAACACTGTGCACGCACATAGTGCTAACACTGTGCACGCACATAGTGCTAACACTGTGCTAGCACTGTGCACACACATAGTACTAACACTGTGCACACACATAGCACTAACACTGTGCACACACATAGTGCTAACACTGTGCACGCACATAGTGCTAACACTGTGCACACACATAGTGCTAACACTGTGCTAGCACTGTGCACACACATAGTACTAACACTGTGCACACACATAGCACTAACACTGTGCACACACATAGTGCTAACACTGTGCACGCACATAGTGCTAACACTGTGCACGCACATAGTACTACGTGCATGTACAGTGCTAGCACAGTGTTAGCACTATGTGTGTGCACAGTGTTAGTACTATTACTGTGCACGCACGTAGTACTATTACTGTGCACGCACATAGTGCTAGCACTGTGCACGCACGTAGTACTAACAATGTGCACACACATAGTGCTAGCACTGTGCACGCACATAGTACTAACACTGTGCACACACATAGTGCTTGCACTGTGCACACACATAGTGCTTGCACTGTGCACACACATAGTACTTGCACTGTGCACACACATAGTACTTGCACTGTGCACACACATAGTGCTAACACTGTGCATGCATGTAGTACTAACACTGTGCTCGCACATAGTACTAAGACTGTGCACACACATAGTACTAACACTGTGCATGCACGTAGTACTATTACTGTGCACGCACATAGTGCTAACACTCCACGCATGTAGTACTATTACTGTGCACACACATAGTGCTAGCACTGTGCACACACATACTAACACTGTGCTAACACTGTGCACGCACATAGTACTAACACTGTGCATGCACGTAGTACTAACACTGTACACGCACATAGTACTAACACTGTGCACACACATAGTGCTTGCACTGTGCACACACATAGTGCTTGCACTGTGCACGCACATAGTACTAACACTGTGCACACACATAGTGCTAGCACTGTGCACACACATAGTACTAACACTGTGCTAGCACTGTACATGCACGTAGTACTATTACTGTGCACGCACGTAGTACTATTACTGTGCACGCATATAGTGCTAGCACTGTGCACGCACGTAGTACTATTACTGTGCACACACATAGTGCTAACACTGCATGCACATAGTGCTAACACTCCACGCACATAGTGCTAGCACTGCATGCACGTAGTACTATTACTGTGCACACACATAGTGCTAACACTGCATGCACATAGTGCTAACACTGTGCACGCACATAGTGCTAGCACTGTGCATGCACGTAGTACTATTACTGTGCACGCACATAGTGCTAGCACTGTGCATGCACGTAGTACTATTACTGTGCACGCACGTAGTACTATTACTGTGCACGCATGTAGTACTATTACTGTGCACGCATGTAGTACTAGCACTGTACACGCACGTAGTACTATTACTGTGCACGCACATAGTGCTAGGACTGTGCATGCACGTAGTACTATTACTGTGCACGCACATAGGTAATATAATTTACAAGTCTCACCTGGGATGAACTAATAGTCTCTTCTATCATTGTGATTTCATACTACACGTACATACATAGTGTCTTCTTCAGTTGTACAAGTATAACTTACTATGAAGTATCTGTATTTGCTAAGGAGCTATATTTGCAATTGCAATTAAATACTTCTAAAGTATTTTGACCCCAACTCTGGTGTCTTTTCCACATTATATCGGGCTATAATATAAGTAACCATCACATACAGGGCTAGCAGAAATGCAATGATTTAATGTATTGGCCATTACATTGAAAGTGATCTTTCTTAGCATATACATAGCTAGCTACACTCACCCACTATGTATGTACCACATATAGATGGGCATTAATTAGGACTGCACATGCCCTATTAATTGCCTTATTTAATTGTGTGATGTGCTGTGACTTTTGCCCTGTGATTGGCTCTACTACCAACATATACTTGCATATATGTCTTACAGGGATGGAGCTGTAGTCCAGGGAGCCATACAATTTCTACAGGGCCTAACATGCAGATCAGCTCTCTTTAAAGTCTCCATTGCTTGACTGTGGGGCGGGTTGTCTGCTTACTCCACAGAGTCCTTTCCATCTAGTGAGTGACCTAAACTCAATGCATGATAGTTCAATTCCTTGAATTGTACCTACATTTAGTGGTTGATTTATGTTTTGTTTTGTTGTTGTTGTTGTTTTATTTGTTTGTTTTTTCCTTACTTTATTAATGAAATGGACATCGTATTGTCCATTTGATGGCCTAATATAAAAGACCGTTAGCAGGGTTTCATGCGTGATTTTCACTGGGGGTGGGAGACACCACTTCATTAGTTCACCGTGTGTCCACTTCATTAGATCACCATGTGTCCACTTCATACGGTCACCATGTGTTCACTTCATTAGGTCATCGTGTGTCCACTTCATTGGGTCACCATGTGTCCACTTCATTAGGTCACCATGTGTCCACTTCACTAGGTCACCATGTGTCCACTTCATTAGGTCACCATGTGTCCACTTCATTAGGTCACCATGGTGTCCACTTCATTAGGTCACCATGTGTCCACTTCACTAGGTCACCATGTGTCCACTTCATTAGGTCACCATGTGCCCACTTCATTAGCTCACCATGTGTCCACTTCACTCTA
>WLWD01004401.1_pt1 | contig 22927 bp, 10 predicted proteins | sample 6712731 | NCBI WGS metagenome assembly WLWD01 (sample SAMN12718690, study PRJNA576275) | sponge metagenome | isolation source: marine sponge | host: Mycale hentscheli | place: New Zealand: South Island, Marlborough, Capsize Point | collected 2014-11-01
TGTAGTGAAACAGTCACTACATTATTAGAACTTCAACTATTACACTGTGTTATATTATTATTATTTCTAATTAGGTTTACCTGTTTCTCCCTGGTGTCAAGAAACAGCCATCAATAACTATTATCATTATTTCACTTATTCATTCACTTATTCATTCACCCGTTGTAGTTATCATTTTCTTTCATATTTCGTCGATGTTCGTCAATCGTCGATGTTCGTCGATGTTCGTGTTTCCAAGTTATATTTTGTTTATTTTATCTTCGTTCTTTCAGTTGTTGTATTTCCTGCCTAGTTTAAAGATTAAACTCTTTATACACCTTAAGAGTTAACCCTCCAGGTGATTGGGCAGCCCCAGCAACTCTGGTGGCAGCCTACTCGCAAGTATATTCAGTTAACCCTGAAAAGCTTGGATCCTGTGGCCTTCCGTTAACCCTGACTGACCCGGCTTCCTCACACTTGGCGGCAGCGGTGAACTAGATTCTCGGGCGACTCTACTGGTACACCTGTTGACTCGACTTGATCTGAGCACATCTATCCCGAGAAAACGCCATCGCTATCGTGTTACGCCTACTACTCGCTCGGTGACCCGTTTCCTCCCTATTTATCGCTCTCTGCTGACTACTTTGGTCCTGTTGTTTGAATTCATCTCATTGTGATAAGTTATTGTGTTTGTATTATTTTACCTATCTTTACAAAATTAATATTCGTTTTCAGCTCATCTGTTAATGACACTGTTGTAGCTTTACTTCAATTTTTTTTTGTCAACCATTGTTTGTGTCATTTTTTTTTTCCCCTTTGGCAGCCTACTTGCAAGTATTCAGTTAATCCTGAAAAGCTTGGATCCTGTGGCCTTCAGTTAACCCTGACTGACCCTGCTTCCTCACACTCTACTATAGAAAGTTTGTCCCCTTCTTTGCTGATTTATGTGTTAGTTTGAATCACGCTCTGACTATTACCGAACCTGACATTATTGTGTGGTCAACGACTATGACAGAGTCATTTCATTCTATCATTTCTAATATCTGTCAACAAACTATTTTAACTATTCCTAATAAAGATGATAAATTTGTTGTGTCTTGTGATGCCTCCTCCTGTGGAGTTGGATCTGTGTTATCTGTAGTTCGAGAAGACGGAGAATCACCTGTCGCATTCAACTACTACGACTTCAATATTGTCTACCGCCCCGGTCAGGACAATCATGTTCCAGACGCTTTGTCGCGCCAAGGCTGGGACCCCTGAATTTCTTTAAAGGGGGGGAGATGTAGTGAAACAGTCACTACATTATTAGAACTTCAACTATTACACTGTGTTATATTATTATTATTTCTAATTAGGTTTACCTGTTTCTCCCTGGTGTCAAGAAACAGCCATCAATAACTATTATCATTATTTCACTTATTCATTCACTTATTCATTCACCCGTTGTAGTTATCATTTTCTTTCATATTTCGTCGATGTTCGTCAATCGTCGATGTTCGTCGATGTTCGTGTTTCCAAGTCATATTTTGTTTATTTATCTTCGTTCTTTCAGTTGTTGTATTTCCTGCCTAGTTTAAAGATTAAACTCTTTATACACCTTAAGAGTTAACCCTCCAGGTGATTGGGCAGCCCCAGCAACTCTGGTGGCAGCCTACTCGCAAGTATATTCAGTTAACCCTGAAAAGCTTGGATCCTGTGGCCTTCAGTTAACCCTGACTGACCCGGCTTCCTCACACACGCCAAGACACCAGAGCTCTTGAGAACTACTGGACCTCCTGCCAATGCCAACTCTCATGGACCCAGAATAGTAAGGAGGATTCCCGGGTAGTTGGCGGCCATGCTGATCACTAATTCCACCCTCTAAGTTTTCTATAGTGCTTATATGGTATGATTGTTGTGGTTTGCTTATTTCTGTGTATTTTAGTCGAGTGCTACGGCCAGAGAAAGTGTTCATGAACTAATAGTGCGGACATTTGACACGCCCACCAAGTGTGACACGTGCACCAGTGTCATGTTTGGACTAGTGAGACAAGGACTCGTCTGCAAGAGTAAGTGCCTGTAATTTAGTCGTCATTTATTGTGAACACAGATGGGACTCTTGCCATGAAATAGGGGTCTAATGAGAGATTCATTCATTCACTTACATATTAACTTACATTTATATGTTATTGAATGCTTATAAGGCTATATACATATCTAGTTGTTGTTGTTTTTGTTGTTGTTTTTTTTATAATTATTTACAGACTGTCAGATGAACTGTCATGTCCACTGTAAAGATAAAGCTGTTCCGAATTGCCCTTTACCTCCCAGACAAGGTCAGTTATTATCTCCAATTCCTGATCTCAGAAGGCATGAAGTTAATTAATATTACAGTAGTTAGTGACCAATCATCTGATTCATTTCTTTCAATCTCTCAATTCTCTTTCTCTAGTTGTATTCAACAATTTCTGTGTTTACCATGGCGGTCTGTTTCGTTCAAGGATTAATGACAGTGTCAACAACAATAATATAATAACAACCACTTGTCGATTGTATGACTAAGATTTCATGTCATACAGTATATAATATTCTGTTATATGTAGAAGTCCCACCTAGCAATGCCCATTTTATACTACTATCTGATCCCACTCTCACTCACTTCCTCTCCTTGTAGCCAAGCTTCCCTTCGGTATAGACGTCCACCATGGTGTGGGCACAGCCTGCGAGGGATGGATCAAGATCCCTAAGCCTGGGGGCGTGCGTAAAGGATGGCAGAGAGCCTACGCTATTGTGTGCGACTTCAAGGTGTTCCTCCACGAGCCTAGCAACGATGACATCCACTCTCCTGCTGCTGCTTCAACTCACATATTTGACATCAGGTGGGTGTGGCAGTTGTTTAAGTCACTTAATTGCATAATTAGTGGGGTCGTTTGGCTTCATTTGATAACTGGGATATAGTTGACCTCCTACTGTATATATGAAATGAAATAATCTTTAAAAGTACAATCTTAGGAAGTTTAATAAAATGGCCTCCCCCCCCCCCTCCCCCCTCTTCTCCCCTTTCCCATCTTTTATTTGTTATATTTGTTACGTATTTGATTATGACAGAATCCTAACTCTATTATTTTCATTGTTTTATGCATACAATTATTTAAATTTGCAGGGATCAGAGCTTTGAAGTTAGTCATGTGACGTCACATGATGTGATTCACGCCGGTGCCAAGCTCATCCCGTCCATCTTCAAGGTCTCGTGTCACCAGCCAGGATGCGTGGGTCTGAAGAGTCAAGTCCTCATCCTCACAGAGAATGAGGCAGAGAAGAACAGATGGATCACTACCCTCAAGGAGCTACAGAAGGCCACCAAACAGAGCCCCAACCAGATGGTAAGGAGGTGTGACATGTATAGTGGGAATTTAGGGTGGTGAGTACATAAGAGAGGGTCAAGGACAGAAATAGTTATGAAAAATAAAAAGCATGGGTCTAGATAAAAGGTTGTTTTTGTTTTTGTTGTTGTTGTTTTTTCCCTGGTTTTTTGGGTTGTTGATTGGTTGGGCTTTTTTTTATTATTTTTAATTTTTTTTAATTTTTTTTTTTTAGCTAGTGCTGATTTAAATTCTGGTGATGTTTGTTATGTTATTTGTTTAGGGGGCGGGTCTGGTACTTCATATATGACTACGTGTTTGCTAACATGTAATTGCTCATGTAGAGACCGGTGATTGGTTGTCGTGAGATGTACTCGGGCCAGCAGATGGAAATTTTAAAGAATGCACTAAGTGCTGCCATAGCAACTCCAGGTAAACAGATACTCACCAGGCCATGCCCACATATGATTATGATTGTTATTATTACTATCAGAGCGTCTGTTGCTGGGTGACAACGAGGGTCTATACATGCTGAGTTTGTCTGACGACGGTCTCTTCAAGTTCTCGGACAAAGATATTCGCCGAGTCACGCAGATCAATGTCATCAAAGAGGAGAACATGATCGCAATGCTAGCTGGTCAGTCAGGCAATCTGTTTGTGCTGGGGGTGTATACTTTATGAAAATTAGTAAAAATTTTATGAAATATTTTTCTCAAGATTCACCAAAATTGAACAATGTTTTTTTTTGTTGTTGTTGTCACCAATTTACCCTTTACCCTGGTTTCATTTTTTAAAGTTATGGTATATACGTCGTGGATTATATTATGTGTTTGTCTCTTGGTTGTGGCAGGTCGGCAGAGACAGAGTTTGAGGCTTCTTCCAATGGGAGTTTTAGAGAGCATGGATCTCAGGAACCAGATTGTCAAAGTACCGGATACTGATGGTAATTCTATTGTACATTAACTTACATGTACATGAATGTATAGTTTGATATTATTATTATCCTTTTGGTAGGTTAAGTTGGAAGGGAAATTGTTTTTATGGGCGTTGTCGGCTGGTCTATAGCTATGTGTATTCTTGTGGTTGTGAGTCCTGTGATGATAAGCTAGCTCTGGCTAGGAAGTGTTCACACGTACCCCGTTACCATGGTGATTTCACACTTTGGAAAGGAGGTGCACTAGGTGTTCACTTCGATGACCACTAAGTCTCGTCTTTATTCTGATGGACTCAATAGGATTGTATAGAATCTGTCTGTAATGTACTAACCATTTGTGTGTGTGTGTGTGTGTGTGTGTGTGTGTGTGTGTGTGTGTGTGTGTGTGTACAAACCGTCTAATTGGATTGCTCAATTTGTGGTGATTGTATTCACTACCCACCTTTTAGTAACTGAATTGAACTGTCCAATCAAAATTAGCGTTTTCTATAGCCTAGATCCAAGGTAGGAATCTATTGCAGTACTATGTTCAGTCGGTATTGGATTTAAACTATCCTCCTTTGGCCCTCGGCTGTGTAAATCTTGTACCGACCACCGAGCTCTACGTCATGGTGTAACCTATACTTAAATATCTATTTCCCTGTCATTGTTAAATGCACCTTTCTGTTGTGCAAATATCCTTAGTTGTTAGTACAGTCTCAATTCATTATCTTTTACTGGTCATTAAAGATACTTACATATGCCATTAGAGTTAGTTGTACATGTTTGTTGTGCTTGCAGGTAGCTCCAGGTTCACTTATGGGTGTCTGGGCAGAAATGTGTATTTGTGTGTATCCATCAAAACCAGAGTTATCATATTTGAAGTAGGAAATGCCCTCAAGAACAAGTGTGAAAAGAAGAAGGTAAATTAGGCGTTAAATATTACCTCACCAGTATTGTACTGTGACATTGTGTGGTGTGTATTACAGGAAGTGACTGTTCCATTCCATGCACAAAGTCTACAGATCTTCAATGAGAAGTTGTGTGTGGGCTATCAGTCTGGCTTCTCTCTGTTCCACATGTACATTGACGAGAAACCTCAATGTAAGTCAAACTGGCTATCATATTCATACCATATCCCATAGGGCTAAATAATATGTACATATGTGCCCAGTCTCGTGTGTGGATACAGTGAAATTATGTATAGTGTTCAAAAAGACATTTTTTTGTACACACAATAACTTATTTATGCTGTTATGGTGGTCTCTAAGACTAGAATAGCACTAGTTGTGATGATGATTATTATTATGATGATGTTAATATTGGCTTGTATGTGTGTTTGTGTGCAGTGTTGGTGCATACTGAAGATCTGACTCTAGGCTTTATCAGGCTCAACAGTCTGCCAGCAGCTCATGCTGTGGAGATCAAGAATGGCCAGGAGTACATCCTGTGCTTCAACAGTGAGTCAATATATGATAGGCGGATGTCTTCTTGCTCAGATATCATGGAAATACATGAACTTAATCTTACGCTTTCCGTTGTTCTTTCTTTAGTTGTGGGTGTGTATGTCAATGGTCAAGGCTGTCGCTCTAGGAAGCAAGAGATACTCTGGCATTCTCCTCCTGCTTCTTTTGGTAATATACATACATACGTACATGCATGCTTACGTGCAACATACATACATACATACATACATACACATACATACACACATACATACACATATACATACATACAGTTTGAGCATGTGTTTGTGTGTGCTGCAGTGTACAAGGAGCCCTATCTACTGGTGTATTGTGAGAGTGCTCTGGAGGTATACGATGTCAACACTACCAAGTGGATACAGACAATTCCCTTCAGAAAAGTGAGATATTATTTCTAGGAGACACAACTAGGAAGAATTTCTTTCAATACTTGGTTTGCTTGCTCTAATTCTTGTATGTGTAGTTGCATGCTCTGTCTACTGATGGCTCCCTCACCATGTGTTGTGCCAATGACCCCATAACCCTACTCTACCTCAAGAAACAGATGGATGAAGGTGGGTATGTTTGTGTATGTACATGAACGTGTGTGTGTGTGTATGTGTGTACATTGATGTGTGCATATATTTACTATCAAAACTTTACAATGGTAATGGTAACGTTATTCTATTAGATGCCCTTCATATTCCTGGTCTGGCCCGAGGTCGACTGCAGTCTCAGATCAGGGCAAGCACAAAGAAGCCTTTATCGTAAGAGAATGAATAGGGAATGATTAGGGTCAAGTTTACTATGTTGGATTATCTGTTGTGCAGTGCACGTGCTAGTAACAAGAAAGGCCCAACCAGACCTGCCCCTAATCCAGGGACTGCTGGAAAGTAAGAGAATAAAATACACAGTATAGATCTGGCTATGTAGAATTGACTTGTTCATATATTTTCTCAGATTGGACATTTCTGGTCCACTTAATTTCACACATGTGCAGCATCTGGGACCTTATCAGAGTCTCAATGTGGAAGAGATGCCAGTAAGTACATGTGTACATCCAGTGGGGTGTAAATGGTCTTTATATATGTGAATAAATGATAATTATATTATACCTTTTCTTCCTCTATAGGCTGCTGGCACAGTAGAAGCTGCTCCTCCTCATGGTAAGTATGAATGTATACTGCAATTTATCCAATAATCCCATGGTGTGTATGTGTGTGTGTATGTATATGCTTGTTTGTGTGCATCTGTGTGTGTGTGTTTGTTTGAGTAGCAAGTAGCAGCCACTATGCTCCCTCTACCTCTACCTACTCCCTCAGTGCTCTAGACCACCACGGCAGACCAGTCCCAGTCCCATCAACAGTCAATAGAGTTAGTTTAGGCTTGTGTAGAAAGGGCGGGGCTGGTTGTAGAAGTCAGGTAGTCAGAAAATAATTTAGTAATTATTTTCTAGTTTTATTTTACTGCTGATGTGCATGATTAGTTATTGGTTACGGTTATGAGTTAATTCATTGATTAGGTTATGTTAAGGACATAAATGGCTTCCATTGGGTGGTGGAGGTACCCACTAAAGCCACTATTTACTTACCACATCACCATAGCTGTTTTATGACTTCTGTATGTATGTATGTGTATATGTATGTATATTCAAACTAGTCATTTTGTATCATTTCTTCTGACTATATATACTTCTAAATGTGTACTATGGTGTGTAAATATTACTACTGTGAAGAATGGCTATGGCATAGAAGCAGTAACTACTTTATTTGATTTTCTTGTGATTTTATTTGTGCTGTAGTCTGAATCAGTGGACCCTCTATTAATAGCAGAATCACCTCTTCAAGGTAATGTGACATCTGTGTGGGTGTGACTGATATTACCATACTATTATCTTTTCCAGAAACTGGATCGCTAATGGATGATTTCAGCAACTTTGCTAGCCATATAAATTTCAAAGACTCTTAGCCAAGCTGAGAGGTACTGAATAAACTATTAATTTATTGCAGCAGTAGATCTACCTAGTTTTATTCTCATTGTTCCATTCTCATTTTTTTTAATTTCTCTGACTTTGTCTCCATCACATTTAAATAGAATTGATTACAGAGTCTACTCTTGTTCAGCATTCATTGCCATAGCAAACCTTGTAGTCACACCTTACCAATGTACATGTATTTTTGTAGCAAAGAAATGATTAGGGCTTTAATTTATGTTTTGTTATTTACTGTTGTGTGTCTTGATGTATTCTATGATAATATATTTCATTCAATGGTGTGATAATGAAAATAGTTTAATTATGAAATAGCTGTGTACTAATTTTGAAATTACATAAACTTGGTCTTAGTTACATGGGCTTTGATGTACATTTGGTCAATTTTCAATGGAGTTAAGGTACACATCTTGTGTAGTCTCTCTTCTTTTATAGACACACCCTCTAACTGAAGCTAATTTGTGAATACTGAGTAAATAAATACGTGTAGTAATAGCTAGCTAGCTGTCCAGAATACATTGATATATTGTACTTGACATCAAGTCATAGTCCCACTACTAACAGCAATACACAGACAGCCCAAACATCTGTCACTAAGCATGCTGGACATCAACAAAGAACATAGTCACTATTATTAATAATTCCTGTATAAGTGTAGAATTCACAGGTTATAATTAATAAACTGGATCAAACTGATGAACATACAATTCATATAGCTTGGCAACACTGGGTGTGGTACCGGATATGTGACGTGTGATACGTACAGGAAACAGGATGTGAATAATCACCATCAAACAATATGCAAAATTCTTGGAAGCACAATTGCCTTGTAGGAGATTTCTTAAGCTAGCGATAGCTGCCATCTGCCCACCGCTGGTAGGAGATCAGGAATAGATTTTATTAAGTATTATTGTCGACTGAAGGTGATACACAAATGGAATCGATAAAGGCGGCATGCACCAATGACACACAAACAATTGATCAATGAATGAGCCAGCTACATAATGATTATGTGTTCAATGGATTACGAGTTCAAAAGTTCAAATATGCCACATCAATGTATTAAAATCTAGTTAGTAATTTAAGTTAAAAACAGGCCCTGTACAGAATTTTTAAACACACAATTTACGTTTGATGTCGCCAAACATACCAGATCATAGACAAATCAGTGATGACCTTAGCACATACCTGAAGTGTTCCTGCCATCAATCCAGTTTATTTCATTCTCACATGGTTCTCTATTTGTTCTCACTGGGTTTGGCGACATCAAACTGTAAATTGTCTTTGTCTTCACTGGTCTTAAACTGCCTACCCACACTGCATCTCTCAAACTCTTCCACATGACCCACCTCTAGTCATGTGATAAAGGTAAGGGAATAAGTATGTAAATGAAACTACAACTAACCCCACCTCCAAGTGCACATAGCTAACTTGAAAATTGTACAGAATATTTCTTTTATTCTCAAAAATGCCAAGACAAATCTGAACACTACAGCAACTGACTAAATATTATGTGTTGTTTTCCCAATTTTATATTCCTAAAAGAGATAGTGTATAGTTTACTTTAATATATCAAAGCAACAAGGCTAGTTTTTTTTATGCAAAACCAAGGAAGTACAAACATAGCTAACACTGTTGTGTAAAAATCCACTAGTAATAATGGATTTCCCTCTGTAGCTGGTTTGTAAGGCCAGCTATGCACAGAAATAGCTCAGTCAAACTTAACTAAAACAATCTTCAAAGAAAACATAGAGCAAGGAGAAAAAACCAGAGAGAGTGAAATGATGCAAGGTTCTAGTTTAATGAGAAGTGGGTAAAGTTGTAAAGTAATATGTGGTTTTGAACAAACACTTAAAGTTAATTTGTAACACTATGGACTGCAAAATGCATAACTATTCATAAAAATTAATGACGAAAATGAACCATAATGGAAACTGGTAGATACACCTCCTGTGATAAGTATTAAAAAGTCTTATGTTAACAACAAAAAACAAACAAACAAACAAACAAACAACAACAACAAAAAAAAAACAAAGACAATAACAACAACAATACATTAACACATTTTGAGTTACTTGAAAGTTGTTTGTAGAAACTAGACGTCAACTCCTCACACGATGTGTCTTGTGGCTATCTGGATGGCTAAATATCACAATAAATAGAAGTCTGTAAGCACTAGTAAAAAACAAGTCATTAGACCCTTCACATTTTTTTTGATTTTTTTTTGTGCCCCATTAAATATTAGTTATTATTATGTAATCATTTTGGCATGTTTTTTTTAATTGGGTGAGCGAAGCCAGACCCTCACTACCTGATGTCAATAGAAAATTTTGGTGTATATGGCAGTTCAGAGAGGTCAACGCCTACTCACCCCCTAAGGCTACTTTACAATGTTAGCATTAGCGTGGATGCAAGAAGTTTAAAAAAAATCCAGAGAAAACACTGATAGTGTCAGAGAAAATGGCAAAGAGCAGCGGAAGTAGAGCATACAAGATGATGGAAGTTAGGTCTTGCAAGCTTAGCGAGTAAATGTCTATTTGTATTGGTGACGGCAGTAAGGCATCTTGATTAATGTGCTATTTGTTGCAGCTTTACACCATACACTCAGAGTTGTTCTTACATGTGTGTGTGTAAGTGTTGTGTGTTAGTAAAGAATATTGCAAAATTAAAAACAAAAAACTAAGTGGTGTGCTTGAGCACAAATGGCAAGCAAGCCTACCTAGTTAGGTCACAGTACTGTGATTGTTTTTAACTTCAAACACTCCGGCGAATAAAAGCGCTCGAGTTTTATAGGGGTTTCAATACCATAGTAAAGGGGTTTCAATGCCATAGTAGCCACTCACCGCAACTGTTTGACTTAAATACTAAACAAAACAAAAACAACAGGCATTTCTTAGAAGTTACTGCACAGGTTTGAACCTAACCTATTAAGACAAGCTTACTGACATACTTCATGCTTATAAACTATTGGACAATGGATATTCAGGTAAGGAACAACACTGTTGCGTAGGACCTATTACCATGACAAATAGCGCTTAAACTTACCACTGCCACTAATTCAAATAAAAATGAACTCTGGTAAGTTTGTAACTTTTAACTGTACCCGCAAAAGAATTCAAAGCAGTAAACAATTCAATTTCTTGGAATCATATTGGTAAAAATCGATAAATTAAAGTGTTCTGTTTAATGGAATATGGGACGGGACGGACCTCCTAGCAAACACAATAATGCGAGGGTCAAAGTACAAAATTACATACGTACGTCCAAACATATAAACAAACATTCCTGTCATGCAAGGGTTTTTTTAGTTTGCGATGGCCGCCAGCCCACGCAGTAGGAGATCGGGAATAGATTTTAAACATAATGATTACGTGTTCAATGAATTATGAGTTCACAGTGCAAATATGCCACACTCCCGATTTTCAATTGTGTTACCCATGTAAGTGTCTCGCTCGCTCGCCAATTATTCCAATTATACTTTATGTTATTTGTGGGGGACGGAACTGCAACCAACCGCAAATGAAGTATTAGTCTATCGAATCCCGTCGGTAGTCGCCACCAGAGTCCGTAGCGAGACTGGTATCCTGCAGGTACGCATAGGCTCTCAATTTCACTTTTAAGTTAGTTTAATTAAAAGTCTATGCACTGGTTGGGGACACAGCTAGCACAAAATAAAATAAAAGACAGGCTGAGAAAAACACTAGACACACGCACTTAATATGTTCAACATTGAGTCCACTGCGCATGAGCAGACAGGCCCAACTGTGATCGACCCTGTACCATAGCAGCGGGAATATACAATTGACTCAAAACTCAACGAATGACATGACACAAAAATAATAATCTTCTTTTTTCCTGATCTTTTTACTTCTCATGGATCTTCTTCCGCTCACAGGAGGGAGGCCCCACATCTTCCCCGGCTAAGACTTTGCCCGTAGGTGAAGTCTGATAACCCAGGACAACCTCTGACTCAGAATCAAGCCCATCTTCATCCCAGTCCTGACGACTAAGTTTGTCTGCATTGCCATTGGTCTTGCCAGGCCTATATCTGATATTGAGTTCACGGTCCTGTAATTTAAGGGCAAATCGTTTGAGACACTTATTCAGCAGCCTGCTGGACAGAAGTGACTGCAAGCATGATGATCTGTAAGACTTCTCGGCACTTCTTAGCTGTGTACTGAAGAAAGCCATAGGCAACTCCTGCTCTTCTCTACGAACATGTAAACATGCACCGACTCTTCCACCCGACGCATCCGTATACAACACAAAATAATCTTTCGCACATGGAACATTTAACACAACACGTGAACATAAACACTTACGTAAACCTTGGAAGGCTTCGTCCATTTCCCGTGTCCACTGGACCTTCTGTGGTGAGATTAATGGCCAATGAATTTTCAAGTAAATACTGTTGCGTAGGGCTTACAAGTATGACAAATAGCACATTAACTTACCACTGCCACTAACTCGAATAGTAGTGAAACTCCGATAAAGTTTTTAAGCTTTAACTGTACCCGCAAAATAATTTAAATCGGTAAGCAGTTCAATTTCTAGGATGATATGTGTAATGATCAACAAACCAGAGGATTTTGTTTACTGAAGTTTGGGACAGGGTCGACCACCAAACTAACGCAAAAACACCAGGGTCAAAGTACAAAAATGACATACGTATGTCCAAACATATATACAAACAAATATCCCCGATTTTCATTTGAGTTACCCCTGATAGGCTGTCGCTCGCTTCACTCGCTCACCAATAACATACATAATACATTACAATCAATATTATATTTGAAGCAAATTGATTTACTCACATTAAGTAGTCTTTGATGTAAGAGAAACTACTAAATCTCTAAATTCACAGATTTTCAGAACTTGACAAAAATCTTCAAATGCTCCAGTTTTTGAAGAAATATTCTGTTCAACATCCATCAGTAACTTTCTTGTCTTGTCTTCTTTTGATATGTTCAAATCTGTTATTTCACGGTAGGTTTGACGTGATATGAGCGTCTTGCTAAGACAGTGATCTGCGATTGAGTTGATGCTGAATTGCAATCGTTCAACTAATATTGGATAGAACTTGAAAAATACAGTAGAACAATCTAAAAATAGTGAACAATCATCATTCAGTATATGTTAGCTAAAAATAACATACCAGGTAGGTGTGACTGAAGATTGGGTTTCTTGGCTAGTGCTTCCGAAAACAATTCTTGCACACAGCAATTTCCAAGCACCTAAAACAAAATAGCAGCAAATGAATATTGCATTCAAGACTTCCCAGGGTTTAGTGTAGTTAATTGTACTGTCTCTAGAAGTCTTATACACACAGACTGCATACACAACACCCACACAAGCAAACATACAATCTACATACAATCAAATGACCAAATTATAGCTACATCTTTTGATAAAAATTATGTCCCAAGTGGTAATAATTCATTTGCTAACCTGGAGGTTCCTTGATCCAAATACACTGAACTTGGCCAGTTGGCATCTCAACTCTCGGTATGTCTTGCTTACCCAATTAAGTATTATTCCATCAGCACTCTCACCATCACGATCCGAGAGTGCAATAAACATTTTCTCACTCTTCACACATTCAGAGATTGTCTCCATATCATTTTCAGAAATTAGATTATTCTGATGTGCATCATCAAACATTTCTTTAAAGCAGCAACTCATAAAAGGTTCGAAATGGAGCAGTTCAGATAATTTCAAATTATCAAAACTAGGATTGTCACACATGACTATCTCAGATCTCTGACATACAGCTTTGGCTATATTATCGATACTGTATAAAGCCATTTCTTCACAAGGCTTAGGAGGATATCGAACTTGATCTGGATGACAGAAATACTCTAGCACGTTCAAAGATGGACATATTTCCTCAACACATTTTAAAACAGTTCTTATCACAGAAGAACGTACAAATAATAATTTCTTGAGATTATTATTCTCAATGTTACTATTTAATGAACGAAACATCAACACAACTGCCTGGCCTTGTTCAGCTACTTCTAAAAGACATTCTGTTCCGACTTCATTTCTCCAAAAGATTCCATTCTTCCAAACACAACAAGAACGACAAATACTAGGACATTCAAATCCACGATTCCAACTTTTCACGGGAAAAGCATTTTGAAATGCCACTCTAAGTGTCAATATTTGAATAAGACGAGGTGTGAAAAATGATGTCGCACCTTCTACTCGCAGTACCCAACCACACTGCACTACTGGTCCTGCCAGAGAATTCCACACATTCTGTGGTTTCTCTATACTCACTAGTCCTGGGAAATAATAGAATTTATCAGAACTAAATTGAAGCTCAGTAGAGAGAAGCTCAAGGATTGAACTGTCAGTAATTTTCTGACAATACTCTAAATGTAGTAGAAATCCCATCAACATTTTGATATCATAGTGTTGGAATTGTTTTGCTATAGTAGAAGAAGCTACTACTCCAGTGCTAGTGTTAACTATTCTGTAATGATGTTGAAAAGCAGGTGGAGCAAATAGAGAGCCATTAATTTCATGTAAGAGAATTTCTTTGTTGATGACTAGCCAACTATGTGTGATGTTTTTATGATTATGTAGAAATATAATATGACCTTTTTGATGCAATTTTTTTGACAATTTCACAAAACTATCACTGTTATAAGGAAGAAAATAAGCTGGATTCTCTTCTTCAAATGTGGGTTCATTTTCAAAATCAAATTCTTCACCCGAGCTCAAAGAACTGTCACTGTCAGATACTGGAAACGTATTTGGATCCATTCCTGATGAAATCCACTGTTCTTTTATATTTATGATATCACTTATCTGTACTGCAGGTTGGAGGTTAAAACTGTGAAGCAAAAAAGCATAAAAACAGTGCAGCAGAAAGTTTATTGGAGCTGAATTGCGTAGAACCTAAGCACATGTATTGATGTCTTCTCGAAGTTCTTTCAATTCATTGGAGTATGACATTCGACAGTCTAAAAAGTAACAGTGAGCTAAATGAAACCCACTATTGCTAAAAATATGTTTCAGAGCATCTTTGCTGCAAATAGTTTTCATTTGAGCTATTAGATGCTGAATCTGATCAGCAAAACTAAAAATAACTATGACTTGTGGCTGACCGTCTTCTGATTTTGATTTTACTTGACATTTTAAAAAATGGATCCAGTATAAAATATCTTGTAGAATGAGACTCTGATCCTTCCTGCAGTCGACTAGTAATAGAATGAGTGGAGTTGATGAAGCCATGACTGTGTGTAGTACTGCCTCATGGCTGGCATAGTATTCACTCTGACCTGCCAAGTCATAGAAGGACACACAACCTAACTCTTCACTGTCATGAGAAGAAGGAATGATTCCGGCAGTGTGGGGTTCTGCCTGTACTATAGTTTGACTGCCATCACTACATAGAGCTTTGATGAGCGTAGACTTTCCTGATGAAGGTTTCCCAGCAACTATTATGTTGAGAGGAATGGGTGGAGGATTCTCTGACTGATACGTTTTAAAGAACTCCTTGTATGTGTCATACAGGGGACTAGTGTCTGCTCCGTGCTCAATCAATAATTTGATGATTTCATGATTGTCCAAGGAAGTCAACATCAGTGGAGTGCAATTATTGCAATCTTTCTGATTGGGGTTCAACTCAGGATGCGTTAAAATATATTCCACTAGTTTCAAATTTCCATTCTTGCATGCCAAGTGAAGAATTAATCTTCCTTTTTTGTCTTGAACATTTACCAGGCTTTTCAAATTCTCAATTAAAAATTTTACAGCTTCCAAATCATTGTTAGAGCTGTCTGCATTTTGACAAGCTTCATGAAGAGCTGTTCTACCATATATATTCACAGCATTGACATCACATCCTTTACTTACTAATTTAATACAGGGCAAATTGCAATGAGCTGATGCGATGTGAAGTGGTAAATTATGAAATTGATTTTTTTCTTTACTCAATTTGTTAAAGATTTGTGGAAACTGTGCTTTCAAGTCTTCTATTAAAATCAACAAGCCACTTTCTGTGGCAATATGGAGAACATTGTTTCGTAACATGTGATGACTTGCTAGTTCTTTATAATCCAGATTACGCAACCATTCAGTTGAAGCTAATTCTTCTCCTTTGCAAGGTGAACTTCCAGGAATATAGAAAGAGGATCCCATAGCACATGCCATCAAGTCATGTCTGTTAGGATGATGCTTGTTTAGTAAGTCTAGAGGAGTATTGCCATCTTTATCTTTGTGAGTTATATCACATTCTCTCAATAAGTGAATGGCTTCTATGGATAAACCAGATTTACATGCCAAATGAAGAGGATATTGCTGCTTAGAATTCAAAGTGTTTAACTTCATATACCCTATGAGATATGAGACTGCATCACTATTTCTACTAGCTGCTGCTACATGCAGTAATGTGTCTCCTGGTGTGACTTCTGTAACTTCAAATGATGGCACACGAATTTTCTCACATAAAATACTAATGTAGCTCTTGTCTTCACAATACAAATCATATTGTCTATCGAGTACAAGCCAACGACATACGGAGTAATTGTTGTTTAGGATAGCCTCACGTAATGGAGTACACCCAGATCCATTTTTTGTACGTATTTCACACTGACAAAAACATTTCACTATGGTAGCATCATCGCTATAGTGACAAATTAAATGAAGAAGTAAATTGTCACTCTGGTCCTTTGTATGGCACCAGTATTTCCAAATTTCAGGTTTAAATAACTTGTGTGTATAACAAAAAGAAAAAAACTTCTTACTATCTGTCTTTATGAAATCATGCCAGAAACAAGCATTGTGTTTAACAATTTTATTTACAAGATCTACTTTATCATCTACTTTGTCATAATTCTCTATCAAAGATTCAATAGGAAGTTGTCCTTTATCATTCTTGTATTGGGCATTGTACCCAACATAAGCTATTATATGAGTATAATTTTTTCTTTGTCTGTAGTCACGAAGAACATCTGTACACTTCTTCAAATATTCATTGTAAAGCTGTCCACTGATAATCATACCTCCAGGTGTTCCACTGTTTACATGTTCTAAACTCTGCTCACTGCTTAAATCAATTAATGCCATAGATTTTCGACACAATATAAAATGAAATTTAGGAAGACTAAGTATAATACCCATACAAGAATAATTTTGAAATCTCAATGCAACTTGAAAGGGAATTAATTTTTGTTCGTTTTCTGTAAATATAGATGGAAGATTAGCACTAACTAAAACTTCCCCTGTGTATTCCTTATAATATAAACCACCTTCAATGTAGAGAATTGGTAAAGTTTTAATGCTTACATAAGACCCCCTACTATCAGCTACTATCTGACCAGATATATACTCACAGATATCTTCATGACCCAGACGACATGCTATATGAAGGGGCGTGTCTCCAACTTTGTTGGTACAATCAATATAGTTACAACAACACACTTTCATTACCGTGTCTAGGTCACCCAGTAGACAAGCTACGTGTAAAGGACTGTTGTGGTTAATAGTTAGTTCTTCAACTAGCTGGTGGGAAGTAATGGATCCAATAGACATGTTGGGTTGATGCTGAATATAATCAAATACTTCTTCAGCTTTAGTAAAACTACCAATACTATTCACACCAAAGCGTTTTAATGATAACACTAAGCATCGTACATTGTCCTGAAGCACATCGTACTGTGTTAGAACAGCTTCCTGTTGTGATTTCACTTCTACTGAGTATCCGTGCTCATGCCATTTACGTCTTTCCAAGGTGTCCATAGCGATTAGCTACAATCGAAGTGGATTCACTCCTTTTTTTAAATTTATTATTATTAAACTAAAGTTTATATGAATCGAAGTGTTTTCTCCTCTTGCGTACCACCATTTATGGTTATTGGGCGTGTCAAATCGAAGCGCACGTGTGTGTGTGTGCGTGTGTGTGTTTGTGTGTGTGTTTGTGTGTGTGTTTGTGTGTGTGTGTGTGGCGGTTCTTTCACACGTAATCGATCAAGTTGTACTTACTTTCCCACAGTCTCACCAGGTTTCTATAAAGTTGAAGGACCAGAGTCACTCGCCCACACAACACTCAACCAAAACTTCACAATTCAATCTTCGGGAGTAACTGAACAAAGTGTGCGATAACGCACTTATGCTCAAGCGAACTATGAAACAAAAATAATTGGCGAGCGAGCGTAGCGAGCGAGACACTTACAGGGGTAACACAATCGAAAATCGGGGATGTTTATAAATTTATTTGTATATATGTTTGGACGTACGTATGTCATTTTGTACTTTGACCCTCGCGTTTTTGTGTTAGTTATGTGGTCGACCCCGTCCCAAATTGCACTAAACAAAATCCTCTGGTTTATCGATCAGTACCCGTATCACCCTAGAAATTGAGTTTTGAATTCTTTTACGGGTACAGTTAAAACGTGAAAACTTACGGGACTTCCATTTCTATTCGAGTTAGTGGCAGTGGTAAGTCAATGCGCTCTTTGGCATGGTTATAAGCCGTACGCAACAGTATTTACTTGAAAATGCATTGTCCACTAGACTAACCCCGAAGGTAAGTCTTGTATAGGTGTGTCCAGTTGTGTCAAAGCATTGTGCTTTACAGCCACTATTTAGCTAAAGAATATCACAAAGAAAACGTTTAAATAGCGTGTATTGTTTTGTTGTTGTTGTTTTCCTTCAATTCAAACAGTTGCAGCGAGTTGTTACTATGGTACTGAAATCCCTTTACAGTGTATGCCTAATTAAAAAACTGGACCTTATTTTCAGTAGCTTCAGTGTTGGAAGTCAAAATTATTAATATAATAGTCTTTAGGCTCGCTCGCCATTTGTGCTCAAGCACATCACTAGTTTATTTATTTATTTGTATATATGTATGGACGTATGTATGTCATTTTGTACTTTGACCCTCGCGTTTTTGTGTTAGTTACGTGTTCGACCCCGTCCCAAATTGCACTAAACAGAATCCTCTGGTTTATCGATCAGTACCCGTATCACACTAGAAATTGAATTGTTTTACCGTTATGAATTCTTTTGCGGGTGCAGTTAAAACTTGAAAACTTAAGGGACTTCCATTTGTATTCGAGTTAGGGGCAGTGGTAAGTCAATGCGCTCTTTGTCATGGTTATAAGCCGTGCGCAACAGTATTTACTTGAAAATACATTATCCACTAGACTACCGCGAAGGTAAGTCTGTGTAGGTGCATGTCCAGTTGTGTCAAAGCATTGTGTGTTACAACCACTACTTAGCTAAAGAATATCACAAAGAAAACTTTTAAATAACTGTATTGTTTTGTTGTTGTTTTTTTCCTTCAATTCAAGCAGTTGCAGAGAGTTGTTACTATGGCACAGAAATCCCTTTACCGTGTATGCGAAATTTAAAACCTGGACCTTATTTTCAGTAGCTTCAGTGTTAGAAGTCAAAATCATTCATATAACAATAGTATAGTCTTTAGGCTCGCTCGCCATTTGTGCTGAAGCACATCACTAGTACAATAATAAATTAAGTAGCTAGCTAATTAGGTTAAACTAAATGCATGTTAAAGTTCTGTTCCTGTTCAGGTGAAGGCCTGAACATTAGTCTCTTCTAATCTCTTTCTCTATTCATTCTCTTTAGTCTCTTTAGGCTCTTCTAGCCTCTTTAGTCTCTTCTAGTTTCTTCCAGTTTCTTTAGTCTCTTCTAGTCCTGTTAGTCTCATCTAATCTTTAGTCTCTTCTGGTTTCTTATAGTAGTTCTTTAGACTCTTCTGGTTTCTTATAGTAGTTCTTTAGACTCTTCTAGTTTTTTTTAACCTCTTCTAGTCTCTTCTAGTCTCTTTGGTCTCTTCTAGTCTCTTTAGCCTCTTCTAGTCTCTTTTAGTCTTTTCTCTTTAGTCTCTTAAGTTTCTTCTGGGTCTTTTTAGTCTCTTCGAGTATCTTCAGTCTTTTCTAGTCTATTAAGTCTCTTCTGGTCTCATTAATCACACTCTCTCCAGTCTCTTCTGGTCTCATTAGTCACACTCTCTCCAGTCTCTTCTGGTCTCATTAGTCACACTCTCTCCAGTCTCTTCTTAATGCACAAGCACTCTGCCACTGAGCTACAGTAACCAGCCGGCAAACAGACTTCAATTCTGTTATACTGTTCAGGGTATTGCTATGCTATAGTCTTACTCTCAGCAGACCAACAGCAATTTCTTTTTTCAATTATTCTTTTTATTTGTGGAATTTTTTTAGTCTGCTCATTTATCACTTCACAATTTCTCTCTTAAAAAGCTGAGAAAGAAGTTGGGAAATGAAAAATTAACAGAGTAAAATAACAGTATAAATACAGAATTGAAGTGTTTGTTTGCAGGCTGGTTGTCATAGCTCAGTGGCAGAGCGCTTGTGCATTAAGCAAGTGGTCCTAGGTTTGATTCCCGGTGGCGACCAAATATTTTTAATTCATATATATATAATAATATTGTGGGGGGGGGGGGGGGGGGGGGAGGCAATGTCAGGAACTAACAGTAATAAACCTTCATGGACTTATGCTACATTAAAATGATGCAATATGACAGTGGTATTCCCACATTATATAGCCATACTGCAAACATTTACGATTACAAAATAAAAATTGGACGTTGTGTGGCATATTACAAACGGTGTTGATTTGAGAGAAAGTTGTATAACTTATATGTGTTCTAGGTGATAGCTATGTTTCATTCTCTTGTCTTTTTGCTAGATGAATTCAGGTAGTAATTTTTTATTGTTTGTTTTGAATACACAAAGCACAAAGCAAATAAGATGTTGCTACTAAAACCAAAGTCTACCTGAGTAGTATATTTAATTTCTTCCCAGCCAGAATTCTTTGATTTTACATTGCTCGAAGAATAATTCAGTTTATAAAGTTTCTTTAAGCCATAGCAAAGCCTTGCCCAAATATACTAGCCTAATTTTGAGAACAATAGGTGTCATATGAGCATAATACTAGAATAACTGGTAAAAATTAGGAAATAAGTGAAGTCAGTACATTTAATGTAAGAGTGCATGAATCCAAAATTGTGGAGTCATCACTGACTCAGTAATGGTACCAGTAAAGTGAATGGAAGAATATACATGTATAAAGTGTATAATTTGTATACATCATTAGTACAGTAACCAAAGTATTTTATTATAATTTTGAACTTCTAACCGTAATGGTTCCCTATTTTCTATAATATTATAGGCAAAAATATTAGCGTAACTGGGAAAGTCTTGGCCATAAGCGAAACAGAAGCCAAGTTTCGTATCAGCTGCTAAGTAAATGATGTGTCTTAAGTAGGACCCGCCAGCATAATGCTCAAAATGTTATAATTATTCTATTATTTATTCTAAAATAATTCGTTATTACACCATGCAAAAAGTAGAGAATACTGATGTGTAATACTGAATATATACTGATTATAGCCCGTTACCCGAGCGACCGCGCTTGTCGTTAAGAACTATAAATCGGATACAGTCTGGTATGCTCGTAAGAAAATGTATTAGCGGGGAAAAGTCTGATATAGTTCTTAGCAACCATAATTATGGTGGAAGGCATATCAAAGCAAAATGGAATAATGAAGAGTTTGGGTACTTTAATACAATTACTACGATAGCTAACGCTATACTTTGCTCGTTGTTTATGTTTGGGCTATAAAATAGTTATAAACCAAAATCATTAGGTTTGTATTTCGATTTATAAATCCTCGCCACTCGGGCTGCGCCCTTGTGTCTCGGAGTTTATAAATCGCATACAAACCTCAATTTTGGTTTATAACTATAACATATAACAATGTTATAACACGTGTGAGTGTAACTCAATTATTCACGTGTATTTCAGTGGTATACACATATTATGTAAATAATATGTATTTAAAGTAATATTTTTATTATACTAACAGGTGTATTCATGTAGTATACTCATGCTTACCACATGTGTATATCACTGAAATAACATTGTTATATTCAGGCATGTATACTTGAATTATATATCTATGCAAATACATCATGTGTATTACAAAGTTATAACATTGTTTTATTCAGGTGTGTATACTTGAATTATAGCATGCAAATACATCATGTGTATTACAAAGTTATAGCATTGTTATACTTGAGTGTTGATACTTCTAGTATACACGTATACTCACTCGTGTATTACTCAGTAATCCTCCTGTTTTAACAGTACATTTATTCTAGTAGTATACACCACACAAAAAATGTGCATATATCACTAGTATAACACTATGCCTTAAAAATTGACTCACAAATCATCAAATTTTAGTGGGTCTATCTTTATTCATTCATACGTTCGTCTTATTTATGTATTCATTTAATTATTTATTTATTTATTTATTTATTCATTCTATTTATTTATTTATCCTTCTATTTATGTATTTATTTTATTTATTTATTTATTTATTCATTTAATTGTTTTATTTATTTATTTAAATATTTATTTATTTATTTTTTCATTTGCTTTCTTTGCTCATGTATTTTAACTTATTTTTATTTATAGTATCAATTGACAGGGCTGTTAAGGAGAAGTTGGAAGCTTTGAAGGTCATGGGCTCTCGCTTTCAACACATATCAGCCCATGATGCACTGACTCTACTGTGTCATTCCTTTTCTATACCCAAGCTCCGCTACTTGCTTAGGACGGCGCCTTGCTTTCTTTCAAGCCTTCTGGAGGAATATGACCACACCCTACGTACCATACTCAGCTCCGTTACTAATACACCCCTGTTGCACAATGACAGAGCATGGCTGCAAGCAGTACTACCTGTGAAGTCAGGGGGGTTGGGAGCACGAAGGGCTGCTGACCAGGCTCCTGCCGCTTATCTCGCCTCCACCTATTCTACTGCCAATTTGGTGTCTGCAATTCTTGGCCAACATTCTTCATCTCAATCACTTCCCCCTGCACCCTTTTCAGATTCTGCAGTAGAGAAATGGTCACATGGTCTCGACATTGCTCCACCTGTGGACCATGGTGTGCTGAAGGAGAAGAACTGGGACACACTGCGAACTTCCAGTATGGCCGAGTCTCTATTAGGTAGCTCTGGTGATGCAACTGAACGAGCTAGGCTTCTCGCTGCAATGGATAAGAACTCTGGGGCTTGGTTGCAGGCACTCCCTATCTCCTCCATTGGCCTCCGTTTAGACAACCCCTCACTTCGGATAGCTGTCGGCCTGAGACTCGGCACTGCCATCTGTGCCCCCCATCATCGCCAGTTCTGCGGTGCTGAGGTCTCCTCACTCGGCCTTCATGGACTGTGCTGCCGGAA
>WLWD01004762.1_pt1 | contig 22923 bp, 14 predicted proteins | sample 6712731 | NCBI WGS metagenome assembly WLWD01 (sample SAMN12718690, study PRJNA576275) | sponge metagenome | isolation source: marine sponge | host: Mycale hentscheli | place: New Zealand: South Island, Marlborough, Capsize Point | collected 2014-11-01
GTATTGTATTTATTATATCTGTATAAAATACTTATTTCAGAGTGTGATATGAAATTTTTTTTCACTGAGCAGGAGCCAGTACTGTGAAAATAAAGCCTAATATGTTAAAATACTTTACCATATCACTCTGAGGAGTGTAATAAGTGGGTTATTCTATATCTTCACTTCATTAAATTTGTACTAGATTTGGAAATTTATGGTGGTGTAACTTTCTAGGGGCTCCTCACACTTCCAGTTGATATTTTAGCTGCTGTTCTGACCTGGTTGGGTAGGCTTTACCAGAAAAAGGTAGCTGTAAAAATCAGGGAAAAGTTTTCAACAATGCAAAGGAGCAACATAATTAAGTTAGACATTTTTTACTCTGTAATTTTATGTAAAGATTATGAAAGTAAAAGTGACATGCTCTTAGTAAACATTACCATCATAGGTCATGTGTGTGATTACAAGCGCATCTATAATGTACTTCTTGTATCCTTGTCATTTGCTAGGGGCTTTTACTTCGTCTCGTACTGCTGCTCCATTCTGTATATGACATCTATTGTAATTTACTTATTCTTTTACTACATCCATAAAGAGCATCATAATATAGAAGAATTTAATGATGAATCCATAATGATAATTAGCAATTTAGGAGAGTGAAGTGAGTCACTATAAGTGCACGGGTATACAAGTCTAGAGCTCTTATCAATATCCACACTGTGGGATGGTACAAGACTTAGGTGTGGAGCTGGGGGAGCGGGTACCGTACTGGGGGCACAAGCCAATAGTGTATCATAATATAGACTTATGTGTGGCATACTTATAGTGAATGTGATAACCACAGAATTGATCATGTAAATAATGGACAATAATTTTAGAGAACCTCTAAAAGAAAATGCTACTTCTGGTCAAAGTGTAACATAGAGATGCCAGAGGATCCTCTATCATGCTTGTAAACCATGGCCATTAGATATGTGTCCACACCAGAGATAGCTTGAGTGAACAAATCTTCTAAGAAAACAAAATCGACACAATGTTTAGGAGAAATGAACAAAGTACACAATGGGGAAAGATTATTGTGTCCAAATTAAGACAATCATAAAAACGTTAAATATATATATTTTGAACGTTCTGATTTCTTATTCGTAACTTATTTTACTAGGATTAGGAAGCTGTCCAGTTTGCATTACATGCATAATTGTTTAAATAAATCACATGGTATATTGATTCAACTTATGAACCAAGGAGGAAGCTCGTAGACATTGGTAAGGTCATTCTTGACTACACCTACTGAAGTCATCATACATAGTTTAATCTCGAAAAAGAATAGATTGACATTTTCTATTTGTATATTACTGAGAAAGCAGAATGGGTGTTTAAAAGAAAATGTTTCCTAGAGAAGTTATCACAAATAGTTGTAATTATACGGAACTTATAAATTATAAAACAGCTTTGATGAGAGTCATTCACCTTTTTCTTGAACATTCTTCTACATATCAAGAAATACACTTTCTTGCAGGTCAAACATTGGCTAAATAGAAATCCACTTATGCTGTAGGTGTTGTACTGATTGTACCTCATGATTTCATAAAGATTGTGATTGTCTCTTTAATTTGGTTCCGTGAATTTGAGTCTTCAGAAAAAGCAACTAATAATGTTTTTGATAGAATATTTCAAATGAAACATGAACTCAGAAAAAGCAACTAATAATGTTTTTGATAGAATATTTCAAATGAAACATGAACTCAGCTAAAGCAGCATGAATGAGGATGCTACCACACCCATTTCACAAATTATTGACACAGCCATGGCTGCAGTGGTGGTTGAGCTTGTTCAATATTCCTGAGCTAGTCATTATTGTCTTGTGTGGATCTAAATGTATTTTATTTGAATGTTATCATGGTACTGCAGGTATAAACATAAACCTCTTGACTAATGGCTTCTGTATAAATCTTGCAAGTTTACACACATATCTGCAATACTGAGAAGGAAGCTCCTCTCTGTAGTTAATGCCCTTAATTATTTTTTGTGGGTGTGTTCAAATCTCACTTGTTAATGGTATTTTTTAAGACACACAGTGGATGTACACTTTATCTCATGTAATTGATTATTTTATACATTTTATAGAAATGTTAAAGAATGGTAATACATGTACTGCATACTCAGTTAGAGCCACCAGCTGATGGCATATTTTTCACTTTGAACGACACCATATATCTGCCCAAGGAAATTGTTATTTAAAGAGGACTCAGGTGCTGATTTGATGGATCGTACCAATCCTGAAAATGCTCTGATATGTTGTAAAAGTATGAAACACTGAATGCTCTATAAGTATATAGTGACAACAATGGCAATAGTCCTCCTATAGGAGATTAGTTGTTTCTTGGTGCATAATATTTTTCTAGTCATCCTCTGACTAAGTTCTAAATTCACAATTATTACTAACAATGTCTTTTATTATGAGAGCTATAAAACCTAAGTATTATATTATTCTATAACAAACTAGGGCATTTCAATCCCATGGGGTCTTCAGTAGTTAGACAATGAAATACTGAAAACAAAACAAATGATGCACTTAGCTGGAGGATATGTAAGAGAGGGTAATGGTAGGAATAAACAGGTGGCTAGTTATGTATCCTTTTCATCAGTAAATACCCACCTGTTTATTCTTTTAGCCATTTGCATTTGAGTTCCCACCTACTCTTACATATCCTCCAGCTAAGTGCATCGTGTTATGTTTTCAGTTTTTCAGTTTTTCATTGTCCAAGTAATGAAGCTCCTCCAGGATTGAACATCTTGGTTTGTGTATATGCTATGTCAATGCTCGTTAAGAATCAAGTTTTGTGGTCATAACAATTTGTACAAGTTAACAGGAGCGGTGTCGAAGATGTTTCGGTGTAGGGGGCTCCAAGGGCATGGCTTTTTTGTGGTTTAAAAAGTGTTCGTGCAAGGGATTTCCTTGTTAAAGGAATTTCCTAGTTAAATTGTGCCCCAATATTAAGGGAGGCTCCGTCTAGTCCAGATCCCCGAAAAAACGAAACTCCCCCCCCCCTCTCATTCATATGCCACTGTATAATAGGGACTTTTACTGTGTTTTGTGTGGCTGTTTTGTTCCATATATGACATCACATGACATTGTTAGTTACTCACTATTCATTGCTACAAAATAAGATTGCAGATGAATTAATATGTAGTTTGAAAGTGAGGAAATTGAGCAAGACACTGTAAGTGAGCGTACAATTTTAACTGTATATGTATATATATATATAATTATATATAATTCTTACAAGTAGTATGGCACATTGACTTCAAGCTGTATGTGACAATCATCAAATATACCACATGACAATGGACAAAAATATTTTAGAGAGCCCATGAAAATACCATTTCTAATGAAGAAGTGGTTAAAAGACAAATAAACTTTGATTTCAGAGTCCTTGTATAAAAGGAATACACAATGACTTCAGTGTGGCAAACACTATGTCAGCCACAAGAAAACTGAAGTTAAGAAATTTAAAAATTTCACTATTATAACTTCGTGTACATATATCCACACTGTATAGCTAGCTCATAGAAGCACACATTTGAGCCAAAGAGATCCTCTATCAGTTACAATGCTCACAAAGCTTGGGATATAATATGTCCACAGTATTGGTTGCCCGATATGTATAAGGGCTTATAATCTACAAAAGAAAATCAAATTAACACAAGGATGACAAAGTATTAAGAAGTCAACAGGCAAAATTATTTGTATCCAAATTAATCACAAGTTATCATAAATTTATCTTTTTTTATTCTTTTGAAGTATTGTTCTTAATTCCACTATACAATTCAGGAGATATCAACATCCTACCATGAAGTACAAAATGTGAATATGAGTTCATCTTGATATGTCTTCAATAGGTGTGTTCAAAATGGCTGTCTAGGAGCTTCCTCCTCCTCTAATATGTAGTAAAACATTGAGGTTTCTGCATACCATGTTATATTTAAATAATGGAATAGCTAATGGAAACTGGACAGTTTATTAATTGATGTTATGTATTTGATGTAAATGGATGATGCTAGCGAAGGTAGAATGATTATGCAGATTAAAAACCACATAGCTGAAAGAAGATTGTAAAAGAAAAATGCATAGAGTGAAGTTTATTAAAGCAAAACACTCATGTCAGAATTGAATTGCAGCAGTGTTAAAGATGCAAAGTTGAAAATGTATTATTAGTCATAAAATATACAAGGCCACTAAGATACCAATCCAGTATTATACTACAGTATCTTACAAGCAGAATAGGAACTCAATCTGTATCAGCATGTGTTCAATAATGGTACCACACCCATTTGATAAATTATTATTACAGCTTGGCTGCAGTGGCTGTGTGACTACATTGCCCTTGACATTTATAGCTATTGATGCTGACAATAAGATAAACTTTTTTTTAATTTGAAAGTTTATTTGTGCAGCTTAGCATAAACACCAAACCTTTTAGACTAATGGCTTCTGTATCTAGCGCATCAAATAGCAAGCTATTTTCTGCAATACTTAATGAATAACAAGTGTGTAGTGCTTAAGTATGGGGGGGGGGGGGATTGAAAAGTTTGGCCAGTTGCTATAACTACAACGGTAATAGTTATTTACATAAAGATAGTCATGTACCTAAAGATATCATTGTGAAGATATCTAGGGTGGAATAAATAGCTATAATATAATTATATAGTACTTATTACATGAGTCAGAGTGTGATAATACAGTGAAATATTTCATGAGCAGGCTAATTTATTTTCATGAGCCAGAGGGAGTGAAAATAAAGCCTGAGAGTGAAATATCTAACCATATCACTCTGCCCATGAGTGTAATAAGTGTTGTTTTTTTTCATACTAGATATCTTCACTACTGTAGTTAGTACTAGGACTGATGACATACTGGTGTAAAGTTGGATGTAGGGGCTACCCACACACCCCAGCTGATATTTTAGCAGCTGCTCTAACTCTGCTGAGTGCACTACACCAGAGGGTGGTAGCTGTAAAAATTGGGTAAGTGACAAATTTGGCAGGTTGCTATAACTACTAGGGTAATGAGCTTGCTGCAACCTTGTAATATCTGTAAGTTATTTCACAAGTCATGTACCTAAAGATATCATTGTGAAGGAATCTAGGGTGGAATAAATAAATAAAACAAAGAAATAAAGAAATATATAATAATATCCCATCTTATGTGATTATAAAAACTTTATGGAAATGCTAAAATATTATACTATATATGTATTTCCTTTATATTCAGATCCAATGGCTAGTGGGTTATATTTTACTTTGAATGGCGTTATACATTGTCCAAATGAAACAGTTTTTATAGAAGACATAGGTCCTCTTGTGGCTAATCGTAGTGATCGTGGAGCTGCTCTGATATGTCACACTGATAATGTAAACACTGAATGCTGTAGAAATGCTGACAACAATTATAATGGTCCTATTGGTGATTGGTTCTATCCAAACAATTCTCAAGTTACTCCTAATCATCAGGACACTATCTACAATATATTAGTACGGAGTGTATATAAAAGAGAAGTCAGATTAGTGACACGAGGCAGTCCAACTGGACCACTGGGACTATATAGATGTGAAGTTCCCAATTCTAGAGGTGAAATTGTCAGTGCCAGCATTTACATTATGTCTAGTGAGTATACTACATTACTTACTGTGCATTACTTTCTTTAGTGTAATGATACATCAATACTAACAGGGTATACATGTGCATGAAACTATAGTCTCCATTATATTTGATTGTATTTAAGCAAACATTTTAGGCAAGTATGAAATATTATGATGTTAATTTATTATAGAAGTAATTTTGTCATGGTATATATATTATTCTATGCTAGATATCTCCACTGACAATGAGATAACTCATGATATCTTATGGTGTCACACAGGTGGCCTGGGTGGCAGAACCAGCCGGCAGACCCGGCAATTGCCGGACAAATATTTAGTTATTTTTGTTACCTGTTAATATGACTTACCTAACTTAAAGAACAGTACACAATAGTGTCGGCAAGCTTTCAGTTACTACAACCATATTAGACCACAAGTAAAAATGCTGACTCTGCCCACGAATATGATACAGCTGGCAATGCATAAGTTACTCTCAATTTTGACGATCGGCTTTATGTGACTGCAGTGAATTTGACCCGTCCAGCTAAAAAAATGGTAGCTTGATAGTGTGGCAATCAAGTTTCTTTTTTAGTTTTAATTGTAGTAATATGATACTTAAGCATGCTTTTCTTCAATTTAGTAATAGCAAGTTATAGTTTTAGGATTTTTTCAATTTAATAATAGCTTTTTATCATAGTTATTTTAGTTAAAACTATTTATCCAAATTATAGTTATATACAAGTAGATATGTTTTACTAAAATGATTTAGTCACTAGCTCCAAAAATTTTCAATTACGCGGTAGGTTCTTGATTTTTCACAGACGCTTAAACTCGCCGAAATCATTGGCGGGGTCCTTCCTGTTGGCATTTATTATCCTCCCCTGTGGCATTTAGAACCCTAGCTTGTGACATTTAGTACCCTAGCTCACTCCACCTTCTTTATTGTTTGGAATAGCTACTTGACATTTTCTGACACATTTGTATAATATTCAAAATTTTAGGGATATAACAAAGAAATATTTTTATTTTTTTATACTGATATTAAAATAAAGTGATGAGTAGCTAAAACTGATTAAATAAGTTACAACAGCTAATGATGATATTCCTATTTATTTGAGATAATATTCATAGTAACTGAGCATGATTGGAAGTTAAAAGTAAAAGGAGAAGTGAAAGTTGTGCTGGAAGATTGCAAAGTATTCATGCTATTAGCACCACACGAGTAACCAGAAGTTGCTGCAGTAACTCTCCGTTTTGTTTTCTTACTTCGAAGACGAAAAGGCACAATTTGGTGGACAATTCTTGGGTAAATATTTCTTTCAGGGGTGTAACTTCTCATCCGTACTCCGTAGAAATGTGTGCACACCATTGTTGCCATACATTGACACAGTATTTTGTGTCAGCCATGGTCTTAGAAGGTATAGCACTAAGCTTGGCCTTCATAACCTCATCCTCGTTTTTCCTGGGAGCAGCTCCAAGTTATAGTCGTGAACAGAATGTTCCGCTGAATAGCTGGTTGACCAGTAACTAAGGTTTGTTCGCTATCAGACGTTTCCCCGTTTAAAAGGTCCATAATTTCTGGTGATAAAAAGTCCAGTAATGACTCCATAAGTTAGCCTGAGAAGTGGTGGAACGGCTGTATCACCTCGCTAGCTTTTATTTTTATTTTTAGTGACTAAATCAGTTAGACAGAGGCACCAAGGAAACTACCGGATTTAGGAAACCCTCAGGCCCTTAGTAGCACCCTCGCTTCGCTCGGGATGCTACAGCTCAGGGCCTTCGGGAGTTCTAAATCTGGTAGTTTCCTCGGTGCCTCTGTCTAACTTATATTTAGAGTAGACAATTGCTAGCTAGTAGCTAATTCATCCAATAGTTTTGACTAATATAGCTAATTAATTTTTTGTATAATCCAAGCTTTATCCAAGCTATAACGTTTGTTTTTATATGGTAATGATTGTAGTTGTAGTTAATTAGTAAGAATTATTAAGAGATAATTAGACAAGTTATAGCGTTAGTATGGAAAGTGCTTACCAAAATATATAGTAGTTATTGTTATCATTTTCATCCCAGGAATTTGCATTTTCTATTTGGTTGCATTTAATATTTTTGTAACTAACCTATGTAACTACATCTTTGTTTAAAAAAATTAATTTGCTATTAATACAAGAATCATTATATTGCCACATATTTAACATTAAGCGATGGGTTATATTAACTTGACCAAAGCAAACTTGCTTCTGCCACCCCCCTGTGTTACCAGCACTGAATTGGCAAACTCATTCCCCTCAACTAACTGAGTAGCTAGAACATTGAATAAGCATTAGTAGTTGGTGAGCGAGCAAAGCGAGCGAGACACTTATAGGGGTAACACGATTGAAAATTGGGGATGTTTGTTTGTTTATATATATGTTTGGACGTAAATATGTCATTTTGTACTTTGACCCTCGCGTATTTTAGTGTTAGCTGGGTGTTCGACCCCGTCCCAAACTTGACTAAACGGAATCCTCTGGTTATCGATCATTACCCGTATCATCCTAGAAATTGAATTGTTTACAGCTTTGAATTTTTTTGCGGGTGCACTTAAAACTCAAAAACTTAGTTAGTGGTGGAGGTAAATTAATACCTATTTGTCATAGTTATAAGCCCTAAACAACAGTATTTACTTGAAAATTCATTGTTAACTAGATGGAGGTAAGCCTTGTGTAGATATATGTTCAGTTGTGTTAAAATATTGTGCGTTACAACTACTACTTCGCTAATGAATATCACAAAGAAAACGTTTAAATAGCATGACTTTTTTTGTTGCTTTGTTTTTTTCAATTTATATAGTTGTGTGGAGCGGTTACTATGGCATTGGATCCCCCTTACTGTATATACTTAATTAAAAAATCGACTTTTTTAGTAGCTCGAGTGTTAGAAGTTAAAATCAATCATTTAACAATAATGGAGTTTTAGGCTCCCTCGCCATTTGTGCTCAAGCACATAGTTAATAACAGACAAGCTTACAAATTACAGAATTTGTACAGCTACCTTCCCTAAAAAGCAACAACAACAAAAAAACGATCCACTCCAGTCAAAACAACTTCTAAATATCAGCTGGGAGTGTGGGGGATCCCATATGACAGTAATACTTATAGTGTGAGTTACTAAACCCTAGTACAAAGTTCTACAGTGCTGAGATATCTGACATAGAAAAAAAACTACTTATCATAGTATACAACTACTTATCATAATATACAACTACTTATCATAATATACAACTACTAGGATCTATGGTTGCTATGAACTATATCAACTTTTTTCCCCTAATATATTTTCGTACCAGAATACAGGGGATTATATCGTATTTGTAGTATTCGACGATAAGCACAGTCACTCAGGAAACAGGCTACAAGTATATAGCTATGACTTACTGAATCAGAGTGTGATATAACAAATTATTACAATAAAACTAAAAACTTCACTCCTAGGATTTATTCCCACCCTGCATTTAACTCATCAAACAAATTAGTCTGCTCTTGAAACACCTCAGCTATATCACACTGGACTTATGTAATAAGTGCTATATATATAAATATGTATGTGTGTGTGTGTGTGTGTGTGTAACTTACTACGTGTGAGTCTGAGTGTGATATAGCAGAAGAAATATTTCATGAGAAGGCTAATTTATTTACTCAAGCCAGAGTTAAGCGAAAGTAAAGCCTGAGAGTGAAATCATGCCATAGTATGCTGAAAAGTCTAATAAGTGGTTAATTCTACTCCAGATATCTAGGACAGGTAACTCACTGGGCTCCTCACTCCCCTGGCTGATATTTTATCAGCTGCTCTGCTACACCATAAGAAGGTAGCTGTAAAAACCAGGAAAACTGGCAAAATAAGGCCAGTTGCTATAACTACTATAACTTGCTCAATATAAGCAGGGACTGAGGAAGCTTTCATGAATTGGTCCGCCAGGAAGTAGGTGCGGCCAAATCCGTTCACGGGTGTGGCTAAGGATAATTCATGGGTGTGGCTAAGGATAATTCATGGGTGTGACAAGTCTATACATACTTTTATTCATTATAATTGTAAATAGCTAGCCAGCAAAATTTAATAAAAAAGAAATTTTGTATTAGCTAAATTTAGAATTATGCCATCATAGCTAGAATAGTTGCTGACAGTGCTAGCTACATTGCAAACTGTACTTACACTTCCAACAAATAAATATCTTACTTATTTATCATTATCATTAATGCCAAGCCATCGCTAAACGAACCGTGGGAAAATTAAAATAATCAATAAAAAGATCATCAATTTGGGATTTTTCTTTAAAAACAATAGTTATTTTGGAATTCCCCATTTCAAAAGATGGTGTGGTCAAAACCGGACCAACCGGACTGGTTCCTCCGGGCCTGATAAGTGAAATAACACCACAGAAAACAGGAGTTATTTCATGGGTCACATACCTAAAAATTAATATTGTGAAGATATCTAGTGTGGACTAGCTATATATCCATGCATACTTTTTTAGACCAAGACAAAATTTTATTAATTATTATACACTAGACAATTGGAACAAGATATAATGTAACACACATAACTACAAAAAATTATAACCTTTTGTAGGCTTAGATTCTACTCCAATGACGTCCATGTATTCAACACAAAGCACAAATATCAGTAATGTAAATGAAGATAACAGCTCAATAACAATATCATCATATGCAATGTTGTCAACACAATACAATGAAGAAATCTTCCATACAGGTATCATTACAAGATTATTAAAAAATTGAAATATTTTCAATTATCAAAAAGCTACACTTGATTGCAACATTGCATCTATCAATTTATTAATGAGTATTTTACCAAATTTGTTGTATAGTGGCTTAAAAACATGTCATAATTATGAACTATTAATGGAAGATTCGTTTATATGAAGTATTTTACTTTATAACCTTATAATTGCAGTAAAATTTTAATTTCACATATTTATGACATATTACTCTATGTTCATCAGGAAGTTCTAGTGTAATCATTGGTGCAGTAGTGACATCTGCTATAGTAGTAGCTATTATGATTATGGCTCTAGTCATATTATTGACCTGCATGAAGAATAAAGCATTCAAGTAAGTTTATGAGACCGCTTTTATCTCTAGATGAGTTCTATTATTTCTTGGAGTGTGCCATTTGGGCACAGTTAAATATAACAATTAAATTATTTAGCATAGCATTTCCCTTTGCAAGCTTCTTGTTTAAAGAATTGAAAATTAATGTTAGCTACAAAAGCCCATAATTTTTCATTTGCTAATCAAACATTTTAGAACATAAACATGCGCTCTGCAAAATGTGTAATTATGAATGGGTGAGTCACTGCATACACAATGTTTCTTATTTATCCTTTCTACAAGTATAAGAATGGGAATCAATTCAGAAATGTTATGCATATACTACAACCATATATCAGAATTGTTCATGTTGTTGTGTTACTAGGGTAGCATCAAATAGCTCCCAGTCAGATAATCATGTAAAGAAGAGTATGCAAAATGACGATAACTATGAAGAGATTGAAATAAATCAAAATGGTATTTCTAAACCTGAAGATATGGCAATGACTAACTGTGCTGCATACGGAAACATAAAGTTAACCAACTGTGCAGCATATGGTGAAATATCAAATAACATACCAAATGAATCACTTGCAGTTAATGAAACTGTGTAGCTAATGTTGCATAAGCATGTTTTTTTATATACTTTCAACCTACTGATTATGTACACTATATTGTTTGTACAAAAATGTTAATCACTTATAGCTTCCATATTCATTGTAACAAGTGTTTTGACTTAGTAAAGCATCATCAAATGTAGATATAAGCTATGTATTTAGTTTGAGTCATTGGTTTTCTAATCAGAAGAATAATGATTAGTCAGAGAAGAGTCCTGCACTAAGTTTTCTTTTGGTCTCTAATGAGCCAAGTTTTGTAGAGGCTACCTAAACTAAATGTGATGCATCTAAACTAACATATTAGTAGCTGATGCAACTACTAGTTTCGCATCAACAATAATTATTATTAGTGAGTACAAAAACAGTGAATTTGAATGATAATATCCAGTAACATTTACTGACTTTATACTGACTCAAATAAATGATTCTCCGTGCCAGTTATACAGGGATGGAATAATTACTCGAGAAAGAAAGCTTCATACAGCATTGTCCTCTAATACTCTAATACCCTAATGAGTGCAGCAACCCCTAACTTACAGAGTTTCCCCACCCCCTCATCCTAAAATATCATCCGGTGGAGTGGAATAGCAAAATTACTAATCCTAGTACAAACTACTGCAGTGAAGATATCTAGCACAGAATAAATCATTCATTACACTTGCATATTTAGCCTTATTTGTACTCGCCTTGGCTCACGAAAATGAAGTAGCCAGCTAGTGAATATCTCAACATAATATTGCACCCTGATTCATGTAAAATTGAGACTCATTTAGTGACTGGCTTGCTTTACACACCAACCCTCAGCGTGAATGTGTGGGGTTTGTATGGTATACTCTGTCACAGGGATCCAGCTTTCATGCTGGTGCATTCTTCACAGGATTTCACTCCTTTTCAAAATAATGACGATCAGAGAATCTGCTGTGCTCATGCTCCTGGCCAAATATACACAAAATTAGGCACGCATACAGAAATGATACAGAGCAAAAATGATTAGGTAAGGTGTGGTAAAGGAAGTATACAAAATATACGGTAAAGGGTGAAATAGAGAGAATATTATGTGGGTGATCCTCTTGTGGCTTGTGTGGCAGGGTCTCCCACATCACCCCCCCCCCCCCCCCCCCCCCCCACCGCCCCCCCCCCTATCCCCCCCACCTCCCCTCGGAAGGTGTATCTTGAAAGAGGAGATTCCTCATAAGCTTGTCTGGATTTCCATTTGTTCACAGATATTTGAGATACTTGGAACTCAATGTCAACATCATCTCTGTCAGTCCATCCCTGACAAGTAAGGGAACCCACAACCACACTGTCCCATCCACTCCTGTAATGTGCACAGAAAGTAAAGTTCAGTAAGTACAAACACCAATGCCGCCATAAACATTTGTTAAGGCAGTCTGAGGTAAGTAGGCCTTTAAGTGCAACAATGAAAATGCCGTCCATAGGTAAGCTTCAAAATGTTTGATGGTGTCTACCACAGCCAGGCACTTCAATTCTGTGGCAGCAAACTTCTCGTCATGACGTTGCATCTGACTTAGGTAGAACCCGACCGGTACTTCCTTATCCAGGACTCCACCTATTCCTTTGGCTGAAGCATCCGTCACTACAAAAAACACATCACTGGCACTGGGTACAATGAGACTCACAGAGTTACAAATTAGTGTAATAGTAGATAGTATCAAAATCATAAGTTATGTCAGTCATCCACTGTACAATGTTTGAGTGACAAATTTTTAAGTTTGTTGTCAATGATTTGGTATGAAAACATAAATTAGAGGTAAAATGACAATAATTAATATGCCCAAAAATGAATGAAGTTGTTTCACACTTTTTTGTTTCTTAAACTGTTTAAACTTGGCCACACAAACCTCAGGTATGCTAATGTCATGCCTCCCAACTCTGAACCCAAGAAACTCAATCTTACCAGTACCCCAAGTACACTTCTCCAATATAACAGTTAAACCATTATTGTCAATAGCCTCCAAGACCTTAGTATCCCAAATATTGCTAAAAATACCTTACTGTCGATATAAAGGTGAACTAAAGTCCTTATGACTATTCAAACACTTGACCATCATACCCTGAAATGATGCTGGGATGTTTTTCAAGCCAAATGACATTTAAGATATTGGAATTTACCGAAGTGTGTAATGAAACTGGCCTTCACTCTGTCTCTGTAGCAACTGGTATCTGATGGAATCTTTTTGCCAGATCTACTCTGTGAAAAACTGAGTATTACCTAATTTAACCAAGACCTCGTCAATAATAAGGGGCATATGAAATGGCTCCTGGATAGTCACTGAGTTAAGCCACCTGTAGTCCACACAGATTCTGATGGACCCGTCCTTCTTTACCACTGGGACTATTGGGGCAGCCCACAAACTCTCATATGGCTCAACAATACTGTCTGCAAGGAACGAATCAAGCTCTGCCTATACTTTACTCTCTAAATTCGAAGGCAAACAATAGGGAGCAGATACAATGGGTTTGTTACAAGTCGTATGTATTCTGTGAGAGACAAGAGTTGTATCTCCTGCATGTGTAGAAAAACATGAGCTATATTACCCAGAACTGCATCCAAGGACTGCTGCTGTTCAGCAGTTAACACAGGGCTAGAGTGACTCTTCTCCTCCTCAATCTCTTCATCATAAATATGAGGTTTCAAGTTGTTAACGTGAACAATTCTCTCCTTTTTCTTCCCTTCCTGATCCCAGCCTATCTCATATATTACATTACTGTGATGACTTGTCAACGTGAAGGGACCTAACCATGCCTCACTCAACTTAGTATTCAGGCCAGGTTGTTCTAACCACACTGACTTGTCAACCCAAAACTGTCTCAAAGATTTGGTTTCTTCCTTAGCCCTCTCTCTGACCTTGACCTGATGCACATTCTCTTTAACCAAATCCCGTAAAATATTCAATATTTCTTGGTGTAAAGCCAAATAATCAGACACATTCAGCGATGGACTATGGGACTCCTCCCAATACTCCTCTTTAAAGTGTCTAATGGGTGTGGCATTGTTTTACCATTGACAAATTCCCATGGGGAAATGCCCGTTGAGGTGAAATAATATAAAAATCAATTTGATTCGGCATGTCAACATGTGGTCCATAATCTTTTGTATTATACGTGGCATTGAGTGTTCAGTAAAGTCTCTCCACATTTCTCGTCTGGATGGCCAATCTCTCTTCTTCTCTGGGGATTTATGCCCCTGTTTACCACAGTTGTAGCAAGTAGGAGCAACGGTTCTTTTATACCATTTATAAGTACCACCAGAAGTACCCTTTTGGCAGTGCTACATCCTGTTTGTCCAAATTAGCTTTATCTTTGTCTACTGGTTGCGCATTAAGAGATTGCAGCTCATGTATAGCGAATTGTTTGTGGTCAGAATTAGAGCACCTGTAATTTGGCTTTTCGGATCTCTTAAGTCATTGTGCCTAAAATGATTGAACCTTCGAAGGACATGAGGCGAATCAGTAACGTATAATTCAAATGCATTTATCATTGGGGTTTTATTCATTCGGGTTAAAATTTGTCCATGCCCTCAAATGGCAAACCTGACACTTATAATAATGAATTCGCTATCGTTTCACACACAAAATAATAATTTTGGCTACTGGATGATTAACAGCAATATCTGCAAGTCTAAACAAAATTTCTGTATACCATGAGATTAACTAATTAGACTGAGCGTCTAATGGGACAAAATGAGTCAAATTGTTGTGCCACCCATACCCATTTGATGACAAGATCTGGGGCTTAGCAACCTTATAGTCAATGAATACAAAACCAGGCACGTACACAGAAATGATAAAATACAACAATGATTAGGTAAGGTGTGGCAAAGGAAGTAAACAAAATATATGGTAAAGGGTGGCAGAGAGAATATTCAGGACAGTTTGTTTATGTGAGTGATCCTCTTGTGGCTTGCTTGGCAGGGTCTCCCACAAATGTGTGAGAGGATTATAGTAGTCGTCCTGTATGATTGTCAGCTTGCCTCTCTGTCAGTCTGTCTGTTGGTCTGTCTGCATATCCATCATGCTCAGTTTTTTTGAGATTAATGACAATTAACTATTGATTTAAGACCTTATATTATTGTGCTCCTTTATTTTGGGCTGAATTTATTTAAAAACAGGAAGTTATTAGCTCCGCGTAGGTACTAGCTTTTGTGGGTAATGCTCCTATCATCACTTATGCTGCTAAATGCACGGAGATAATTATTATAATGGTACATGCTGCTGATGATGTACTGAAATTCTGCAATTATATGACAAAACAATAAATAACTTTTCTAGTCTAGGGTACAAAGTGCTACAAAGTATATAAGGCAAAAATATTGCTGTAACAAAATGATTAATGACAGATAGAACTGTTAGCTATGAATATTCAAAATTTATCGTGGCATACTGACTGCCTGACACTCCAAATGTAGCTGTGACATATTTCACATTTTAGAGATTTGCTGGATATTTTGCTGAGACATGCTGAATACTTAATTAAAAATGATAGATAATACGGGTTAACCCATCAATTGAAGATTATCAAGGCTCAATTGATAACTATATGTGGTAATGTGTGGCGGCATGTGTAGGACTTAAGCTGACTCCAAATGGTGTAGTTACATATAGTTTCTAGCACTTACTAAAACAAAGCATTTTAACCTTAGTAACATCACTAAATTAAATATATCCACCATGTCTTATGTAGAAATGTTCCATGACATCTTAACAAAATATTTAGCATGTCCCTGCAAGATGTTCAGTAATTTCCCAGCAAATTTATCTAGTCCCAGCAAATTTATCTAGTCTCAGCAAAATATCCATCGTGTCCAAGTAAAAAATCCAGCAGGTGCCCAGACAATTTGGACAGCACAAGGCATTGATGGTGGTAATAATTTTGTTTTGGCTTCCTCCAAATAGTATTAATTGCTTCACAACCATTACCCATCTGTTGTGGTTTTGGGCTTAAATGGAAGAAACATTAATTGGATAGTATAAATATAAGTAGCTATATGAAAATGGGTTGTCAAGAAAATAGTTGCTACCTGCTCCAAACAGACACTCTATATTAATATATTCCCAAGTGACCTAACCTGTACTATTGTTTGAGCAAATACTGTGTGCCTACTGTTGTCAATTAGCTATTTGGATAGAACCAAGCATTTAATATTTCCAATAAGGCCATTATTATTGTTTTGTTGCTCTAAGCTCTAAAGTATACAATGTTGCTCTATATATTATATAATTAATAGATGACATATCTGAGCAGCTGTACAACTTGTTATGATTCATCACATTCAGGACCTATAATCTTTATAAAAATTGATTTTTTGCACACAGTGCTACTAAAATTAAGAATGAGGTACTTGTCAATAGATCAATGGGGAATAAACAATTATGATTAAAAAACCATCACACAACAATAATACTGACTGTGATTCATCCCGCTTCTCTAAAATATTGGTATGCTCCATTATGATAACATTATATTTCAATTAGCTAAGGAAATAGCTATAATATCTACTATTAAATTTTTACTGCCCCACCCCTCTACTGATTTTTTTTTCAGATTGGCCTAGCTGTAGAGCGAGCAAAGTGCTACTGGACCATACAAATCTTTGAAACAAAAAATAAAATAGCTTTAGTTAGGATTCAGTATCATTAATTTTACTAACAGATCAGCAAAGAACAATCATCAAGTTTGTAATTAATGCCCTTTTGTATGTAGCAGCAGCATGAGTTATGGTTTTCCTAGAGCTATTGATATAGTTAGCTGTGATCTCAAGAGAAGTTAGGTATCAGGGATTCAATCACTATCAAAGTTTATCCCAAAGGAAAGTAAATATTTATATAAGTCTAAGATAGATGCTATTTCCACTCTTATCTAAGAGAAGAAATCCAAGCACTCCTATGGAATACCATGGAGATTGCTGGAATCTTCTTATAGATTTTTTTTTTGCTTTTTGCACTTTTATCTACTAGCTACTAAATAAATTTTAGATAATCTAGGATTATTAAGTGCTTCATATCCAGGACAAACACAAAATGGAGTAGATGATCTTACACTTAATTTTTTAATGTAGTGTGTAAATACAGCTCGACCACTGTGTTTCCCTTAAATTATGTAGATATACTTCACATTATTTTCCCTATGGCCCTGTTATACACTACATTTTCTTACTCTTTTACATACTATTTGAGCAAATATAATAATATAATAATACCTGTCATCTTCCTTATTTCTGACAACTTGAAAATTGTTGGATATAAAACAATTGTTATCAATTTCTAATCATTAGCTAGCTAGTAAAATGAATTAATCACATGACATATCTTATCAGCTCAATTTTTAAGTAATAATTAAGTTTAATAGTCGAAGTAACCATAGGCATTACAAACTGTACATACGATAGTAAGTATAAAAAAACAACTCTACAGGGCTAAAGCCATCCCATGGCAAAAGAGCATGTCAAATAATGTCATCCTGCTAGTGCATTTCTGGATCTTACCTAAGTTAAGAAATATAGTAGAGCTCACGTGAAAGGGCTAGCTATTAAGGGGTCTTTTAATAATGGTTACGTTACAACAACTCTTGGACCCAAATATTAAAAAAAAATACCAAACAATTAAGTCCACTTAATATACATTGGGAATCATATATCATAAGCTCCAAATAAAATGGCAACAATTGTATACATCAGGACTTATACCACTGCAATAAATAGAGCCAATTCATTGGCACACATGATATAAATTTTAAACTGACTTAATGTAAAAAAATAATTCAAATGACTTGTTCACACCACCAACTAAAAACAATGACTCCTCGCACTAAGTTAGAGTTTTCAACTGTACTTTTTGTTCTAATGTTTAGTTTTAGCACTTTTGTCCACTACAGAATACATTTCCGAAATATCTTGGCTGCCACTTATTTTGTGGAGTACTTTGTTATTCTTCACTTTTTTATCAACTACAGCATACATGTCTGATATGTTTGGACTATTAAGAGATTCCATTGATTTTTTTGCATTCCTTTTCGCAGTTTTATCAACGACTGCATACATTTCAGATATGTTTGTACTCCTGGTATCTTTATGTGGTCTATTGGCTTCTTTTTTTGCAGTTTTATCTACTACTGCATACATTTCAAGATTATCAGGTGATTCATACATGTTAATTGTTTCCCTTTTGGTCTTTTGATCTCCAACAGCAGATGCACTGGGATCATCAGGAGCTTCATATATTCCAGTTGAGTTTCTTTTGCCGGAAATATCATAAGGCAACTTTCTATTAATCTCCCGTAAGTGTTGGTTTGATTTGGATTGATCAGACTGATGTTGATACGTTGATGGTAAATTCCATTTACAGAGACATTGACGAAATAGAACTATTAGTATGACCACCGCTATAATGGCAAACATGACTATTGTTATGATTACTGTACTAACAATAATAGCTGTTGTAACACTAATTCGTGTTGATGGCATCTCATTTTTTGTTTCAGATTGCATAGAAGTACTGAAACTGTTTCCTTCTTGCATTAAAGTTTTGTCATCTATGCCTGATGAGACAGTGCTACTTGGCAAGGCATTGGGTGTGGTATAAGTAGGTGTGGTATAAGTAGGTGTGGTATAAGTAGGTGTGGTAATAGTAGGTGTGACACAAGTAGGTGTGACACAAGTAGGTGTGGTAATAGTAGGTGTGGTATGAGCTTTACTAGAATCTATAAGGAAGTAAAAATTGAATAAATTAACTTGAATGCTTACAAAAGAAGAAAAAATGACATATGTATAGTTGAACTTGGTGAGAGGGTGGAAAGATTTTCTTTACAACGAGAAATAAATTATTTTCTGCATAAACTGCAATTAAATATTTGGCTGTTATTTAATATTAATGAGTGAATGTTTATATAAAAATTTTATTTCTCAAAATTAGATCTGAAATGAATGTCTCGCTATCCAGATAGAGTTGTAAGTATTTGAATATGATTCTAATTATCCAGATATCCGTGATAGTTTGGAGTTGGACTCCTGTAAATTTGTCTTTAATAACACTGAGTGATAATTCACTGTGGATTCCCACACCCCCAGCAAATATTTTAGTGACTGCTTAGACCTGTTGGGTTACTTTTCATAGAAAGTTGTATCTGTAAAAACCACAGGAACTAGTTTAAAAGCTAAGCTATGACTGATTTTATGTGAGCTCCATTGACAGTCTGTAATAACTGATTATTTAATAATAAACAGTCACATCAGGAGAATAGTACTTTCTATAATATTTTGTTCTAGCTCTACTTAAATACAGCATTATAGTAACTTTCAAAAAATATCTAAGATTTGTAAGTTGACACAACTTCAAGACACTGTACTCAATACAAACCATATTCATCCAGAAGGTTTGCATAATTTTAGGATAAGAATTTACAATTACTTAATTCAAGTAGTGGTGCCATAATCAACTCACCTCTAGATAGTATGTATATGCTGGCACTGAATATCCTATCACCTCTTTCATTAGGAACATCACATCTATATAGTCCAAGTGGTCCAGTTAGATAGCCTTTTTTAACTAACCTCACTTCTCTTTGAAATCCAATTCGAGCAAATGTATTGTAAATAGAGGTGTTCCGATGATTTGGAATGGTTTGATTGTTAGGAAAGTACCAATTACCAACTGCACCCGTATAATTATTGTCGCTATTTCTGCAGCAAGCAGTATTTACATTATCAGTATGGCATATCAGAGCATTTTCGGGTTCGTTTCGATTCATCACATCAGTACCTATTTCCTCTATCAAAACCAATTCATTCGGAAGGTATACAGTTGAATCCAATGTAAAGTATAGGCCACAAGCTGGTCGATCTAATAAATATAAAGTACATTGTATGCTATGTTATAGTATTTTCGTGAAGTGTATACACTCAATTAAATGAGATGAGATGTACATGCATTGCACAGTATAAAAATATCGATAACATGTAATTTAAGCACACACTATTAAATGACTACGGGCATTGCTATATTAAATTGCTTTTTAGTACTGCAGATAGGTAAATAAACATACATGATGAAGTAGTCATTAGTCTAAGTGGTTTATGTTTATACTCACTGGATATTTTTTACTAAAAACAAAAACGTGACAAAAAATCAGTGTATGTTATCTCTGTGAGGCAGGGTAACCAAAACTAGCACAGCCACTACAGCTATGGCTCTACTATAGTGGTCAAGTGTGTGACAATAATATCCTTGAGCACTTGCTGATTAAATTGAGTTCCTGTCAACCATGCTTATGTACAATTAAGCATGTGGCAATGCTATGTCAGCTATATGTAAACAATAGTCTGTCTAGTAGCAGAGCCAGCGTATAGGTATGCACATTATCATACACATGATCTTTGATGGTTGGTTACTAAGTGTATGTTGCTTTCAATTTCATATTCCTCATATAAGCTTCTGGGGCTATAACCTCCCGTCTTTCCTCCTGCTTCTACTAGATCCCCTCGGTGTAATAAAAACAGAAGCCAAACAATACTTAACTTTAAATAATCGTTCACCCATTAAATACTGACTGCAAGCAACACCAAACAGACAAAGAATACATAGGGGCACTTAGCTGTCCTGCCACAAGTACACTTACCTCGGGTGAAGACAGCTGTATGTGCTAACAAGAAAACTAGTACCAGCAGCATTGTCTGAAGTTTTTTTAGCAGGCAAGTATAGCTTTGGGTCTCAACCTCACCCTGGGGGAAACGGGTTTTGGAAGGGTGGAAGGAGGGTTTACCTGATTCATAACCCCTAAGCGCTCATGCGCATGCGCGAGAGGGTTATAGTAGTAGTACGTTAGTCTGTCTGTCTGTCGGCATTCAATTTCATGAATGGCTTCTTTAAAACAAGTATGACCTGAAGCAGTAGAAGAAATTGAGTCCCTTAAATTGACCACTTTTTTTCAAATTTCAAGCTAGCTTCCGAGTAAAAGCGGAAAAACTTCAGCTCCAAACAAGCAAGCTAGCTAGATGCGATGATCGGCAATTTTTTTTTACCAAGACAAAGTTAATACTACAGCCAGAGAATGTCATGAAGTCCTCCGACAGTCATAATAACCGTTATTGCTGAGTATCAAGCTCGTGAAACCGCTTTAAAAAGTATGGATCAGTCCCCAGTGTGTATAAGGGCTAGTTCTAAATGTTTATGCCAAGTAAAAAAAAAAAGCCCTTGAAATGCCTGAGATGCAAGCAGGCCAATTTAAAATGTCCTAGCTACACAAGTTAAATTTATATTCATAAATAGAACATCTAATAATCTCTGACATAAAAGGATCAAGGCTAACTAGATCATAGAGGTTCATGAGTATCAACCTGAATGAGAATATATTAGCTTAACATAGCATAGTTAAATTGTTAAAGAACGTTTACCACCAACCTTCATCTTGGGAATGTCATCCTACTTATAACCAGATCATTGTGTATACTGTTTTCATTGTAGCCGAAGAAGGTCCACGGACCGAAACGTTCTTTAGCAATTAAATTATGCTATATTTCCCTCACAGGAATCAGCAATAGCAGGATGGAATCAGATTAGGCAGGACCTTTTGAAGGTGGTGATAGAGACCAGTTGTATTCCATTGGCCCAGCTTTGCTGCTTGTGCACAACTGAGGCTACCTATCAGTGTTTATCTTGTAGCCCCTCTGACTTCTTTTGTCAAGAGTGTTTCTGCAAAATTCATGAAAAAAAACTCTTTCATACTGGTGAAGTGTGGGAGGCAAGTTGATGGACTATTGTACGTGTATATATCTTTCCATAATGTCTTGAGCCAGCCAAATAACGCTGATAATTTACAGTGTTTACTTATTATTTTTAGTAAGTAGTAGTAGTAGTAGTAGTAGTAGTAGTAGTAGTAGTAGTAGTAGTAATTGAAATTGTAGTGGTAGTCAAAAGTAATAATTATTAGTAATTTTTTTGGTTATTATTATTATGCTTGAATATTTCTGCATCATGTAAGCATTCTATATTTTCCAGTATGGTTGTTATTGAATGGTCCAAGTACCACGTGTGTAGCGAGTGAAATCAATTGAAAAATGTGTCGCAAGTTTTTGTCAATATGGGAATGATATTTCACTCGCATACCATATTTTCACTCACCTTCGGCTTGAAATTATTTTGCATGCTCATAAACTATTTTCCCATATTGCACTCTGACTCGTGCTGTTAGTATTATTTATTATTATATCCACCTAATATATTTTCTTCCATAAACTGTAGGACTGTATGAGTCATAGTATTCTCCGAGCAGGCATTACTAACTTACTGTTGTTGTTGATCGTAGACACCTATAAGTTTGGCATTGTACAAGCTCGTGTTTTTCCTCAAATTTCTCCTTCTTCTCCTAGAGTCGAGTGTTTCCACCAGTGGTGCTCTAGTTGTTATTATTATGATTATTGTTGTCAGTTATTTCTTTGGTTGTTTTATTATTATATTTTTTATTGTTTATTTATTATTATCAATATTGTTTTATTGCTATTATTATTATTATTATTATTCCCTCACCACACAAAACTGTTGTAAGAGAGAAAGAGGTGTAGACAGACTGTTTTTTGTTCTTCT
>WLWD01005415.1_pt1 | contig 22923 bp, 16 predicted proteins | sample 6712731 | NCBI WGS metagenome assembly WLWD01 (sample SAMN12718690, study PRJNA576275) | sponge metagenome | isolation source: marine sponge | host: Mycale hentscheli | place: New Zealand: South Island, Marlborough, Capsize Point | collected 2014-11-01
GTCCGCCAAAAAGATACAATAATTTTAGCTAGCTTTACAACATTTATGTGGTAGAATGTGTTTACTGCCACCTGAGTTGTCACTCAAGTCCTAGGTATGTGGAGGTTATCGTAGTTGAGGACCCGCCTGCAACCGGCGTAGCTAGTCACCCAAGCTTGTTTCGGGTTAAAAAGTTAAGCTTTGATTTAGCTTGTGAGTTGTAACCAAAGACAGACTAAACAGAAAGTGCGGAACAGCCACATATATACAAGTGTTGTTTTAGTTAACTAAAACTATAACCAAAACCCCTTAGTTTTGGGGTATTTTACTTTTGGTAAGAATAACTAAAACTAAGCTGTAGATAACATGAAAAAAATAAAACTAAATATTTTAGAAGACAGTAAATTCAATAATAACTAAAATAAACAGTAGAGTGGATGACAAAAATTAAAACTAAGCATTTTTTTATTTGTAAACTATTCACCTTGAATTATGTCATTATTAAATGAAGGTATAAAGTTTCATCAAGTAAATATTCTCTAAACTATATAAAAAGTATCGTACTTTATAATATCTAAGATTTCAAAATATGCTTTTTTGAAGTTATTTGGGAAAACGATCTGTACTACTTTAAGGAGTCTCCATTATTGAAGAATTTGAGTGACAACATAAATTAACTAAAACTAAGTCAGTTGGTAGTAATAACTAACTAAATCTTCTACATGATATTGAAGAAAAATTAAAAACTAACTAAATCTTTAGGGAGAATTTAGGGAAAAAACTAAAACTAAGCATTTAATATATTTGTTTAGTATGAATAACTAAAACTAAGTAAGCCTGGAATCTCTAAACCAAAACAACACTGATATGTACAGAACTAAAAGAAACGTAAAATAAAGTGCAAATGGATGACATGAATTACTGAGACATATTTGAGAACTGCAGAGGTGAACATGGGACAACGACCAGACTGCTAATAAACATGAGTTTATCCCGAACAAACTATCTGAAGTTTTAGTGAATGGATTCAATTCCAAGCTGGTTTGGAGTTTCTCAAAAATCTTCCAAAAGGTGAACAACCATGACATCCGGTAAAGAGGAGAAAATTAATAGTCATAATTCGATCTGGCTCAAACTACATGCATGTAGTTTGGATTTCTGAACAAATCTTACTTTTTATGCATATGTATTACAATACGCGGTGATCACAAAAACACACTGCTTAAATATGACACACAAACTCCACCTACACTTGGCACCAAAAGCTTCATACCTCCTGTTCTGCACCAAGGCACACGCACACACATACATACAACTGTTCATTAACACTTACACACACAATGAATACATGCACACCAGGGCACAGACACATACATATAGTTCTCATAGTCTCCTATCTTCATGTGGGCATGCCCACAGGGGGCATTACATTACCCACAAAAAAGCTAGTACCTGTACGGAGCTGACAGCTTTGTGTTTTCTCAAAAATCAGCTCGAACAGGACGACTACTGTAACCCTCTTGCACATGCACACTGGGAGTTAATAAAGCAGTGAATTACAGATAAAAAATAATCACATGTGGCAAGTGATCTTTCTTGTTTCCATACTTTTAAGAAATTTGCTAGTTACCATATTTTTGGGGTAACCCTAAATTACCAATTTTTTAGCGTCTTTTATCACTCGTATGCATTTGGACACATATGCATTAATGTTGAATCTTGAAACATACCCTCTGGCATATCTTCTTTTGGGGCGGTGGCTTCATCTGAAGTTGAAAGATACAAAATGCTATCATGATGAAATATAGTGAGTTATAATACATTTGCTCTTTAATAATAATATATTTATTCCACGCTAGATATCTTCACAATGTTATTTTTAGGTTGTGATAACGTGAGATAACTCACGTTATCACATAGTATTATCTCATGGCTGTATTGAGCAAGCTCTTTATCCCAGTAGTTATAGCAACCGGGTGAGGCTTACCAGTTTTCTAGTGAAGCCTACCCAACCAAGGTTAGAGCAGCTGCTTAAAATATCTGCTGGGGTTGTGTGGAGCTCTTAGAGAGAGTTTTAGGCCAACTTCACCCCTAGAGTTACTGGTCCCAGTACAAACTACTTCAGTAAAGATATCTAGCAAGAAATAAAACACTTATTACACTTGTCAGAGTGATATGGCTAGATATTTCACGAGCAGGCTAATTTATTTTCACGAGCCAGAGGCGAGTGAAAATAAATTAGCCTGCTCGTGAAATATTTTGCCATATCACACTCTGACTCATGTAATAAGTATTATGTATATCATAAAAATGTAACATGAATATATATAATAATTTCAATCCCTCTTATAATAGGTGTTTGCTTTTCCATTGGTATTGGCTGTAGTTTTGACAAATCAGATGTACTGCTTACATGAGTGGTTTGTAAAGCTATTAAATATTTCACAGACTAAGTAAAGCAGTATAAAGACTACTGATATCAACCGAAAGTACCTGCTTACAGAATCTACAAGCACAAGCTTATTCAATGTAGTTCAACAACATTTAGTGTATGCAGGCTCTTATCAATCAAATACATTAATTATTCCAATTTAAACATATGAACTTGCAAACCTCATCTTCTTTTGAATAAAACAAAACATCTTCAATGGGATCATCCTTTGCTTCTGAAGCATAAGAAATTCTTCCATTCTACGTACCATACATGCCAATTATTAAATATATATATATAAACAAGTAAATATTACTCACATCTATTTCATATGCATTTTTTCCGCGTTGTTTATGGTTGAGCTGTTTAAGCTTATCTTGGATATCCTTGCTCAACTGTGAGACACAAAAGAATAATCATAATTAATAATTTTATGATGACATTTATTGCAGCTACAAACACTTACCTTTGTAGTCAGGTCGTTCGGAAGAATAATTTCATGAAGTTTTTTATAACAATCTCGCTTTATGAGTCTCTGCACAAGAGTTTCCTATGCCAAAAGAATATAATACTATTCTTTAGAATATAAAATACATAGCAAAAATGACTCTAACTCTATATAATTTAATACTACGTATCAATATTGTTTATCATACTTCTTAATAATCACTTCTTTGGAAGTTACTTCTTTAAAACTTACTTCTTTTGAAGACTTTTCTGTAAGTTCCCTTATCTTGTACAGAATATTGTCAGACAGGTACAAAAAGCCACTTAAATCGATTTTTTTGCTTGGTTTGTCCGTCATATCTTTCTTTTGTGGAAATGATTTCACAATGTCTGTTAACGATTGCTCTTCCGGAAACATTTTCAGATCTTTAGCATCCACTATGGCATCTTTTATCCTACCATGAAAGAAAATTAGAATGAATTTTTTTTATAAACTGGTGAAAAGAAAAAAATGAAGATACAAAGATATCCCATTTGTTCCCGTGACCCCAGGACTCCTGGCTGGATCCCCCTCCCCCTTGCCAAATGAAGCTTCCAATTCCCCTAATCACACACATATTCCAGGTATTTCTTTGACCTTAATGTATTTGGTAAGTACCAGTCTTGCTTTCCCTTTGATTCTTAAAAAGCCTTTCTTAAGAGGCAAATATATCAAAATTGGAGCAGCAGGATATTCTTTAACTGATAAAGTATCAGACATGGATTGTTTAACTTTAGATAACTATTATGTTGACTATTCTATGACTATGACAATTTCTCATAGCAGCAGACTCTTATACTTGCCTCTGTGAAACTTCATTACTTACTATAGTTCTTTTACATTCCCCGGTATTTATCCTCATAAGTATTCATGCAGTGACTTACTTATTTTTAATCATAATTTTTGCCTAAATTGGTCTGGTTTCATATTATGATGGCCCTAACTTTACTTTGTGCTACAGAATGGTATAAAAATCATAGAAGTCTTTGTGGGCGAAACAAATTCTGTTCAAGTTTACTACAGCCATTATTCTAAAGCCATTTTAGATGACCTCAAGAAACACTTTCACCATGAGATTAAGGAAAGTTTCCCAGACATCAGATTCATATTGTTAGAAACAAGAGCTAATCTATTCAGACATGTAAATATGAAGCCTTAAAGAGCTCTGAATTCAACTACATTTTGCAAAGGATAAAGAAAATTTGTGTGTTAAAAAAGTGTACAATGGAATGTACTCTATGTAGCAGTTCCTGAATATGCACTGATTGAACTGCTGGCTTGCGGACAGTACTAGAAATTAAGAATCAAATATGCAAGCCACAAACCAATGAAGTACTTATTTATTGTTGTTCTCACCCTAAAAGTGTCCAACTCAGAAACGTATATACTTGCATATTTCTTAATACTGCTACTAGCTGCAAAAATTCTCTCTTACATCATTTCAATTGCAGCCACCTTCTGATGACTACAAGCCTTTTGATGAATCATACATCTTGTTCTGAACATTCCATAAATGTTCACATATTCCTACAAAAGTAAAAATTAATTCACATAAGAATCACCAAAAATGCATATGATTATTCGCACAGGATAAAAATATTACATTTACATAATACATAATTTCATTGAAATAAAAAAGCATGCCTGGAACATCCTCATCAGCTCAATAATGTCAAACTAAATGCACCTGTTGTAAAGTCTACAGCATTTTCAAGTTTTACAACATATTCTAAATTTATACCAATATCCTTAACATTATAAGTCACAGAAAGTGACAAATCCTGTGTCCCAGCATCATATGAAACAGTAGAGAATGTAATAATTCTTAGGTGTATAATAAATCTTACCTTGTCTCTAAATGCTATATGCTTGTTTCCTTCATGAACAACAATGCCACTCAGTAGCATACAGCGCCTAGGGAGTGTATTGAAGTTAACATAAACTTATTTCATATCTTCAGCATATAAAATACATTATTGTACTTCTCAAAAAAATATAAGATATTTATTATTAAACTGTTGAAAATTTTTATGAAAAACATTTAAACTTAAAACGGTGCATGATATACAATCTCTCAACCATGTATTCAATAATTATTGTATCCACTAAGTCAACTAACATAGTGCGACCTTACCAAGATGACTAAAGAAGTAATAGAAAATAAAGCAGACAAAAATAGAGAAGAACTTGAGATATATACATACAATGAGTGTGCTTGTATATACATTACATGAGTGTAATATGGCTAGATATTAAATGAGTGTAATAAGTGGTTCATTCTATGCTTGATATATTCAGAAGAGCAGAAGTTTGTACTAGAGTTGGTCATTCAGTTTTAAAGTTAGTTCACTGCAACACTTCAAAGAGTGAGCCCATAGGAGCTATCCCACATACCCCATCTAATAGTTTAGTAGGTGATTTGACATGGTTGGAAAACTTTTGTAGAGAAACAACTCCCCACAAATTACTAAGATAAGCGTGTTTGTTATGGAGTAATAATAATGGAATTATATAAAAATGTTTGCTACTACTAGCATATCTGAAGGTAATGATCTGGCTTAATACAACTTGAGATAAAATAATGAGGTATCATGACTTCTCATGGGTCACAACCTAAAAAAACTATTGTAAAGATATCTAACATAGAATAAATTATATGTGTACATATATACATACTAATATAATTGGGTGATATCTTGAATTATCCTACACTGGTCATGAACCAAACTAGAGCACTAAGAGAGCAAACCTTCATCATTATTTAGTTTGTGAAAAAATGCAATAATTCGCATTAGCCTTTTCGCTTGTTTTCTAAAAAAACTAAGCCAAAATTCCAATAAAGTGGCAAAATTAAAGGGACTTAAATCGTCATGTAGTCCAATTTTGTCTTCTCTCAATGCCTAATCCACCATCTTCGAGATATGATGTTGACAGAACGAATGACAAAAAGACTATTATAACCCTCACGCACATGCACACTGAGGGTTAATATTGCTAGTGAGAAGATACCTAGCAGAAGCCTAGCAGTACAATTGTCATGGGTGAGGCGTAAGTAAATAAATAATGTGACAATAAAAGTATGTATAAACTGGTATAGTAGAATACAGATAAATGTAGATAAGAGAGTAGACAATACTATAGTGAAGTTTCAACAATAGATTTAATTGTGGTGATTTTAGCAGTTGATTGGTTTAACTAATATCTTCATTAATAATAACATGGAAAATGAAGGCACAAAGTCTTATAGTGGGTGTGGTGTTAATGAGAATCTGGGTTAAGCGATTGCCTGTCTGCTTCACCACATCCTAGGCCTATTTTTAGCGTAATACTATTATGTGACAGGATCTGAGAAAACAGCCCACTTCGCGCAAAACATGAAATTGAGATACAGGCAAAAGCATCGAGTTGGCATAGAAATTGGAATTTTTTTTTTATTTGTTCTTACCAATCTAAAACCCTTTGCCTACCTTATTTAGAATGTAGCTGGCCACATGCGAGCAATATGATTAGTCTGTTCTTCAAGTAGATTCACTCACAGAAGTCAAGTAAATTGTACACCTCTTACTATGCTTTATTCATTACTGTCACAAAATTGCTACTATGGGTTTTTAGCTTTTGCTACATTTTTAAACAGTTAGATTGGGATGTGAATGGACAATGTTTTAAATCATTGGCCTAAAATGTGTTCATACATGTATGTATGTGTTGGACTATACCTCTCGCACATGAACGTCAGAACTATATATGTGACTGTCTATGGGAAAATCGGGCACAACGCGGCATGCGTAGACGTCGCAAAAAGATCGATTTAGTTCTTAAAATTGTATTAAATAAGCCTAACGAAGGGAACGGTTAGGTGATATATAGCGGGAATGGCTAAAGCTACGGCGATAAAATTTGGAGAGCTTAATATCTGCTTACCGAGGAGTGTGTAAGTGCAAAAAAAAAAATTTTTCGTCGGGGCCGCGTTGTGCCCGATTTTCCTGTAGACGGTCACATATACGCATGTGTATTCATTATTTATTCAGCGAGCGAGCGAAGCTGACTCTCAGCCGTGTTCAATTGAGATTTCAGATATTATATATACTAGTGGTGTGCTTGAGCACAAATGGCGAGCGAGCCTAAAGACTATACTATTTTTATATGAATGATTTTGACTTCTAACACTGAAGCTACTGAAAATAATGTCCAGTTTTAAAATTTCGCATACAGGGTAAAGGGATTTCAGTGCCATAGTAACAACTCTCTGCAACTGCTTGAATTCAAGGGAAAAAACAACAACAAAACAATACACGTTATTTAAACGTTTTCTTTGTGATATTCTTTAGCTAAGTAGTGGTTGTAACACACAATGCTTTGACAGAACTGGACATGCACCTACAGACTTACCTTCGTGGTAGTCTAGTGGACAATGTATTTTCAAGTAAATACTGTTGCGCACGGCTTATCCGGGTACTGATCGATAAACCAGAGGATTCTGTTTAGTGCAATTTGGGATGAGGTCGACCACGTAACTAACACAAAAACGCGAGGGTCAAAGTACAAAATGACATACGTACGTCCAAACATATATACAAATAAACAAACATCCCCGATTTTTTTCATTTTTACCCCTGTAAGTGTCTCGCTCGCTACGCTCGCTCGCCAATTATAGGTATGTATGCGTACGTCAAAAATTTTCGCCCGTGCTTCTAATTACGTAAGTTAGGTAAAGCGTTCACAGTTCCAGTATTTTTCAATTAACGAGCGCGGAGAATCCCGCTGCACTGCCTTACGCAACTTCGTTTCAACCAAAATGTTAATAGCTACTCTCTTCTTGAAACAAATGTGAAGTCTTTGTCAAGCTGCGCTTCTTTGCCACTGCTTTCGAAGTTTATTCAAGTAATTCTGTTATTGTTACTACAATGCTTCCGTAGTCTGGGATCAGAGACTTCAGATTCTCTGATGCTAACTGAGAATTGAAAGGGTTACACTGTGCACTACAGTTAGATGTAATTTCTGTCCTATTTTTCTGTAAAAAAGGTCTGCTCGCTCGCCATGCATTTGCGCTATTCGAGCGCACCACTAGTTTATCGTTGTTTATCATCCATGTATGGCTATGTATGTCGCATAGATTTATAACATTGCCTTGGTTATGTTTTTCAATTGTATTCATATGTATATTTTGCGTAAATTGTTGACTTTTGTTATGATAACCAATCATTAATAAAGAGTATTATTTTCACAAAATGGAGTAAGAAATCTGGTGGCATGAACTACCATTGAGTTGTGGACAACGGGAATTCAGTTCATGGCCCAACAGTATATATGTTTTTTAATACAACCAGTAGTATTATGCTCACTATACTCTCACCAATTAACAAAAAAACAACAATTAGCATGGATATGTACACTCCACAACATCTCACCTCGCAATATATAATTTGTTCCAAACAACACTCTCATCATAAAAAAAAAATACAATAAGATGTATATAATATTATATAAACATTAATTAATAAGACACATCGGGAAACAATTACCTTGCGTCAAACTCATTCTTTACACCTAGAAAATAGCAGTCTCTGGCAAAGTAGTCCCATTTATCTACATCTAGACCACTCTTCTTGTTAGCAACAATCTAGAATAATAACATAGTGCCATTAACACTTATTCTTGCATAATAAATATTCTGTCATATAACGAGACAAGTAAGGCTTACCTCAATGATGTAGCTACTTTGTGGCTTTCAGGATATCTTACCTCATACAAATATGCTTTGGTTTCTTTTTCCTTCTTTACTGATTCTGATTCTGCCTGCATAATTGCATCACAACAGAATTGCTATTGCAAATTTCACACTACAAGCTAACTTACTTCCTCAGATCCAATCATGGCACATATTTTTTCCACATGAACTTTCTCTAGCTTCAAACGTGTGAATATTCTCAAAACGTTTGGATGTTCCAAGAGAATTCTTTTAAACATTAAAGTGGATATTTTTTCATGCTTTAAACCCTAATTTTGCAGAGAATGTATTAATATAAATTATGTTATAAAGTCATTCACTTACTACATCCATTTCTTTTAGGACTTGCTCAAATAAGTGGGAAAATGGACCGTGTCCTGTATGTTTCATACAAGAAAAAATTAATCGCCTAAGAAGACTGATATCATTTTTGGTCAAAGATGCTTCTTAACTAATGTCAGTTTCTATGGTAGCATAACAATTAGCATATTATTAACCCACTCTTCACAAAGATAATACAGTAGTGTATTCTGTATTGGGATGCCCCGCCCCCCCCCCTTAAACATTCCCTTTAAAAGCCATCTACAGTTGCATAACTGTAAAAATAAACCCATTAGGGTACGTTTAACACTAAATTTAATGACTGTTACAGCCTTACACTTCTGCATAATAAATGAAGCACAAAGTGTAAACCTTCAGTCTATTATACACTAGTCACACAATATTTTCTCAGACAAGAAGTTCTTGTTGTAATTTCAGCACTCTGTAAAGTTCACAACATATAGCAAAAATTACCATGAGCAAGCAAGAATCTCTTTGCTCACATGATTACAATGTGACAGTAGATGGTGTCATTCTCAAAAGCTTACGATTGTATGACCAAAAAAATAATTAGCTTTTTTCTGGAGAACTTAAGTTAAAACAAAAACATTTGGAACCATTCATGCACTGTGCATTGAATATTCATAATGTTGCTCATATCGCACCACTTGTCTGATATTAGGCCACCCTTCTCTCTTGTTATTTACCACATGTGTCGTACAGTTGAAAGCCTTGTTGCTTGAGGCATAACTATTGCAATATAATATAACAATCCAGAACAATTTCAACAGCCTAGAAACATGAAAAAATTCCTGTGCCCGAGTAAGCTTGACACTGATCCAAGTTTGAGAAGGTCAAGGCTTGCAGATCTAATCCAGCAAGTACCCACCCTGACACAACTTCATATATCTATCCTACTCTAGCTGCTGCTCATTCTTCTACTTGACCTACCCTCATTACATCTAGTACCGAGGTCAGCATCAATGGTGTACATGCTAAAGCTCTGATAAACTCTTGCAGCTCTGAGAGTTTCATCCATCTCCATCTTACTGATGCTCTTAAACTCCATAAATAACCTGCCTGTAAGATTATCTCTACAGCATAGTCTTCTCTGTTTAGAACTGAGTAGCACAATAGACTCCAATCTCCGTGTGTCTGTTCTACCAGATCTTTGGACTAGATTTCCAAGAGCAATATGAGAGTATTAGCTTTCAACTTAGAGGGTCGAAGCCACCTCTAGCAATCTGTAGCTTGACAACACTGAAGGTTGAGTCACCTAACCTGTTTGCTAATCTAACAACTGATTTTCATCCAATTGCCACAAAGTCTCAAAGGTATAGCTATGAAGATAGAAAATTTATTGATCTGAGGTTCGGCAGCTACATTCTGAAGGAATCATTGAGCCCTCTGACTCAACTTGGAGAGCTCAAGTTGTGGTTACTCCGTAATGAGAATCATAAGATGTTGGTTATCGACGACTTGCAAACTGTCAACCATTTCACTCTCTTAGATGCATACCCATTACCTTGAACTAATGATCAATGCCATTGCTAAATACAACATGTTTAGTACCATCAACTTATGGAGTGCAAACCACCATGTCAGTATCAAAGAGAGCGGCCGCCCTAACAGGCAGGCAATGCATTGTGTCAGTTCACGTATAGAGCAACCGCCCTTTCAGGCAGGCAGTGCATTGTGTCAGTTCGTGTATACACCTTTTAGGGTGATGAATGGTGTGGCATGCTTTCAGAGAACCATGACAAAAATTATGTCCAGTGAAAATCTACAGGGTACTTTTTGCCTACTTGGATAATGACTCTGTATGTGGGAAAATCAGAATGGGCATGATGAAAACAATTCCAAGATGTAGCTACTGAGCAACAAATCACCTACAACCATGATCAGAATGTTCGTTTTTTCCACTGGGAAACTTCCTATCCTTGGCTACAAATTTGAGGATGGACAGATCAGACCTGACCCTGATTGTATATGTTCTCTATTAGTACTCCTGACTCGTGATGATATGAAGAGCCTCTACTGGGTACTCAGAGCCTTTTCTCACCATTACCAATGGATCCGGGGCTATTCCGAGAAGGTACAACAACTTATCTTCTTGTGTCTCAAAAATTGAGAAATTCAAAATGGACATTGCCCATTCAGGTGTAAGTGCCATCAATGAGGATACTCCTTTTGAAGTCGAACTATGCTATTGCTTCATAATTTTTTTCTCAGCCTTCTTTTACTCATTAGATGTATTCTCTCTCTTTCACAGGCTTTTTAAACAACACGGAATAAAAAATATTTAGTCGCCACTGGGAATCGAACCCAGGACCATTTGTGCTTGCTTAATGCACAAGTGCTCTGCCACTGAGCTACGACAACCATAGCAGTACCCCTTAAGAGTATAAATGCAGAATTGGAGTGTTTGTTTGTCGGCTGGTTGTCGTATCTCAGTGACAGAGCACTTGTGCATTAAGCAAGTGGTCCTGGGTTTGATTCCCGGTTGCGACCAAATATTTTTTAAATTCTGTAGTGTTAAAAAAGCCTGTGAAAGAGAGAGAAACATCTTATGCTATTGCTTCCTGCTATATCAGAATAGACTTCCGGTAGCTTTCTTTTCTCCTATGCTACATGGCCCGGAGATAAATCATGCATCCGTGAAGAAGGAGGTGAAATTAATCATCGAAGCTGTCTGCCACTGGAGGCATTACATCACAGGTCTACATTTACCATAACCACTAATCAGTGGTCAGTTGTTTATGTGTTTCACAACAAACAAAGGGGGGAAATTAAAAATGATAATATTATGAAATGGAGAACAAAGTTATCTTGCCACAATTTCAATATATGTTATTGTCCAAGGGCAGAACGAGATACATTATTATGGGCTTTCTGTGCCACATTTTCATTGGCTGGTGACCTGAGTAAGCTTCATGACTCACTTTGTCAGCCTGTAGTCACCCGTATGTTTCACTTTGCAAAAAAACGAAACTTACAATATTCTATTGAAGAGGTGAGGCAGATGGCAAGGAGTTGTCAGGTGTGTGCAGAGCTTAAGACTCAGGTTTATTTACCAGCTCAATCCCACCTAATTAAAGCTACTCAACAGTTTCAGCAATTGAATATTAATTTCAAAGGCCCTCTGGAGTCCAACTATAACAACACTTACTTCCTCAATATTATCGATGAGAATAGCCGATTTCCGTTAGTGTTCTCATACAAGGATGTCATTACTACAAGTGTCATCCAGTGTTTATGTCAACTCTTTTCCCTCCATAGAATGCTGGCATACATCCATTCTGACATGGGTTCCTCCTTAATGAGCCAGGAATTTGTCAGTTCTAAGGCATAGCCACCAGCCGTACTACTCCTTACAACCCTGCTTGTAATGGTCAAGTGGACAGGTATAGTATAGTGGCACTGTCTTGAAAACTATTATGATGGCCCTAAAAACTCATTGACCACTGATAAAATGTGCTCCCGTACACTCCCTGCGATCTCTATTGTGCACGGCTACTAACCATACGCAACATGAACGATTCTACAGATTCGAATGGCGTCTTCCACTGGAGGGTCAGTTCCAACTTGGCTTTCCATTCCTTCCAGCGCCATATTCGCGCTAACAAAACTAACCCCAGCTTTCAGCTGCTGCGAGCCAATCCGCAATTGCTCACATATGGAATGCCAATGAGAGGGAAACCACAATATCTATTCATCATTCCGCTCCTTGTGGTGACAGAGATACCTCAATATCTCTGAAAGATTCAGCAGACAAAAGTATCAAGTTGCCATCGAGCAGAGCAAGTGAAACGAATGAAATACATCCTAAATTGCTCCTGGGGATGCCTCAAGAAAATTCCTACCACCACTGATATGACAGAGTCAGAAAATAAAGCTGTCACAGCCATTATAACCCCTATACTCCCACCACAGCTAAGGAGCCAATGGTGCATTAATAACCTTGCATCTCACTGTTTGAGAGTCTGCTGTCTTTGAGATCCATTGTTGAATGACTTACTGACTGATGACAAACTCAATACTATTACACTCTCATTCGTGCTCGCTAAGCATTAATAACATCACAAAAGGTGAGAATTTATTGTGTAAGTAGTTTATAGTCAGTTGTAGAGCTCTTGTTTTAGCTTAATTTTCATAGCCCACAATATATGTGAAATATGCTTTGAAGCCGTTTAATGACACTTGAAGTATTGCAGTATGATATGGAAATCTATATAATAATATACTTGTGTGTGAGTAACGACAACCTACAGTGTATGTATTCATGAATAATTCATGAGCTCAAACAGTTTGGTAAAGCATTCTCATTTACACATGATTGGGTAAAGTGTCATCACACTCAGTAGAAAGTGATTAAGTAACTAAAAAGTTGGTGGAATAAATGAGGGAAGCGATGTTGGTTTCAAAAGGAAGAAAATATAAAAGAGAAGGCAAAAATATAAAAGAGAAGGCAAAAATATAAAAGAGAAGGCAAAAATATAAAAGAGAAGGCAAAAACAGAAAAATTAATTGTAACTAAAAAGTGGGTGGGATCGAATTATCGAGTAAAGGCGGCACAAGTTTTGAAAAGGAAGGCGAAAGTACGAAAATGAAGGTAAAAGTTTCACAAAGCCCAAATCTACAATCATGATAGAAGGACAAATAGATTCAGAAGCAGGAGAGATGAAGGAGGACTCCATGACTCAAGAAGAAAGGGCTGAAATCCTAGTTGGTCATTCGTATAGGATTCCATGATTGTTGCTAGCTGGCCTTTTTGTAGGTACCTTAGCACTCCGCGTAGTACCATTTGCTAGCTGGCCATGGGTACCTTAAGTACGATGTGGCAATGCCACATACTAATTTTGGTACAAAAATATTCGCTGCGGTGTGAAATAATATTGTTGCTGAAGTAAGCCGTGAATGCTGACCTTTGACCTCTGGCGGCCATGACGGTTGTAGTCTAAATGACTAGACGAAGAGAATGATACCAAGAAGTCTACCAAAATGTGGCGTAGTCTCATATATTGGATCTGGTTAAAAAAACCTCTTGCATGGCCTTTCTGGAAACATGCAATGAACCGTCTAGGGGTCAAAGGTCAAAGTACAGACTTGAAATTTTCACACATGCTTAAGTACGATGTAGCAATGCCACATACTAATTTTGGTAAAAAAATATTCACTGTGGTATGAAATAGTATTGTTGGTGAAGTAAGCCGTGAATGCTGACCTTTGACCTCTGGCAGCCTTGACGGTTGTAGTCTAAATGACTAGACGAAGAGAATGATACCAAGAAGTCTACCAAAATGTGGCGTAGTGTCATATATTGGATCTGGTAAAATGTGAAAATTGGGTAATATTTTTCACTGACTTCGAGGCTCCCTGGGGCGTGAAATTCACACCAACACTGAATGTAACTATGCCGATGCGCTGGAGACCATGAAAAGGAACGCGTTGGTACAAGTTCCACGTTCATATCTCTAACGGTTTCGGAGTTACGCGCTGCAACAAAAATATCTGAAGAAGAAGATGATGAAAATTATGATTATTATTATTAGGAACGTCCTGATGAAAACGGCTCTTTTTCAAACTACCATATTTCCGTGGTTTTTCAAGGTAGAGACTTGAAATTTTGAAACAGCCTTCTAGTTGCGTTGAAGTTTATCTGAACCAAATTTGGTGGCCTTCGGCCACCCTGGGTGTGAGATATGGCGGCCAATGTGTTGTATTAGGTCAATGGGACGGCCGCGTCATTCCTACATAGGGAGTGCTAGCGCACTCCCTGATTGTATCTTGTGGATTCTTCAGTGAGTGTTCATTAGATTGATTGTACTTAGATATCAATGCCTGGGTTGAGTTCTTACAGTAACAATGAATAAAAATAACTTGTGCTACTGCATTCTTACTTTGCAATACGTCAAGTGCCACTGTACGGCAGGCCACTTGCAATTATTGTAATAGAACAATTTCACTAAATATTACACTAGTACTTATTATCAGTCACTATATGTCAACATGCTTAGTTCTATTTTATAAAAATAATAGCATGCATAATACCTAGCCAAAAGTTCTAAAATGTTTAGGGTATATTTATTCTAATAATGAATCAGAAGCAAAGAATAGGGCGTTATAAGATTATTGAGATAGTAAAGCAAAGTTTTGGCATTACAAATTATTTTTGCACATAATAATCATCATAATGTTTATTCTATATACAGTAAAACTTCCGAATTTGGGACAGGGGCTTTCAGTACACTAATCAGAGGTTGTTTATACACAATACATTTCAATTGGAGGGGAAAAGCAAAACTCTCACTAACTAAAGGCAATTTGCTGGTTAGAAAGTTCATTGTCAGAGTTTTTACTGTAGAATGTAGAAATAAAATTACCTAAATCATGGCATAATCCAGCCAAGCGAACACAGTATTCATCCTGTTCTGATATTGTTTCTTCCTGTCGCAGATGTTTCACAAACTCACCAGCAAGATAGCAAACTCTTATAAAACAATTATAATGGAAATATCACATATCAATCTATCCTAATTTTACTTCTTAAACATTTGCATTCTAAATAAATAATATTGTTTGTTTAGAATAAATCACGATTTTTTTAGCAAACTTAAATTAAAACATTGTGCCTTAGTGTTTGTGATTACAAATAATATTATTCTGCAATGCTTTATGGAATATTTGTCATCAGTTAATAACTCACCCTATGGAATGCTCAAATCTAGTGTGCACTGCTCCTGGATAGACATGACTCTTTCCTCCTAAGTTAAAACAATGCACTAAAATTACACACTATTTCATCTCATATAAGCCAAAAGTTTACTGCATAACAATGTCAAATATAACAAATTCTGTGTCAATATTATATATAAATATTGTATGCATAATTTAATATAATATAGGCTTTATTAAAAATTCAATATGCATATATATATTATATAATGTGTGTAAATTATGGAGTCATTCTTCACCATTTTTATGCAAAGATTTATAACTATTCCTGGCTTATGATATTATAACTATAAGTTCATATCATACTTGCTTATTTCATACCTAGCTGTTTTAAGTCTCGGAGACGATAGAACTCTGGAGTATTAATGATGGCATCTTCCAGTACATTCAGTAATATTGAACCATGAATTGGATCATTAAACAGCTTCAACTAATATATATATATATATAATACAAAACATATTAACTATTATGTAATTACATGTACATTTGTAAAGGGAGCTAACCAACAGTTAAGAATTCATATTCATACACATAATATACCCACCAGCTAGTGTATATTAATGTAGTGTATTGATCTGATTTATAACATCTAATCATGTGTATATATATATATATTAAATATGTACTGAACAGGGCCTAATACATGTTGCCACAATGGAAATGTATTAAAGTAAATAGAACTTAGCTTAAGGCAATATTTTCCCATATTACCTGTGTTCAGAGTTATCACATTGGGTTACTAAGTCCCCCTCCCCCCCCCCCCCCCCCCCCCCCCCCAGGTTATACAAGTGTTTCAATTTATTATTCATTGTATACCGCAGAATATCTCTCATCTGATTGGCCGTATTTATGCTCGTGCTTGGGGCACTCGTGTAAAAAGTAAGCCAACAGACTCGTGATATTCTCCTGTACCAAATGAATAATATATATACTTACTACATCAGTCAGAGATATGGCAAGAAATGTTTCATGAGCATGTTTATGCATTTTCATTAGTCATAGCTAGTAACAATACAGTCTGAGAGTGAAATATCTTTCCATACCACCTCAGACAAGTGTAATAGCAAAGTGGTTTATCCTATGCTGGGTATCTTCACTGCAGTAGTTTGTACTAGGGTTGGTTACTTAGGGTGCAAAATTGGCTGTAAAGTCTGATTAGGGACTCCCCACACACCCCAGCTGATATTTTAGGAGCTGCTCTGACCTGGTTTGGTAGGCTTCCCTAGAATTAATGGTAGGCTAGGCAGGTTGCTATTAATTGTTAGCTATTAACTACTACTGTATTAGAGGGCAATGAGCTTGCAAGCTGGGGTACCACAGTGTGATGTAGTGAAATATCTCACAGGTCATGCACCTAAAAATTATACTAAGACTAAAATTCATCACTGAAGATCATAATATTACTTTCCAAATCTAGAACTGTGGCAACTAAAATAAGCTATTTGTACTTGAAAGGTATTAATGATGGTTTCATAAAAGTGTTAATAAATTTGATTCTAACTAACACACTTGCATCTAATATTGTAGCCAGAATCTATACTAATCATATACATAGCTAACAGCAAACATGACCAGAGAGCATTAATGACTGCTCTCTCTCATACTGCATTATTAAGATTCGCTACACAAAAAATTTGAAAAAAGTTTGGAATATTACATTTTTATCCCAATATTATAAAATATTACCTTTTTTAAATTTAGAGCAGGTTTTGGATCTGTAAGAAGGAATATTAATAAACATTGTTAATATACATACTAGTGGTGTGTTTGCGCGAAATGACAACTGATATTGAGCTTAATTCTTGATTGTTGCTATTACTAGATCTATATGTAAAAATGACACATATTTAGTTTGCCTGAAATTCATGTATTACGCCCTATTCAGTCCTTTTATCTCTAAAGTACAAGTATAGAGCTGTGACCATAAATTTTTAGCTAATGAATGAATACTACTGTATACTGAATACTATTTACATACTGTAATCAGTAGCTTTTTGAAGACAAGCACTCACTGAAACGGGCCCAATTCATTTTTTTCATTATGTATAGGAAAAGGGTTTCAACATCATACTAGCTGCTTGCCGTAACTTTTTGTGACCAAAAAAAAAAGCCTTTTTTATTTATATTATCGCACAAGTATAAGCATAATGCCATAATAAGACTTGCTCACTGCTACGTGTAGTAAACTGAGGGAAAACCTTAAAAGTCGTGTTTTAAGCTAATATTTATTTGTTAAATCTTGATTTTTTGTGCTAGTTAAGCAGTAGCTGCACAACAAAGCTTTCACACCCATAATTATTCGCATGATATACCAACACAGGAATTAGCTATTTTGAATTCTCTTCATGACTTGCCTATTAAACATAGATTTTCAAGTCAATACTAGTATGTAAGGCATAAGACTTGTGTTGGTATATCCAATAAGCAAAGTGTTTGTGTGTGTGTGTATGTATGTGTGTGTGTGTTGTGTATGTAAAATTGTTGCTACAGTATTGCTTGCTAAAGAAATAGAACAAAAAATCTTTGAGCATCATGCTAGTTGCATTTTGCCTTTCTTTCTAAAAACACAGTTTATTTAATCTCCCTGCTATTTTAGGTTCAAAAGTGTGCAATAATTGCAAGTTACAGCGAGTGGTTACTATGGCATTGAAAACCCTTTACCATTCCTAATTTCAAACTCCGCTGTTTTGTAATAGCTCCTGAGTGTTTGTTGTTGTTTTTTGTCAAAGTTATATATATATATATATTATATATATATATATTCTTTTGGATAGTATGAATAGCTTTTTTAACTATGGAAGCTGGCATTACTTCAGAAAATTGAGGCAAGAAAGCATTTAAATATTTGTGGTCTTTGTTTGTTTTACATGGATCTTGTAATGGCAAAAGGTCAACTTTGATTACATCCAGGTGGTTTAAATGTTTTGTTGTTTGAATTACTTTGTACAATGGCTTTGATTACATTCAGGTGGTTAAAATGTTTTGTTGTTTGAATTACTTTGTACAATGGCTTTGATTACATTCAGGTGGTTTAAATGTTTTGTTGTTTGAATTACTTTGTACAATGGCTTTAATTACATTCAGGTGGTTTAAATGTTTTGTTGTTTGAATTACTTTGTACAATGGCTCTCTTGCCATCTGTGCTGAAGCACATCCCTAGTATATAAAATATCCATAATTTATGCTTGTGTTACAACTAATAGCCTCTCATTTGCTTCATTCACTCATTTAACAAAATCAATTAAGTTATGATGAAGTATTGAGTGTGTCTCTGAGTGTGTGTCAACTCATAAAGTGCATTTATCTACCTTTCATCGCATCTCCAATGATAGCAGCTCTGTCACAATCTAAAAATTAAATATGTAATAAAATCAATTATTAAGTCTTACAAGTCATATGAACGAATCACTTCATATCAGTTGACTTATCTTATAACTCTATTACCTTCTACAAGTTCCTTAGAACATATATCAATTATGCCATTTAGATTTTTTTTTTGTTGTTCAGTAGTTTGTTGAGCCATCCTCTCAAATCTCTTATTTCTGCATAAGAAAGAGCAAAAAATAAATTGAAAAAAAATAAGGCTAGGTATAGCAAGCCAATTGTTTTTGTATCAAGTTACTTTTAAATTAAAGTTGGAATCTGAATATCCACTATTATATTATATCTGATGCAAAAGCATATAACAGCTATATTCTATCACAAATCCAGGAGTACATGATTTAAATTGCGTATGGCTGTCTAGTGGAGACTATAACACACTATACCACTCTTATTACTTAAGTTTAAATTTTGAGTTTCTGGGGGGAAATTAATTGGGTGATGCTTAGCTATTATAGTTACTAGAGGAGGCTTAAATAAAAGAGTCATTAAATTTTCAAGAGAGATATTACACCTGGAATAAACAATATAATATATATATATAACCACACCCACTAAATCGCAAATTAAGAGTGGGGGACACTAAATGTATAGCTAATAGTGAAAACGATTATAGCTATTAACTAATTGTAAAACGTGAAGAACAAATCAACATTGTATATACTATATATAGTGTATGTGTGTATATATATATATATATATATATATATATATATATATATATATATATAAAGGATTTACACCTGATACTATTCAACAACTACTGATCAATCTATTGATAGATTTGGCAACTGACCTAGATAAATATTGTCTAAGCAATGCTTTTGTAATTATGCTGAAGCTAGCTGTAGAAGCTAATCTACAATCTCCTAGCTACTCTACAATTTGTGTAACGTAGTGTTACAGTAGCTCTGTGCTAACAAGCAATATGTTAGCTATTTTAATGAGGCATCAAAATAGTTACACCAATGAAAATGGTACACGGAAACGCAGTCTTCATAAGAGAAGAAAATAAGAGCATAAATCAAACGAATAAAAATTGGTACTTATCGCGGAGCTGACAGCTTCGCGTTTTCTCAACGATAAGCACGAAATTAAAAATGTAGCACATTCAATCTTCGTCCTGAGTAAGTTCATACCTAAATCAACTGTTAATTGTCAGTATTCTCCAAAATCAGAGCTTGACAGACAGACAGACGGACACACAGACACACAAACTGACAGGACGACTACTATAAGCCTCTCGCGCATGCGCGCTGAGGGTTAATGAAGCACCAAAGGTGCGAACCCTCAGCGCTATTAAACACTACCTAGCTATTGCAATATAATCTCATTCCAAAAGAACAAGCAATCTGTTAGCTATTTTAATTAGGAATCAAAATGGTTCGACCAATGAAAATGTAGTCTCGCAAGCCAGACCCCCCTCCCACAACAGTACACACAAGCACGCGCAAAGAGCTGGAAAAGGGAAGGAGGAGGGTCCGGTAACATTGCTTAGACCGTTTCGTGTCAACTATGCCATGAAAATCGTGGCGGTCATGCGCAGTAAGACGTCATCACTTTCTCCGGGTATTTAATAACAATGCGCGAATGTTTATTGCCAAGGAACTCAATCGATCATCGGGATTTTATTACAGCGCGCATAAACCATTGCGAGTTGTGAATCGTAAATTTCAGTCATCGCGCGCTTTAGAAAAATGCTGACATTGGCGGAACAACTTCATGTACTGAATTTCCCCAGACCCTATACGGAGTGTTAGGGTCTGGCTTGCGAGACTAATGAAAATGGTACAGGGAAACGCTGTCTTCATCAGAGAAGAAGCTAAACTAGCCAGAAACATTGCCCATAAAAGCTGGTACTTACCGCGGAGCTGAAAGCTTTGCGTTTTCTCAACGATAAGCCCGAAATTCAAAAAAGTAGCATAATAAAAGGTCTTAAATCTTCGTCCTGAGTAAGTTCATACCTAAATCAACTGCTAATTGTTGGTATTCTCCAAAATCAGAGCGTGACAGACAGACAGACAAACAGACATGACGGCTACTATAGCTAACCCTCTCGCGCATGCACGCTGAGGGTTAATTAATCTAACTCAACACAATAATGTGTAACAGAATGATGTGAACCCAAAACAGAAACATAAATGAAATTTTTGAGAGGCTGATTATTAGTAACCTCAAGAATGTGTAAATGAAACACGATCAATCTGCATTCTAAATTAGCTAGCTACTGCTTATTTCATACAAAATATTCATTCTAGCAGAGATTCAAGAAAATCATATTAGCTAGCATATTGCAAGTGCATAATAAAACTCTGATTATTTAAAAGAACACATAAAAATAATTTGCTTATAACATCTGCAATAGCAGATTGCAGGTCCTAACATTCTAGCTATCACATATCCCCATCTTTTACCTACATTTTTTTCTATACACTTACAGTTTCAAAGATTCGATAAGTAAGTAACTATCAGAAGAGAAATTTCAGTGGAAACTTTTCAGGGCAGGGCACCTGGAGTGAACTTGCTTATCCACTGAATTCTTTTGTATCCAAAAGTTAAACATATTCATTAGCTAGCTGCTAGCCATGAATTTCCTTGCATTCTATGATTTTTTTTATTTTAAAGTTTTGAATCGTTTTAATGTGACTGTGACGATAATCATGATTATCATATTGGTGCACCTGCAAGAAGACTAAATATTAAATATCTTTAGCTATCACCTCCCACAAGTTTTCCCTCCCCCACCCATACCTCTCCTATCCCACACAATAGCCCACACACACGTTAAATTTATCCTAATATAGTTGGCTAAGTCTGCAAGGTGATATTTAATATATAATTAATGCATCTTCTAGTTTACTAGCAGAGTCTATAGCTACCACTGTTGATGAGTCACTAGTGACCCTTGCCCAATTACGCTGGCATAGTATTGATAGCTAATGGGTGTGCTTTAGCTTAACACTAGCATCATTGCCAGAATAATAGGTAGTATTGTAGAGGAAGTGGGTGGAGACATTGGGTGGAGTCTAGAATAACAAGTTGGCGACTAGGCCTTTGTGCTATATAGCATAAATTTTTAAACTAATGGACTTATACTCTCTTAGCATTGAAAATACCAGACTATTAGGAGCTATTGTCACTAAGATCTGATTAGTAATCAGAAGATAGAAATTTCAGTCAAATCTTTTTAGGGCTGGGCACCTGGAGTGAACTTGCAAAAGTTAAATGTATTCATTAGCTAGCTACTAGCTATGAATTTCCTTGCATTCTATGATTTTTTGACTTTAAAACTTTTAAATCTTGTTCTAATGTGACTGTGAGGATAATCATATGTCATACTGGTGCACCTGCATGAAGACTAAATGTAAATTTCATTTAATATCTTTAGCTCCATCCTCCTCCCTCAACTTTTCCCTCCCCCAACATACCTCTCCTATCCCTCACAATAGCCCACACATACACACATTATAGCCAGTCATCTTAATATCATTGACTAAATCTGCAAGGTGATATTTCAAATATAACCAATGCACTTCTAGTTTAATAGCAGCACTTATATATAGCTACCACTGCTGAAGTCTTATGTTGCCCTTGCCCAATTACTTGGCATACCGCTTTAGCTTAACAGCACCATTATGCCAGAATATATAAGAGGAAGTGTGTGGGGCCAGATCTCCATGGTTTCACACAGCATGAGTGTATTATTATTTGTCCTAGAGTTGCGCCCGGGGTGTGTCTGGGTGTGCGCATCATTGTGTTGGCGCACGTGGCCTTTTTTTTTTTTTTTTTTTTTCTTGCCACGCATGCGTACGCCTCTATCGGAGGTCTGGTCTCTGGGGTAGCTACACGGGTGAGGAT
>WLWD01004304.1_pt1 | contig 22922 bp, 22 predicted proteins | sample 6712731 | NCBI WGS metagenome assembly WLWD01 (sample SAMN12718690, study PRJNA576275) | sponge metagenome | isolation source: marine sponge | host: Mycale hentscheli | place: New Zealand: South Island, Marlborough, Capsize Point | collected 2014-11-01
TGGAAGCTCTAAACCTATGTCTCTATTAAACTTGTTGTTGTCAGGTGTCATCTGTATGTGTAGAGCTTCCTTGATCTTCAACTCAAGATTCTTACTGGCTCTGTCTACAACTCTTACTTCTTCCTGTTTAATGGGGTGATGCTGCTGCCAAGATGTTCAGAAATGGCTGAAACCTTCTCATCACCTCTCTTACAAGCATCCTGATGTTCTTTTACTCTCTGTTCAAGCCTTCTAGTTGTTTCACCTGTGTATACTTTACCACAACTGCAGGGTATACTGTACACTATGTATAAAGAGGACTTCGGCAAGAAATTGAAACAGCGGGTTAAGTTATAATTGAAATATTGGCTGTTAAAAAGAGAAAAGTTTCCTATTATTATAATTATTCAGCCGAGAATGACTGAATCATTACTAATGTTGTTTACAAGTAATGTGCTTCAAGCACAAATGGCAAACGAACCATTGTACAAATACATGTAATTCAAACATGATAAAATGGTTTAAGATACAAGTTGAATTTTGCTAGAAATCAAAATTAATAGATTAAGTTTGCCTGAAGTTAATATTCTAACTGCTACTATTCTATTCTTGGAAGGGCATTTTTCAGTTCAATTATTCCATAAGTACAAATATGTATTAGTAGACCTGAATAGCTAACATTATAGATATGCTTTCTTACCTTACTTTTATTTAGTGGTATCTTTGTAGCATCTATTTAAGCCCTGACCATCTAAATGACCTGTAGCTCCTGACAAAAAGCACTCAGCTACTAAAAAAATGACTGAGGTTTTTTATCTATGGTAAAAAGTTTTTAATGCCATACTTACCACATTTGCCTCAACTTTTCGTAGCCGCACAAACAAGCATTACTAAGAACAGATTGCAGCTTTGTGCTTTGAAAAGGCAGCTAAATAATATACTCAATTGTTAGTAACTTTTGTGATATTCTTTAGCTAAGTAGAGGCTGTAACACACAACACTTTCACATACATGCACACACTTGTAAACTGGAAATACAAACACAGGACTTGCATTCTTGACTATTGGAGTATGGATTTTCAAGACAGAAAAGCACATATTATATAAGTTGTGTTAAATAGCTCGGAAATATAATTAATGTATTGAATATAACAAGGTAACAACAATGAACTGTTACAAGAGATGCTGGAAAATTTTTAATGCATTAGCAATTGCAATTGGCGAAGTGAACAGTGAGAAAAGTCTGGATGCTGTGCCTCTAACTATTAAAAAACAAACAACATCAATTCAAGTTCATTGCTTTATTATCTTATGTATCTAATTACAATCAACTGAACCACTAAACAGAATGTCATATTATAATCCAATGTTCTTCATTACCTTGTACTGTTTCAACCCATAATTTATTTTTATAATTTATTTTAATTCTTCAGGAAATTGTTAATAGTTTTATCCACATTATAATATTTTTTTCTTATCATATTTCTTAAATATTTTGAATGATTATTAAGAGCAAAGTCATGATAATACACATACACTCACATGCTCTTCAAAAAAACAACCCCCCCCCCCTCCCCCCCTTCATTGATGTTTCTGGTGACTTCCCAATCCCAACAATCACGTCCCAGAATAAGACTAAGCATAATAATATTTTCAAGATTTTTTTTTGTAAATTACAGGTGAATGCTGATAAAACATACAACACATTATCAAGGTATAATTAATCTCTTACTAAAACCTCTTTATTACCTTTATTACACCAAAATTTATGCCACGATATTTTTATTGCAATAACGTAAGAGTGAAATAATTACAACAACTCCAATTAATTACCCCAGAAAACACTTGACAGAGATGTAAATTACATTAATTATATACAATTGTTTCCATAATTCAGTAGATCTGGAACTATATGGTTAGGGTTATCAGTGGTTGGCAACTCTGCATGTAAAATTGGTAGTATATTATCTCTGCTACACTTGAGCTTCACCATAAGTAACACCAGCAGATATTTTAGCAGCTGCTTTGACCTGTGGGATAAAAGCTGTAAAAACCAGGAGTTAGATCTGAATGCTTTTAACAACTTGGCCAAGGAAGGGTTTAATATAAACTCTGCAGGCTCACATAAATAGCAGATCATCCAGATATAATGACCAGATAGTCTAACCAGGATATTATGTAGTAGCTTTGGATATTCGTTCCAGCTCTTCAGCAAAACGTTTGAACTTAAAATAAATAAACTTATTCAGTTGAGAATAATTAATACCCATGAATTCAGCCCATTGATTTTCATGTCAAGCAAAATCAAAATGCATTAGTTTCAAGAACAACTCACCAGACATTGTAGTTGCTGGCTGAGGTATGGTTGCTGGCTGAGGTATGGTTGCTACAATAGAAGTGGTAAATAGAAATAGATGCATGTGGCATTGATTTATATTTTCACTGTGGATTACATTGTGACAACTAATTTGGCTGCCATACCACTTAAAACCTGTTCTAGTTATAGTATGTCCAAGTTGAGTTGGCACAACTGCAAATATGGTAATTGAGGAATGCACTTAGTAAAAAAAGTGGAAGTAATTGAATCATGTGAACTAATTGCAATTGATGCGCAAGTAAATTAACGTTCACATGAAAAGGGGCAGCTACTCAAGTGCACATTAATGCAGTAACTTTTGCTAGAGAGTTTAGTCAAAGCTGTCCAGCAATTTTAATTTAACTGCTTCGGCACGAGCTTTCCAATGGTGCAAACCCCAGATGCATAGCTGCTTCTATTCAAAAGTCATTCAAGTTTTTCTTGCAGCCAACTCAACTTGGACAGACTAGAAAGTGATGGAAGAAATAAACAAAACTATTAGGGGTGCACAAAAATTATGTTTCAGTGGTTGAGCGAGCAAATGATAAAGTATTTGTAAGGCTAAAATTAAGTCACGTTATTCTAATTACGTTACAGTAAAGTTGATTGAGATGTACATAGTCCAATATACTATTACAATACAATAATTTCTATAGCTATTCACTGAATTAATAGCCATGAAATTTGAGACACTGCTGAGTCATCAATCCCACAATTTGAAATAACGTAATCACCAAATGCAAAGCATCACAACATCTTACAAGTATCCTAGAGAGCAGCTCTACTTCTCTCCATCACGCAGCTACTTAATAGACTAACACATTAACTTCAGAAAAAAAGCTAATCATTTCACTTGAACTTCAAGAAAATGGTTATGATAGATGGTTCGTTCAGTAGTTATACATTCAGAATTTAAATGTCTACAAATATAAATCTCTCCATATTTTAATATAGCAGGCTGGTTAATTCACAATTTATGCTAAAGCCCATTACTATAACTATATATTAGATGCTACAGTATAAATGTCTTTCTGTCTATAATACTTACATATGTACTTCCTATCCTCACCATACTGAATTTCCACTAAGCGACACATTGCAGAATCAAGATAAAATAATTCTGTTATTTGACCTTTTATCAACTGGCCAAATTGATCAACACTGTTTTCTGTCATAAATTACAAAAATCTTACCCGTCATTTGTGTGATTACATTGCTGGCTTGACTCCTGACCTTCACTCCCAGCACACTAGACACAGCTCGCACAACCAATGTGTAACTAGCTGTCGGGAGCAAGTTTGTTATGTTCAACATTGTGGTATTGTCAGGAGTAGAGACATCTCTAGCATTCCTCACTCCTAATGAGTCCATGACAGTCACTGTGTAATAACTGATGCCTTGTAAGCCAATCCCAATGGGCTGGATCCAGTCCAGTAAAATCCAAGAACTATCAATAGCCTTCACTTGTAGATTTGTAGGTTGACTTGGCATATCTGTTAATGCACATATTGAAGATGTGAGTCAATCAGCTGGCTTGTTATTTCTAATTAATATACTGGAAATGGCATGTCTAGGACTAAATTGTGGGTACAGGACTATTAAGCTATTAACTAAAACCTAATACCGTGGACACCAATAGCCAATCCTTCAACAGAATTGCATCAGTTATCCACTTATCCAAGTCGCTGTGTACAAATGAAGAATTAATTCCAAAATCTGAACTCTGTGGCTTTCATTGCTAAACTCCTCCCCTCTAAACCCACTACAATCTTTATCATCTATCTTTATCTTTTCATTCCTATTTATATAGTCATCCTTACCCTTTGCCTGTAGGTTGCTTCATTATGCTATTGTGATCTACAGTACACTAGTGTAGTGGATTTACACCCCATCAGCATGTCCGCGGTACTCAACAACCGTTGAATATTGCCATACACAATGTATATATCATGTGAAAAAACTTTAATTTTACTTTCAAATTGCTTAACTACAAAGCCACAAGTTGCCATAGAAATGAGATAATGTTGATTTTTAACAATTCTTATATCCTCATTAAACTGACTCTTTAGTAAAATTGCTATTTTACCCTTGTACAGCAGGACTTCAGTTATTTAAACACATTGGGACCGAGAGGTGTTCGGACAACTGAAATGTTCAAATAACTGAATAAATATGTATGATAATACACTAAGGAAAGGGGCATGGGTCAAGCAATTCTTCATGTCTGCATGAGCCACTATTATATTTTGGGTGTTTGATTAACTGAAGTGTTAGGATAAACTGAAGTTCTACTGTATATTCCCTCTCTCTCTTCATATATATGCCCATTTGTGCTGGACACTCACAAGTAAAGCTGGGCTATATCAGCAATTATTATATTAAGTAAATATACTATATTTTCTATATGATCACACTGCTTGGGACATTGACAAGGACAAGAGATAACTGTGGAGCTATACTTGAAGATGAGCTCAACTGCTCTTGAGTAAGCTTTCTTTATATTCAACCTTACTTTGTGTGGACGTCCGTATGTCGTTTTGTACTTTGACCCATCGCGTATTTTTGTGTTCGCTCTGCATTCGATCCTGTCCCAAACTTCACTAAATAGAATCCTCCGGTTTATCAATCATTACCCGTATGGGCCGTATCACCTTAGAAATTGAATTGTTTACCGCTTTGAATTCTTTTGAGGGTGCAGTTAAAACTCAAAACTTATGGGAGCTCCATTTCTATTTGAGTTAGTGGTGGTGGTAAGTTAATATGCTATTATAATCCCTACGCAGCAACACTTATTAGAAAATTCATTGTCCACTAGACTAACCACGAAGGTACATCTTGCATAGGTATGTTCAGTTGTGTGAAAGATTGTGTGTTACAACTACTACTAAGAATATCACAAAAGAGAAAGTTTAAAACGTGACTTGATTTTGTTGCCTCTTCTTCAATTCAAACAGTTGCGGGGAGCGGTTACTATGGCATTGAATGTCTTTACCGTATATGCGTAATTTAAAAACTCGACTATATTTTAGTAGCTTGAGTGTTAGAAGTTAAAATCAATTGTTTAACAATAGTTTAGTTTTAGGCTCACTCGCCATTTGTGCTAAAGCACACCACTAGTCATAACTCTCATTTATCTTTGTTGTATTCTGTAAGCATTGTGCATCATCTTCAATAACTCTTCAATGTCACTCATGCTATTAGTCTTCTTGTTTGCTTAACATTGACTCTAAAAATGTTTATGTTGGTATCCCATCATAAATGTATCAAAATAATGCACAATTAATACTGGTTTCCACTATTTATGATCTAACACGAAGCTTATGCAAGTTATGAGGGTTTTTATAACCTGTATTACTGCAAGGTCAGTCCAGTCCCTATCCATTGTAAGATGCGAATCCCTTAGAAAAAAAAGTTTCTTCCTTTAAAAAAATGTGTCACATGGACGCATTTAAATATTCACAGTAGAAACTCTGAACTGAGAACAATATAAGACAAGGCTTTCGGTTCACAAATCTGAGGATGTTTGCTTTTTGGAGGTTGCTTATTTTTGGCTCAAATGTCATGCACTGCATTATGTATAATGTACAAAATTATTATAAGGTGTCCTTAAATAATGAAAAAATAGTTTGTTATAATCACTCATGTTTTGTTGTTCCAAGCAAATGCAAAAATGTGAAGGTCAAATTCTAAAATGACATACGTATGTCCAAACATATACGTTTCAACTAATGGTGTGCTTGAGCGCAAATGGCGAGCGAGCTAGCCTAACTTTAAAGTGATAACTAAGAGCTGTGGCCCTTAGCATAATTTATATAGTCGTTAAATTATGTTTTAGCTTGACCTACCCATTGAATGACGACAAAAAGAAATAGTGCTGTTGGGTCTGCTATGCTTTAACAAAAGTTCAGGTGCTTAGGTCTGCTCCAAGATTACATATAGCTTGCTTTTCAATGCCAGCAACTCATATGGTTGACAGGTTCATTTTTTTAATTTGTTTTATCAATACGCTTTACCAACTTACATAATCAGTGGCCTGGGTGAAGAAAGGGTTGCATAAGCCAAAAATAAAAAATGAAAACTACTGAATCTCGATTGTGCAACCCCAGTAAGTGTCTCGCTCACTCGTCAACAAATATCCCCAATTTCTGATTATGCTACCCCTGATAGTGTCTCGTTCACTTCGTTCGCTCACCAAATATATAAACCTTAATCATTTCACTCAAAGCTATTAACTTTTCGCATGTAACAGCTAGAAAGTCTAGTCATGCAACTGTGATTACTTTGTATCGTTAACACAGTACAGATTATATATAACTGGAAAAGTGTTTCTATACTTACCTACTATGAGCAACTCAATGCTTATCTCAGCTTCACTAACTTTAAGCTGCGACACGAAATTATTGTCTGGTAAAAGTGTCACATTCCGTGCTGTCACACTCACTGCACATTTCCACCTTCCATTGTCACCTAGAGTAGTGCTCAGAATGTTCAGTCTCGCACCTGTTGCATCATTGATAGAAACCACACGCTCATTATCAAAAACCACACGTCCTCTGGGATCTCGCCATAAAACGAAAGGAAAGGGATTGCTATAGCCACATGAAAGTGATACAGAATTTCCTAATTCCGCTGCATAATGTGAGTCTCCTTTCATCAGAACTTTGATATAAAAACATAATATAATATTTAAATATACTCATATTACTAACTTACAAAGAACATCCAGCTTGAAGGTTCCTATACCACTCCCCAGGACTAGACTTGTATCATTCACAAAATAATTAGTGGCAGACAAGGAATAGTATCCACTAAATGATGGCTCTATGGTGCGGAAAGTGACAGATGGATAACCAAACGTCACCCTGGAGCTGTTCATCGTAGGGTTGTCATTGACAGTCCAAGAGAAGGAGGATGGGAATGGAGATGCAGTGTTGCTTGCTTTCTCCATGCTGACAGAGACATCTCTAGCACTATTCAGCACACTGAGAGTTGTGTAGTTCTGCAATGAAACTGGTCCTAGAATGAATGGCCCAACACAATAATGGTAGTATGTATAATGCCTTTAGCAACTTACGATAAAGAAAGATGCTGTATCGAGCAAATACTTCATCACCCAATTGACAGGCTAAAGAAATATCTTGTAAGTTATAGTCAATTATTTTTAAGGCATTTCGTGTGGTTGTAATAGATCCTAGTGGTTGTGATAATGGAAATGAGCCCGAATAGTCCACTTGATCTCTCCTAAAAACACCACTGACATGCACATTGTTAGCTCTCCAATCAGTTATTGCCTGAACACCAGTATTGCTATTCACCACGGAACAGTTAAAAGTTAGAGAGCCTCCAGGTAGCACATATAATGAAGTTCCACTTGGAGGATAAATATTAATTCTATAAACACCTGCACAAAAGTAATGTAAGACCACTCATAAAATGGCGCTGTAGTTTCTTACTTTGACTGAACGCTCTTTGAACAAAACATGAAAGCACAATCCAAACCCATGATCTCAGCATCATTCCGTATCGCTTACTATAGCAACCAATATCGTTAACTCTAACGATCTTTTTCAGTCCCAAGGATAATCTACGGTATGTGTGCTCTCGTTTGATCATCTGGCTAGTTGAACCCTTTACCACGCTTACGAGGGTAAACTTTTTAATGTGAGCTAGTACAACTTTGTATTAATCTGTAATCTTCCCTGAATATAGTTAGTTTTTAGCTTAACTTCAATAGCATGTAAAATATTTTAGATCCCGTTGCTATATTGTTACTAGGTGTGTACTAACTTGGTAAGTGTGCACTATTTTTTGCCTTTAGCCATTTCTGCGAAAATGCTGATAAACAAAGTTGCTAGAAACTGGGATTTAACTTAGTTAGAGCATAAGCGCTTATGCTCTAACTATTACTAATAGCATGTAAAAGATTTAGTTAGTTTTACCATCAATTGACTCTGATTCAATTAACTAAACTAAGTCAATCGATGGTAAAACTAACTAAATCTTTTACATGCCATTGAAGTTATGCTAAATACCAACTAAATCTTCAGGGAAAATTACAAATTTATTAATACGAACATAGTCTGCCACTAGTCTCACGTAGCCAGACCCTTTACCCGCTACGGGGGTGGAGGAAAGGGTCTGGATCACTGCCATTGACTCAGCGGTTCTATATTATCCACCCGAAAGTTGGTGGAGGTAATTAGGCTCTAGCACTATTAAGTGACCGGTGCGGTAAAGGAGAAACTTGCGAGCGAAAACTTTTACTCAGCAAAATGGATCAATGTTGTCTTTACAGTCAAAATGTATTCATTCTTTCATTAGACACGAGTAACCCAGACGGCCTAAGATTTGTGCACAGCATCTAACGCAGACTCGTCAGAGATACTCATCACCGTCCATGCGCGAAATTGCAGCTCGCAAAAGAGTAGCTACAGTTGTGATGCTGCTAATGTTATTCATAGTGTTACAGCAATTACCTCCACCAACTTCCGGTAAACACCAAGATGTACTGGCAGGGATATTGTCAATGGTTGCAAACAAAATTCAGATGACACTGTCACGCCCCCTCTCAATATTCAATGTAACTTGCAGCAATATCTGTACACAGTTATGTATAGAGAGATGAAAGAAGTATCAAAAGAACACGGCACAATTTTAATAATTGACAGCCACCACTCGAGTTAACTTAACATCTTAATAATCGTCAAAACTAGTGTCTGGTGATGCACCCTCAGATGAGCCCCACCCCTCTTCTTCTTCTGTTTTCTTGACTCCGCCATTAGCCTGCTCAAGGTTTGTGTCTAGGATGAGAGCTGGAGGCTGAAGTTGAGGAGATGGGGCAGGGTCTTCACTGTCTGAGCTCCACCCACTAGATAAAGAGGAGCTTGAGCTGTGACTGAAAGGAGCCTGTGATAAACACAACAAAATATCAATGTCTGCTGGAATTGAGGTTAACTTACAAGTGATAATTTTCTCACCGTTGCACCATCTTGAAGCAGCTCTGCCACCTTCAAGGATTGCTTCCTGTTCCTGCTTCCTGCTGGTTTCTGACAGTCCATTGCCTCCTACAAACAACACCATCTAACTTAGTACAAATCTATTTAGTCTCCAGGAAACCCATACACTGCACAACACACCCACTCACCCACACGTGTGCACACAATCTCTAACTTATATACATTAGCCATGCTAACACACTCAATATTTTCCAATTGAAATCATGCATGTTTAAATTTTTAGTTAGACTGCTAGCAAAAAAAAGAAGAAAAAAAAGAAGAAAAAAAAAGAAGCAGAAGCGGAATGATAGAATAATATATAATCTTTTCTTTGTCACCTCTATTCTCCTATATTTATAGCACACTACCAATACACCAAATCACTGACTAAACATCTACCATTACCACCCAACCCAACGTACTTGCAACTTCATTGCTGCCTTGGCCCTCCTTGCCTGCAGGGACGTCTTCTGCTGAGCAGGGACATAGCCAGCCGTGGCAGTTGAATCCACACTGCTCTCAGCTGGACCCAATATGCTAGCACCTCCATGAACAGCACTGGCCACCACCATGGACAGTTGGGCAGGCTGGGGGAGGGAGTGAGGGGTGCTGGGCGTGGTCAGTGACTCGCTGGATGCAGACGACCCAGAAGATAGTCCTGCCAGAGACGAGGCCGACGAGGAGGAGAGAGAGGGAGCTGTGCCTGCCGATCCAGTGACCGTAACGGCGACTGAAGAGACGCCAGTAGAACTCGCGGGGACACTCCGCCCCACCGACTTCCTGCCAACTTTCACACCTTCCTCTCCGCCGGTGCCAACATCAAGGACTTTGTCTATGCCACCTACACGCAGTATAACTTCCTGCAGGAGAGAGTGAAAAGATGCTAAAATGAAGGCACCAAAAAGGTGTGAACCCTCAGCACTACAATAGCTATTACAAAATATTCTGACCAAAGAATAATTCAATGACTATTCAAGCATCAATATAGCTCAAGCAATGAAAACGGTACAGGTCTTCATAAGAGAAAAAGCTGCACAGGCCAGAGACACTCACGGGCATATATTTTTAGTGTGAAACTCTACTCTTCCAGCAACTTCGTTAACTTCACAGCAGCATAAAGTAAGCTTTCGCGGGCTCAAGAAATTATATACTCAAGTGATTACGACATGATGATAGGGGTTGTTACTCACAAAAGCTAGTACCTACACGGAGACAAAACCTTCACGTTTCTCAAAAACCAGTCCGAAATTTAAAAAGTAGCTCAATGAAAGGTCTTAAATTGTCGTTTTGAGCAAGTTCATACCTAAATGAACGGTTAATTGTCAGTAATCTCCATTATCAGAGAGTGACAGACAGACAGACAGACAGACAGACAGGATGACTACAACCCTCTCACACATGTGCGCTGAGGGTTAATAACTAAAGCACACATTATTGGTAAGAACTTCATAATTATATTCTTGGATATCTCACTATCTTTGTCTCTCTCTCTCCCACCTACCCTGGTTCACTTACTGGCCTATACTTGGGTCGGGACATCAACATCTTCCTCTGCTTGGAAGCCACTTCACATGCCCAGTGGATGCGCTCTAACAAACAAACAAACAAAACAAAAACAAATCTAAACAAACAAACAAACAAACAACTTGGTATACATAATCCTTTCCTGCATAGCTAATTATATCTTTTTGTTCTTTCTTTCCTAGTCTTCTTTCTCACCGAAGTCCTCCTCGTTTCTGCCACGGTGAAGATAGATCCACACCTTCCTTGTGCCATCATAACGCACACACGGATCTTTCTCATAGTGAAGTCTATCCAGAGCACCACTTACTGCATTGTTCAACTACACACACACACACACACACACACACACACACACACACACACACAACACACACACATACACACACACACAGTACAAAGTTTGATGGGCTGCTATATATAGGACTTTAAATTCTGAGAACAATGGGTGTACATGTATGTATCTAATATTGTATTACTGTTGATACATAAAAGTTACTATTAAAATTTAACCCCAAAAACAAATTAAAGCCGAAGGAGAAATTTTGTCCTATCCATTGGGTCAAGCTTATTGCTTTCTTTAAATTAGTAGCTTACAGGAAAAATCTTTTAACACACATGCATGGCTGGTACACATAACTGGTGCTTCCTCGGGAGGAAATCAGGAATCACTCCTCCTCCATAGAACTACTCATGGACCGTCACTCCATCACCTGATAGTCATGTGATTCCTGAGTGAGTATCCCCCTGAGTCATGTGATTTCTAATGCCTATTACCGATAGTCATGTAACTCCCGATTGCCTATCACCTGACAATCATGTGATTCCTGATTGCCTATCACCTGACAATTATGTGATTCCTGATTGCCTATCACCTGACAATCATGTGATTCCTGATTGCCTATCACCTGACAATCATGTGATTCCTGATTGCCTATCACCTGACAATCATGTGATTCCTGATTGCCTATCACCTGACAATCATGTGATTCCTGATTGTCTATCATCTGACAATCATGTGATTCCTGATTGCCTATCACCTGACAATCATGTGGTTCCTGATTGCCTATCACCTGACAATCATGTGATTCCTGATGGTCTATCACCTGACAGTCATGTGATTCCTGATTGGCTACCTACCTGAGTCTCCGACACTGATTCTGCAATGTACTGTGAGTCTTGCACCTGGATGCAGAGCTGGAGACACAAGGAGGAAGAGGAGCAGAGATGAGGGAAAGAGGAAAGTTCAAAATGCAATAACATGAGACAAGCAATGACAGAATCCAATAAGAAGGTCAAGTTTTAATTATATATTGGCTGTTAAAACAATTATTATGAATATTTTAGCCAAGAATGACTTAATCACTAAAAGAATGAAGACAAGAAAATTATGTCAATGTATTATCTGTTCACAGACCATGAAGTTATACAATAAGACATTGTTAAAAACGTGTGCAACTCACATCGAGTCTTGTTCCTTCACCATTGGGGAGTCTGGAAGTGGCATCCCTCACTAAACAAACACAGAAACAAATGTACACCCATTCCTGCAAGTTAGTAAGCTAGACTGGATAGCAATACATTGTCTTACCTAGAGATAAAATAGTGACACAAGTCGGTCTGTTAGGGACGAGGAGGGCGTGGCCTCGAGCTTTGCTTCCACTCTCCTTCTTGTAAACCTTGGCTCCCTGGATAGATTGGGGAGAACAAAAGAGCGAGGAAGATATGAGGAGAGGGTGCAAGTACTATTTACACAATCTCTTAAACGACCCCTTATAATTACTTGGATTACACTTAACTCAAAAAGCACTGACATAATTGTATGGATGTCAAACTCCTCCCCTAATGCCCATCTTGTCATTAGTTAAGTCATGAGAAATAACAGGAGTATGAAGATGCCACGCCCACAACTGTGTAACACACCTTAACTGGTCCCACTGGACTCTCGTAACCTCTGATGTTGTAAATGTAGGCTTTGTGTGGACATGAATACCTCTCTCTCTCCTATAAACACATATATACAAACACACATATATATACACATACATACACACATACACACACGTGTAATATGAGGACTTTATTTTTACACTCAATATTATCCAATTATGCCAAGGTGAGCCTTGAAAAAATGATAAAAATTAAAAAAAAGAACAAAAAAACAAAAATAATTGTACAAAAATAGATACCTACTAAAGTTCTGTTCTTGCTATTGCTGAAATAATTTAACCACAGTGAATTGTCCTTGTTTGTTTGTTTGTTTGTTTGTTTTCAAATAAACAAAATGAGAGAGGAGAGAGGGGGTAAAAAGGGTGCAAAATAATTCCTGCTGAATAAATTTTAACACTCATCCAATATGCTACACCCAAAAGGTGTTTTGAACTGAAATGCTCAGAAAATCAACCGACACCATAGGAAGTGCAGTATTGCACGGCATGACTGAATGTAACAAATGTTCATGTTCACACACACTAAAAAACTCTTGCTCACCATTTTCCTAAACTTGATCAATTCTTCAGGCGTACTCTTCATGAATCCCGAGTTAGTCCACCTGAACAACAAACAATACATCAAAACCAAATATTACAAGATTACAATATACAGTCTAATTAAGTAATTTTGCCAGGTACTTCCCCACTTTACCTGTTTTGTTCCCTACTTTACCAGTTTCATTCCCTACTTTACCAGTTTTGTTCCCTACTTTACCAGTTTCATTCCCTACTTTACCAGTTTCATTCCCTACTTTACCAGTTTTGTTCCCTACTTTACCAGTTTCATTCCCTACTCTACCAGTTTAGCTCGGGCTGGGGTATAAAGGACTGAACGAGGGGGAAAGACATGGACACGGAAAAAAAATGGGGAAAAGAGGGAGAGGAGAGGGGAAAAGGGGGAAGAGAGAGAAAGAAAAAGGAGGAGAGAGTTTCTAAGTGAAAAACTCTAAAATAAAAAAAAAATGTGACATTCAGTGGGAATCGAACTCAGTTTTTCCCCCGAAAACTGATCTTGGGCCGAGCCCCGTGCAGCCTAGCCTTCGGGGTGTGTAACATTTTTGTGGCCAATTACCTAGTTCCCAACGCCCATTGTCCGCAGCGCAAGCGCTCACTACGCTAGAAAAGCAGGTCCCAGACGCAGCACTCCGCAGTCCTGTCGCAACGATGTTCTCATTTGTGCATCAACTGTACTCAAAGTTTTTTTTCTGCCAGGAAAAGGAAGGTGAGCACCACACTGTTAAGATATTCCTGTATATATTAAGCCTATCTTTAGTGGGGCTGGCCAGTTGTGAAATAGCAGCATGCTGTCTAGAGTCATTAGCAGTATTATGTCAAGCTAATCTTGATTCAGATATTAGGAAGACTTGTCAGTTGTGAATCAGCAACATAGCTAATGCTTGTAGTGCATGCACTTGCTGCTGTCCAGTGCCATAATAGACATGTTTGAAGGTTAAGCTAATCTTGATATTAACGAGGCTTGTTAGTTGTGTAATTAGCAGCATGCACTCAAGAGTCTCAGTTTTTCATGAGCAACTGTGTGCATTTTTTTAAAACCGCTATTATTATACCTATGCTTAAACCATTTAACGAAACTTTAAGATTGATTATATATGATTTTGACTATTTACTTGTGAATGAAGAGCACAAGTTAGCATGCAGTTGTCTGTGGAGTGCATTGGTCTTTTTTTACACGATATTCTTTCAATAAATGTAGTTTGGAGGGTGGATCCCTGGCTCCCTCAGCCCCGCCGGCTCCCTCTGCCCCCTCCCCGCCGGCTCCCTCTGCCCCCTCAGCCCCCTCAGAAAGAGAACTGGAGAGAAGGAGGAGGAGGATTGCATTTGAAAGAACGCAGAGGGAGAGAGAGAGGGAGAGAAGAGAGAGGGAAAGACGGTATAAAGAGATAAGACAAAGGCAAAGGCAGAGAGAAAGAGACACAAGAAGAAGGGAACAAGAGAGAAGACAGAGGTGGCAGAGAGAGAGTGATGGAAAGAGAAAGAAGGATAAAGAAGAGAGGAGGGAGAAAGAGTTAGAGAGAAGAATTAAGGCAGAACTGGAACGGATCAACCAGGATGAAAAAAAATAAATAAAAGAAGAAAAAGAAAAAAAATACGAGAAATACTTAAGGAAATGGAGGAAAAAAAAATAAAAGATATTATTCGATCGAACTAATTTTTTTAATTTCTAATTTATTTCTAATTTCTAATTTATTTCTAATTTCTAATTTATTTCAACTAATTTTCTAATTTTTATTTATTATTATTTTCTTTCAACTTACTTCAATCTTTCTAATCTTTATCAACTAATTTTTATTATTTTCAACTAATCTTTAATATTCAAATTTTCATGATTATTTTAATCAATATAAAAATAGATTGAAGGGTATTTGAACGATTGAGGGTACATTAAATTAATAAGTTGAAGATTGACTATGAAACAAGCATGGAAGTTCGGTTGTATTCAGCAGATGTGGACAAACTGTAGGCAGTACTGTCAGCAACCTGGCATAGTCGAGTTCTCAGCCAACACCATCACGAACAGGTAGTACTGCACACATCTCCTCAGTCTCCATGGCTGGCTTCATTGAAACAAGAGTGCTTTCATCTAAAAGATAAACATATCAACAATAAAAGAATAATAGCAAAGAACATAAAAATATTTAAATGCCTAATTAAATAGTAGACTCTGAAATTAAGCTGTATAGATTGAGGTTAATGGCATACACCACAAAATAGCTTGGTACATTTAAAGCTGCGATCTCCTTGCCAATGTGACCAGCAGGTCATCTTCACCAGCAGGACTTCATTGCTTTTCTTCACTTGCAGGACTTATTCTTCACCTGCAAGATTTATTTTCCTTGCTTCCTTGCTTCCTTGCTTCCCTGCTTCCCTGCTTCCTTGCTTCCTTGCTTCCTTGCTTCCTTGCTTCCTTGCTTCCTTGCTTCCTTGCTTCCCTGCTTCCTTGCTTCCTTGCTTCCTTGCTTCCTTGCTTCCTTGCTTCCTTGCTTCCCTGCTTCCTTGCTTCCTTGCTTCCTTGCTTCCTTGCTTCCTTGCTTCCTTGCTTCCTTCACTTGCAGGATTTAGCTTCTTTTATTCACCTGCAAGACTTCTTCTTCACCTGCTGGACTTTTCTTCACCTGTATCGGATCATCACTGGAAGCCATAGTGTTGATTCAACACTATGGCTTCCAGTGATGATCCTTTCTCATGTGAGATGTATTTATGTTGTACCAAGCTATGATGTGAGGATATTCAAGGGGATGAATAATATAGAAACATGAACTTATCTTTTGCAGTGCTGTAGAATGTTGCTGCTTATTAGTACTGTGGAAGTGCTGTAGAAGTGTTGTGGAAATGTTGAAGTGCTGTGGGAGTGTTGTGGGAGTGCTGTGGAATGTGTTGTGGAGTCTTTGCTGCTCAGAAGTGCTGTGGAGTGAAGTGCTGTGGAAATGTTGAAGTGCTGTGGAGTGAAGTGCTGTGGAGTGAAGTGCTGTGGAGTGAAGTGCTGTGGAGTGAAGTGCTGTGGAGTGAAGTGCTGTGGAGTGAAGTGCTGTGGAGTGAAGTGCTGTGGAGTGAAGTGCTGTGGAAATGTTGAAGTGTTGTGGAAGTGCTGTGGAATGTGTTGTGGAGTCTTTGCTGCTAAGAAGTGCTGTGGAAGTGCTGTGGACCATTGCTGCTTAGTAGTGCTGTGGAAGTGTTGTGGAAATGTTGAAGTGCTGTGGAGTGTTGCTGCTTAGAAGTGCTGTGGAGTGTTCTTGGTTGGAAGTGTTGTAGGGTGGCACGAAGTGGACTAGCAGTAGAACGAAGTGAAGTGAGCAAAATGATGTGATTTGGTGCCATGGCAGTTGGTATTACTCAGGTTGTCGTTTCATCCTTTTTGCCTCATTGGCTTTCCTCCATGTAGCCAATGTTCTTTCCTTCTTCTCTTTCTCAAACTGCAGTAATACCTCTTTGCCATCAGCGTAAGGGCACCAAATTTTGTTCGATCGTCCAAGTACTCGGTGGACTTCTCCATCTGGTGTAACATCTTTAGATGTACGAAATTGTCCACAAATGTGACAAGGACGCTTTCCTACTATATCAGATTCCTATAAATTATGAAAAAAATATTGTAATTAAAATGACAAAAGTTTTTGTACACATTGTCTAACCTCGCTATCTTGGTTTGGGGACATGACCTAATGCTTAAACCCACAATCAATACTTATTTTCATTTTTGATGTAAGAATTCTTCCATGACTTCAATACAGGAAGCACAAGTGTTATTACTATTATTATTATTATTATTATTATTATTATTATTGTTATAATTATTAATATTATTATTTCTACCACTATTGTTACTATTATTACCAATTACTACTATCCCTATTATTATTAATACTACTACTAATATAGTTAATACTATTATAACCATTATTACTAATACCGCTATTATCACTACTATTATTACTACTACTATTATTACTCCTATTAGTATATATATATTACTGTTATTATTGCTAACTAGTATTACACCAAATACTATTATTCACCATTATTATTATGAATACAACTAACGTTATTATTACTGTTGTTGCTGTTATCTTTGTTATTAGCCAAGGTGTATAATTTAGATTATTAATAAAACTTTAAACTGACCGGAAGTGGCTGGACACCCAATTCCTGTAGGCGAGCCAATGCTTTCTCTCTCCTCTGCTGCGATTCTGGAGAAAGGGCCCTCTTCCGCTTGGGTGCTTTTGCCTTTTCCTTACCACCAGTCCTTGGGGTCAATTCTGTCCTCTTGCGTGCCTGTTCCTCCCTCCTTTCCTGTGCTCTCTCTTCAGCAGTGACTGGCTCTGGTCCAAGTGACAGTGCTGGTGAAATAAAGACTGGAGTGGCTTGCTGCACAGGTTGTTCCAAGAGCTCCATAGCTGCTGATGCCTGTTCAGACAAGGAGCAACTCAATTCAGTAACTACTGAGCGAGCTTCCTCATTGACAGCTCCACTTTCGATAGCCTGTGATCGAGATCTCTGTTGTTTTAAAATCCAGTTTTTTGCTTGGGCAAATGAGACTGGTAACAATGCTGGAGGAGGTTCAGAGGAAGTCCTCGGTCGACCCAACTCCTCCTTGCATCGCTCCTTGTACAATTTCAGGAGCTCATGCACCATTGGCGACGTATTACCGGTCTCTGGCATTGCACACCACAGTTCCTCCCAAATAGCCAGCATTGCTTCATTGAAGTCTGGAGGCACACACACAATCTGTCCTCCCATTGCACGAAGTCGTGGAACGTTACGATGACGTCGAGGTGTGGCTTCGGGCAGTGGCACGTTTCTCCAGTCACGTGTGTCGGAGCTGGTGCTAGCTGCAGCAGAGCTGAAGGTGGAGCCAGCAGAAGATGAGGTGCTAGCTGTAGCAGAGCTGGGGGTGGTGCTAGTGTAGGAAGTGCTGGTGTGGGTGGTAGCGCTGGTGTGGGTGGTAGTGCTGGTGTGGGTGGAGCTGGATAGAGTCGATCCATGCTGATATTCACCTTCATCAGGCTCGTGCAGGTCAGCTTCCTCAAGCCCAAGTTCCTCCATTACCTGAAACATGAACAAAGGCACAATATAATGTTGGTGTTCAAATAAGATTAAGTAAATAATATTGTTAGCTGTCTCTAGTGCGTTAACTGGCAAAGTTATTCATTTCCATTTTAGTTATCTTTGATTTAATTATTTATTGAAAGTCTTACCTCAGCTGACGTAGCCACTATTGACGATTCATCAATTATATCGGGTACAGTCTCATTAGCAGCCATGAAATCGACCTCAATGTGAGCAACTCCTGCCACAGAGCATCCATACTCGTACCCAATCTTGAGATTGGTCTCCGTACCTGCTGCTGCTATTGTCCAGTCTGGGTAGCTGGAGGTGATCCCTTGCCCAATGTAGTGCTCGCAAACCTGTAGTAACAAATTTAAAAAATATAGTATGACAGACCAGGCCATAGCTAATGAGATAAATAGAATAAGTGGTAATTTGATTCCACCTAGTTGTTGTTAAAAGCTGTTGTGAGCATGACCATGAACATGTGCAGCAATGCAACAATCTTGCTTTTATAGGCATACCTTAGGTGGCATGGTATCTGGTGGAATCTTCTTTCCAAGAGCGCGCAGGCGACGACGGTTGTAGGAAAGAATCCACCATCCCAGGCGTGCATCGAAGATTTCCATTCCAATGCCACGCTGGGTGTAGAAGTTTCTGTCCAGCACGGAATGGACTGCTTCAACTTTGCTGGTGCCACGCAACGATCGATAATGCTCCAACTGGTGACCTGTGGAATGAAAGTTGATGGTACCAACTCTCACATATGGCAAATGATCCATCTAATCGGAAATGCATCCATTCCGCACATGAATCAGCTGGAGCTTGAACACCTCTATCACCCTCTTTGTGATGAGGGGATATGCCACATCTGCGACTGACAAGTCTGATATCTTCATCCCTGCTGCTTCAGCCTGAATCCTGCACTGATTATCCAGTTCCCTGTGTCCTTGAAGCACTAACATCATCCTGTCAGCCACGCTGTCTGGATCTCCGACTATTCTACGGATGAACTTGACCCTCTCTGTCCGCGTTGGAGGCCCATCAAGCCCAGCTGCCTTCTTTGCCTCCATCAAACTCTGGTAATCTCCCTCGTGTTGGAAGAAAATTGCTCGACTGAGGTCCACTAAAAACTTCTTCCGGCGTGGATGCTCGGCATTAATTTCTCTTCCAATGCGCAGCATCAGATGCATGACATCCAGTTTGATGGTGAACTTTGAGCGCCACAAAGCCAATGCACTTGTGCCTGGGGGCTGTAGAGGCAACCGACGAAATCCTGGCTTGCCATTGCAGCAAGAACAGTCCATGTACAACGAACGAGGCAACTCTACTCCCGCTGACTCGTGCCTCTCGACTATTTCAGCCATGGCCTGCCTACCCCAGTTGAAGGAGGTGTCTGGAACAGCATAAACTCCACACACAAGACCAAAATCTCCACAAATAGTGAATGTCTGTCCACCATGGCCTACCACCCCACCACCAAGGGTTCTCTTAATGACCTTGCGTTGGTGATCCACTGCAAGACTGTGACTACTGAGGACGGTACGCAACTCCCTCATGATGTAAGGCTTGTTGTCCAAGTAGTCCCTGATGAACAACAATGTGAGATGAGGTCGGCAAGGGATGTAATGGGAAGGTAGTGGAGGGAAAGCATCACGAGAAGCCACATTGACTCTTCCAATACCACGCATGGCCGCAACCTAAAGTAATACATTTATGAGAGCTTACTACAGTGCTGAGGGAAGAGACGACATAGTTACTATCATAGTATTATTGAACTGTTGCTATTATTATCATCATTATCATTACTATACTATCATTAGCTATTATCATTATCATCATTATTATTCATCGTTATCATAATTATTATTATAATGATTTTTATTATTATTATTATTATCATCATCATTATTATTATCATTACCATTATCATTACAATCATCATCATCATTACTACTATTATTACTATTATTAATAATATCATTATTAATAATAAAACAATTTTGAGGGAGATTACTGGAGTATTAAAAGAAAACTCGTGATCATCGTCATTTTCATCATCATTATACATAACGTTACCTTATCCCAAAGAGTGATATATTCAGACTTGAGGTGGAGATAGTGCTGTGTAACTTCCTCCTGCACAAGTCTCTCCACCTGTGCCACTGTCACGCCTGATCTCAGCATACGGATCAAGGACAAGTCGGTTCCATTGCCCTTTGTTGAAATGCACGTTTGCTGGAGCTGAACTGACATTGGCAGAGTGCTGACATATTTCGGATCGTGCGTCAGCCAATGCTTCTTGCACTTTCCACAGCGCATGTCTATGCCAACGAGAGACTTAGGCCAAGGTATGGCATAAATGAGCTTGCGACTCCCCACTGAATTTGCTGATATCATCATCGAATTACAATGAGGACAGCGGCCGCTCATAGGGCAGTACACTATCAGGTCCAACTTGCCTGGAGACTTCTTAAGACCAATTCCAATGGCCCTCAGTTCAGCAATAGTAGGTGACTGGAAGTTGCTTTTGTCGAATTTGGGAGGTGCTGGTCCAGTTGCAGTCTTGGGTTAGTCTGATCGTGTGCTTGTGCTGGTGGATGGCTGAACACTGGCAGTAGAAACTGCACCAACACTTGAAGCTGAAAGCATTAAGTAATAGTATAATAATAACAATAACAGCAACAACAGCAATAATAATAGTAATAGTAATAATAATAATAATAATAATAATAATGGTATGCAGCATCTAAAGAAATAAGCATCAGGAAATTGTCATTGTCATCACCTTGCTGTTCTCAAGTTGGTGGTTTGCTTATGAATAAACCACTCCTCAGGTTACAGCCACAATGACATTTATTAGTGTTAATGGCTGCATGGGCAGATCCTGGGTTTGCAATTGCATAAATGCCTAAGTGAAATGGGCAGATCCTGGGCTTGCAATTGCATAAATGCCTAAGTGAAATGGGCAGATCCTGGGCTTGCAATTGCATAAATGCCTAAGTGAAATGGGCAGATACTGGGTTTGCAATTGCATAAATGCCTAAGTGGAATGGGCAGATCCTGGGTTTGCAATTGCATAAATGCCTAGTGTGACTGAATATAAGATGGTGTTGGCCACACCACCAGTTGCCAGTGCTTGTGTTGAACTGAAAAACATTATAAAAATAAAATAAATTTAAATTCGGCTTGCTGAAGTTGCTGCATGCTGTTTGAGGAGATTACAATGAGCCTCTTTAAATATTTATTACTGCTCATTGCTTCTTGACCATCATATTTAGTCTCTTTGGTAGAGAGTGCATCACCATTTCTATTGTGCAATAAGTGATTAGGGAGCCTGCAAGGGGTACTTGGTTTTGATTGGGAATAATTATTATTAAATACTGGGTTGTCACTTGCTATTCTATGCATGCCTCCTTTACCCATAAATCAGCATTAAAATTTGTTATAGTCTTTGGTTAAGGGTTACAACTTTGGCAGTACTAAACTGACTAGGAATGAGCTCTTAAAATGCTGTGTAACCAGAGCTGCAGTTCAGGTGTCAACTGGAGGTGTATAATTAATTGGTGTTAATAGATTAAAGACTGCATCAGAGCTTGAGCTGGATATTCCAACTTGTTTCACAAATAGAACTGAGTCAGTACCACATTACTTGATCAGGTCGATTAAAGTTTGAACACTATAGTGTACATGCAGATATTATCACATGACGGTGACGGACATGTATCATCCTATTAAATAATGTATATAGTCCTACCACGATTAACTCGTGAATAAACTTAATCATATTATATTACAACAAATGAACTGTACCTGTTGGAGTTGAGCACTCCATTTGTGAATGAGTTACTGACGAAGGCATCAGTACGGTGGTTGCAGGAGTGGAACCTGAAACAACATGGGAAGGAAGACTTAATACCTTTACTGAATGGAGATTTAACCGCGAGACAAGGCAGTTGCAAAATCATGTACATGATTCAAAAATGATATTTACCTGCTTGAGAACGACGTTGAAGTGGTTCTGAAGTTGCTGGCTCAGAAGAGAGCAAAGTAATATGAGCAGATGAACCTACGCAAGGAAAAAAATAAGAAAAAAAAGAACATGATATTAAAATCAATGCAACAGACAAATTAATGCGAACAGATTAATGATCGAAATACTATTAGTACATGTTAACAGATCCACGTATACACATTAATATTAACCTATCCTAATACAATCAATCCATTTCAAGTCATCATGGTACTGACTCAGTTGAATTTGCTGGACCAGCTCAACAAAACATTAATAACCCTCCCTGCTCCTTTTCCAAATCATTTAGTGTACATTTAGCCCATTCACCATTCATGGCTACTAATTACATGTACAACCTCCCACCACATCTGCTGCTCAGGTTACACACTCATCTCTGAGCTCAACTCCAATTAAAAAACACTGCCAGCGTTAACTAGCAAGTGAAGACATTGAACAGTCTGATGATCGAATGTGCTGATCTGCAAATTTATTGAAGATTTGTT
>WLWD01004337.1_pt1 | contig 22921 bp, 18 predicted proteins | sample 6712731 | NCBI WGS metagenome assembly WLWD01 (sample SAMN12718690, study PRJNA576275) | sponge metagenome | isolation source: marine sponge | host: Mycale hentscheli | place: New Zealand: South Island, Marlborough, Capsize Point | collected 2014-11-01
TTGACAGTGGAAGGTGCATTGAGAGTGGGTGGAGCAATTGACAGTGGAAGGTGCATTGAGAGTGGGTGGAGCAATTGACAGTGGAAGGTGCATTGAGAGTGGGTGGAGCATTGACAGTGGAAGGTGCATTGAGAGTGGGTGGAGCATTGACAGTGAAAGGTGCATTGAGAGTGGGTGGAGCAATTGACAGTGGAAGGTGCATTGAGAGTGGGTGGAGCATTGACAGTGGAAGGTGCATTGAGAGTGGATGGAGCATTGAGAGTGGGTGGAGCCTTGACAGTGGAAGGTTGGAGCATTGACAGTGGGTGGAGCCTTGTTTGTGGAAGGTGCATTGAGAGTGGGTGGAGCCGCCTTGACAGTGGAAGGTGCGTTGACAATGGGTGGAGATCGTGGAAGGTGCACTGAGAGTGGGTGGAGCATTAGACAGTGGGTGGAATCTTGACTTTGGAAGGTGCATTGAGAGTGGGTGGAGCATTGACAGTGGGTGGAGCCTTGTTTGTGGAAGGTGCATTGAGAGTGGGTGGAGCCGCCTTGACAGTGGAAGGTGCGTTGACAATGGGTGGAGCCTTGATCGTGGAAGGTGCATTGAGAGTGGGTGGAGTCTTGACTATGGAAGGTGCATTAAGAGTGGGTGGAGTCTTGACTGCATGTACTAAAGTTCGATACACAATATATAATAATGTACATGCTGCTCAATCTTATGGAATAACTTAGATCCCTCCTTTTTTATTTCTCTAATAGTCATGGTCTTCTCACTCTCCTTGATGACACTGTCTCCAAGCATACTCTTTTCTTCGGCTCCCATATTTCTGTATGTGTCACTAGCCACTAGCTGTCTTACTGAAAGCAGCTGGCCCAACCTTCAACCTTCCCCCCCCCCCCCCCCCCTATACATATATGCCACTATCTGCTGTTGTTGCTGAGCTGTTCTCATTAGAAAATGAAAAGGGTCTAGCATGAATTATATTTTATCTGACATGGTAATATCAAAATCAGCATTTTTAGAAATATAACCTTACTGTTGTTTATTTAATGTGAATTGAATAGTCTAATTGACAAGCAACTACTGTACTGTCAAGTATAATTAGAATACCTGAAGTACTAGCACCAAACTGCTTCAGAAACATTTGCCATCTGGTTTGCTTGGTATAGCTTTCCGCATTTGTTGGTATCTCATGGATTGTGATCGATTAGAATGACGAATTCTGTGACTTTTCTTAAGGATCCAACTCTACAATTTTATAGTCATAACATTACTGGTAAAATTGTTAATAATAATCTATATTTTTTTAAATTGATAGCGCCACTGTATGAGCATATTTGAATGAACCTCAGTGGACGTTAAGTTGTCAGTCTCGAAATATTTAAAAAAAAACACAACAAAAAAACAAAAACAAAACAGAATTAGCTACTATGGCAGCTAGAGAAAATGGAAAAACTGCAAAAACTGTTAAAACTCTACCATTTCTAGACACAACAACTCAACAATGTCAGGAAATGAATAGTTTGAATCTCGATCAAGCTGTCAACACATCACTTCTTTCTGAATGGTGCCTGTAAACTTGTTAACTCGCGTCCTTGAATAACTCCCTATACCCCAGCTCCGTTAGATACTTGCAAGTTTATTCTCTTTTAACCCTTTCATCAGCAACTTTATGACAATCAATGTGGTTAAATAACATTTATGTAAAAAAAAAATTTCCCCCTGTTATTTTACAAACCTCTAGCTATCTTTACTAGCAAAAACTATCAAAGAAGCAATAAAAAATCAATAAAAAATCAGACTCGATAGTAGTATCTGCTTTCATCACAAGCTTAGTTCTGACTGAAGAAGCAATGCAGCTGATCTAAACTAGGAGAATAGCTTTTATACTTTCACAAATAGTAACTGAAAACGAAAAGGGTGGACCACCATAATCTCGGAGTGTCTAGTATAGCTAGATTGTGAAGGAAAAAAAAGAAACAAAAACAAAAACAACAACAACAAACAAACAAGAAAGTGTTTGTGTACTGTTCCAACTTTTTTGCTGAAAATGAAAGTGAACACAGAGTGCCATGGTGCATTGCTTACTTTATCTGTAGTTTCAAAAGCTACTACATCTAAAGATGCCCACCCATCCCACTCCCAACTCCTGAACTGCGTACATAACAGATTTTTTGTTCAAACCTACAGTATTTCAAAATTGTGCCATTACCTATTTGTATGAGTAATAGCACGGGTAGCTGTTATTTTGGGATAAATAGCACAAGTAAAATAATTGAAATAGCACGAGGCGAAGCTAAGTACTATTTATAGCTTTACAAGTGCTATTTATCCCTAATACCACAGTTATCCGTGCTATCACTCGCTAATAGCATACCTATATCCTCACTGAGAGCTTCCATTACTTTCAAAGCAACTTATAAGCAACAACCACTTGTTACTAAGCAAAAAAAACACTGTGTTACTAAGGTTAATTACGAGGTGAAGCCGAGTGAAATTTCCCACTGGCACGAGTACTATTTGTATGAATATAATTTTTTCATGCTATTATATGTAGAGCTCTGTTGTTAGTGCTTCATTGCCTTAGAATGCTATTTTGCTGGCAGATTCAATCTTGGGTATCATGGTGAACGAAGAAAGATCACCGCGACCAATCAGATTAGTATTACGCTTTTTCCACTGCTGTGGTATTTAAAAATAATACCGCACTTTTTTGTATTGAAAAAAGTGTGGTATTATTATTATAAAAAAAAAACTCGCCACTATAACATTAACCGGGGCTCACTCTAAAAGTTTTCTTATGAAGGGAAGTGTACCATACTCATGCACATTTGAGGCCACACCTACTGCTAAAAATGATGTTGATGAAATAGTGGTTACGTTAAAAATGCTATTAAATGTCTGGAAGGGGGTGAGAAGACCAAAAAAATATTCTGGGGAGGAGCAATCCTATCTGTGTACGAAACCCTGACCACTACAACAACAATAATATCATTAATGACAGCAACAATAACAAGAAATCAACATATTATATTAAGCGGCTATGTCAAGAAAAATCTATGAATTGTGCATTTGTGATAAAGGCGTCATAAAAATGATGAAAACAATAACAAAACCACAACAATAAAATAATAATGATGTCCAGAACAATAAAGATATCCATAATGGTAATAACAATTATGACAATAATACCAACACTATAGTTGCATCTTTATTGTTTCAATAGAACTGAGCAATCTTATTTTATTAATATAACTGTAGTCGAAACTGATCTGATTAAGGCAGTTTATTTCCATCATTTAATTTTACAGCAACCATCACCGATCAATAAACACCAAAAATGAAGCAATACCACAAACAAAAGCTTACTTTAATTTTTTTTCTAAGATAAATTACAATCTTTGGAGGCAGCAGCAATCATCGTCAAGTAATTCTTCCCCACACCAACCATACCGAACTTATAATAGGCATTTAGAGTTGCCAGCTGAGAGGGAGTATGTTGCCAGCTGAGAGGGAGTATGTCTTCGTCTTCTTAGTTGCCAGCTGAGAGGGAGTATGTCTTCATCTTCTTCTTCCTGCTTTCTCAGCTTCCAAAGGACTGGGAGAAACACCATCGGTATCGGTATCACAGTCGCAACTGTCAGAAGCCATAGGAGTATCATCGCCATCCTTGCTTTCTCAGCCACCTCATCAAAAAGCAATTATGAATGGGAGGAGCGGAGAGCAAATATTAGGAGTTTAATTGGAATCTAAAATGGTAGTTCTTCAGGCAAGCATTCTGGCAAAGCCAAACAAGAGCTAATCTCGCTAGTCGTTAAATTGCCAATGATTCCTTATTGAATTTAATTGTATTCACAGCTTCATTAGAGTCACCTGAACCATATTTGGTTGAATGATATTCATAGCAACCATGCACCAGTAATATATTTAATGAAGCCCCAAAGTCTCAAGTGGCTCCATCATATGCCCAACAACTTAATTGAAAGTACAATAATTTCACTTGAACAACTACAAACTTTACAAAAACAAACTCAATGAATATGAATTTGTTGGGAAAAAAATAAAGCACTTTAAATGCTCTAGTACTTTTTAAGGCCAAGTATGGCTACAAGTTTATTAATTAAACAAGTACTCGTTTAACTACAACATTAGAACTACTGAAGAAATAAATGTAGGGAAACTTACTCTAACAGGAGAATTATATGGTTTGAATGGACATATTATTTAGTCAACACACTAGAGAAACTTAATTGCTTTACAACTGTCTCCGTTTACTCAGCAGCAGAGTTTTCAGTTGTTATGTAATTAATGGTAATGCAGTTTCAGACACCATAATAATGAAAAAAATTAATATTTGTACCTTTTAATTTTATTTTTTAGCTATATAAAATATGTTCCATAATCAATTATGAAGCTTCACACCCTTCTTCATAATTTAGCTAATTCAATAGAGACAACAATATTTGTGAAAATATATTTTTAATAGTTTTAATTTCATATTTGTTCTTTATACAATATGCGATGTTTCAGTTAATTCAAGGAATAATATAATAATAAATAGCTTTACACAAAGACATAATTTTGTTAAATATCACTAATACTATTTTTTATTATTAACATGTCATAAAGGATTTTTTCTCAACTTGCATTTATAATGAAGCAAAGTAAAACGTTCACACCGTATTAAAATTCAAACATGAAATCAGCATACTTTTTAATGTGTTATGTCTGCATAAATTTCTTAAATAATTGTCATGGCTTAATTGTAGTTGTTTTTCTTTCCTATAGATTCGTCTTCAACATGTGGGCATTGCTGGTGGTGTAGCTACAAGACGTTTCAGATTACTGTAATTCTTTAATAAATAATATTTAAAATATCTTCCATAATAGCTATAATTTATATTAAAAGTTGATTAATTGCAATTGCTGTATGATAACATTGCAATTGTTAATATAGCTTACTGTATATTGGAAGCTAGTGTTGCTATGAAATAATGTGTACATCAGTTGACAGGTATATTACACTAATAAAAAGGGGCAATTGTTTTTCATGATAAATATGGATAAAATGGTTGACTACACAAATTTATATTACTCTGTAATACTTTATGAGAGCATTATAAATTAAAATAATTAAATGAAATATAACCAACACATATCAACTATATGCTCTAAATACATTATAAAACTTGTCTAATCACACAACAATAGTTTGAGTACAGTTCTTCAGTAACCTGAGTGAAATTGTTAAATACACACTATATCACATGATGTACTTCCCCATAAGCAATGTTTTTACTAACTTGCACACTCCCTTGTTGTACACTCTGAATATCTTCATAAACTGGATTGAGCGGGCGGGGATTGCTCTCCACATTTTTTATAATCAGTTTCTTTTTCAAACGAAATAGTAACAGAAACATTGTCATCCCCAATACACTTAAAATGGCTCCTAACAAAAATGACCCAGTGGCGATACCAGCAGTAACATGTGCTCCATAATTCCAATGCTTTTTCACTTGTGTCTGTGCACAGGAAATAATCATTATAAAATGAGTAAGCTAATAAAGTATAACAAATTTATACAATTACTTACCATAACATGTGTGAAGTGACGTCCTATCTCTGGAAAATAAAATGATTATTCATACAGATTTTATCACATTATTATTTCTCATAAGTAATTAAGAGAGATATTGTTTTAAAGCTGAATTTTTTTTAATAAAATTGCTGCGTACCTGTATATGTAGCATGAATGGTACATGAGCCCTGATATATTTCATGATATGATGTATTCCATTGACCATTTAATTCACACTTGAATGCAAAGGTTTGATTATTACAATTACGTAAAACTACGACTACAGTACCATTTATGTGCACAAGATAATAATTCACTTTCCAGGTATTTGAGTTCGTAATAAATGGACATCTACCTAAAATAAAAATACCTATATGAAAAATTTGTTATAATAAAGATGACGTACCAAATACAAATGTTGCAGAGTAATATCCATTGCCAGTTGAATAATCAATAGTATACACTGTATTGTTAAGCAATGGTAAGAAAACAGAATTTTCATTTGCAACTTGAACTGAGTTACCGAGCAAGGAAGAGATCAACACATTATATGTTACTTCCATTTCTGTTGGTGTGCTCAATATTGCAGAGAAGTTATAAATATTATCATATACAGCTTTGATTATAGGTGTCAACTTCATATGAATTAAACCATCTATTAAAAGGTATGTATAATAATTAATGTCTAATCTTTTTATATTTAACTTGTTCACTTAATCATACTTTCTAATAATGTTTAAAGTATTTCCAAGACAATGGACCATAGCTACAAGTTCAACTTTACTGTTAGTATTGTATTACACATGGCTTTTTGAAACTGACGTGTTATTAATTTTGTATTTACTAACTTTCTTACCAATACTGCAAATACAACATGTTATGGATTGTCCATTACAAGAAATGACACTTCCTTCACAGTAGACAGCTCCAAATATAATAACTTGACTTATAAGGAAACTAGAATTCATAAATATCACTTTCCCTGAGATTTTTTAATATCCTGGGCCAGAGATCTCAACTGGTGATGTAAAAAATGATCCAAAACTGAGTGTTTCAGTGTTTAGTCTTTGATTTCTGATAATCCAATTTGTAGATAGTTCTGTACTGGAACATAAGAACTCAGCTGTGTCATTCTCAAAGGCAGAATCTTCATGCAGCTGCACTAGTTGCTCTTAAACATTATATGTTTCTTGTTATTCATAATTATAACTTCTTGACATTTGATTCACATACCTTTGGAAGGATAAAATAAACTGCAACAAAGAATCAATACAATCATTATTACACTATGAAAATTCTATGAACTGGGAAGACTCTTCAACTTTACTTTTGGATAAGTGTTATGAAATGATCCACTATTATACCACTACCCTTTTCAATCTGAAAGTACATCAAGATTAATAATATTACAGCAAGTTATTGAAAACTACCTAATAAGTGTAAATGTTTAGAAAAACTCATTCTAACAATATTATTAAGGATATTTTGGGGAAAATTAAATAATGAATAACTATTGATAACACTTTCACATCTATAATATACTAGCGAAGTACTACACAATTATTTCACCGAAAGACAAAACAATTAGGGATATTGACAAGGCCAGCAATAACTTTAAACTCAGCTCCTGTTAAACTATATTATTGAATAGATTATATAGATAAAACTTATTGCATTAGTTGAGAAAGGGAGTGTAAAACATTAGTTGGACCATTAAAACTCTGTTAAGACCTGGAATCTAAAGATGGTATGCTACCTTTTCTGGATTGCTTATTGAAGAGAGAGAGAGTGATGGTATGATTGCTTCTGTTACAGAAAACCCATGCACGCATAGGATTATATTCAAGTGCAGTTACAACCAATGCTATTATCAGTGTATTCTACTTTATAAATGTGTTGTGCACTTGTGAGACAGTTTTAAGAGAACTGTAAAAATTACAGCTTGGAAACTCACTAAATTCACTCCAAACTGGTGGTGTGAATGCCCACCATCAAAGCATATCGTGTCCTTCACGCTTTTCCCCTGGTGTGTGAATTCACACTTAGTGTGAAATTCAAACTCAAGGGAATATCATGGACCCTCGACTGAACATTAATTATATTAATGTGCAGGCACATACCAATACTATTATCATTGTAATCTACATTACAAATGTGTTGTATACTTGTGTGCAAGTTAAGATAGTTGACACAGATTTTGGTCCTCTGATTAATGATATATGGGATTCAGGCACAATAAATTCACAAATCTCTTTTTGACTAATATTGTTGATATAAGAATATAATACTAGAATCAATCAAAACTAAGATAATTCAGCATTAACAATAGTATGAGTTCACACTGTTTAGGGTGTGAACTTGCGCTGAATTTGGCATGTTATACTTCACACTAAAATGATGAGGTGTGCACATCACCCCATTTATTTTAGTGGACTATTGATGGAAGTAATTCACACTTTGTTATGAACTATGCACCTTTTGATTTACAGTGAGAGCTGATGAAGATTTTGGTCCTCTGATAATTGAGCCCTGGGATTCAGGCTCATGACATCCATAAATCTCTTTTTGACAATGATAGCACAACTATTAAAAGCAACCCAATGGTTAAAAATGAAATGGCTTAGCCTTCACACTATAATATTATGAAAGTATGAGTTCATTCAGTCTAGGTTGTGAACCCACACTGAATTTGGTGTGTACTTGAAATTGAATATGGTGCATTCTTCACACCAAAAATAATGTAAACGAAAAGGGGTGTAGTTCACACCATATTGTGGTGTGATTAAAGTGATTCACACTTAATATGGTGTGAACTACACCCCTTTTCGTTTACAGTGAGTGAACACTGAAGGAAGAAGAGAAACATACACCTACACAAAGTACGTCAAAGAAATGGTTATGGCATAGGAACCACTAGAGCAGATTCTAAGGAGTTACATTCATAGAGATTACACAGATTCTGAGCAAAAGAAAATTTGATTGTTACCATTCATAGTAGATTGAGTGAGAGTATTCAGAAAGTGTGCCGAGATTTTGACATCAAAATACAGCGTTTAAGCCGAGTAAGACTTTGTGGGGTCACAACTTACTAAAGGCAAATATATTATACCCTAAACACCTAGTTATTCTATTATATACCCTGAAGCTGCAGCCAAGAATGACTGAAACTTGTCTTTAGTACAAAAAATAATGCTGCATCAAGAACAAAACAAATTATTCCTACTAGGTGGTATATGATGAGAGTCAACTCTTAACTACTCATCTTAAAAAAATAGCTTGAAGCCTGTGAGACCTCCCTAGTCTCCCTCTAATTCTCAATAATTCCCCTATTTAAATTATTATTTCAAGATTTTATCAATTAAATAAGTACTCCAGTAAATACAGCCAATAGTATAAAATGATAATATAAAGCACCACTTTTGAAAGCCATGCTCTGTCCAACACTGAGTACTCTTTTAGGTGAAAAATCTGAATTATCAGAGCTTGATGCCGTTTCTAATAGTCTCCTACGTTCATCGTCCTCATTAGTATAATCAACATCCTCATCAGTATAATCAACATCCTCATTTGATCCTGCTTTGTCAATTTGAGGGGAATTACTGGCTTGTTCCTCCCTTTTAGTATAATCAACATCCTCATCAGTATAATCAACATCCTCATCAGTATAATCAACATCCTCATTTGATCCTGCTTTGTCAATTTGAGGGGAATTACTGGCTTGTTCCTCCCTTTTTTTCTGGTACTCCAAAGATAGCGACTGTTCTTCTGTACTTTCAGGTAGCTCAAGGGACTTTGAAATTTCCTTCATATCTTCGGCTCCTACTAATTTTGGTTCCCGGAAGAATCGTAGTCTACGGTCTTCGGCTCCTACTAATTTTGGTTCCCGGAAGAATCGTAGTCTATGGTATAGTGTTATAGCTTTACTTTGTACATCTGCGTCTAGAGAGGAATCTAACCAATCGTAATTTGGAGATATCTGTTTACTCTGTCTATATATATCCACAGATCCCAATTCTTCGGGGTACTGACTCTTCATATCCTCCATTAGCTTTAATAAATTTGATCCCCTGCTTAAATATGAATTGTCCTGTAATAATAGGTCTCGTAGTTCCTTCAAAGCTCTTGTCAAAAGTACACGGTCTTTTCGATTCCCTTGCCCATCCTTGAGTTTTTTCTCTAGTTTTTCGACAAGTGCGCTTTTGTGCTTCATTTTAAACAGCACTACTTTTTTATCCTGTAAATTACGATCGAAATCATTTGAATATTGGGATATTTGTTGAAGCAGTTCGTACTTTTTTTTCATGGAAAATATTATTTCTCGTTTTTGTTTATGTTCTTCCCACCTCAATCTAAGTTGTTGTTGTACTACATCCTGGATTTTGCCTATTTCTTCCATACTGAGTGGTTCAGGCTGTTTAAAATTTAAAGAAACAACTCGGCCCAATTTTTGCATCCAAGTTTCCTGTTCAAACTGCGAAGGAGAAACATATGGTGCAGCGATCACAGTTGCATTAGGGGGAACAGACGTGAACTCGATTAAATCTGAAACAAGTTCAGGATACCTGGGCAAACCTTTACTTTTTCGAATATATAGACCAAGTCGATTTATCCAGAGTGTGTCGGGAGTATCCCTCAAGAATCTACTAACATATCTATCTATTTCCGTAAAAAGTGAATTTCCCAAAGACCGGTAGAGTACATGAACTATTATCCTTTTCTCACTTGTATTGGGTATTTCCTTAGAGATGACTAAATAATCAGCTTCTGGATTAGCTCGTACCGTTTTATCTCCTTCTGAACCCCAATATGTAATGCGTGGTAGAGATTTTATCCAACGTACTGGTTGTTGTGAAGAATCGCTGGGTTGAGACAGCACTACTTGAATAAATAATGCTGCCGACAGGAGGACAGTGGAGTACATCTTGAAGAATGGTTTGAATTGATCGATATAGCGGTTTCTAAGACAGCTGAATAGCGTTTTCGAATTCCCTGTAGCCACAGTACTCGATAGTCACAGCGCGCCCGTGCCTACCAAGCAACAGGTAGCGCTCACGCCCGTTGTCACTGGCCAGATTTAGGCTGACAAAATCGGTTAGCAGTATAGTCCTGGAACTTTATGCTCTGGACTAATAGTGCTAGCAGATTTGGTCCGTCCTAGCTTATTAACTATTATTTCAAGTAAATCTTAAGTCAGATTATTATTGTTGGTTGCCTATATCTATCATTAATGGCTGTGACAATATATTAGCCTGCTCAGTGAAATATCATGCTTATATGTATAATTCAGTATGTCAGATAAAATGTAAAACATAGTCATTGTTGAGGCTTTGAAGCTTGAACCATATATGTATTACATCAACCTTGTTACCTTCATCTTTGTCTAGGTTTGTACCACTGACACAACGCTTTCAAGGGGTGCTTAAATAACACCTCGGGAGGTGTTTACCAGGTGGCGCTGTCTGGATACCCCACTTTGAGAGTCCCTATAACATCCACACCAATGCATACTTCAGAAAATGAGCATAGATCTATATTATATATAATACATGTATATATAATATTACCTTATACCCTTTAGTTTCTTCCTTTCAAATACCTTTTAGTTGTGACTAACTATGGAGACAATAATACACTTTAAACTGGGGTGTCCAGGCAGCACCTCCTATTTAACACCACAACTACGCTATCCAAACTCCCCATTTTTTAACAGTGAAAGAATTACTTTTTTTTGTTATATTTGGAGCTCGAGAATTTTTAATGAATTTAAATGAGCACCAAAATAAGTTCACAATGTTAGAATTTAATATGTGTCTCAAAATGATGCTTGCATGGTGAGATGTTTTTGCAATGACTTATCTATGTGACCATGAGGAAGCTGATAGCTACCTTATCCTGCACATTGCTGATTCAGACAAAATGGGAATTCACAACATTTTGCTTCGAACAACGGACACGGACTTCGTAGTATTGCCTGCATGTGCTAGCAACAGTCAGACTTGTGTGAATAAGTTGTGGATAGTACTTGGGACTGGTGAATGTTTCCATAACATTGCTAAGTCACACATACCTGTTAAATCAAACGGCTTTACCATCTTTTCATGCCTACACAGATTGTGATACAGTGTCTCCTTTTCACACAAGATCGAGAAGTCTGCAAGGGAGACATGGAAGGAATTTCATGAAGAGAGTGCAACCTTTCTTTGCTCATGTCCAATGGACCAGGAAGTAATGAATGACCATGTGGCTTCATTATAGAGACATATATACCATACTACATACTATACTATAGACTGCACTTCACAACTACAATATAGATGAAGCATGTCTACAGCTATTTACAAAGAATGACTGGCCTGGAAGCTATTCCTCCAGCTCTTATAACACATTAAAGGAGCTGTTTATCAAAGTGGATACTGTTGGGGCAAAATGCTGGCATGCTGTATGTATATTCATACCATTAATAACATCACCTAGAAAGTCATACTAAATCTTTTAATTTTATCTTGTTTGAGCTAGATTATTCCTATAACTGTTAAACATAGCTTCATCATCAAGGCTGTAAAGTATACCAAAAAGTGTCAAAACTTTAATAGCCTAAATCACCAAAGGATATACCAAACACATGCATTCAGTCAAAGTGTGACTTCTTGTATCACATGAGTTCTAAAGATATGTGTCTTTTTGTGTCTGGGTTAATGTATTCACATTGATATAATATTCTTTGCTAGACTTATATTTTTAGGTTTATGACATCAATATAACTCAAGACACCTTTCATTGTGATCTCAAGCTCGTTTCTCTAAAGCATTGTTAGTCAATAGTAAAGAGCGAGATAATTCAAAGTTCAGATTGAGACACCTCAATTAATTAAGTCTAAAGAATAGTATGAATTTCTCTTTAATAATATTGAATTAATCTGGATGTGATAAGTAATATAATTTTGAAGCATTATGAATTACTGTGTATTAAAGATAACACTAAAATATTTGCAATGTAGACTATAAAAAAATGTTGAACGGAAACATGAACTACAAGTTTCACAAGAATAATTCAACCTTAATGTGCTTAATTGTGCAAAAAAAAAGTCTTACTTGTAAGTAATAAAAAAATAATTATAACCTATTGTTACTTTCTCCATAAGCGATATTTCTAGCAAACTGCCATGGTGTAAACTCTGGATTTCTTCATAAACTGGATTGAGTGTTTGGGAATTATCATCTATGTTACCTGCAATTATCTTTTCCCAATTGAACAGCTTTACCATCAATAGCATTCCCAAAACACTTAAATTGACTCCTAATAAACATGATACCAGTGGCAACATCAGCAATTATCTGTTCGTCATAATTACAGCAATTGATGAATAATGTCTAATTAGAAAAATTGAATTATTAATATATTTATTGGACTCACTTAATTGATATTTAATAATATAAACTGTGTGTTGAAGAGTATCATCTCTACAGTACTAATAATTGTATCCATGAATCCCAAACATTAATTTTAGAGCAAACTATGAAATACTCGAATATGTTTTGTTAATCTTAAGGTCACATCTCTTACTTCTGTCATATCTAAGTTTTTGCCGGTATAGGCGGGGGTGTGTGGCTTTTTTGGTGGGCAGCCTGCTTGGCCTCTTGCTCTGAGCGACACCTTACCCATTCTGCTTGGTGGTGTTCTGAGAGGTGTCCCACTGAGGCCTAGCCCTACCTTTTGGATTTTACCTTTTTGCCCTGTTCTGGCAAAAACCTCGCCACATTCTCCCAAATGTAGGGCTACTCTACCCTCCTATTTAATAATTATTATTTGTAACTATATATACCTTATATACCCTTTTTTTTTTTTTGATGACATAATAGTATTCTTATGACAGCCAATTCACATTGCTAATGTTTTCAGTCCATGTTTCCAGGTTGCCACGCCCTCTGCCGTCCCCGTCGTGCTGCCGCGCTCTGCTGTTTTTCTCCGTTAGTCTGCCTGCCACCATCTGTTGTGGAATTCCTGCTAGTGACTCTCGCTCAGGCTGGACATAGCCTTTGTATGCCGCACTCCTCCAACGCCCCAGCTGCTGGATCACTGCATCCCCGACTCCTGCCCCTGTTGCTGTTGTGGCTGCTCCAATCCGGAAGCTATGTCCGGAGTATTCCTGACTGCACACACCCCGTTGCTCCAGCGCCGATTTTAGTTCCACTACGAAACCTGCCTGTGTGAGGGGTTTGCCTGATGCATACTGGAACAGTGGTCCCAGCCTGCGACCTACTACTGCCATGAAGCCTAGGACTGCTGCCACTGGACATAGCTTGTCTCCCGTGCGGCCTACCACTAGTGTGCAACCCTGCCTTAACTGGTCAGTCTGCGACGCTTTCAGACAGACTTTCACTACGGTTGAGTTTGCTGTATTATCGTTGGCCACGTCCTGCCAAGTCAAGTGCACGTATGGGTTGAAGCCTCTTGTTGAGGGTATTGTCAGCTCCCCTGACCTCATAAAACCAAAGAATGCCAGAGTTGCAGCTGCCCAGAGCATCTTAGCATCTATTCCTCCAGGTGTAACACTCCAGCTGGTTCTCAGAACTTCCAACACCTCTACCGTCATTGGCTTTCTCTGTCTCTGCCTCCTTCCCTGTTCTGACCTCCACCTTTGTACTCCACGTACCACTTGCCCCAGCTTCGGCATTTTTCCAAGGCCTGGGTCACCCCTGCCCGCCTCTACTTGCAACTGTCGCACTGCTTCCAGGTATGCCTTTATGCTACTATGCATCAGCCCCTCCCCTGCCAGGAATGCCACGAATTGACACAGCAACTTCTCCGACACTGGGAGGGGCGGCCAGCCATACTTCCCACAAAACCCCAAGTACCTTCGCCTCGCTACTCCATACATCCGCTCTGTTGACGGAGCGATTCCCTTTCGGAACAGTGTTTCCACAGCTTCCTCCAGTCTGGGTCTCTGGCCGCTTGTCTGTCCTTGACTATCATTTGCAGGACTTCCTCACCCACCTCTTCTGGCTTCTGCACCATCTGTGGGCATAAGTGAAACACCACATCCATTTCGTTTCTCGACAGAGCATCCGCCACTTCATTATCTACACCCCTTACGTGCTCTGCCATTAATTGGATGGACCATTTTGCCTCTAAGAATGCCAGGCACCTTCTTAGATGCATGGCCTCTACCTCTCTACTTGCACCAGAGTTAACAATGGCCACTACGGCAATGTTGTCACACCTTGCCATGACTGTCTTGCTCTGCCAAAACTTGCCCCATGTGGCCATCGCAACAACTATTGGCAGGAGCTCCTTTGCTGTGATTCTATAGCTGGCCGACTCTCCCAGTCCATGCCACTGCAGCTGGAGCCATTTGGTCTCCCACCATGCACCACACCCCCAGCTCCCCGATGCGTCTGTTACGATCACCTCTGGGCTTGTTCTACTCACGTGCCACATCATGGCTGTGCCATTCCAGTCTTGCCCGAATTGGTAACACCATTCAATGTCCGCTCTTGCCTCCCTACTCAACCTCACGAACCTGTTTATATGTTGCAACCCTGCCGCCAAATCAATTAGACGACGTAGAAAACACCTGCCTACTCACACCACTTTGCATGCATGACTCAAGATGCCTATCACTGACAGCAGCTGTCTCTTTCTACATGCCTTCATGCCCCGCACTCCCTGTAGAGTACTTCTCAGCCTATCTAGTTTTTCCTGTGGCAAACGTATTTCCAGCTTTTCGGAATCCAGCTCCATTCCCAGAAACACTAGCACCGTGGCTGGGCCCTTATCTTTTTCGGGCTCCGTTGGCATGCCTGCCTCCTGACATACCTGCTTCACCACCTGAAATTCTGACTGCACTCTTCTCCCCCCTCCTTTCCAACAGTGATAAAATCATCAATGTAGTGCCTAATCCATGACACATAGCCCATTGCAAAATGTCTGCTGTTGCAGCTGCACTAGTTGCCCTTAAAGTAATATGGATTTTTAATCAAGTATTATTTCATAAAACATATCCTTATGTCATACTTGTTGATCTCGCTCGCACTGACTACAGCAGTTCGGAAGGGCAGCCCGAGTTGTAAGTTCGGGCCTAGCTGTGTAGCCAGTGAGGGGATCGAAAATGGAGGACTTTGCTGCCCTTGTCGTCTGCCCGGTACAAGGCTCGCTGTCGGGATGGCGACCTTGTGGCAGTAACTTTCGTGGACGTTGGAGTACCGAGTGGAGGACTCGGTCTTAGCTTAGGTCCGAATAATCAGATAGCTAGGGTGGGTGGGTAACTACAACTTCACTGGTTTGATAACTTCAAAACTATAGGAACTATAACTGAGAACTAAAATAAAAGAATACAATACTTATACAGTAACAACTGTAGTCATGGGCATAAACCGCGACTGGCCGCGAGCGGTCAGCGAGGCTTTACAGAAATAAAGTGCATGCGTAGTATAGTTTCTTCGGAATGTTCGTTGAGGTTGCGTTAGGCCCGCACACTTGTAGCATACCTTCTGAGGAAGAGAACAAGTGACTACAAAAAAGAAATAAGATCAGCATTATTATGCAAACTTGTTAAACAAACGATGTAGCTTAAATTGAAGTTGAAATATATTGAAATCACTCATTGTAAATGACTTCCTCTTATATTCAAATTATAGCTACAAAAACCAAGTGTATCTCTAACTGTTACTTATTGAACCCGTATTTCTTATTAAACTATACAGATAATTTGTTTACAGAAATAGAAAAAAAATTGTTTTAATTTTATCTGGGAACAATTTAATCAGTTGTGCCCATTTCAAAGAGTAAACATTGAAATTGTTTATGGAAATAAAGTGAAGGATATCGAAAAGTGACAGATATGTTTAATCTACCTAAATCATAATAGATTCCAAAACCAACCATTTTAATAGTGTATATATACATAGCCTTCCCAAGTATTATCACTGAATAAAGTGTAACCTTATAGCTATTAATTAAGTTCAATATTATAATTCCACATATATAATATAAAGCAAAGTAACTGAGTTGTGTCCCATTATGTACTAGAAGCACTTTTTTTCCCACTGCAGTTCTTTGTTTGTATTACTAAAGACAATAATTTTCTTAAAATTTTCTTTTATCATGTGAAAAATGTTATAGTAAGAATTATTTTCTAGCAAATCTATAACTATGCAGTTAATAAATATTATATAGCTAGACTATCGGAATTTAATAATGTAGAATGTTCTAATCTACATTTAAAAGCATCCTCAAAATCCTTCTAACCAAGTTAAACACTTGAACTTTCAAGGGTTTTTTCTCACACTTATGTGTTAATTTCAAGTAAATGTAGTTCCTGTTATCATAGGAGGAGGTCAAGATTAGCTCAGATACTTCAGAAGTTAAAATGAGTTTAAAAGCATAAGTATGACCAGGAAAATCGGTGGTATAATATGCCTATTTCCCAAACCTAAGTCAACCAACAAAGGGGGAGCTATGACAGACCTCACTTAATTGAATGACAACTAGGTGTGAATGATAAATTAACCTTTCCCCCCAACCCACCCCCACCCCTGCTTTAGTTACTAATGTTATTCTCTATAAAACTTAGTTTTGGTGTTAAGGAGGCACTGCCTGAACACCCCAATGAAGAAACTAGAGGATATAAGCTATTAATGTACATGCTTATTTGGTATGAAATATTTATAAGGTCTCAAAGTGGGGTGTCCAGACAGAACTAAACACCTCTATGAGGTATTATTTAAAAACCCTGCTTTGAGTATGTAATATTTATTCCACCCAAATTTGGCCAGTTGTTATAACTATTAGAGTAATGAGCTTGCAGCAGTACAATTAAAATAACCTTAAAATATGATGAGTTATTTCACATGTCATGTACCTAAAGATATCTGTGTGAATTGTATTGTATTGTAACCGGTTGAGAAAAATTTCAAAGAAGCAATAAATCACTTATCACACTCGTCGTACAATATGGGAATGATATTTTACTCTCACGCCACATTTTCACTCGCCTGTGGCTCGTGAAAATATTTTGCGTGCTCGTAAAATATTTTCCCATATTGTACTCTGACTCGTGCTTTAAGTATTATATATAATATATATATTATAATATATAATATAATTATTATTATATATTATATAATCTTCCTATGATTTATCATTGACAAATGTGCAACCTAAAGTTAAGTAAGTTCAATATTATGAGGCCACATGCTAGAGATGCATAGCTATTTTCAAAAATATATTTCAGGAATAGATCCACTTGGCCATATTGCTGCCAGGTGTTTTAACTTGGCTAATGTGCATAATCACTTTCCTCCAGGGTTAAAGTCAATTTGTGGCAAGAATTTTTCAAGCTTTAATCAGAAACTCTTTTTGTTAATAGTCATATTTAGACTAACAGTCTCTTCAATTTTCATCTATCATGTTGTTTTGTTTAATTGTGGATGTTTTGACGTGTTGCGTTATATTTAGGAATGTTGTTTCCAGATTAGATACAAGAATGATTACTGCTGCTTGACTAGTGTGTTGTAACTCCTTAAAGCTTCTACAGAGCAATGGCCTGTCTGTTCCTGGATAGTTTTTTTGCAGGTACTCCAACCTAGAAAAGCTCTGAAATACAGGAGGCATAAAAACTGTACTTAGTTTTGTGATCTATGATTCCAGAAACCTGGTCACAGTTGTTAAGTGCTGGGCAGCATGCCCTGGAACTAACTACTAATTTATATATCCATATCCAACCTGGACCTACTACTTTCCCCACATTAAGACTAAATATAGTTCTCATTCCAGACACCTACTTGTCCTGGCATGAGAGCACCACTGGTGCATGGCTGACCATGACCAGGCTAGTGTGTTTTACATAGAAAGCAGTTAGCTACTTGTAGCCCTATAGGTCACAATGCAGATTATAAACTCACTGCTTAGCTTACCATCTAGAGGGAGTGTGTTCAGCAGACTCTCTTCTAGGTTAGATGAGTCTTATGCAGAACCCCCTGGGGAAGTAGGCCTGGGCCAGCTGAGCTGGCACACCACACTGGAAGCTGCTACTAATGCTACCAGTGGCTGCTAGCTGTCTAGACACCTGTAAATACTAACATTGAGAGAGGGGGTATCTGCACAGGCAAAATTAACCATTTCTGGTTCCAAAAAGAATAAAACTAAATATTTAGTTCAATATAAATTCCAATAATTCTTACAAAAAATATCTAAAATTATTTATAGAAAATTATTTTCTGAAATTTTGTACTTGTATAACCTTAGAAAGTGATTGTAGCAAAATAAGACTTCATAGAGACTCTACTCTCAGGAATATTCCCTCATTCATATATTTCTCATCAAGATATGACATTGACTAAACAAACACTTCAGCAAACTCAGTCACTAGTAAATGATAATTAAAAGCACCACATCTGAAAGTCACGCCCTGTTGATCACTAATCTATTAATACATGGAAAATCTAAACCTTCAGAGCTAATCCAGTCCTGTACCTTGCATGTCATCATGGGTCAAATCGAGTTAAGACTAAGACTTGAGCAGGACCAAAGTCAGAAAATGATGAAAATAATCCAAATTATTTCCAAAATCTTATGAGCTCCCTTCTGGACATGGACAAAACACTTACATTGGAAAGCAAACCTGACAGTTCCCATAATAAATTAGTATTGCACCAGAGTGCAAGAAGGGAGTAACAAGCTGGTGGTTCTCCAATGATAAGCTGCTAGGTACGAACAGATAGGCTTTTATTTTCTCCCAGGATGACAATCAAGGTACAGGATTTTTAAATGCAGTAAAAGTCTCAAGTTATGATGATTCAAATTTTCCATTTTTTCATGGAGTACTCAGTGATCAGCAAATCAATACTTTCAGAAATGTTGCATTTTATTCTATACTACTGAATACTTAATAAGTTATATAGAATTGGGGTAATAAAGGGTCTCAAAATAATTCAGTAATTCGCTTGACATTAATTTATGTCAAGTCAACTTATTTCACATTACTTGACAGAGTCACTATGAATGTGGCATGTTTTGTAATGTATGCTCTCAGCAACTTGTGTCTGTTGTAGTGTGTTCATTTGTGTTGTTTATTAGTAACGCCTCTCTGTTATTTTTAATGTCACTTTTCTATAAGCTGAGCCCTGGATATATTTACGCTTGTGCCTAGCTGAGTCACCTCATGAACTATTGCTTACTTGGTTAAGACAACAACCTAAATTTCTCTGGTTATTGATCAGTTTGGGAAAACTGGAGAGAAAATTCTCAGCACTTGAGAACACCTGAACAGCAGAGACCCACACAATGTATAAATTCTAGTATTGTATAATTTTCTATTGTTTTGAATTGCAGGCATTACAAATAGGATCAATAAATTGTGACAGGGGTTGACCTAGAAACTTTAATGGTATTTAATTAGTTTGTGAGTCTAAAGATTACGTTATTACAGCAAACTGGCAGTTTGATTATTATTCCAGCAAGTGAGGCTAACTACATTGTTAATTAAAATTATACCCATTCTTAACTATTATTGTATGTCATTGCATATTTTAACTAAATTCTGACTAAAGAATGTCAGTTAGCCTATTTGTAATATTAATAATAATAACAAATTATGGATTCAATATATTAAAATAAGACATCATTTTTATAGTTGTTGACTACTTCTTACTCTTTAATTTTCTAACTTCAAACCTTTGCTAATCTCTATGAAAATTTCTCAATTTTTTCACTTTCACTACCTCACAATTAATAGTGCTATTCTCTGGAGCCAAAACTGTAATTTGTACAATCTATCAAATATTTAAAAAAATTGTCAAAATACATTATTGTAGCATTAAAAGTAGAATGACTACCAAATTCTGCAATATACCATTATACATTTAAAAGTCAAATTACCCAAATTTTTTGTCCACAATTATTATCCTAAGGTTAAACCTATCAAAAACTGATCTACTGCGTGATGACAGCATAGATGAAGCAGAAATGTAGTCTCTAATGTTTATTTGACATGGGATACTTGGCATACACTATTTTATATAGATCTATCTCTATTCCAGATACTCATACTTTGGGGATAGCTTCCCATTTTGTTCGTTTGTCTCCTAACTGCTTCTTTACTAATTGTGTTGAATTTATGTATTTTTTTATTTTATAGTTCGATGCAGCATTCAGGAGAAGAGCCAACTAGCCAAATTAGGCTATTCTAAAGGCCTTCCCAGCATAAAACAGACAATAATGAATGATAACCAAACAGAGGGGGGAAAATAAATAAATTAATTAATTAATAAAATAAATAAATAAATAAAAAATTCAACAGTGCAATGAGAAGATTAGTTCTTGTATAGGTAACCCTTCAGATGTAGCTTGAAGGCAGTATGTGAATTGACTGACACTAATTTATCTGGGAGGTGGTTCCAAGGATGGATGACAGACATCCTATAGGATTGTCTGTGATGGTTTGTCCTCGTGGAAACAAATTTTTATGAGAGGAGCACTTTCTAGGAGCTGTCACGAAAAAGAAGGGTGGGATAATGGAATTGCCTTTGACAATCTTGGGGCATAGGCACAGCTTTTGATACAGGCGACGGATCTGCAGGCTCGGCCATCCCAAGGTAGAATCACTTGACCAGTCACCTGTCACAACTTTAGCTGCAAAAGACTGGACACGCTCGATCCTAGAGATGTGAGTTTTTTGTGGGGGATCCCAAACACAGTAGCAATACTCTAGGTGGGGTAGAACGATAGCTCTGTAGAGCTTCTCCAGGTTAGCACAACCACTCTCTCTAAACAACCTGTACAGAAATCCTAACAGTTTCTTTGCTTTAGTGATTATCCCCTGATGTGCTTTTTCCAGAAGAGGTTGTTGGTGATGGTGACGCCCAAAAAACGAAAGCAGTTTACTAATAATTCTCCACTATCAATAAATTAGGTTTTACAACTTTTTTTAACCTGGGCTGCAGCTTTTAAATCGCATTCTGAAGCTACACCAAGTTGTGACACTCCCCAGGGTTACATGAATGATATTGAACTGAGGGTCGCCCAGCGAATCTGGAATGAAATTATACTGGCATAATTGTCTCGTCAACGTCTTTCGGTGTGGTAGGTAAGTGATATCATATGTAAGGGATTTGGTGGGTAAGGGGTTTGGCTAGAAAGAACCCGCGGTTATGCTCGTGGTGGTTTACACGCGTACCTCTCGGGGCGTGGAAGAAGTTGCACTGCCGAGACAACGCTACCACCGGAATTTCGAAGACGCTACTTTTCACCAGCTTATCAACTGGCTGAGAAATTCGGGAAGATGTACATTACTGTCCTCCTGTTAGTAGCAATACTTAAGCAAGTAGTGCAGTCTCAACCCAGTGATTCTTCTTCAGAACAATCACAATATTATGGGATTGCAGAACCCAGTAATTCTTCAGAAGAATTACCATATGGAATTGCAGAACCCGAACCTAAAATTCCCAGTTATTTTTCTGAACAATCAACAATCAGTGATTCTTCAGAAGAATTACCATATGGAATTGCAAAACCGGAACCTAAAATTATTTATTGGTCTTCAGAAGATGCTAAAGTTGTAGGGGCTACACCGTCGTCTGATTATTTGATCATATCAAAGAATTTCTCCTCTATCTGGAAACAAAGTATTGTACATGTACTGTACAAGTCTTTAGGAAATAACTTATTTACAGAAATAGATCGATATGTTAGTCGATTTGATGGGAGATACCATAAAAAGGACTGGATTTTTGAACTTGCACAGTATTTTGGTCGTACCAGGGGTATTCCGAGGTATCCTGAAATGGTGGCTGAGGACATATCAGATTTTTATTTAATTCCTCCTAATGCAACAGTTGTCTCTGTACCCTATGTTCATCCGAGGGAATTTAATAAGCCAAGAACTTGGAGCCTGCACTCTTCATTAAGTAGGCAAGCTAAGGGACTCAACCAGATTGAAATGTTGACAATCCAAAAACTAGTGCAAAACTTACTTAGAGAAAGATATGAATACCAAGAAGAGAGTAAATTGTATGAACAAATGGATACATACTTAAAGGCTTTTCACAAAACTTTAGACGTATATAAAGGACTATTAGCTTCAATGAGATCTCTAATTAAGCCTTTGAAAGAGTTTGAAAAAAAGCTCAACGATGGTCAACTGAAGTACAAACCTAATGAAAAGGGGATAATAGCTATGAGAGCAATGAAGGACATGATAGCACTTGGGGAAAAGTATAGGGAATCTTTAAATGATCTATATGAAAAAATGGATGAATTGAAAGTTAAATACCCCTTGGAATTTGAACATATAGATATTCTTACTTATCAACAGGAATTTGCCCAATTATATTGGGCAGATGAGGCACTAGAGGGTGGTA
>WLWD01004855.1_pt1 | contig 22917 bp, 16 predicted proteins | sample 6712731 | NCBI WGS metagenome assembly WLWD01 (sample SAMN12718690, study PRJNA576275) | sponge metagenome | isolation source: marine sponge | host: Mycale hentscheli | place: New Zealand: South Island, Marlborough, Capsize Point | collected 2014-11-01
CAGGACTGCCCCCACTGCCGAAAAGATTAGTGGGAAAAATAAAATCAGAGCAGTACAAAGACTTCACCAGCTCCCACCGGCAAAGGGGAAAGGCAGATCATTGACACAGCCAACAGAGGGGCAGATAATTGTGGTACAGGCAGCTGACCTGGTACAAAACAGGAAACCGATCCCTGACTATGCCACATGGAGCCAGTGCTATGCACTATACGTAGCGGTGTTAGCGAGCCATCGCCCTAACCAGCTGGGAGACTTGATGGGGTACCAATCACTGATTGCCAGAGTGAGCAAGAAATATAAATGGCCAGCATGGGTCATTTATGACCAAAATTTTAGGCAGGAGGCAGCGGGAAACCCAGATCAGCCGGGGGCGAAAGCCGATCCAAGCCTCTACACCCAATGGAGGGGGAAGGGCACCCAATGTTTTACGGGCCAGGAACTAGTGAGTGAAAACTGGTGTAGCACATGCCAAGGGCTGGATCACTCATCAAACGACTGTCCGTACCAGTCTAGGAAGAGATCTGGAGCACTGCATTTGGTGGGGTGGCTGGCCCGCGCGGAGCCCCAGCAGAAGTGACCAACCATGCATGAAATACAATCGCTATCAAGAGGACTGCCGTTTTGGGAAAGATTGTCGTTTTCAACACGTATGTAACAGCTGTCGGGGACCACACCCAGTCTCTAGGTGCAAGTCTGCTATCAACCGTCAGCAGAAGGACTAACAGAAACAAGAGGCCAAACCTATGAACGATTCCTGCCGGCTACATGTTATCATTCACTTATAAGCGCATACAGTGTTAGTTGCAAGTGTACTCAAGGGCTATGTCTGGGCGGGATATATGTCAAAGTAGCAACGGGAAAAGGGACGACATCGAAGCCGAGCAGCGCGGGCGGGTCGGTACTTTACCAGGTGTGGGCTAATGGCGACGATACTTACCAATTACGATTATAATGAAACACTGTAATTACTGCAGGGGCTCCTGGCAACCTGCACAGTATTCGGGGCTATCAATTGCGGGCGCTAGTGGACTGCTCGGGAACCTCTGAGGAAGTAGTTCTACCGCAGCGCCTGGCCACGATAAAGACACCGTGCAGAATTTGCGAAGATGGACTTGAAGCAGGCAAATCATAACGTGCCAGTGCACCCCCATGATAGGAGGCTCCTTGGAATGAAGTGGCAGGGCCAGGTATATATAGACGCAACCCTACCATTCGGTCTGAGGTCGGCCCCACTCATTTTTTCTGTAGTGGCAGATGCAGCGATGTGGATCATGATGCAGAGGGGTGTCGCATGTGGTCCACTACACCGATGATTTCCTGACGATAGGGGACCCAGATACAAAGGAGTGTGCTGAGAACAACGCAGTCATGCATGAAGTATGTGCATATCTGGGCCTGCCAACAGAGCCAGCTAAAGTGATGAGAGTCCAACGACGTCCTTATCATTCACTGGCATAGAAATCGACTCGGAAGCCACGGAGCCGCGGTTGCCAAAGGATAAATTGGCACGCCTGCTCGAAGAACTGTTGCACTAGAGAGGTCGAAAGGCATGTAAAAAGTGTGACCTACTGCTACTCATTGGACTGCTGGCTATGTCTCTACAAGTAAGAGTAGGCAGGACCTTCCTGAGGAGACTAATAGATTTGTCCATGGCAGTGACACAGCTGGAGACTTCGTGCTCCTGAATCAGGAGGTGCGGTCTGACATAGAATGGTGGTACCAATTTAGATCCAAATGGAATGGGATCCCCATGCTACAGGAGAGATCAAACAATAAAATGGTTTCTCTAACATCAGATGCGTCAGGAAGCTGGGGGTGTGGTGCCTACTGGGATACCAAGTGGTGCATGTTTAAATGGTCTGGACCCGTGGCCGAGTGCCACATCACAACAAAGGAACTAGTACCAATTGTAATGGCAACCGCATTATGGGGAGAGGAATGGCGGGGGCAGACTAATGAACGTTCAGGTCCAAAGAGGAATTATAGAAAATAAAAAAAATCCTCGACCTGGAATACGGGATATGGGAGGGTTGCTGCCTGACTCATGGCACACACAGGAGGAAGAACAGAAGTGCTGCCATTGGAGATGACCACACGGCAGGTCCAGTGTCTGGTACACTGAGTGCTATGCAACTATGGTATCGGTACTGTCATCAGAGATGAGCACACGGCAGGTCCAGTGTCTGGTACACTGAGTGCCATGCAACTATGGTATCGGTACTGTCATCAGAGATGAGCACACGGCAGGTCCAGTGTCTGGTACACTGAGTGCCATGCAACTATGGTATCGGTACTGTCATCAGAGATGAGTACACGGCAGGTCCAGTGTCTGGTACACTGAGTGCCAATGCACTATGGTGACCGTACTGTCATCAGAGATGAGCACACGGCAGGTCCAGTGTCTGGTACACTGAGTGCCATGCAACTATGGTACCGGTACTGTCATCAGAGATGAGCACACGGCAGGTCCAGTGTCTGGTACACTGAGTGCCATGCAACTATGGTATCGGTACTGCCATCAGAGATGAGCACACGGCAGGTCCAGTGTCTGGTACACTGAGTGCCATGCAACTATGGTATCGGTACTGCCATCAGAGATGAGCACACGGCAGGTCCAGTGTCTGGTACACTGAGTGCCATGCAACTATGGTATCGGTACTGCCATCAGAGATGAGCACACGGCAGGTCCAGTGTCTGGTACACTGAGTGCTATGCAACTATGGTACCGGTACTGTCATCAGAGATGAGCACACGGCAGGTCCAGTGTCTGGTACACTGAGTGCCATGCAACTATGGTATCAGGGTTAGTTAGGTAGTGACACAGGGTTAGTTAGGTAGTGACACAGGGTTAGTTAGGTAGTAACACAGGGTTAGTTAGGTAGTGAAGATAACACAGGGTTAGTTAGGTAGTAACACAGGGTTAGTTAGGTAGTGACACAGGGTTAGTTAGGTAGTGAAGATAACACAGGGTTAGTTAGGTAGTGAAGATAACACAAGGTTAGTTAGGTAGTAACACAGGATTAGTTAGGTAGTGACACAGGATTAGTTAGGTAGTGACACAGGGTTAGTTAGGTAGTGACACAGGGTTAGTTAGGTAGTGACACAGGGTTAGTTAGGTAGTGACACAGGGTTAGTTAGGTAGTGAAGATAACACAGGGTTAGTTAGGTAGTGAAGATAACACAGGGTTAGTTAGGTAGTGAAGATAACACAGGGTTAGTTAGGTAGTGAAGATAACACAGGGTTAGCTAGGTAGTGAAGATAACACAGGGTTAGTTAGGTAGTGAAGATAACACAGGGTTAGTTAGGTAGTGACACAGGGTTAGTTAGGTAGTGAAGATAACACAGGGTTAGTTAGGTAGTGAAGATAACACAGGGTTAGTTAGGTAGTGACACAGGGTTAGTTAGGTAGTGACACAGGGTTAGTTAGGTAGTGACACAGGGTTAGTTAGGTAGTGAAGATTACACAGGGTTAGTTAGGTAGTGAAGATAACACAGAGGGGGTAAGGGTAATTTAACGCACATATTACATCCATACTGCCACCCTCACGGGTGTGATCACCCACCACTAGGTGGTTTAACATAGGGTTAAGGCAACATACTTGGGCTGTTCATGTCCAATATGTTTCAAGGGCTCCAAATAAATAGATTTGGGACACTCCCCAAGAAGCATCAACCAGGTAAATGGAGGCTCATTGCAGACCTCTCATACCCAGAAGGAAAGAGTGTTAATGATGCCATTGACAAGAGGCTGTGTTCATTGTCGTTTGTGTCGATGCAGGACATGGCAACTACAGAGCTGTTGCATTGGGCAAAGGGTCACTTGTTAAAATAGACATCAAGTCCGCCTATAGGCTAGTCCCAGTACAACCTCAAGATAGGAAGTCAGGGTTTCATACAGGATTTTTTTTTCTGGGGGGGGGGGGGGGGGCACATGTTTGATTGACCACACCCAATTTTGCTGAAACCACCCCATTTAATAAAAATCGTCTCAGGTCTAGAATTAGTGACATCAATCTTGGAAGACTAATGCATATTGCAATTGAAGGACCTCAATTAACTGAAGTGAACTTTCACCAAATATTAGATTATACAAACGACAAAATCACAGAATACCATTATAAATCATAACCACAGAATACCAGTAAGTAGTAAATATTATTACTTTATTTCATGAAATTCTGGGGGGGGGGGGGGAAGGGAAGGAATCCCAGGGCGCCCCTACCTCTGTATGAAACCCTGGAAGTGGTTGGGTATGCGATGGAGAGACCAGGTCTATGGGGACTGCATGTGCCGTTTGGGCTCCGATCGGCCCCCCAAGATATTTAACGCATTGGCAGATGAGCTAGAGTGGATCGTGGTGAGAGAAGGCGTGGACCACATATTCCACTACTTGGACGACTTGCAGTTGTCTGCCCCCCAAATTCCAAGAACTGCCAGAGGTGTCTGGATATACTGACAAGGAACTTGGCGTTCCCCTTGCGCAAGAGAAGCTGGAAGGCCCAGTACCACTAGGCTACCAATCACCCCAGCAATCTGTGCATACACTGTGGTCTTGCAGAGCAGGGGATGCTGACGTGACGATGCTCTGGCAGCTGCCACACTCTGTTTCTTTGGGTTTTTTAGAGCCGGAGAAATCACAGTACCATCTATGAAAGCCTTCGATGCACCGACACATCTTAGCTGGGGAGATGTATCTGTGGGTGATGTTGCAACATCCCTGACGATAAGGGTCCATTTGAAACGATCAAAGATGGACCAGTTTGGTAAGGGAGAAAAAATACAGATTTGGCGAACGGATTGTATATTGTGTCCAGTGGTGGTGGTGTTAAGCTACATCCAGTGAGAGGCAAAGATCAGGGCCCCTTCTTCAGGTTCCAGAATGGCGACCCATGACTACGGCAGTGTTCTCTGAACATGTCCAATCAGCCCTCCAAGAACTTGGTCTGCCATACCAGGACTTCCAGGCCACAGCTTTCGAATTGGTGCAGCCACGACAGCAGCCATGGCAGGAATAGAAGACTCCACAATTCAAATGTTAGGTAGATGGAGCAGTGCTTTCCTGGCACACATCAGTCACCCCCAGAACAACTCACCCAATCAACAATCACTACTCTGGCAAACTCATAATCATCGCAAATACTTGTGTCATGACAATCCTCAAAAGGTGATGCAGTGATGTTAAATTTTGGGGGCAGGTCTGAGACCACTGGATACTGGACATGTACACTCCCCTAGAGTATAAAACCCCAAAGAAGGAGGGGGACAGGCACAGTGGCAGTAGGTAAGGCAGCGCTGGCTTAGTGGACCTCCCTCCATATATAGACAAACCACTGACATTACGTGTAAATTACTTGTTATTTACATTGCTGAATTAATTATATTAATATCACTTAAATACACACAGTGTCAAACATCTTGTTGATCACGTTGGTAAAGGATCATTGATATTCCACCCTTTACCTGTTGGGATTCCACAGCCAAGCAAACAAATTTTATCCAGAGCAGCTGATCTGTCAACCTAACAACAACAACACAAACAACAACACCAAACAATACAAACATTTAACAACAGTTCGTTCATTAGTTGTTAGCTGTGTTTAGTTCATCTTGTTGCTACACTGTATCCCCTCCCACCTGCTAGATACGGGAAGGAAATGGAACGTGAGAGCTGGTAATACGTCATAAGCAGCTAGAGGTGTGGTGTGTATGTGTGTGTGGTGTGTATGTGTGTATCTGTGTGTATGTGTGTGTGTGTGTGTGCATGTGTGGTGTGACTACTTGTGTCTTTTCCTGAGACTATAATTCTTAAATACAGAGACTTGTATAAAAGGAGTGGGTAAAGGAGTGGGTAAAGGGTCACTTACAACAAAGAACTTCAAACTTTAGTCTAAAAGGTTTATAATTACCAACCTCTCATATATCTGAACCTTGACCTTGCTTACATGTGACACACTATAATAAAGAGTAGCACGCTCTAACACAGAGCTCACCTTGGCCAGCGATATCTCGGGCAATACTGTATATTCACTGAAAGTACTAGTTCCCATAAAGTGGTAGATTGTCCGCCCTTTGCAGGTGAACCTGGACGTCCCATCCGGCATCACCCCTTTACCTTGTGTAGCCCTTGACACACAAACACACATACAAATGCACACGCACACACAATTATCATCACAAATACTCATTGGTAACTAAGGGGCAAGATGTGCACATGTCAAGTAAATATAAATTAGTGATGTAATGACAGGGGCACTACCCACTACAGCTAGTACCTACACAGAGCTAACTACAGCAAAACCTCCTAATAGGGGGACGGGACTTCTGGTCTCTTCTCAGAGGTTGGTCCTTTCTCAGAGGTTCTTGTGTAAATGTCATTATTTGTGATAAAGAGTAGGTAAAGTTGAATATTCATCAATAGATGCATGTCTTGTTGTTATCTGAAAGGTGTCCTGACAAACATCTTACAAGAAATTTTTTCTTCTGAAGTCTCAATAGCCTTCTTGTTGCTACTGGTAGCTACCTTACCTATTTCTCCACCACATTTATCTACTGTGATGGGATGTGCTGCTACTGGAGATGCAATTTTCTGTAAAAACATTCCACTATAAGGGATTGTTTGAGGCGGTATTTGCAACGAACCACACCAGTCTTTATTTTGGTAGCAAGCCTTAGTAGCAAGCCAGGTGAGTTATAGTAGCACTTGCTGCCCTGCGCATATTCACATTAAATAGAAGCATCAAATTTTCAGCGAGCATTTAGTTAAGACCTTTTGTCCCCAGACAAAAATTGGATACAGTAGAAGTAGTGTAGTATGCTATTTTATATTAGCTTACGCGAGACCGCAATCTCTCAAATTTTCAATGGGTGTGGTCTTTAGTTGCTCGTAGAGGGGCGACTATATTTATTTTGAGCAAGATGGGACTGAGAAATTGGTCGCTGGTTGGAAATAAGAGGTGGTTGCTTCTCGGAGGTTCTAAATGCACTATATTTGTTGTAGTTGCAATCGGGGGCGCGTGATTTGGTCTCTCCAGAGAGGTCGGTCACTTCTCGTAGTAGTCATAGAAGTTTACTGTACTTCGCATTGTCACAGAAATCAGCCCAACATATAAAGAGCGCAGCACCTTCTACTAAAGTTATGACTTAGCTAGCAACAGATGGTCAAATAACTTCAAGCAATGCAACTAATCCTAAAATTTTGGGGGAGGGGAGACCTATTGCGTCTCCTCCTATCTTCAATGCAGCCCACCTGCACCAGCCAGTCTAGTGGTTGAACCACACACCTCACCCAATATTAGCTATATCATACCACACCTTACCTAATAGAAAATATAACTGACCACACCGTACCTAATTTTGCCACACAGATTTGTCTTTGAACTTTTGCAGAATTTGCAGTCTCTACACTGAGGAATGTACAGGGGGATCACATGATCACCTAAAGCCACACCCACAAATATAATATCACAAATTAGTAAGCAATCCATGGAGACAACGCCCACTACATAGTTAGACCTAAGGTGTACCTCACCAAACTGGCACAAATACCTTACCATGGATACAAAAAGATACACATTAGAAATAAATAAAACCCTACTAGTGGTGTGCACTAATAGGGAGTGAGTAAGCCATTAAATTATTGTTACTCAATTTTCTTCAGTAATGGAAGCTTCTACAGTACTAATTAGCTGCTCTACCACGTGAAGCACCAGAAGCTCTTGAAACTAGCTCTGTTTTATTTCTAGAAGAACAGGTACCAGCCAAGTATAAGGAACAATTTAGAATTCTAAGCCTAAAATGAGACCTGCTTGCAACTGTAGTGACAGAAAGCACTAAAAAGCCGGGTTTTAGAGAGTCCAAGGAATCTGCTCGAGCGCTTAAGGGACCACATACCAAATATAGAACTATATATACCAACGATATAACTGACTTTCAATTATTCACCTCTTGTTGTCTGCTCACTTCATTTGCTCATCAATAACCTCTCTCTCTCTCCCTCCCCATCACATTCAAAATCAGTAATAAATACAAACTTAGACTGATTGACTGTATAATCTATCATTGTCTCCTGCACACACCCTTTCTTAAGGTGACACAGCAAGAAGAGAGGAGCTCAGGCTAACTGAATGACGTACCTAGCCACGCCCCTCAGCAAACTCGTTAATTAAAACTAATTTATATGTCTACACAGAGAAAATCAAACTCTAGCAGCCGTACCTGGCTCCACACTGGTCACGCCTTCACCAATAGATTCCACCACGCCCCCTCCTTCATGCCCAAGAATACATGGAAAGAGGCCCTCAGGGTCAGTCCCACTGAGAGTGTATGCATCAGTGTGGCACACTCCTGTTGCTACAATCTAAAAACAACAAAAAGTTTCCAAATTAGATGGCCTACAATTTTTACCATTGGTCCCCATAAGCTAGCTAGCTCAAACACGCCACACAATGGCGATCTGAGGCAGTTCTTGAGGCTGCAGCGTGCGTACCTTCACTCGGACCTCGCCCAGCTTGGGAGGAGCGACGGCCACGTCTTCTATAGAGAGAGGTTTGCCAGCCTCCCAAGCGACTGCAGCCTTGCAGATTATATCCTAGACACACACAACAACTATTTCAACAGCAACTTCACCAGCCACGCACCACTCGCGTACCTTTCCTACTGTAGCAGCCATATTCCAACCAATAGCAGTCTGTAGTAGCCAACAATGTTGAGATCCCTGTACCACAACTACACTATACGTATTATTAATTTTAGTAGCTCAGAGAAGTCACACAGCATTGTGTCGCAAAACTCTCTCTGGTGCAGAGCTAGGATTAGAAACATAGTGTAGTTGTATACATGTACAACAGCAGCTTTTAGATTCTTATTTATTTTTTTATTTGCTGATGATGCCAAACTTATTGCCTCTCTAAACTCTGCAAGTGAGAATTTAGCTCTTCAAAAGGATCTTGACAATTTATTGTCATGGTGTCAACCTTGGAAGCTTTCTTTAAATACTTCTAAATGTGCATACATGAACGTCTCCCTATCATCATCTACTAACAACAATTACACCATCGGTAATGATACAATTAAAACATAACTCAACAGAAAGATTTAGGTATTTTAATCTCTGATAGTTTATCTTGGTCTGTCCACATCAAAGAAATATGCAGCAAAGCTTATCGGTCTCTGTATTTAATTAGGCGAGCAATTCCTTGCACATCACCCATTAATAAGAAGTCCCTCTATCTATCAATTATAAGATCTCAGCTGACCTACTGTTCCCAGCTATGGCTTCCCAGCAACATTTAATCGCGTCACCTTTCATTCTGGGTCCACAAGATCTTCATCTAATCATAAATTAGAAATTAAGTTCCAACGCACCTCCACTATTACTATTACTTTATTAATGTATCACTCCCTCTCACACTAGCTGCTTTATTATCATCTTTTAGCTAACTAAGCTGGATGTAAGGAAGCTAAACCACCATGTAACCAGCCAGAACCTGTTACTAGTAGTCCTGATTTATAATGGACTATTTTAAGTGTTGCAGTATATGAACAAATTTGTCTTTGTATTGTGACTCTGTCAGTATATGACCATTTCCTGTATGGAATTCTAGAACGTTTTGTTAAAATAAACTCAATAATTTTTATTCAAAAATAACAAAAGACATAAATCAACAACGTTTAAATTTGAAATATGGGATATAATACATAAATCATAAAATTCAATGAGTGTTTTCAAATGTATGTCCCTGTAGTGTTGATTGGATTCAATCCACAGCAATTCTATAACAAAAACAATACAATAATTCAAATGCTACTATAATAACAATATTCTTACCGGAGCTGTTGCTTTAATTTATCTGCCACTTGTCTACAATAGTCCACTTGAGACAATACAGTAACAAACTCCTTGAGGGCAGTAGGTCTAGTTGATAAGACTGTACGAATGCTACTCAGAAGGTTCCTTGTCTTCTCTACATCAATCCAGTTCTGACGTTGAAGGAGCTGGTCATATATGTCCGGAGATATGAGTCCAATACTGTAGCAGTGATCAGCTACTGTCATAACACAAGGCTTCACTGAGAGGACCAAGTCAGGATACACACTCAGAAATATACTTAAGCTATTGCCACCTAATAATAAAACATTTATAATGATAGGAATTAAAAACAATAACTTGACTTACTTTCAGAGACCTCTACCACAGGATCTTTCTTCTCGTATTTCTAAAACCAAATAATATCATTGTTAGTGCAAGTTAGAATACATAGTCTATTTCTGCATACCTGTCCATACCAAATGAGGTGTCTATTGGTGAGTACAACTGCTTGTGGATAGTCTGGATTGAAGAGACATGTCATAACCTTTGGAATCGTGTCTGCACCATCCACCACTCCAAGATGATTTTCTCCTTCATGTGAACGGCAGTCAAAGGCAAACTGGTAGTCCATGTAGCTGTTGTAGTTCATTCTGGAACTAGCCTCCTTTAGAGTGTCCTCTATTTCTTGTTTTAGAGAAATACATTCATGGTGAATGGAGTCTTGGAAAGTAGGATCACAAGAAACTACGACTTCGAAATATTTAGATTTCGATACAAAAGACACGTGAACTTTTATTGTTCCATACAAAAAGTGCACCATGTTTTTCTTGACTCCTTCTCCAATGAAAGTGAAGGACTTGTTGGATACGAGACATGCCATTGCAGCAGGAAAGAGTCCCATAGGAGTAAACCCACTACTGAAGTACATCAAGAGAGGTTCCACGATACAAGATATGCAGGATTCATTGTGGAATAGGTCAAGTTCCTTTGCACTAGTGTTTTCTAACACGCAAGGCATAATGTATTCTTTCTTTTCTTCTAATAATGAGTTAGTATCAGAAGATTCGACTGACACAATCTCAGCTATCAAGTGAAGATATGCTAGCAAAGCTACCAGTTGCTCTGGTGGAATCAGATCTCCTGAAATGTCAGCTGTAGCTGTCTTCAAATCTGTCATAGTGAATCGACCTGTCTTCCTGAATCTCTCGGCTGTAGCCTGACCTACGCTATCAAAGCTCATGGCTTTCAGAATGACACCAGTGATACTGTCATACACTACCTGGATGTCTATGATGACCAGGTCCTCCAAACCAGGCACACTGGAGAAGTACATCAGAACACCGGCATGGTGGTGAAGAAACCACAGAGCTGCTCTGGTCTCGTAGGGTGTCATATTGAAGGCATGGGACAAGGCCAAGCAGGTCTCCAGGCTGGCTGTCCTCACTTCTCTCATGCGAAGACACAAGCTGAACAGAAGCCACACGGCTGGAATTTTCAGCTTTTTAAAGTGTTTCTCCATGGCATTCTCCAGTAGCTGATGCAAGTGATCGATCTCTTCTACTCCGCCTCCCATGTTGTCTAAAGAAACAACAAGCTTGTCTTTTGAGCAGAACTGAACTATGCCTTTTTTGTAGGAGTTCGTGTCTCGAATCACTTTTTGAAGCTGCGCATCGACTGTAGCGATGACTTCCTCAGAAACCTTGTCTTTGTGAGTACCCACTATATACACTACTGACTTGGAAGACTCCAGTATCTCACCAATGGCTGAGTTGTCTGCTCCTGGCTGAGGTTGAAGATGGGTGGACGAACTGAAACAAGATATACTGGCCAGAGTACGCAAAAGCATCTCTTGCAGAGTAAACTCTGATTTCTCTGGTGCAGTTGTCTCTCCTGAAGCTCTCTGATAAAAGACTCGATACTCCTCACCTAGTTGGAAATTGTAGCTAAAGAACAGCAAGTAGAGGCCAGGTCCTATGGTGAGTGCTGGTAGCATGTCCATCAGCTCAGGCTGACCTCCGGTGTCCTCCATTCTCAAAAAAGCTTTAAAAGATTGCTTCACATTTTCTGCAAAGTGTGGTTGTTTGGACACTGTTTCGAATATGGCAGCTATTTCAGAATAATCTGGTGATGATACTGCCTGATCAGCTGGTTGGTCATGTGTTGTTGAGAGTGGAGTGATTTCCTTATGCCTGGGTTGCCTATTTTGGGTAAAAGATTTCAATCTTGCCATCATCTTCTGCAATAATGAAGGTTGGGGTGGCTCTTCAACAGAGTGAGACTGCAGTGTACTGCTAGCCTGACTGACCTCTGACCTGGTGTCACTACCTCTATGGGAATCAGCTGTAGCTTCTGAAGTGGATTCAGTTTCAGAAATGGATTCAGTCGCCAGACTATCTTTGAGAGTGTGAAAGAGTAGAGAAGCTTCCTCAATGAGATTCTTTACAATGGTCCAGTTTATACTTCTTTCTGCTGTAGTTGGATCAGACTTGCCTTGGACTACCACATTGGAGCAACACTCCACTGTGCCTGTGCTGCCATGAATCTGCTCCTCTTCGTTTGCTGACAGAAGATCTATGATCTCTTTCTTTATTCTCCTGAGAGTTGTACTCTTGCCTTGTCTTGGAGGACCAAGGGACATAAACTTTAAAGACAGAAGCTCCAACACTTCCTTGGAAACAATGAAGTGTTTATATGCATCTTCATATTTTAGAACTATTAAACATAAAATAAAATATACATTATAAAATATTGCAAATAAAACACTAATTAGTTAATACATTCTCATTGGTTATACAGTACAAGTAACCCACAGTAACCCACACACAGCACCAGTGGCTCCAGTACAGTACAGATTGTGGGCAGCTGGTTTTATAGCCTGGAGCTAAGCCAGTACAAGCAGCTGCCAGTAGAAGCAACTGCACTCTAGCACTTGCAATTTAGGCAAAGACAATCAATTACCTTACTTATTATAATATCATAATTAACATAATAAATATTTAGTTTTAACATAATTAACTTAATAATAAATAATAATATTCTAGTTTTATTATAGTACAAGTTTTTAATACCTAACTTTAGTTTCCCATATAATCTATAAATGGGTCTTTCTAAAGAGAAGCCAATATCACTGAAGGCAAGATGGCTTACTAGAGATGCTGCTATTTGCTTATACTAACCTGACAGAGTTCCTTTGTGTACTCCATTGTCTCTAGCAACCAGCAACTGTCCAGTAGACAAGACTGCAGTAGCTATCCCTCCACTATTATACTTCTGTTCTGGTCCATCTCCCTCACTAGTAGTCTCAATCCACTCCTCTGTCTTGTTGGAGTAACTGCTAATGGTAGAATAACTGATGCCGATTAGATTCGATACATAGGAGACGATAGCGAAGATGGCAGTAAGTGTGGTTACTGTCCTCCATATTGTTTGTCTTCTTGTGCTGCCATTACTAGCAGATGCTGTGAGAGACTCTAAACTGCATATAAACAGAATCTTCTCCTTGTCACCTCCTCCTGTGAAGTAGAAGTTGCCTTCATGGAATGTTGATCGCATGTCCCAGCATGAAGAAGGAAGTGAGTCTGCAGTCGTCCAATGGTCATTGAGTAGAACTTCCACTACGTCCAAGTACTCGCCAAGTGAGACACGCCCACCAGCCACGACCAGGACCTCTGGTGATCCTCCACTAACTGATGATGCCCAGGAGCGACGAGTAGGCATGGCACGTAGCGATGGCTTCCAGTCTAGACCAGTAGTACTAGTCAACAGAGAGTTTGTGCGTTCACCAGTGGAGGGATGACGTCCACCAACCAATACAAACTTAGACTGGTAGGTAGTTAGGGACGAGGCTTCATATGGTGCACGAGTAGTAGTCCATGAGTGAAGGTCAGTAGAGATGTGAAGTGTGAGATAATCACGATGCATAACTAGCACTTTATTATGTAGTACTGCACATTGTACAGGCCAGACATTCTCACTCCATGTATGGCAGTGCTCCCAGTGAAGAGAGACTGGAGGATGGAGATCTCTCTAAATACAAATAAATAAACAAATATATAATTAAAGTGATAAACAAATAAAATAAAAACAGCATTTAAGTGCTATTTAAACGACACAAACAAATTTATTCCTATATCAGCAGTTTATACGCTATATAAACATTCTATACAACTTTAAATAAGTACATAAAATACTAACAAACAACAATATTGTAATTGAACCATGTAAACAAACACACAAATAAACAATTTTACTCTATAATTTACAGAAATGTACACGCATAACAATAGCAACTGCGTGACATACTAACACACAAACATACAAGTTCTCACACAATGCTTATATACAATACAATATTTAGTATATAAAAATAGTAAAAACAACAATACTGAGAAATAAACAAATAAACAAACACACAAACATACAACTGGCACAATGCGTCAATACAAACACAAATAATGACATGATATTCCAAACACACAAACACATAATAAGAGAATGAGCTGTTTCTTCCTGTGCTAAAATAATGTACAGTAGGCACCAGAAAAGATAGGTTTTCAATTCTGTTCAGTAGAACGATTTTGTTTTGCACTGAAGGAGCTATTGTAGAAAAAGAAAAAAGAGAGCAAATGTTACGGCAGTTGATAAAATATAGTTTTTCAGTTCGACTGTGTTAAAGTTTAAATGCTCAATGTTTACCACATGCCACTTTCAGGAATGTAAAAAATGATGCTATTTTAAATGTTGGGGTCATCATTGACTTAGGTATTCTCACTACTAGAGACCCAACTGTAGCTGGTAGAAAGATTAAGAAGTAGGGACCTGTCAGAGCAGCAAGTTCAGCGAAAATCCAGTCAGTATGCTTAATGGAAGCAAGTCAGTTTTTTTTTTATTGTGCAAGCAGTTTAGCATGACCTCTATAGCATTTAGAGGGTAGTACAAGACTTAGCTTGCAGATATAGCTGTGGAAGAGTTTCTAACTTTCAGCTGTAAATCAACTGAAATGAGAACTTGACTACTAAAAAATTTAATGTGGCAGTACCAACTGTTTAGTCAAAACGCAATGAAAAAATGTAAAAAAAAAAGCTTTTTTTCTTTTCGAAAGACACCTGCTATGCTGTAGAGAAATATGAACATATACATTAAAAAAAAGCAAATCCAAAAACATAATCTTTCTATAAAAGAACACAAACATATAAATATACATCCCAAATACAAATTATTTACACATGGTAAAAACTGTAAATAAACCACTAACAAACACAACAACAAAAAAAATGACTACAAATATATTATGCTGTGTTTATGTGTTATAAACACACAACTTACTATATTTCTGGAACAAACTAGACTTCAAATAGCTAGAGTAAATAGATACAAACTGTAGCAAAAGAAAGGGATAGTCTAACCATCCTCCAGCACAAAAATACACTAGCAACTGGAAAAAAGAGAGGGAAAGTCATGTCTGAGCATGCTCATGAAAAGAACCTGGTGTCTTTTTAAGAGCATGCTCAGAAACATGACTTTTACCCTCTCTTTTTTCCAGTTGCCAGTGCATTGGCGTGAGCATGCTCAGACATTACTTTCCCTCTTTTTTTCAGTTAAGCTGGTGGTATCACTTTATGAGCATGCTCAGACATAAGTTTCCCTCTCTATCCAGTTGTTGATGCCTTATATATAATGATCAGACATTAATTTCCCTTTTTCTAGTTGTAAAATATAATTATGCTAAGCACTTGACATGTGTGTAGGTAGCAGTGTTTTCCCTTCTTTCAACCCTTTGTAAAAGCTATAGAAACAGTGGGCTATATAGGGAAGGCTGGATCTAGGCTAACAAACACTTGATTTAATAATCAGCTAGCGGTAGCTATGTGCTCACCTCTGTACGAACTTGAGGCTGGCTTTCCGCCATACCTTGACCGAATTGAATCGACTGTCTTCCAAAATAGGGCGTTCCCACATCCTCTATTTATTATTCGAATATCTCTGACCCACCACACCCAAAATGCTGACTAGAAAGCTGATATTCACCTTTGACCTCAATCGCTATCTCTGCGAGGAAGAGCTCTTGCCGCCAGCTCTCGCCGCTGAAGTGATGGCGTGGTAAGTGTTCTCCCGTGTGAGTTGGTAGTATAGAGAAGTATTTGTTCCAATAGGTTTATACTAGAAAATGCTTGTGTAGCATTGGTTGGGCGAGCGAGCGAAGTTCTGGGGAAATGTTGACACTTTCAATTGCATTGGGGTCGTTTGATTTGAATTTGCATTGGTTTTCTTTCTGCAGGTTGCCAAATCTGAATTCACATCTCATTATTAGTAGTAGAATATGTAATGACATGTAAAGGGGGAAATGATGATTGGTAAAGGGTAAAGAATGGTACTCCTCATGATAAAGTAACAATGATAACAAAATAATGTGTAAAGTACAGAAAAGGGGAAAAGGGGGGAAACGTGTAAAGGGGAAACATGTAAAGGGGAACCGTGTAAAGGGGAAACATGTAAAGGGGGGAAACGTGTAAAGGGGGAAATGGGGATGGGGGATACTCTGAAGTGTCCACATGCTAAGCATGACAGTAATTCAGTTTTACAGACGCATAATACTGGAAGCTGGCCATAGCTAATTGGCATAGAGATAGTACCCTAAAATTAGAGGACAGATTGCACGACCTGAAAATGAGATGGGATGTGCTTGATGTATAAAGCCATGTTGCTGTCTTCTCCTGGCATCATATTTATGGTGTCTTCAATCCTGAGAGTGGGAGAGTACCTCTGCCAGGTAGTGTTGAGTCGTGAATATGACTGAATGTCAATCTGCAGCAAGTGGGCAAATGTGAAGATCTCCACATCAGTACCACACTGTGGACTGCTCCATTATCTAGTGATATTCATGACTATGAAACGCTTGAATGAGTAGCTCTACCAATGATAGTTGAATGGTATATGATTAGCTACACTACCATTAGCTAGAGTAACGAGAGAAAATTAGAAAAAAGCATAATATGCGACCACGTATGTGCGCGTGCGTTTAAACGACCACGTATGTGCGCGAGCGTTTAAACGACGACGTATATGTGCGCGAGCGTTTAAACGACGACGTATTCAGGATTTCCATAGACTACATCTTAGAGTTGCTCGCTCGCTTCGCTCGCTCGCCAATTAGTAGATGATAATGCATTGGTCACAAATACTGGAGTGCTATTTCTATTTGACAGCTTTTGCTTCCAAAATGAATTGCATTTTTTGGGTTTTTTTATGAAAATAGCAGAAACATTTTTTTATGTATTTTACGAACATTTCAATTCCCAATTAGTTGAGGTAATAGATGCACTGTACATGAGAATATCAGAAGTGAATGAATAGTGTATTGTAAATAATCAAATGTTGCTATTATTGACTTTCAGTGCATAAATTGGTTCAAGCAATTGTCTTGTATTTCAGTAAATAAATATCTCATAATTTTTTTAGCTTTCAATGACTTCTTTGTTCATACCAAGCTCTGTTTTGTTAGCTGATTTCATCATCTCAGTTTGTAGCTATAAGCACAATATCTCTGAGTTCCAATGTCTAAACCATTCCACCAAAATATGGCACAACATTGCAGTTCTTCTAGAACCTCTTAGACCCCTGGTTCTTTTTCCAGTGAATTTGACTCAATAACCTTTTCCCATTTCATGAAAAAGCCTATTTTTTTTTTACAGATGGCCACAACTCGGCAATAACTCTTCTCTTATGGTCACTAGTTTTTTTGTTTTTTTTTAAGTATCGCAATTTTTCCACTCAGCCCCATATATACATTATGTAATTTCAATGCTATAGATAGTAAATCTTCTGTTCTTTCATCATAGGTGACACTAAACTTGGGCACAAGGCGACTGTCATCTCAGCCAATACAGTGAGCATCACTGCGTCGAGCATCAAGTTTGAAAAGATCAAGAACAATTTCCTAGAAGAATATAAATACATTTTTATGACACTTACAGAAGCACAACACTGTATATATAAAATCACATCAAAAAGTATCTACCATCACAACAACAAAATTAAATTCTACTCAATAGGCTATACAGAGACCCTGTACCAACCCACCCTCAGTCGGTAAAGATCACCTACATAACTACAACCAGGAAAGCATCCTCACGCTGTGGATCAATACATTGACAAAAGGTTTAGTTTTATCATGAGAATACCCAGTTTTAGAATGCCAAGTTTTAATATCTTCCTCACAGGTATATATCCACTTACCTGGAATGATTCTGCACCATAGGCTTATTCTGAGACACAATTTACACTAGGACGGGACCATGTAATTAGCATATTTTAGAGTCGGACGTGTCCAGTGGACTAAAATTAAACGAGAAAAACTGCCGGGGACCATGTAATTAGCATATTTTAGAGTCGGACGTGTCCAGTGGACTAAAATGAAACAAGAAAAACTGCCGGGGACTATGTAATTAGCATATTTTAGAGTCGGACGTGTCCAGTGCTAAAATGAACCGAGAGAAACTGCCGGGGACCATGTAATTGGCATATTTTAGAGTCGGACGTGTCCAGTAGACTAAAAAGAAACCAGAGAAACTGCCAGGGACCATATTATTAGCATATTGAAGAATCGGACGTATCCAGTGGACTAAAATAAAACTAGAGAAACTGCCAGGGACCATGTAATTAGCATATTTTAGAGTCGGATGTGTCCAGTGGACAAAAATGAAATGAGAGAAACTGCTGGGGACCATGTAACTAGCATATTTTAGAGTCGGACGTGTCCAGTGGACTAAAATGGAACGAGAAAAACTACCGTAGACAATGTAATAAGCATATTTAAGAGTCGGACGTGTCCAGTGGAATAAAATGAAACGAGAGAAACTGCCAGGGACCATGTAATTAGCATATTTTAGAGTCGGATATGCAATTAGCATATTTCATGGTCAAACGTGTCCAGTGGACTAAAATGAAACGAGAGAAACTGCAGGGGACTATGTAATTAGCATATTATTTTAGAGTCGGACGTGTCCAGTGGACTAAAATGAAACGAGAGAAACTGCCGGGGACTGTGTAATTCGCATATTTTAGAGTCGGACGAGTCCAGTGGACTAAAATGAAACGAGAAAAACTGCCGGGAACCATGTAATTAGCATATTTTAGAGTCGGACGTGTCCAGTGGACTAAAATGAAACGAGAGAAATTGCCGGGGACCATGTAATTAGCATATTTTAGAGTCAGACGTGTCCAGTGGACTAAAATGAGACGAGAAAAACTGCCGGGGACTATGATATTAGCATATTATAGTGTCAGACCGTGTCCAGTGGACTAAAATGAAACGAGAAAAACTGCCGGGGACCATGTAATTAGCATATTTTAGAGTCGGAGGAACGGTCCAGTGGACAAGAAACGAGAGAAACTGCCGGGGGTCCACGTAATTAGCATATTTTAGGTTTGACTTGTCCGGTGGACTATAATAAAACGAGAGAACTGCCGGGGACCATGTAATTATTAGCATATTTTAAGTCGGGTGTCCAGTGGACAAAAATGAAATGAGAGAAACTGCCGGGGTCCACGTAATTAGCATATTTTAGAGTTGGACGTGTCCGGTGGACTATAATAAAACGAGAGAAACTGCCGGGGACCATGTAATTAGCATATTTTAGAGTCGGACGTGTCCAGTGGACAAAAATGAAATGAGAGAAACTGCTGGGGACCATGTAACTAGCATATTTTAGAGTCGGACGTGTTCAGTGGACTAAAATGGAACGAGAGAGAGTGCCGGGGACCATGTAATTAGCATATTTTAAAGTCGGACGTGTCCAGTGGGCTAAAATGAAATGAGAGAAACTGCCGGGGACCATGTAATTATCATATTTTAGAGTCGGACGTGTCCAGTGAACTAAAATGAAACGAGATAAACTGCCGGGGACCATGTAATTAGCATATTTAAGAGTCGGACGTGTCCAGTGGAATAAAATGAAACGAGAGAAACTGCCAGGGACCATGTAATTAGCACTTCATAGAGTCAGACGTGTCCAGTGGACTAAAATGAAACGAGAGAGAGTGCCGGGGACCATGTAATTAGCATATTTTAAAGTCGGACGTGTCCAGTGGGCTAAAATGAAATGAGAGAAACTGCCGGGGACCATGTAATTATCATATTTTAGAGTCGGACCGTGTCCAGTGAACTATAATGAAACGAGTAAACTGCCGGGACCATAATTAGCATATTTTAGAGTCGGATAATGCAATTAGCTATTTCATTTCATGGTCAAACGTGTCCAGTGGTGACCCTAAAATGAAACGAGAGAAACTTCAGGTGACTAGGTAATTAGCATATTATTTTTAGAGTCTGACGTGCCAGTGGACTAAATGAAACGAAGAAACTGCCGGGGACTTGTGTACATTCCCTGCATATTTTAGAGTCGGGACTAGTCCATGGACTAAAATGAAACAGAAAAACTGCCGGGGGGACCATGTAATTAGCATATTTTAGAGTCGGACGTGTCCAGTGGACTAAAATGAAACGAGAGAAATTGCCGGGGACCATGTAATTAGCATATTTTAGAGTCAGACGTGTCCAGTGGACTAAAATGAAACGAGAAAAACTGCCGGGGACTATGATATTAGCATATTATAGTGTCAGACCGTGTCCAGTGGACTAAAATGAAACGAGAAAAACTGCCGGGGACCATGTAATTAGCATATTTTAGAGTCGGACGTGTCCAGTGGACTAAAATGAAACGAGAGAAACTGCCGGGGTCCACGTAATTAGCATATTTTAGAGTTGGACATGTCCGGTGGACTATAATAAAACGAGAGAAACTGCCGGGGACCATGTAATTAGCATATTTTAGAGTCGGACGTGTCCAGTGGACAAAAATGAAATGAGAGAAACTGCTGGGGACCATGTAACTAGCATATTTTAGAGTCAGACGTGTTCAGTGGACTAAAATGGAACGAGAAAAACTACCGTGGACAATGTAATTAGCATATTTTAGAGTCAAACGTGTCCAGTGGACTAAAATAAAACGGGAAAAACTGCCGGGGACTGTGTAATTAGCATATTTTAGAGTCAAACATGTCCAGTGGACAAAAATGAAACGAGAGAAACTGCCAGAAACCATGTAATTAGCATATTTTATGGTCGAACGTTTCCATTAGTTAAAAATGATATGAGAAAAACTGTCGGGGACCATGTAATTAGCATATTTTAGAGTCGGACGTTTTCAGTGAATTAAAATGAAACGAGAGAAACTGCCGGGGACCGTGTAATTAGCAAATTTTAGAGTCGGACATATCCAGTGAACTAAAATGAAATGAGACAAACTGCCGGGGACCATGTAATTAGCATATTTTAAAGTCGGACATGTCCAGTGGACTAAAATGAAACAAGAAAAACTGCCGGGGACCATGTAATTAGAATATTTTAGAGTCAGACGTGTCCAGTGGACTAAAATGAAACGAGAGAAACTGACGGGGACCATGCAATTAGCATATTTCATGGTCGAACGTGTCCAGTGGACAATAATGAAACGAGACAAACTGCCGGGGACCGTGTAACTAGCATATTTTAGAGTCGGACGTGTTAAGTGGACTAAAATAAAACGAGAAAAACTGCCAGGGAACATGTAATTGGCATATTTTAGAGTCGGACATGTCTAGTGGACTAAAATGAAACGAGAGAAACTGCCAGGGACTATGTAATTAGCATATTTTAGAGTCGGACGTGTCCAGTTGACTAAAATGAAATGAAATAAATTGCCGGGGACCATGTAATTAGCATATTGAAGAATCGGACGTGTCCAGTGGACTGAAATGAAACGAGAGAAACTGCCAGTGACCATGTTATTAGCATATTGAAAAATTGGACGTGTCCAGTGGACTAAAATGAAACGAGAGAAACTGCCAGGGACCATGTAATTAGCATATTTCATGGTCGAACGTGTACAGTGGACAAAAATGAAATGAGAGAAACTGCCGGGGACCATGTAATTAGCATATTTTAGAGTCTTACCGTGTCCAGTGGACTAAAATACTCGGAGAAACTGCGGGGACCATGTAATTAGCATATTATAAAGTCGGACGTGTTCCAGTGGACTAAAATAACGAGAGAAACTCCGGAACCATGTAATTAGCATATTTTAAAGTCGGACGTTTCTAGAGGACTAAAATGAAACGAGAGAAACTGCTGAGGACCATGTAATTAGCATATTTTAGAGTCTGACGTGTCCAGTGGACTAAAATGAAGCGAGAGAAACTGCCGGGGACCATGTCATTAGCAAATTTTAGAGTCGGACGTGTCCAGTGGACTAAATGAAACGAGAGAAACTACCTGGGACCATGTAATTAGCATATTACAGAGTCGGACATGTCCAGTAGACTAAAATGAAACGAGAGAAACTGCTGTAGACCATGTAATTAGCATATTTTAAAGTCGGACGTGTCCAGTGGACTAAAATGAAACGAAAGAAATTGCCGGAAACCATGTAATTAGCATATTGAAGAATCGGACATGTCCAGGGGACTGAAATGAAACGAGAGAAACTGCCGGGGACCATGTAATTAGCATATTTTAAAGTCGGACGACTCGAGTGGACTAAAACAAAACGAGAGAAACTGCCGAGGACCATGTAATTAGCATATTTTAGAGTCGGACGTGTCCAGTGGACTAAAATGAAACGAGAGAAACTGCCGGGGACCATGTAATTAGCATATTTCAGAGTCTGACGTGTCCAGTGTACTTAAATGAAGCGAGAGAAACTGCCGGGGACCATGTAATTAGCATATATTAAAGTCGGACGTGTCCAGTTTACTAAATGAAACGAGAGAAGCTGCCGTGGACCATTTAATTGGCATATTTTAGAGTCGGACGTGTCCAGTGAACTAAAATGAAACGAGAGAAACTGCCGGGGACCATGTAATTAGCATATCATTTTAGAGTCGGACGTGTCCAGTAGACAAGATTGAAACGAGAGCAACTGCCGGAGACCATGTAATTAGCATATTTTAGAGTCGGACGTGTCCAGTGGACTAAATGAAACGAGAGAAGCTGCCGGGAACCATGTAATTAGCATATTGAAGAATCGGACATGTCCAGGGGACTGAAATGAAACGAGAGAAACTGCCGGGG